>Ga0065711_1000649_pt1 | contig 187624 bp, 166 predicted proteins | sample Hoacrofraction12_FD_59098 | JGI IMG/M metagenome (GOLD analysis project Ga0065711, IMG submission 59098) | Hoatzin crop microbial communities from Cojedes, Venezuela - Epithelial fraction 12 v2 (version 2) | ecosystem: Host-associated > Birds > Digestive system > Esophagus > Crop | place... | reverse complement strand
GTATGGCGTCGTCGATGAAATAGCGCACCATCGTCAGCGCTTCGTCGGCTCGCATGCCTCGAATGTCGATTTCGGGCTTGAATTTCTTGCGATGCTCGTCGATCGCATCGCGCGTTGAGCGACTAATTTGCAAGGTTTGCGCGCTGGTTTCTGTGGATTGCGACGCTGGTTTAGGTCGTTTGTTGGTGCGTTCCAGTTGATCAATTTTGACGTGCGTTCGGATGTCGCCAAAAACGACTGTCGCCTTTTTCTGGTCGATGCTCTCAATCTTACCAACGCTGTCGATTCCCTTCATTTTCACGTAGTCGCCAACCTGCAAAGGCGCTTGCGCTTCAGGTTGTTGCGGCAGTGGGGTAGCGGTAGGCTTTGCTTTGTCTTTCTTTCGCTTCTCTTTGCGTTCTTTTCTGCGTTGAATTTGCGCCATTTTGCGCGCAATGAGTTCGTCGTTATTGTTCTCCGCTTGCGCCACTTCCTCTTTGAACTGTTGCAGACCCTCGCGAATGAGTTTTACTTTCTCCTTTTCCGCCTGACTTTCGCGTATTTCTTTGATGGTATTCTCTATGCGGCGATTGCTCTCGCGCAAGAGTTCTTCTGCTTCTTCTTTGGCTTGGCGGATAATCTCTTTGCGTTTCGTCTCGAGTTCGCGTATTTCGTTCTCGTAACGCTCGATGGTGCGCTGCATATCCTTTTCGTGCTGATGGATATTCTGGCGTTTGTTCTCCCAATAACGCTTGTCGCGCACGATATCCTGCAGATATTTGTCGCTCTGGATGTAGTCTGAACCAACAATTTCGCTTGCCTCGTTGATTACTTCATCAGGCAGACCGATTTTTCGCGCGATTTCGATAGCGAAAGAGCTGCCAGGCTGTCCGATTTGCAGTTGAAACAGCGGTCGCATGCCTTGTCGGTCGTAGAGCATCGCACCGTTTTCGATGCCATTTTGCTCTTCTGCGAAATGTTTCAAGTTGGAATAGTGCGTTGTGATGATAGCATAGGCTTTTTTCTTGCAGAACTGCGCAAGAACAGCCTGTGCGATAGCGCCACCGATTTGCGGTTCGGTGCCCGTTCCGAACTCATCGATGAGCAGAAGCGTGCGATTGTTGGCAGCGCGCATCATGTTTTTCATATTTAATAGGTGGCTCGAATATGTGCTGAGGTCGTTTTCGATGCTCTGTTCGTCGCCGATGTCGATGAGAATGTTCTGGAATATGCCGACAGTTGAGTTTTCGCGCAGCGGAATGCTTAGTCCGCACTGCACCATGTACTGCAATAGCGCGACGGTTTTTAGACATACCGATTTGCCGCCTGCGTTTGGACCGCTGATGAGCAGGATTCGCTTTTGCGGATTGAGGTTGATGTCGAGCGGAACGGTTTGTTTATTTTGTTTTTCGAGCGACTGGCGCAGCAAAGGATGCACCGCCTGCACCCAATCGAATGCTTGGGATTTGTGGAGCTCGGGTTCGATGGCGCGATAGTCGTTGGCGAGCAACGCTTTTGCGCGGATGAAGTCGATATCGCCAAGCAATGCGATGGCATTGAGCAGATCAGGCACGTCAGGGCGCAGCTCGTCGGAAAAAACAGTGAGGATTCGGGAGATTTCTCGTCGTTCATCGTTTTGCAATTCACGTATTTTATTGTTCGCTTCGACCACTTCAGCGGGCTCGATAAACACTGTGCGACCAGTGGCCGACTCATCGTGAACGATACCGCGCAGTTTGCGTTTCTGAGCCGCAGCAACGGGGATGACGAGACGCCCATCGCGCATCGACGGAGTGACGTCTTTTTCGATGAAACCCTCTTGTTGGGCTTGGTGGAGAATGGTGTTTAGGAGTCGCGAAATGCTGCCTTCTTGACGTTTTAGGTCGCGTCGGATACGCAATAGGTCGTCTGACGCATCGTCTTTGATTTCGCCAAATTTATTGAGTATGCGGTCGATGTTTCGCAAAACGTCTGGGAAAGTTCGCACGTCAGTGGATAGCGCGTGCAGAGTGGGGTAGTCGAAATTTGTTTCATCCGACTTTTTATTCAATATCCGCACGATGCCTTCGAGTGTTGTGAGCATCCGTCGCAGGTCGAACAGTTCGGGCGTTTCAAGTCGTGTGCCCTCGATGCGCAGTCTGCCGATTGGTTCGCGCAGATCAAAGAAATATTGCGCTGGGAAGTCATCTTCGATTTGCGAAAGATGTCGAAATTCGGTTGTTTGTTGTAGAGAAAGGTTGATTAGGTCAGCGTCTGAAGAAAAAGTCACAGCATCCGCCAATTCTTGTCCCATCGTCGAGAGGCACAACGAACGGAGATGCATTCGTACTTTGTTGAACCCAATCTTTTGCTCGAAGTCAGCAGGATAAATCATGCGGCAAAGATAGGCAATTTGCAGCACTCATCAAATGTAAATCGCGAAAAATGTGGGATTTATGCGTATAGTTATGCATTTTTCAGACCTATTTCGCGCAAAAATTCGTTGATTTTGAATAAAAATCCATTTCCACATTTTCCGAAAACACACGNAANAACTCCAAGAAAAATGCACCGCCAAGAAAAAAAATGCCATAAAATTTGGCAGAATAAGCGAAAACTACTATTTTTGCACTCGCTTTTCTATCAGAAGCAAGTCGTTCACGACTTTGGAGAGATGGTAGAGTGGTCGATTACACCGGTCTTGAAAACCGGCACACGGCAACGTGTCGGGGGTTCGAATCCCTCTCTCTCCGCGAAAACACCGATAAATAAAGGCTTTTCGAAAGGTGTCCCCAAAAGTGTCCCCATTTTTAGTGAATGGGGACACTTTTTTATGTCCCTTGAAATACCCTGTATATTGGGCATTAAAGAAGATTGCAAACAATTTTTTCGAGATAATTTCCAGCGTTGCTATAAAATTATAGTTTTTAGTTTATGGGGACACATATTAGCCAATGTCCCCATTTTCTATATCGCACCAAATATGTTTTTGTTCTCATAAGAAATGTAATTCATAGGCCTAGCAAAAGATATAGAGTTAGGAAGAACAGGTGTTGAACAGATAGGCAAACATTAAAGCCAACTTGCTTGATGATGGAAAGACCGATGAAACATCAGTCTGCGCCATCAGCGAGTGTGTTGCCGTTTGCCCTTGTCAGATTGTGTTCACAGAACTTAATCTGGCAACTGTTCATCCTTGTTCTGGAGCGGGCGAAGCTTGAAGATTTGAAAAAAATATATACCAAATATTTATATTTCTTGAAAAATCCAACGGATTTAAAAATAAAATCGCTAAATTTGCGCACAAAGCAAATTTATATCATAACAGATATGGCAGAAATAAATCGATTAAAAGTAGTTCTCGTTGAAAAAAAGAGGACTGGAAAATGGCTCGCGGAGGAGCTTGATAAAGATGTTGCCACCGTTTCTAAATGGTGCACCAACACTGCGCAACCATCATTGGAAACGTTGCTGGCCATAGCCAACCTTCTTGACATGAACATTCAAGATCTTCTTATACCAACCAATTTGCACAAATATGACCATTAACGGTATAGACATAGAAGTTGAATATAAACCCATCAAGCACATCCATCTGTCGGTTTATCCACCGGACGGAAGAGTGCATGTGAGTGCGCCTGTTCAAACGAGCGAGGCACAACTTCGTATGTTTATACTTGGCAAATGGATTTGGTTGACTGAAAAAAGGGCGGAAGCTACGAGTCACAATGTTCAATCTCCTAGAGAGTATGTAAGTGGCGAAGCCCATTATTATCGTGGCACACTTTATCGGTTGCGAGTGGATGTGGATGCGCGTGCAACGCAAAAAGTAACTATTGAAGGCGACTATCTCGTCATCACATGTCGGCGCAAAGAAAACGCTCCAGCCTTACTGCACGAATGGTATCGTGAACGCTTGAAGGAACTACTACCCGACATTGTCACAAAGTGGGCAGAAAGGATTTCTGTTCCGATGCCACAGTATGACGTATTGGAAATGACCAACCGTTGGGGCAGCTGCAACGCACATACAAGAAAACTGTTGTTCAATCTCGAACTGGCCAAGAAACCTGTTTCATGCGTGGAATATATTGTGGCTCATGAATGTATTCACCTTATTGAGCGCAACCACACCGACAGGTTCTTCCGCCTTCTGGAAACATATCTTCCCAACTGGGAACAATTAAAAAAGGAACTCAATGAGTATCCTATAACCATGTAAACTTAACTTTCTGGCAATTATGGCAGACTACAGCATTGAAAAGGAAAGACAATATCAAAACGAGATAGTGAAACTTTTCACCGAAGAGTTGCACTATGAGTATATCGGCAACCTCCAATATCCGAAAGGAAAGGATGCGCGTTCTGACGGCAAGAAGAATGCGCCCATCATTGAAGAGCGTGTGCGCAAATATCTTCAACGCCTTGAGCTGGGTTATACGGAAATGCAGATTTCAGAAGCTATACGCCAGCTGAAAGAAGCGGCAAACCTGCCGAGTAAGAAGAAATCAGACCTATTGGAGGCAAACAACCGTTTCTATGAACTGCTGATTTCAGGAGTGAAGGCGCAGCCGAATGCCGAAGATTTTCATGAAAATGTCAAGCTTTTCGACTTTGACAATCTTCAGAATAACGATTTCGCTATTGCCGAGGAAGTAAGTTTCGTTGATCCTTTTACAGGCGATTTCAATCGCCGTCCTGATTTAGTTGTTTATGTCAACGGCATCGCTTTAGCGGTCATCGAACTGAAACGTGCCACGGTCAGCCTGGATGAAGGCATCAAACAGACACTTACCAACGAGATTGAGAGTATTCCATCCTTCTTCACCACCGTTCAATTCACGGTTAGCGCAAGCGATAAGAATGGTTTCAAGTACGGTACAGTGCTTACGCCTAAACAGTTTTGGTGCCCGTGGAAACGCGATGACCATTCCGTTGGGAATCCCATGAAGGACAGAGAATCCTTCCAAGCATTCTTTGACAAAGACACATTCCTGTTCCTATGTCGTTACGGCGTCATCAATGATGGCGGAACGAAAAAGGTCATGCGTCCCCATCAATTCTACGCATTGCAGGCTGCCATGCCTCGGTTGAAAGAAAAACAGAGTGGCGTTATCTGGCATTCGCAAGGTTCTGGCAAAAGCCTGACCATGGTATGGCTGGCGAAATATATCAGCAGTAATTTCGAGAATCCCCGTGTGCTTGTCGTTACCGACCGTACGGAGCTTGATGTTCAAATCAACAATACTTTCCTCCATGCCAGTGAGAACATTCATCAAGCAAAATCAGCAGACGACCTGCTTGATACCCTGCAGGGTGGTCAAGAATGGCTTATTTGCTCATTGATACACAAGTTTGGCCGGCACATCGACCCCAAAACAGGAAAAGAGGTTATAGGAGATGATGAAGCCCCCGTGCCTCTTGAAGAATATCTCAAAGAACTGGAGAATATCTTGAAAAACAAATATCCAGAAGGATTCAAGGCTAAAGGCACTCACAAGTTTGTCTTTGTGGACGAATGTCACCGCACCAATAGCGGACGACTTCACGAGGCCATGCGGAAGATTATGGGCGATGATGTCATGTTTATCGGCTTTACAGGCACCCCACTCCTGAAAGAGGATAAGAAACGAGGTGGTTACAATCAATACCTAAAAGCGAAAAACGCTTCCGAAAACCGTTTTGGACCATTCATCCATAAGTATCTTCATAAAGAAGCCGTGGATGACCATGTGATACTTGACTTGCAGTATGAAGCGAGAGATGTGGAACAAGACATCAGCAATCAAGAAAAACTTGACAAAAAGATGAACCGTCTGCTTGAAGGGCTTAATCCCGAAGCGCAGGATAAGATAAAAGACCGATGGGCAACCTTGAAAAAGGTCTATTCCACAGCAGACCGCATTGAGAGCATAGGATACTCTATTTTGTCGGATATGTGTGAATATCCTTTAAACACAGGATGGGCAAATGCCATGCTCGTCGCTGGAGACATTTATTCAGCATATAAGTATTACAAGTTTTTCCAGAACGATTGTAGCAACACGCTTTTGAGAAATCGCTGTGCCGTTGTAACCAGTTACGATCCATCGGTGTCTCAAATACGCCTTCTTGATGACGGAGAAGATAACGCCCAAGCCGAAATCAAGTTTAAATTTGATATGGCCAAGCAGTCCTTTGACGATGCTGGAGTGAAAAACGTTGAAGAATATGAAGCATGGGCAAAGCGTAAGTTTACCACAATGCCGTCACAAATGAAATTGCTGATCGTTGTGGATAAACTGCTGACTGGATTTGATGCTCCTTCTGCCACATATTTATATATAGACAAGGATATGCGCGACCATGGGCTATTTCAGGCTATTTGTCGTGTCAATCGTTTGGGAACGGACTTCCACGAAGATCCCGACAATCCCAATTCCGCATCCATCTTCTCTCATAAAGAATTTGGAATGATTGTCGATTTCAAGCACCTCTTCAAGAACATTCAGGATGCTGTGACCAATTTCAATGATGAGAAAGATGCGCTTGGAGGTTACGACAGCGAGGATATAGAAGGCTTGTTGGAAGATGCCATCACCAAGAATCGCAAACGGTTAGAAGCCGCCCTGTCGGCATACAATTCAATGCGTTCCATCTGGGAGCAGAAGGAATGTAAGAATGCTGATGATGTTGTGGAATACTTCCTTACCGATTATGAGGATGACCCAGCAAAGATGCGCCGTGAACAATTCTATAAGATCACGCAAGGACTGGTTGCAGCCTATCATGCAATTTCGGATTTCATAGAGAAGGCAGGTTACACTGAGGAGCAATCCAAGGATATCCGTCGCCAGGTGAGCGAAGCCGCAAATTTGAATTGTAGAGTAAAACAAGCCTCAGGCGAAGATTTCGACAGCAAGCAGAAAGACCCAGACATTCGTGCTCTCCTCGACCAGTACATCACCGCCGAAGAGGCCGAAATTATCGTGCCTGCCACTGCGGACTTCTCGTTCCTTGACTTGCTGACAAAAGACAGCAACACAGAAGAAGCCGCAGAAAAGGCTGTTAAGAACGCAGGTGGCAACACTAAAGCTGCAGCCGAGAAGATTGAGGGAAAAGCACGTGCCGTCATTAACGACTGGAACAATAAGGATACAGCACAGGCACAGACTTTTGCCCAGCGATTGCAACAAATCATAGATGAGATGAAGCAGAACACGGCTGCCACGACCGAAGCCATCAAGAAACTCATTGAGCTCCTGAAAAACATGAAAAGTGGCGGCGAAGCTGCTCCTGAAGGCATCAACACCAAAGCTGGCAAGGCTTTGTGGCATAATCGAGCAGATTGGACAGACTTGACCGAGGTGGACGATGTGGTCAACACAATCCAACAAATAGAAGGATTCTTTGCTACACAAGTTCAAGGAGGATGGGAAAACCGTATGAGTCCAGCAGGAATGCTTTGTATTAGAGGACTTCAGGAGATTACAGGTGGTCATTCAAATGACAGCCAAATATCGGAACTTTTTCGTATAATGGCAAATAATAAATAAGGATATGGCAATCAAAAAAAGTCAGATTTATAGCACCCTGTGGAGTGCGTGCGATGCATTGCGCGGCTCGATGGATGCCAGTCAATATAAAGATTATGTGTTAATACTCCTATTCGTGAAATATCTGAGCGATAAAGGAGATGACCCCAAAACGCTCTTTAAAATACCTGACGGATGTCGATTCTCTGACTTTGTATCACTAAAGCAAGACAAAGATATTGGCGAGAAGATAAATAAAAAACTGGAGGCAATTAAGGAGGCAAATCCCTGGTTTCTTGGAAAAATCACCTTGCCAAACTTTAATGACCCAGCCAAATTAGGCAAAGGTAAAGACATGGTTGATATGCTCTCAAAACTCATTGGCGTTTTTGAGGACAGCAATCTGGATTTCAGTAAAAACCGCAGTGCCGATGATGATATTCTTGGCGATGCCTACGAATATCTGATGAAGAACTTTGCGGCGCAAAGCGGCAAGAGCAAAGGTCAGTTCTATACCCCATCAGAAGTGAGCCGTACGATGGCAGCTATTTTGCATCTAGATGAATTTACCTCTGCCCAGACATCCATTTATGACATGGCCTGTGGCTCTGGTTCTTTATTGTTGCGCGCTTTGGCAGAAACACCTAACGGTGCAACCATATATGGACAGGAGAAAGACAATGCAACTGCATCTTTGGCAATTCTTAACATGCTTCTGCATGGAGTTCAAGTAGCCTATATTGAGCAGGGCGATACGCTCAACAGTCCGCGATTTACCTCTGCTGGAAAGTTGGAAACTTTCGATGTATGTATTGCCAATCCGCCATTCTCCACGAAATCTTGGCTTGGAGCTGCTGGTGCCGATGACACTTATGGTCGATGGACTTCCGACCTCTTGCCTCCTGCCAAGTGCGGCGATTATGCCTTCCTGCTCCACCTGATTACTTCCATGAAACCCGAAACGGGACGTGGCGCGTGTATCTTGCCGCATGGTGTATTGTTCCGAGGCAACGCAGAACAGACCATCCGCACAAAACTTGTGCAAAGAGGTGTGATTGAAGGCATCATCGGACTGCCGCCAAATATCTTCTTCGGTACGGGCATTCCTGCCTGCATCATTGTCCTCAACAAGAAAGGTGCAGTCGCGCGGAAAGGCATCTTCTTCATTGATGCCAAGGACGGCTTTATGAAGGATGGTGCAAAGAACCGCCTTCGCCAGCAGGACATGCGGCGCATCATTGATACATGGAATGCACGAAGAGACGTGCCGCACTATGCTCGCTTTGTATCCATGGACGAAATCGAGAAGAACGATTACAACCTGAACATTCCCCGATACATCGCAGCTGTAGATAAGGAAATCACGCAAGACATTCATGCGCATCTCTTTGGCGGACTCCCCAAACACGATATTGACCGAATGCAACCCTATTGGTCGGCTTGTCCCACGCTCCGCCAAGCGTTGTTCTCACCTTTGGAAGGAACAAATGATTACTTCACACTTCGTCCCAGTATCGATGCATTGAGCAAGACCATCGCTGAAGAACCAAGTTTCATCAGTCAAAAAGAACGTTATCTGGCATCCATCGACCAATGGAGTGACAAGATGCGCCCACAATTCAATGCGCTCAAAACGGGCATCGCCCCGAAGCAACTCATTGCTCCATGGGGTGAATTGCTGAAACAGCAGGTGGCGGCAGACAAAAGTCTGGTGGATCACTACGATGCCTACGGCCGACTAATGGACTACTGGGACGAAATCTTGCAGGATGACTGCTATCTGATTTCGCGCGACGGATGGACATTAACGCTGAACCGCAGTGATAAGAAGAAACCTACTTACGAGGACTTCTCATGCGACCTGCTACCTGTTGGTATCGTGCTAGAAACGTACTTCCAGAGCGAAACCGTTGCCATTCGAGACCTGCAAGAGAAGAGTGAGCAGATGAAAGCCCAACTTGACCAGATGATAGCCGACCGACTGGAGCAAGAAGAATGCAGTGAAGACGATGAAGACGAGGTGAAGAGCATCACGGCAGAGGTGAAAAAGTCTGCCAAATACAAAGCCGTAGAAAAGCAGAAAAAGGAAAATGACAAGCAACTGAAGGCGCAAATTGCAACCCTCACCGATGCCGTTGCGGCCAAATATGACAGTCTGACCGAGTCCGAAATCAAGCCACTGGTCATTGAACGCAAATGGCTTGCCACCCTCCGCCAAAAACTGGAAAGTGAGATGGAGCAAGTGGGACAGCAAATGACAGCCGACATCACAGCCCTCGCCGAACGCTATGCACAAACCCTCCCCGAAATCGACAGCGAAGTAGCGAAACTCGAAACTAAAGTCAATGAATATCTGAAACAAATGGGATTCTAAATATAACAACAGAAAATATGAAAAAATACAGTATAGAGGAACTTCGTGTGATGCGAGAATCTGAGGATCATGTGGAATTCAAAAGTGGCAAAGGTGGCAATATCTCATACAATGGTGCAGGCAAAGAAAATCTCAAAGATCGCCGGCGATGCATCATTGGATATGTCGTGGCTCTTTGCAACGAAGGTGGAGGGCGACTTGTTATAGGTATGCATGATAAGCATCCGCATGAAGTAACGGGAACAAAACAAGCAGAAAATGGTATTGGCAAGTTGGAAAGTAATATATATAAGGACTTGAAAATAAGAACTGACATATATGAGTTGTTTGAAGAACAGACGAATAATCGAGTGCTTGTCATTGAAGTACCACCACGCCCTATCGGAAAATTGTATAAGTTTGAAGATGTTCCACTCATGAGAGTTGGTGAGGACTTGCTGCCGATGGACGATAAAACATACTTATCCATCATACAAGAGCAAGAACCTGATTTTTCCCAACAGATATGCATGGAGGCTACATTCAATGATCTTGATCCTATTGCAATCGGAGTCTTAAAAGAAAAGTACGCTAGGAAGCAGGGAAATAAATCTTTTATGTCACTGAGCGACTATCAAGCGTTAAGCGATCTGCACTTGATTGATGGTGAAAAGATTACAAATGCAGCTGTTTTGCTGGTTGGCAAGGAAGATTTCCTAAACAAAACATTTCCGCAAGCAAAGGTTATGCTTGAATACAGGAATACCGAGGCGCAAATCAATTTTGACAATCGTCAGCAGTTCTCGCAACCTTTTTTCCTCCTCATAGACAAGTTGTGGGAAGCCATTAATTCCAGAAATGGAAATATTCCGATTAGAGAAGGTGCCTATATCTTCGACATTCCATATTTCAATGAAGATGTGATACGCGAAGTAGTCGATAATGCGTTTGCGCACAGAGATTATCGCAAGGCAAGCGAAATAGTAATTAAGCAATATCCTACAAAACTGGTAGTAACAAATGCTGGAGGATTTCCTAATGGCGTGAATCTTGATAACATACTGACTGTACCCAGCACGCCTAGGAATAGATTGTTGGCCGATATCCTTTCAAAAACTGGTATCGTGGAACGGTCAGGGCAAGGTATTGACAAAATATTCCACTACACCCTTTCAGAAGGAAAACCGAAACCTGACTACGCCGAAAGCGATGATTTCAATGTGACAGTAATATTGTCTGCGATGGTAAAAGATAAGGCGTTTGCCATGTATATCCAAAAAGCACAAGCTGAATTGCCCGATAATAACAAACTGTCAGTATTCGATATTCTCTCTCTTTGTGAAATACGCGATGGAGCAAAAGTACCATCCAATAAGCAGAATGCAATACGCCTACACAATATGGGGTTGTTGGAGAAAAAGGGCAAAACACGCGCTACATATTATATCCTGCCGAGAACATACTACGAACTATCGGGAGATATGTCTGCGTATTCAAATGCCATGGATTGGAATATAGATCAATTCACCAACGTTATTATTCCTTATCTAGAGAAGTATGGAACAGCAAAACGTGCAGAACTTAACAAAATTGTTGGAAGCCACATCTCCGATAAAATGATGAGAACATACATCGAACGATTGAGAGAACTGCATATTATTGATAAACGTGGACAAACATCGGGGCTTGAATACTTCTTGACCGACAACTACAAATCACAGATGGATGTAATACGCAAAGCTCTTAACATCGGATTAAACAAGATGAAAGAAGATGGCGAAATATAATTTGGGATGCAAAAGGCGGAAGTTTGGGCGGACGTTTGCCGATATTTTGACGCAAATAATCCTTAACTGCTTGGCTACCAGCGATATGAAAAGGCGGAAGTTTGGGCGGAAGTTTGCCGATATTTTGACGCAAATAATCCTTAACTGCTTGGCTACCAGCGATATGAAAAGGCGGAAGTTTGGGCGGAAGTTTAATCACATAGGCTCTAACATACAAGCGCCCTTGCTGAATTCGCCAACCGCAGTTGCCGAATTGCAATCAACAGGAAGCGAGGCTGTTACAAATTCGGCAGCCACGGTTGCCGAATTATAATTACATACAAACAAAAGAACATGATTGAAACAAAGTTTAAAGATACCGAAATAGGGAAGATTCCCATGGATTGGACCCTTTTTAATGTATTAAAAGATACGACTATAAATGCTCGCATTGGTTGGCAAGGATTAACAACCAAGGAATATCTCTCGTTTGGAGAGTATTATCTTATAACTGGTAAAGATTTTCTCAATGGTTCTATAGATTGGGACAACTGCTCTTTTGTTTCTGAATCACGTTATAATCAAGACCGTAAAATTCAAATAAAAGAAGAAGACGTGTTAGTCTCCAAAGATGGAACAATCGGAAAAATAGCGTATTTAAATAACATTCCTGGAAAGGGCACTCTAAATAGTGGCGTATTCGTCATACGTTCAAACAAATCATCCTTGTTGCAACGGTATTTGGCTATAGGATTTATGTCAAAATATTTTGATAACTTTATGTCAAATATAGTTGCAGGTTCTACGATAAAACATCTTTATCAAAAAGACATTATAAAGTTTACTTTTGCAGGACCTGCTTCCCTTTCTGAGCAGAAGGCGATTGCGGATGCGCTGAGCAGTGTGGATGGATTGATTGCGGCGTTGGAGAAAAAGATTGAGAAGAAACGACTGATCAAGCAGGGCACCATGCAGCAACTCCTCACCGGCAAACAAAGACTAAAGGGATTCAACCAATCATGGACGGAAAAGAAATTGAGCGATGTTGCTTTAATTTGCAGAGGTGGTTCACCTAGACCGATAGAATCATATCTAACAAACGAAGCAAATGCCATAAATTGGATTAAGATTGGAGATGTATCTAAGAATTCAAAATACATTGAAAAGACAAAAGAAAAAATTAAACCTTCAGGATTAACAAGTACTAGGAAAGTAAAAAAGGGAGATTTAATTTTGTCAAATTCGATGAGTTTTGGTAGGCCTTACATTTTAAACATTGAGGGCTGCATCCATGATGGATGGCTTGTAATACAAGAATATGGAAACACGTACGATACAGACTTTCTATATTATATTCTAAGCTCCAATGATGTGTTTAATCAATATATTGCAATGGCTGCAGGTAGTAGCGTCAAAAATCTCAATAAAGAGAAAGTTGGAGATGTTTTAATTAAGACTCCTTCCGACCTCTCCGAGCAGCATGCCATTGCCCAAATCCTTTCCGATATGGATGCCGAAATCAGCGCATTGGAACAGAAGCGCGAGAAGATGCGGAGCGTGAAGCAGGGCATGATGCAGCAGTTGCTGACTGGAAAGATAAGACTTGTAGAAACTTCTGCAAAGAAACAAGAAAAGAGTGCCAATGTCTTCTTCAAGAGGAGTGTGTTAGCTGCGGAAATAGCGGACAGACTATGTGATGAACCAACCTTCGGGCATGTTAAGATGGAGAAAATACTGTTTTTGTCTGAGCGTCTTTGCCGTATTGACATTGCGTCAAATTATCATCGTGACGCTGCTGGACCATACGACAATAGAGCCTTGCGCTCGATTGACAGTCAACTAAAGAAACAGAAGTGGTTTGAAGTTGTGCAGACAGAAAAAGGGAAAAAATATAGACCTATGTCTAAAAGAGGTGGACATAGAACTTATTTCGATAGATATTATTCTGAAGTTGCGCCCATATTTGACTGGATTATCAATACTTTCAGGACGCAAAGGACGGAAAAATGCGAAATTGTTGCAACGCTTTATAGTGCATGGGAAGATCTTCTTCGAAGTGGCACGTCTTTTGCAGATAAGGACATTGTCAATGAAGTGTTAAATAATTGGCATGAATCCAAGAAGCGTATATCCAAAGAGAGATGGGAAAATGCACTTTCGTGGATGCGTGAAAACGGTTTGGAGCCTAAAATATATTAGAAAAAAGAAATGAACGCAATAAAATAGTAACGCCGTTGGATGTAATGAAAGACGGCAAAGAATTTGAGAGTTTGGTTGGTCGACAGTTTGTTCCGAACTTCAATATAGTTGCTGAAATTAGACGCAGTATTGCAGAAATACAAGCTACAAGGAACCATTATGTCCTATGTTATGTCGCAAACGTTGTTCGTGGCAATGGAATGAACAATGCCATTGATAATTCCGATGATTTACCGTTTAATGAAATGGTAAATTCTGTACCCCAAGATGTTAATGAAGTTGATGTCGTTCTTGTAACTCCTGGTGGTTTGGGCAATCAAGTAAATAATTTTGTCAATGCACTTCGTCCACGTTTCGAGAAGGTAAATTTTATACTTCTGAATATGGCAATGAGTGCTGGGACGATCTTCATTATGTCGGGCGATGAGATTATCATGTCGAAGCAATCTAAATTTGGTCCGATTGATTCACAGATTCAAAATAAGGACGGACGTTTTGTGCCTGCACAATCGATATTGCTAGCTTTGGAGGACATCAAAAAGCGTGGTGAGCAAAAATTGAAAAATCACATGCAACCAGATTGGATTGATGTCCAATTATTACGCACAATAGACCTCAGGGATATAGGGATGGCACAAAGTGCAAGTAAGTACTCTACAGATATGGTTAAAGACTTTCTTGTCAAGTACAAATTTAGATCGTGGAAGAAACATTTTTCTACAGGGAATGATGTTACGGAGGAAGAAAAGAAGAAACGTGCTGATGATATTGCAAATTTGCTGTGTAATCATAGCCTATGGAAGAGTCATGGGCACGCAATCAACCGAGATGTGGCATGGTTAACCTGCAAATTGAAAATCACGCACTCGGAATCCATTGAAGGTTTAGACAGGGCCATGAGACGGATGTGGGCATTATATTATTGGTTGTTTGAAAACACGCCGATGGTAAAAATGTTTATATCCAATGATTATTGTATAATTAGGAGCGCGGCGCTTAATGTCCCCGTGCAAATGCCGGCTAAAACTAGGAAGAAATGAAAGGACTAAAAGAGACATTGCAGGAGTTGGGCTTTTCAAAAGAGCTAGCTGAAGCAATTGACAATGTATCTATTGTAGAAAGTCAGGAGGAAAAAGTTGAAGATGTCAGCTTTCAAACTTTTGAAAATAATGTTTATAACTCTACTGATATAAAGTTATTTGACGATACAAACAACTTTAATTACTATGGTATTGAAGACTAATGACCGTTCAAGAAAAAAAGTCTAGCCCCCAATTGGATTTTAACAAGATGCTATTGTAGCCCAGTTAGAAATTTGACTTCTCATAATACTATCAAAATCACATTGATATTCCGAATGCCTTTCTTAGAGGATAAGGTGAGGGATTAAACACTTTCTTACTTATAATTTATTCTGAAGTTTTTATTGAAAGAGATTTTTTTATTGTCCACTTTTTTATCAGATTTCTTTTTGGAAGTCATTATTTTCTGCATCTTAGATAGAAGGTAAGCCAAACGACAATGACTATTAGCATTGGGAAGGTGGCGACGAGCAACTATCTGTTGAAAATATGCAGGCATCTGTTATAGAGGATGATGGTAGCAAAGACGCTCGTGAGAAAATTTAGACAGGCAATCGGGCATCAGAAGATGTCTCGCGGAACTGTGAGGCAGTTATGATTTCTTGTCATGATATTCGCGATTCTTTCTGATTTCGCCTCCGTTTGTTTCAACTCCTTACCGGAAACCGCATAGACTGCTTTCTCTAATTCTCGGCATCTGTTCACCGGCACTTTTACCTTGAAATCGTTTCCGGCAATTTTAGTAGTCTTGGCTAACGCATCCTTTAACGGCGGAGTTTCTTTGCAAGCATGTTTGATGCAGTCATTTAGATCTTTTACTTGATTTTCTGCAACTGCCACTTGGTAATACATTTAGTTGCGTAACTCTTTGACATTATACAACTTGTTGCAGGACTGTATCGATGGGGACAGCGTTCTTGTTGCTAATCTCGTGTTGCTTGTCATCTAAATTTTCAATCTTATTCTTACTTATAGTTTACTTCCTAAAACATCTTTTTGGCTTACTCCAAATGTTGATTTTGCAAACATTACACAACGATGAATTCTCAATCTCATAGTCTTTATCATGTTAAGCCAATCCGTTGATATCGTTTTCGCCTCCCGATGATTCCGGAACCATGCGAATGAGACGTTTTGCAAAAACAAGAACCGCCATGGCGCATAGTCCCTTGCTGTTTTCCAACAATCCAATCATAGAACTCTTTGGTTAAGTATCTATCCAAATCTCGTGAAATGTGCTGTGTCTGTTCTTGATTATTGACATAAACAGAATGTAGAACTGTATTAATCAGAAGAACATTGTAGTCTTGTTTGAGTGACATATCATTCTTCTGCTTTTGCTTTGAAATCTCGCCTCTTGCGGAGATGCCTTTCTTTCTTCGTGAATCGTATAACACATAGAAAATCAGAGGGTCGTGAGTTTTTTACGTACTTCTAATGCTACAATGGAATTCTTCAATACTAAAGCTCCTATGTCTCTCTGATGTGTCGTGGATGAAAACCCCATTCTCTTGTGATTCGTTACAATTTATGCCTATCTCCACTAATTTTGCAGAGTCCCAATTGCTAAACCATGACGAATGAATGAAGAACTAAAAAACAGAAGATATTAAACGACCAGTCAATATGAATCGTGCAACTTGAAGTTGTTGCGACTGCATCTTTCATCCACATTAGCAAAAACGTCAACAAAACTTATGCTTATTTTGTTCTTAGCTATCTCCATTTTAATTAGTGTGTGTTTATTTGCAAAAATACATATTTCCGATTAATCAAACATTCTTTTTTATAGTTCCCTATACTTCCGACAGCAAAAAACGAATATAAGTACAACAAACTAACACGAAACAGCGGATTTATTTTATAACGAAGAAAACAAATCGAGTTCTTGCACTAGTGGCTTTGGAGGATAGAAAACACCGATAATCATATAAGGGTTCTTACCCTGATCCAGTTTGGAGGCGTTCTTGTTATGCCAATGGAAGTTGGTTCCTAAAATAAAGTATACGTCTTTTTTTGAGAACTCTGTAAAGTATTTTTGGCGAACCTTCTCAAAGGACTCCTCTTTGATACAACCTTTTAGGCAATTCCGGTAAAGCATGCATAACTCCCAATCCTCAACCATCAAGTTGTGTATCATCCCTTCATCTGTAAGAAACTTATATTTGAACTTATAGGGTATCTGTTCTGCCAGCGTAAAGGAGTAATTGTAGAATTCTTCATCAGGGAATAGGCTTTGTTCTTGTTCCTTAGACTGTCGAAGTTGTTCTATCTTTGTGCGTTTCTCAGCAAGATTCTCAATGTTTATTGGTTCGTAACTGAAATCTAATAACTGACTCGGTTTAAAGAGAGCCAGAGACATATGTGACTCTTTTGTGTCTCTAAGAAGTTCGGACATACTTGTATAGACTTTCTTGTTCTTGAATAGCAAAGAGCGCCGCTTCCGCCAGTCTCTTTTGCGTCCTGTGTTCACTTGCCCTAAAACACGAATGGTGGTTGGGTCTTTTACCTTGTAGCTCTCAATGCGGAAATCTTTCTTATTCCGCTCAACATCCACCTCTATCCAATCCCATTTGTGATACTTGTTGTCGGCATCCTTGAGCATCCGGAGAGACACAGGGTAAAGGCGAATCCAACTGCCGTCTTCCAACACGCCAGCTGTGCACACTGTTTCAAAATACTTGCTTGATAGTGTGGGATACGTCATCACTGTAATCAATATCTTCTTAATCATAGGAACAGTTGCCTAAAAGGAATTTCTTCATTATATAATCTCAACAGAGCATATGCTATGCGCGTGCGATGGCATTGCCGAGGATCTTTCTCATAACAAGTTAAACAGATACGGCCGTAAGTATCAAGCAACGATTTTACGTAAAGCAATGCCGACCAGTTCTCACGCAAAGTATTTGCCTCGTAGTAGGAAAACAATGCATCGTAGTCTGCTTGGCACAGAAGCGACTCGCGATAGGTGTTCTCTATGCCCAAAGCGGAGATATGAACGTAATGAATGCCTACACCTTCGCAAGCCTTCTGAAGTATTGCTTTCGAAAAACCATACTTCATGCTGAATGCGTTTTTGCGTACATCGCATAGCAATTTCACATTATTTGTAATCAGTATCCGGAGATAGCGCTCCAGGGAAAGCCCCTCGTAGCCAATCGTGAATAGTGTCGGGGATGAGTCCTGATGGCAGCGCTGCGCTTGTTCTTCCACACGTGCAAGCTCTGCATGGGTTAACAAGTGCTCCTTCACTAAGCTGTTTATCGCTGTGAACGGCCAACGTCGGTAAGTATAAGCGATAATCTCATCAGAACTCAAGCCGCAAAACTCTGAAACAATATTTGCCAAAGCAACACGATCAAACAAGTCCAAGTCTTGCGTGTAGCGATATCCGGGAGAACGTTTATAGATACTATTTTCCCCTGACAGCTCGTCTTTAAATATATAGCTATTTTTCTCAAGGCTCAGAATATCCTGGTTTGCATTGAAGGAAAAGCATCCGTAGCGATAAGGTACAAAATCGTAAATGGCAGTGCCCTGCTGTTGGCGAGTAAAAACGAAGAGATACTTCTGCAAGCATTTTGCAGAAAGACCTTCAGGGACGGATTCCAGAATGGATAAAATGACTTTTTTCTTATATGAAATCTGCATGTTAGGAATATTTCAGACTTTCCTCTCGCAAAGATACATCTTTTTAATCGCATTCCAATAGTAAATGCATTTTTTTTGCAAAATTTTCCCCCCCCCCCAATTTTTACCCTTATTTTTAGTTATTTTATTAAGAAATCGAAATGATATATTACAAAAGTTACTACGTTTTTATTGTTTCTGTCGTTATTCTTCAGTTTTTTGTTTATTTTTGTATAATGAATCGTGTTGTGGATTAAAGGTTATTAGATAAAGAGCGATATCATAGACTTTTAATTAACGAACACTATTTTTGAAACTTGCTGCATAAAGATTTTCTAACCAATAAAAACGCAAAAAAATCTATGAAATATGAACATCTGCCACATATCGAACAGGATTTGTTGCGCATGAAAATCGTTGTGCTTTCTGGTGCAGGAATAAGCAAAGAGAGTGGTATAGATACTTTTCGCGATGAAGATGGATTGTGGAGTAAGTATGATTACGCTCAAGTCGCAACGCCAGAAGGTTTTGACGCTAATCCCGAGCTCGTTCTGAACTTCTACAACGAACGCAGAATGGAGCTTCTGCATGCGCAACCTAATCATGCGCATAAAATGTTGGCTGAGTTGGAGCAGTGGCATGATGTAACGATTATCACGCAGAACGTAGATGATTTGCACGAAAGAGCAGGAAGCAGTAATGTTCTGCACATTCACGGTGAGCTAACAAAGGTTACGTCATCCGAAAATAGGCTCGATCCGAACTGCATTAAGTCATATCCGTTGGAAATTCCTATAAAATTGGGCGACAAAGCTGCAGACGGCTCTCAGCTTCGACCATATTTAGTTTGGTTTGGCGAGTATTTGAGTGGGATGGATGCCGTTTGTGAACACATAAAATATGCAGATATTTTCTTAATTATTGGGACTTCGTTGACTGTCTCGCCAGCATCGAATCTTATTTATTATGCACTCGACGACGTTCCTAAATTCTTTATCAATCCGAACGATGTTCCCGTGCCAGAAAACATTGAATTTATCAAAGCAACTGCAACGGATGGCATTGATATTTTTATAGATCGCGTTATTGAATTAACAGCACGCAAAAAGAAGTAACTATCTGAAATTTAATAAATTATGCAAAAGAAGAAAATCTCTCCAGTGAACGGAGAGATTTTTTTGTATAGAATAAAATTCTCCACGCACGCGTATAAAATTATAAAGCGGTGAAGGAGGGTGGTGGTTGTTATGATTTGGAGGGGGAGAGCAACTTTCGGTATTTGCTGGGCGACATTCCGAGATGCTTGGTGCAATAACGACTGAAGTAGGAGGGCGTGCCAAAATGCATCAAGTCAGCGATTTGCGTGAGCGAATAACGGTTATCTTTGAGGTATTCCACGAGAATTGGAATGGTATATTGGTCGATGAGATGCGTAACGCTGTTGCCCGTCAGGCGCTTGACGGTGTTTGAGAGATATTTCGGCGAGACATTCAATTTTTCGGCATAGAAAGCCACTTCGCGTTCAGTGCGACTGATTCCTGTTTCAAGCAGTTGCATCAGATTTCTTATGACAAACGCGGTGCGATCGGTGCTAACGAAGTTTTCATTGCGTTGCGCGTGAATGTTATAGAGGTCATACACCATCGTCAAAGCAAGGCTTCCCATCAGTTCTTTATAGAAATGATGATCGGTTTCACTGATTCGCTCGCGAATGTGGTGTATATCGGTGAGAATTTTCGCAGCTTCCGCGTCGGTAACGTGTATCACTGTGTTGCTCAAAAGGTCGATGCAACCGCCAATTCCATAGTGATTCGCGGGCAGTTGACTATAAAGCCAACGCAGTGGCGCTACGATATATTCGACGCGCACGTCGTTGGTCACCGCAACGTTCTTAATCAGCTCGGGATGCGATAGGATGAGGATGCAGTTTTTTGTGAAATGAAAACATTTCTCGTTGTAAACGAAACTTCCTTCGCCCGAATGGCACAGCAGATGCACGCACCAGCCTTCGAATTCGCTGGAATTAATTTTCGAAAGATCGGTAGAATAAACAAAAAAATCACTTCGAATTTCTTTCATAGCGCTTAGATTTTGTGCAAAAATAATGGATTTTGGGAAACAAAACAGTGTTTTGGTGGAAAAAGTGAAAGTTTTGGGGAATATAGGAAACTGTTTGACGAAAATAACGCGCAACGTTCGAAGAAGGTCTGGCAGTGCAAGGCGCTGTCGCTCAGAACGAACGCGCTTCGACAAAGAAGAAAGTAGAGTCGTGGCTCAACGAATTAGGATTCTAAAACGCACGCGATTTTCTGAAAAAAGGCAAGACGTCGCTCGACTTCTTGCCTTTTTCTTTGCGGTCAATCGTGACTTTCGTCAGCCGATAGCGCCGTTAGTTTTTTATATGACTTCAAATAGCGATTCAGTCGCTCGAAATCTTTTTCTGAAAGCGGATAATCCAGTCGCGTAATGTCCATATTATCCAGCAAATCCGCTATCTTCACCTCTCTACCGATGCGGTTTTTCGCCGCCCGATCAATGAATTCGTCGTAGGTCTCGCCCGTTTGGCGCGTTACTGCAAGCACACCATCGACTATTCGTTGTGGAAAACCTTCGCCGAGCAAATAGTCGGGCGTCACATCTGTATCTTCTATCGTGTCGTGCAGCAGCGCTACGATTCGCGCATCCTCGCTCTGGCAGCGCGATGCCACACGAATAGGGTGCCCGATGTAGTCTTTGCCAGCCTTATCCACCTGACCTGCGTGCGCCTTTCGCGCAATCTGCAGGGCTAAAGTCTTGAGATCTTTTTCCATATCCTTGTTATCTCTCGTCTTTATGCGTTTTCTTTTACGCTTGCGTGTCGAGATATTTTTTTCTTTCTTCTGAAATCAGCTTGAACATCTGTGAGAAAGCAGCGCAAGTAAGGTAGTTTGATAAATCGTTATTGTCAACGACCATTTCTCCGCTTTCGAGATACCATCGGCATCGTGCATAAATATCTTGAAAAGCTGCGTAATATTTGTTGAAAATATCTTGAATTGTGCAAATAACTACATCTTCGTTGTCGGCAGGAATCATCTCTACGTCTGGATTTGCACCAGATTGCAAGAGCTTTTGCACTTTATTGAAGTTTAGAACCATTGCATAGTAATACAAATCAATGTCTTGTGATTCGTTTCCACCTTCTTCGAATTCTTCTTTGCTGTAGTCGGTCATGTCTTCTAACGAGTTAGTTTTGTCAAACTCTAAGAAGTATTCCGAGAACTGGTCGTATGGAATTTTATCTAAATGAGGTAATCCTATTTCTTGTTCCCAAAATTCGATAACTTGATTGGCTCGCGTTCTCATTTGATGTATAACGGGCATGTATTCTTTAGCATAAGAATCTTGTCCAAACACAATTTCTTCACATTTCGCTATAACGTGGAAAATATGTGGCATATAATAGCCCGACGGACAGTCTCTATGCATCATGCAAGGCGGCAATTCGTCTTTTTTTGTGTTTTCTTTTAAGAAGGTTGCATCAGCATACATCATTGCTTTGATGAAATCGCTTTCGTCAGTATCGTGCTTTGTGTTGATACTTACTTCAGGTGCTTTTCCCAAAGCATAAGGTACAGCTTTTTCCCATAGCTCTATAAATTGTTTTCGCGTTAATGGTGTCGTGAAATATTGGAAATTATCAAAACGTTCCCACTGTTTTGGAACGATTTTCATAAAATCTTTATAACTCAATAGCAATGGAGAATCATAGCTTCTTGCTTTCAGAGCGATGTAGTCCGCGTAGGATATCATATCATACTTATTGAATTGATAAACGGTAAGACGCTTTTCTGCCTTTTCGTCGTTAGGATCTGCATCTGCCGACCGTATAGTCATGCTTGTAGTTGTTCTTCTTGCATCTTTTGGTCGCGCATACTGACTGTAGCGAAAGCGTTCAATAAGTTTTTGACTCTTCTCTTTCCAGTCGGTTTCCGTTGTAATACCTAAATCTTGCATCAAGTTAGAACCAACACAAAACGGACATACTGGTCCATATAATTCAATCTCGTGTTCATCTCGTGCTAATACGGTCAGAACACGCGCGTCCGATTCTAAATTCGAGTTAATCCAATCTTCTGAAAAGTATGCATCAACATCTTTAATCAGCTCATCGTCATCGTCTTCATAGTAAACTTTACCACCAGTTGATTGCTCTACCAGTCGTATAGTCTCTACAAATAATTCGTAATCTTCTCTACACGCCAGTGTTGTAATACGAACCTCGTAGCCGTTCTCGTCGTTTGCAACGCTAACTTCACGAGTTGAAATCGTATCTAAAAAGAATTCACAACCATCCTCGTAAGTTGTTGTCGCAAGATTAGGATGTGTTGTCGCCAAATCATTTTGCAACTTTGCAAAGTCAAGGTTTGCTTTCTTCGTTCTTATGTTTACGTTTACACTCATAATAAAATAAAAATTAGTAATGTTTATTCAGTAATAGTTTCACTATCGGCAAATATAGCATTTTTTCTGGAAACGCAAAAGAATACACTTCTTTTTTATGCGCGCTGCCATTTCAAATTTTCGCCATTCTGAAGGGAAATTTTTGCGGTTCGCGTGAAGTAGAAAAATAGGATGCGTGAAATGTTAAAAAATAGTGTTAAAATGGGTGTGTAAAAGATTGTTAAAAATGTTAAGTTTTATCTGTTAAAATTTTATTTCGCGTGAAAAAAAAGTGCGTTTTTTGCGATTTTTTTGAAGGTTTTATGTGGACTACGGATGCAAAAAGGCTGTTTTTGAGTCGTAAATGGGCACTTTAGAAATCTATCTCACGTGAGATAATTTTTTATCTTATATCATTTAACTTTTTTAACAAATGCATTTTTCCGAAAATCCGCGTTCAAAAATTGGCTGTTTTGCACGGAAAAATGTTAAAAACACGTATATTTTTTGCATAAATCTATCATTTTAACATTTCGCGCGTTGAGTTACGACAAAAAAGCGATGAAAAACGACCAAAATTTGTGCATTAGAAATTGGTCGGTCAAATGCAAACGAATGTTAAATCAAGTGTTAAAAAACGGCGAAAAAGCGTAGTTAAAAGTTGTAAAGTTTTCTTAAAATCCTGTTTCGTAAAGATAGAATTTTTTGGTGCTGTTTTGCGGAATTTTTCCGCACATTTTCTGACGAGATTTCTTGTGGAAACGAAAATCAGTAAAATTGGTTATTTTATCCGTAAAATGGTTTCTTGATTTTTTTCTTTTTTTTTATATTTTTGCAACGCAAATAAGGGGCACAAAACGAAGCGTATAATTTTATATAGGGACAAAAAATAATATAAGATGTTCTGCATCAATTAGTTACGGGATTTTTCCATGTTGAGGCGCCACAAAACGAAATGTTTAATTTGCTTTACTTTTAGTTTAATTTTGGGGGCTCGTTGAGGCTCGATTCTTTACGTTTGCTTTACATTCGATTTCAGCGCGTTTAATTGCGGCGGTTGGATGGGGCTAAATAACGCGCCAGCGCTGTGTTTTACGGCGTTCTGACGCGTTTCTACGTGTGTCGTTCGAAGTCTATTAGACGGGCGTTTGAACGGCTTTATTTTGCGAAAAAAATTACAGGATCAAAAAGTGCCAAAAATGGCAATTTTTTAAGTTAGAGTGTCATTTAGGGTGTCAGTTTAGAGTGTCATTTTTCAAAGTTTAGGGTGTCAAAAGTGGGTTTTGGGAGGGGTGGATAGAGAGGGGGGAAACATACCGCAAAATTGAGATAGAAGCCGTTTTTGGGTCGATAGACCCCCCCCGAAAAACCATGTTTTTTAGGGTTGCACCTTATTATAAATACGTGTGCGTGAGTGAGTTACACGATTTCTGAATCCGAGTTTAGGGGGGTAACACCCCCAAAAGGGTGCCACTTGGGGGGTCAAGGGGGTAACATCTCGATACACTTCGAGGCGTTTTCGAATGGTATTAGGATGCTGTTAGAAGAACTTAGAAATAGCCCCTACGACTTCGTAGATATGGAGGATCCGACGGATGTCGTATTCCTGTTCGTCGAACTGGGTGATGTTGATGGGTACGAATCGAAGCATTGTCGGCGATGATCCTTTTCGGATGATCTTCACGGTGCGGATGGTGTCGAGGACTACCGCGTAGATCTCTCCGAACTGCACATCACTAACCGTACATTCGCGCAGCGCGATGATGTCGCCATGACAGATCTTCGGTTCCATCGAGTGTCCCGTTATGTTGCACCAGAGCGACGCTTTCTCGAAGCCCTGTACTACGATGTTGCACTCAGGCAGTCGCGTGTCTGAATTGAATATCTCTCCGAACCCGCCAACGAAGTCCACATTGTAGTACGGCTGACCCACATTGCGGTCAAAAATTACCTCTTTCTTGGGTTCATTCAGAGTTTCTGAAATACCTTTACGCATATCTCCTTCCCCTGTCAGCAGCCAGTCCGCCGAAATCTCATAATTCGAGCATAATTTCGCCATCATATCAGTCCCCGCATTCATGCGCTCTCCCAGTATTTCAGAGAACTTTTGGGGCGTTATCCCAAGCTGCCCAGCGATAGCCGATTTGCTGACATTATTATCCCTTAGAATAACGTCAACGGCATCAATAAAACGTCTATTAATTTCCGATTTTTTCATATTATCTGAACTTTTTTGTAAATTTCTTGATAAAAAATTTGGTGGTTTCCAGAATTTCTGTATCTTTGCAGCGTGTTCAGTTTGAACACCGCGCCAAAAATACTAAAAACGGCCGAAAAAACACATTAAAAACTAAAAAAGTTACAAAATGGAAAAAAGAATCGCAGGATTGAGCAAAGCAGATAAGAATCTGCTGATGCGTACATTCAAAGTTGGTGAACGCGCTTTCTACAAAGCGCTAAGTTTTGGCAGCCAGAGCGCTTTGGCTCTCCGTCTCCGTCGCGCAGCGTTGGAGAAAGGCGGCAAGGTTATGGTGACCATACCAGAGTGTGAGACTATTCACGATGCTAACGGCATGATGATCCAGACGTTTGCCAACGGGGCTGTGATTGAGGTTGACAAGAACAGTGGCAACGCTGTTGTGAAGTACCAAGACAAGGTCAAGGCTCGCAAGCAGAATCTGACGATCAAAGAGTTATACATTCTTCAAGAGTACGCAGCAGCGTTTTAATCGAGACGTCACAGGATGGAGTATTACGGTAATACATGGTGCATCTCGGCACGCGAACTCGTTGACGGCAACGTCATGACACTGGCAGGCTATAAGAATGGTCTGCGACGTGGCAAGTTCAGCGTCATGCGTCAGGGCAAGGGTAAAGGCAATTACGCATTGATTGCTGTTGACTCACTTGACGAAGACATCCGTGCTAAGATAATCGAGCTTTATCCTGATGGCCCACGTGCCCGTCTTGCTGCATGGGTTCGCGAGAACTACGTAGTAGATCAGAACGCCGTCGTGTTTTTCCATGACCGCACGGCGACAGGCATTGACCTACCATTGGAGAAAGCGAAAGAATATATCACTAACGCGAGCGTATTGAACTGCTGTATCAAGTTGTACGAACGCGCTGCGACCGCACAGAAATTGTTTGGCGGTCAGTATAACTGGGATCAGATGGCAGCGGTGATTGAAAGTCTGCGCGAACAGTTCGGTCACACATTGCCAGCGAGTACGCTGCGCTTCCGCAAGAAGGTTGCAGAGTATAAGCGCAATGGCTACGCTTGCCTGATTAGCGGCAAGTTTGGTAATCAAAGCGCTCGCAAGGTGAATGTGAAGATTGAGCGATTGATCTGCAGCATCGCCGTTCAGCCCAATCAGCCATATAACACGCACGTATGCGAGCAATATAATATGTTCGTGTGTGGCGAGCTGGATGTGTATGATCCAGAGACAGGCGAACTGTATGACATGAATGATGATGCGTTCGTTGATAAGAACGGCGAACCCGTTGCATTGAGCGAGACCACTGTCAACAACATCTTGAATAAACCCAAGAACCGCGTGCTGATAGATAAGTGGCGTCTCGGATGGAGTACGTTTATGCACGAACAGATGCCACACATGCACCGCCACGCGCCAGAGTTCAGTTTCTCAAAGATTACGATGGACGACCGCGATCTTCCGCGTAAGGATAAAGAGACGAAGTCGCGTCCGAAAGCATACTACTGCTACGATGTTGCCAGTCAGTGTGTCATCGGTGCAGCGTATAGCAGAAAGAAAGACACCAATCTGGTGCTCGACTGCTTCCGCGACATGTTCATGATGATCCAACGTCATGGCTGGGGATGCCCAGCAGAGATTGAGGTGGAGAACCACTTACTCTCGCAGTGGCGCGATACATTCTTGAAGGAAGACACACTATTCGGACTGGTGCACTTCTGCGCACCGCAGAACTCGCAGGAGAAATATGCCGAGCGCATGAATGGCGCGAAGAAGACGCGCATCGAACACCGCAACCACTTCGGTATTGGTCGTTTCTATGCTAAATCACGCGCGAATCGCGTGGAATATAAGAAGGTGTTCGACGAATATAACGATACTTACGAAGATAACGAATACTACGACTGGGATGAACTGATTGCGGACGATCGTCGCGATTGTTACGAGTTCAACCACACACTACACCCTAATCAGAAGAAATATAAAGGCATGACCCGCTGGGACGTGCTTGTACAGAATATGAATCCGACATTGAGACCGATGGCAGCGCGCGAATGGGCACGCTTCATCGGCGACAAGGTTGAGACCAGTATTCGTCGCAACTCATACTGTCGTGTTGCTCATAAAGACTGGTGGCTGAGTGATGTTAAGGTTATGGAACGCCTCGAACCTAACAACTGGAAGGTGACAGCCTACTGCTTACCAGACGAAGAAGGCAATGTGAACGACGTATGGATCTATCAAGGAGAAACCTATATCGATAAGCTGCAAGATCTCGGCACCTATAACACCGCGACCGTTGAGCAGACCGACGATGACGCTGCTATCTTTGTCGAGCAACGTAAGAAGGTTAGCAAGTTCAATACGTGGGTCGAGGAAAATAACGTGCCACGTGTAGCAGTGATGCCACGTCAGCCTATCGAGACAGAAGAACCTAAGACATTGCATGTCGCAGAAGAACCGCTGATGGACGACGACATGGCGTGTTACGATATAAACATGGATTACGCCCGTAAGGCTTTGGAAGATCACTGATTTTGTTGTTTGTATATACTTTGCATGGTTTCATAATAGTGAGTTTTAGATTAAGGTTATAGTTTTTAGTATGTTTTTTGATGGTTTACCATCGATGAGCCCGTGAGGGTGTAAGATGGTTTTTTCGGCGGTCTGGTCCCTGAATGGTAGCAGGGTGGAAGCGTTTCCCGACGGAGGTTCGATTCCTCCAACCGCCACACTAAATTAACCTAAAATAAGAGACATGATTACAAACGAGATTAAACACAGAATTCTGACTGCCATTCAAGGCAATCGTAGTAACTATCCAAGTGATTCGAAGCACGCAGCGTCGCTGGGTATCAGCGCCAGCGTGTACAGCGCACTCAAGCAAGGTCAGATTGACAGAACATTGAGTGATTCGAACTGGATAAGCATCGCACGCCGTCTTGGCGTTGCATTACGTTCAGAAGTGGCATGGTCGGCAGCGCGTACCGCAACATTCGAATACATCAGCGCACAGTTAGACCTCTGCCAGCAGAGTTGCACCAGTGGTATCCTCTGCGATCTTCCGAATATCGGTAAGACGTTCACCGCTCGCCACTACGTTCGCAGTCACGCGAATGCTATCTATGTAGATTGCTCGCAGGTTAAAAGCAAGCAGAAACTCATTCGATTCATCGCACGCGAATTCGGAGTTGGCAGCAATGGCAGGTACGTCGATGTGTACGAAGATCTCGTGTACTACTTGCGTTCGATTGATCATCCAATCATCATTCTCGACGAAGCAGGAGACCTACAGTATGATGCTTTTCTTGAGCTCAAAGCGCTGTGGAATGCTACCGAACATTGCTGCGCGTGGTACATGATGGGCGCTGAAGGATTGAAAGCCAAGATTGAGCGCTGCATCAACTGTAAGAAGGTTGGTTATACCGAACTATTCTCACGATATGGCGACCGTTACTGCAAGGTTACACCTGACGATGCTAAGGAACGTGCAGCGTTTTTACGCGAGCAAGCACGTGTCGTCGCTAAGGTTAACGCACCTGCAGGAACTGACATCGCCCAGATCGTTCGCAAGAGTGCTGGCGGTCTGCGTCGTGTTTACACTGAAATTGAAAAACTGAAATACACCGCCTAAATGAAACGAGCATACACACCGCGCGATATTACCTCGAAAAAGTATGAGTGCATCCCATGGACTGGGAAATGGTATAACGCATTTGGCGCACCTACGCTGACAGAGACATGGTTTATCTGTGGTGCCAGCGCCAGCGGTAAGAGCTCGTTCGTGATGCAACTGGCGAAACGCCTGTGCGAATATGGCACTGTTCTCTACATGAGTTACGAGGAAGGTATGCGCAAGAGTTTCTGCGAGCGTATGGAACGCGAACACATGAACGAGGTTCAGGGTCGATTCCGCGTCGCTGTTGACGACTCACTCGATGAACTGATTGCAAGACTGGCGAAACCCAAGAGCCCACACTTCGTTATTATCGATAGCTTCCAAGCAGCCTACTGGACTTACGCACAGGTGGAAGCGCTGATTAAACGCTTCTATAAAAAGAGCTTTATATTCGTGAGTCAGGAGTACAAAGGTCAACCATTAGGCAAGGCAGCCGTTCGACTGAAGTATCTGGCAGGTGTTAAGGTTCGCACCAATGGATTCCGCGCGTACTGTCAAGGTCGCTTCACTGGCGACGCAGGTAGCAGCTACATCATTTGGGAGGAAGGCGTGCTCAGAACTACTAATAACATTATATAAACTAAAAGACTATGAGCAAGGAAGTGAGAATGATTGCCCTAAACTCAGATATCTACTGTGGTTGTGGCAAAGATAAGCAAGAGATAACGAGTCGTGGTCATCGTTGCGATTACTGCAACGGCAACGGCTTCTTCTACGGACTGGATGAGTTCAGCGAGAGTGTTCGCGAGCCATGCCCACGTTGTGGTGGTAGTGGTCTGCTTGACGCTCACATTACGATCCGCTGGCGACCAAGTAAGATTAAAGACGAATAAATTAACCTAAAAACGAATAAAGATGAACGCTAAATTAAAATCGAAACTGACAATGGCATTAGCCATTCTGATCTATGTAATCTCTGGCATCTTGCTGACCATCGGTCATCTGACGGAGGCAGCAGGTAGAGTTATCAGATTTGATAAATACGCTGCAAAAGCTTCTTGGAATAAAATCAAAGGCGAATGGCAATGGGCAAGATGAAATATTCAAGATTCTACGTGCTGCTGGCACAATTAGCATCACTTGGCGATCGTGACGATGTCAAGTATTCGATGGTGATGCAATACACTAACGGCAGAACATCACACGTGAGCGAGATGACACCATCAGAATACGCAGCATGTTGCGACGCGATGGAGAGTATGTCAGGTCGTCGCGAGCGATTACGCAAGCAGCGCAGCATCTGTCTCAAGTTGATGCAGCGCAATGGAATTGATACAACAGACTGGGCGAGAGTGAACGCATTCTGCAGTCATCCGCGCATCGCAGGTAAACCATTCGCTAACATTACCATCGACGAACTGTCAACACTGGAAGTTAAGTTGCGTGCCATCCTTCGCAAAGGTGGTTTGTCGTCCAGCGAAGCTCAAGAGGCGGAAGAAGAACCTAAACATGAAACAATCCATCAGACTATTCTCGTGATGGATAAACGATACATTAACTAATTAACATTATTAACGACTATGGTGAAAAGAGTTAAGAAAACAATCATTACAGGCGTCACACGTGATGGCGCAGAACAGGCGTTCGCTCAGTATGCGAAAGCCGATGCACAGATTCAGAAGATTGCTGCAGAGATTGAGCCTGCAGTGCGCGAAGATCCGTGAGAAACATTCCGCACAGTTGACAGCACTGACAGCAGAGCGTGATCAAGCATTCGACACGCTGCAGAGTTTCGCAACAGAGAATCAGTCTGAACTGTTTTCTAAGAAAAAGAGTTTGGATATGACACATGGTGTTATCGGATTCAGAACAGGCACGCCTAAACTGAAGACGTTAAAAGGATTCACGTGGGCATCCGCGCTGCAGCTGGTTCGTGAGTTCTTGCCACAGTATATCCGCTCTACTGAAGAAATCGCTAAGGATAAGATGCTCGCTGATCGCGACGTTGAAGGCATGCGTGACCAGTTCGCCAAGTGTGGTATTCAGACCGTGCAAGACGAATCATTCTACGTAGAACCGAAGAAAGAAGAAACAGAATGAAACAGCATATAGTGAAAGACCCTAAGATATCTCTGTGTCGCTACTGCGGTGGCACGGGATGGTTCTCTCGGCACGGCAAGGCGGAAAAGTGTCAGCAATGCAATGGCACTGGTCGCGTCATCGTGAGTTGCGTGATGGATATAGACGTGATGCCCTATAACCCCAAGAAGTAATGAGGCAACGGCGTGGACAGAGTTACCAGAAACGAGTGTCGGATATCAATCAGATATACGATTACTACGTCAAGACAGGTCTCCCCAATAGGGAGATCTGGAGACGTTATATATACCCGCGTTACGCAATCAGCGAGCGAACATTCTACAACATGCTATCCACGCCACCATTGCCTAAAGAGACGATGATAGAAGAAGGACTGTTATTCCCAGAATTTAAGCAAGAAGATGAGCAACGAGGAGCAGGTTATTTTAAGAAAGATTCTTAAACGGATTCAAGTCGATTTGTCTGACGAGTTTGACCGCAACTTCACGCGTCAATCATTCTTCAGTAAACCATGGCAGCGACGTAAGAGCCCTGTGTCAGGTTCACGCAGCGGACATCTGTTAGTTGATTCAGGAGAGCTGCGTCGTAGTATTCAGGGTAGTACCATCAACGGCGACACGTTGACATTCTCCAGCGATCTGCCGTATGCTAAGTTGCACAATGAAGGTGGCGAGATTAAGGTTACCGCTCGCATGAAACGCTATTTCTGGGCGCGATATCTCGAGACGCAGAAACGATTCGGTCGCAAGAAAGATGGCAGCATTCGCAAGACTAAGGGCAACGTGCAAGTATCTTCGATGGCAGCGTTCTGGAAGCACATGGCGCTGATGAAGGTTGGTAGCACGATACACATTCCAGCACGCCCATTCTTGGCGAATAGCCCTGAAGTAGAGAATATCATCCGTCAGCACGTTGACGAAGGAATGAAAGAGTATATTGATAATATTAACTGGACGAAATAATGAGAAAAGAACTATTTGAAACAATCATCTCGCGGTTGTCGAAGTTGGCAGCTGATGGCACGATGACAGCAGGTACGACAGATAGTAATGGCGATGTCATCGAACCTCTAATTAGGCATATTGACCTCTGGAACCGCAATGTCGAATTCGCTGATCAGGACGAAGCGTGGGAACGCCCAGCAGTCTTTGTCGAGTTCTTACCTATTCAATGGGAAGGTGTTAAGACTACGCGAACGGAATACGCTTACCGCTGTAAGGGTTCACTTATATTACACATCGTGACAGACTGGCATGGTGCAACCTATCCATCCAGTCCATTCCGTGAAGAATCATTAGCGATGCTCGATATTAGCGAGATGATTCATGGCGCACTGGTAGGAGCCAGTGGCGAGAATTTCTCTCGCCTCGATCTTGTGAACGCTGCATCAAACCACGACCACGAAGAACTGGTTGAGCAGATTGATACGTATAACTACATCGGTCAACATTCAATCACATTGTAACATGGCAGCTGTAGTAGTATTGGTAATTGGAATCGCTATCGCCTGTGGATTGCGCGCTGCGCATCACTGGCATTGGATCCAGAAAGAGAAAAAGAAACATGGAACAGATGAATGAGAAACGTTGCACGTATTGCGAGCAATGGAAACCACTTGAAGAATTCTACCGCTCATGCGATTCGCGTGATGGTCACGCGCACTGGTGTAAGGAATGCTGTAAGGCGTATGGTAAACGCCGCCGATTGATTGAGAAACGTAAAATCTTTGGATAGGATGGGAGAATGGATTATCGCATTTTGGATCGCTATAGCATCTGTTGGAATGATACTATTAGGTACAGCGACTGACTCTCTATATTACACGGCATTGAGTAATCTAACCGACATCGAACAGATAATCATAATAGGAGTATTTCTGATTTTGCTCGGGTTAGGAGCGGTGATAATATTCTTAATAAAGAAAGATGATTAAACGGAAAATGTTAGAAATATGTATGTAGCAAGAGATGCGTATGGAGAGTTATATTGGTATGATAAGATGCCAGAACTCTCAGGTCCTATATTTAGGGCAAAGACACTTGATTATGGCAAACTCCCAGAGGATATACTTCCAGAAGTAACATTCGAGGATAGCCCTAAGGAAGTGAAATCCATTAAAATCAAATTGAAAGATTAAATGGAAAAGTCTGACGTGCAGGTCGCACATCAGACTTTTTTTTATGATTTTTGTAAATTTCTTGATAAAAAATTTGGCGAATAAAAAAGTATTTGTATTTTTGCAGCGTGGGTGACCACTGAAAGCAGCCCGCGAAGCTGCAGATTGAATCTTGGGTTAGGTTTTACACAAAACCTAACCTAAGTATTTTTTAGACCTCTCCACGTTTCTTTATTATTAGATTTCCTTCAACATAGAAATGTACCTCGTCATAAGGATATTGCTTATTCTTAAAGATTTTACGAACTATATAACTCAAGTCTGATAATGCTGGGCATAGATGGTCCGTTATACATGGAATAGCCCTTTGCTGTATTGCGGCATGATTTGCGTTACGTATAATATTATCGTTTGTGAATGGGGATTTGACATCAATAAAATCTAATAAGACACCATTAACATCCACCCTTCTTAAATCAGGATTCGCGTTAGTTGGCAATCCGAACGCTTGCCTTATATCAGTCTCACATTTGTGAATTTGGGGCATAATCATTATATTCGCTGTTTTAGCATACAATTTTGCGACTTGCAAGACTCTTGGGAAGTCGAGTTCCTTCGGGTCTGCTAAAATATGTCTTTTAACAGAATAACCAGTTGGGGAAACATAGATGGTTTCAAATTGTTCATCAATAGGCTTGCTATAAATTTCTTGTTTCTGTTTAACAGTCCATTTTGTGAGGTTTTCACGATTTGCTTTCTTCCTACCTTCATAACATTCCCGTAACAGGTTACATTCCTTGCATGTCTGCCAGTCTGGAATAAATGTCAAATTTATTTTTCCCTTCGCCACGTCGCAATTTCTACATTTCGATATGGTATATGGATTGTAGTCTGGCACCGACTTGCGCTCCTTGCCAGCGTTAAATGTAAACATGTTACGCTTGTCCTTAGCCGTCGCCTGTGCACCACGACGCATCGCTTCTGCGGAATCGCTAACAGGATATTTATTTTTCAACACCTGTACGACGGTGCAACGACAGTTCCATCCATTAGGTGGATAGTATTGATCCCAGAACGGGTCATCGAACGGCAGCGTGATACCATCGAGTGCTGCATGTTCTGGACGCACATGGTCGTCCCCAGCTGTTCGGTATTGTAGGTTGAAGTCGTCTTTATCTTGCTCGAATTCCTCCCACTTCGCAGCCATGTGACCTGACGCTTGGATAAAGTTGTATTCAGCCCGCAGGTAATTCTTATTATAGGTGTCGTTGATTTTTAGAACGTCATTATAGAACTGTTCGAATGGTTTTCGATTGCCATTCTCATCGAGCAATAAGAATGCAGCCTCGTTCGCTTCGTGCGCGGTCTTCATTCCCGAGAAAACATAATTAGACTTATGGAAGTCCTTACGCATGTCGTCAGACATCGATGTCTGTTCTATCGACTGATCAAGAATGCCAGTATGTTTCTCGATGAATGCTTGCACTTCTGGTTTGAGCACGAATTCTGCTGCCAGCGTCGCTGACCCGTCATCATGCACGCGCTTCATCATGTTTCTGAACGCATCCGTCAACTGATCTTCGTCATCCTTATTGAGCACGTTGCCAATAGGCATCATGTCTAAGATCTCCGCATAACGCTTATGCAAGCCAACGTAATCAGCCTGTGTTAGATTGCGCGGTTTGAAGAAAAGCCCCAGCGTATTCGCTTTCTGCCTTATGTCACTGGGGCTCAGTCGAAAAAAGGAGGGTGACTAAGTTTATCTGAGGAAGATTCCGCTGGGAGCTGCATCACTGAGAGACGCTGTCCGAGCGGCATCTTATATTTATCGATAAAGTATTCAGGTTCGACTTCGAAGTTATTCAAGATCATTGTCTCGAATGCTACCTGTTGCTCTGGCGTATAGTCAACTGGATAATCCCACTCGAATCGCAATCCATGCAATGGGAAACCATGTTTAATCATCTTAGGAATGAGCTGCCCATTGATGACGTCGCGTATCATGTCGCAGTCTGCTTCGACTAATATGCGGAATACGTCGTAGTGCGTTTGTGACTGACTTAACGAAGAACCATCCTCGATAGTCATAGTCTGACCGATGACGAGCTTCGATAGTTCAGAGTTCGCACGGTCAATACGTTTATCATATACATTGAACGCATCACCCTTCGTTGACTCAACGACATCAATCTCTGTGCCCTCTGGGAACACACCCCACTGCATGGCGCCCATCGATTCCATCATTTCCTCAAGTTTCTTACGCTCGTTAGCGTCTCTCGATGCTGTGCGCGCGATACGCATCGGCATACCGAAGATTTCTGCGAATGAATCCCAGAAACTGAGTGCGTTCTTCTTAGGAATTGTCTGTGTCGCTGCTTTGAGCAGCAACCCGAGATTATCTCGTTGACCAGCTTCAATCAACCAGTCAACGTAAGGAGACTGTGTGTAGTCGATGCCAGTAGTCCAATCTTCGCCTAAGTTACGAATCAGTCGGTGGTATTCAGGAATAACATGTTTACGTGGAATTAAGGTCACGCCGTCGAAGCTTGGCGTACCATCAGCGAGCTCGACACGATTACCTAATTCAATGAGTGAGTGTCCCCAGTAGATACTCTCTAACGTATAGCGCATGAAATCCTTGAACCATGTCTGGTCGAAGATCTTCTTCACATCCTCGTTATCGGTGTCGTCAGGATTGACAAACTTAAACGATTGCGCTAACACGAATCCGCTGCGCTGCGTGATACATCCTGACAGGTGTAGGTCAACCTCGACGTCGCGATAGATGTCATATAGGCGTTGACGGTTAGGACTATCGACATTGATAGCCATCTGCCACGCTTGGCGCCAGTCTGCAAGATCCTTGCGAGTCAACGCGTCTGTCATCCGTTGGATTTCGACAACTAATTTGCGCAAGCGTTTCCTGTCCGCGCTCTTGGCGAGCTGGAAATCGCCGTATCGTGTGTGCAAGACATGGCTCGGTCTGCCCATGCCCTTGACTAATTCGTTCAGTTTGCTCATATCTTAAGTATTACCAGTTGTAGTGTTGTCTCTTTTGACCGCCATACGTCAGAATGCCGTAGTCGTTTCCTTCGTCGTCTGTCGCGATAGGTAGGTCAGGAATGATTTTACCAGCTTGTACGCCCTCGAGCCATTCGATGGCGCGCTCATAACGCTCCTTGCGGATCTCCATACCCATCTTCTGCGGTAATGTAGCAGCCATGTGGTATAGCGCGATGTCGCAAGTGTACATCACGATCAGTTTATTGCGGTCGTTACCTTCTGCAGCGAAGATCTTCTCGACATCATACGTCGGACGGAGATACCCAGAGATTTCTTCCTGCGCTTCTTGCTCAGCATTCATCTTATTTTCATCGCTGATTTGCGATAGAACGTTGAGCGATTTGTCGCCGATGACGACGCGGTAGTCATATTCTGTGATAAACATATTATTTTGTGATATATAATGCCATTCGTTCGATATCTGCAATACGAATTCCCTTGCGGAACCGTTTAGTCTTGATAAGTTGTCGGAGATTGCTCTTGGCAGCCACTTGCGGTTTGCCGTTCCAGATGATTACCATGTATTTCTTACCAGTCTGTTCGTGCAGATTTTGCGCATTCTTAACTGCTTTCTTATATCTCCAACCGAAGATTATGCGCTTGATGTACTTAATCATATTTACCAGTTATTACGTTTGAAATGTTTCCTCAATCCAATCGATGGTGTCGCATTATGCGATCGTGTATATTTCTGCAGCATCCAGATAGCTCCTTCGTCGGCGTCAGGAGCATCATCATGCTGGCGACTGCCACGTTCAAGAGATAGTGTCTGTTCGATGCCGACAATCATGTCTGCGGAATCCTTGAGCGCTTCGTTGTAGAAGACGAATCCGCGCTCCCACAGAGGCGATACTGCTTCGATACGTTGTATCTTATCAGGTTTCTTGCGTCTATCAGGCATGATGGGAAGTTGGTAGCCTCTGATGTTTCCTTCAGTGGCGAATTCGTCGAGGATAATGTCTTGCATGAAGTTCGCCTCCATATAGAATCGGATGGCTGCATCTTCCTCGCGCGCGCGTTCATATAGATTATATAACCACCTAACCATTCCTGATACGGTGTCTTGGCGCACATACGTGTCAATGAGATGCAGCTCTGTACCAAACTTGCCCCAGAGACGTGCAGCCTTGTAGTCGTTCGCTGATGTTGACTTAAATGATGGGTCAACGTAGCATACCAGTTCGTCGTACTTATTGAGTTTCGGCATCTTTTTGAACCGAATCCATTCTTGGCGGAAGATACTGCCGTCATGGATAGGATTGTGCATCATCTCCTTATTCCATGCGCGGTAACCAACGAAGTCCGCATATTCTTGTGCTTCTTCGCGCGTCCATTTCTCTGCCCATACTGGATTACCATCCTTATCGATGGCATATATCTTTGACAGATAGACGCCCTTCGTGTTCGCGATGTTATTGAGTACCGAATTCTTCGCAATCAAGTTGCCGACCATGATGAATCGACCACGACCGACGTCGAGTGTTCCGAATAATGCTTCCTTAACCCAGTCGGTGAGGTCTTTTACGCGCTTCTCGTTGCGACAGAGTTCGTCGTCGTCTAAGTCGTCGATAACGATATAATCAGGACGGGCTTCTTTGTAACGAAGTCCACGCGGACTCTGACCCCTTCCACGGGCGAACCATGCGCAGCCACCTTGCGTTACAAATTCCCCGTCCTGCCAGTTACCTATATTCTTCTGTTCGCCGAAGTCATGAATGATACGCTGGTTATATTCCAGTTCTGCCTGTAGATCTGCGAGCAATGTCTGTGCGCTATCCTCTGACTTACCAACGATGACGCCAACGTTGATAAGACGTTTCGGCTGGAACATCAACCAGAGCGGAATAAAGATGTCGAAATGCGTTGATTTCGCGTGACCGCGCGGCCACATAAATACCGCTTTAAGATTAGGCGTACTCTTGACCTTACGCGCAGCGCTATTGTGGAACGGCGCATTGTGTATTGTCTTAATCGCTTCGCCTGTGCGCTTATCGTAGAGCTTAAGGAAGTGTGGGAAGTAATACTCACAGAACGCAGCGTAGTCATTCAGCAACCGACGGATGCGCATATCTTTCTCTGCTTCCGTTTCCTCTTTGAGGTCGGACATATCCGTCAGCGTCTGAACACGTTTGCAGTGCTCTTGCCATTCTGCGTACTTTCTGTTAATCTCAGCTCTTGATATAGCCATTATCCAACAGTTTTAGACATCAATTCCACGATGTACTTGTCTTGATAGCGATTGATTGCCTTTAAGAGGTCAGGTGTTAGTTCCTTATCGGTGTGAGACCTGTACTCGAGCCATTTAGAAAACGCCATGAATACCTCAATGGCATCCACGACGTTCGCTTTCTTATCCAGTTTCTCGATGACGCTGGATAATTTTGACAATTTATCGCCCAGAGACCCAATCAGTGATGGGTCCTCTGATGTATTCACCTGCTCGATGAGTCTGTCAATCGTCAGTAGTAACTTATTGACCAGTTCGGGGCGTGTGATGTTCTTCGCAGCTCGTGCTTCTTTCCAACCATCCGCGCTACACCATTTATTTACCGTCACGCGCGAGACTTCGACCTTATCGGCAATCTCTGATTGTTCCATGCCAGACATATACAACGCTCTGGCAAGTGCTCTTTTCTTTTCGTTTTCCGCTTTTCCCATAAAGAGTTTATTTTTATCCGCGATGCCTGTGCTCGCGATTCCTTTGCTGCAAAATTGATATTTTGCAGCTGTAAGTGCAAACATCCGTGCAACGTTTGCACAAAATTGTGCAACGTTTGCACACTTTCTTGCAAACATCGGTCACTATCGGTAATATTGCGCCAAAAAGAGTAATGGGAAAACGAGTTAGAATCAGCAATAATTCAGTCAACAGCTACGGATTCCGTGTGCTGACCGAGGGGATGGATATTACCCAGTTCCAGCGCAATCCTGTGCTGCTGTATATGCACATGCGTGGCGAGGTTATCGGCTGCGTTAAGGATCTGAAAGTTGAGAATGACGAACTGACTGGCGAACTGGTGTTTGATGAAGTGTCAGAACTCAGTAAACGTTGTAAACGCCAATGGGAGTTCGGCAGTCTTAAGATGGTCAGCGTTGGCATCGATGTCGTCGAAGAAAGTTCAGACCCGTCGCTGCTTGAAGCAGGGCAGACCCATCCGACCGTTACCAAGAGTAAGCTGTACGAGGTGAGCCTCGTTGATATTGGTTCTAACGACGATGCTATTGCGTTGCGTCGGAATGGTAAGATGGTTACGCTCTACGGAGGCGTGTGCTACGAGGATGCCGAATCGAATAACTACATTACTCTCGACCAGAATACTACTGATGTTGAACCAAATAACACAGACAAACAAATGGAAGAACTATTGATTGAAATCGCCCAAGCACTTGGGCTGCCAGAAGACGCAGACAAAGAGGCTGTTCTGGCTAAGATTGCAGAACTTCAGGAGAAAGCTCAAGAGAGCGAAGATCTTGAAGAAGAAAATGAAGAACTGCGCCTGTCGCAGTTGACAACTCTCGTGTCAGGAGCTGTCGCAGACCATCGTCTGTCAGCAGCTGAGCGTGACAATTTCATCGAATTAGGTAAGAAGATTGGCGCTGATGAACTGAAGAAAGTGCTCGGCGCTATGAATCCGCAGCAGAAATTGAGCAACCTCGTTGGTGGCAATAGCGCCAGTGCTACTGAGTATAAGAAACTCAGCGATGTGCCAGCAACTGAACTAATGAAGATTCGCGAAGATAACGTGACACTGTATAAGAAGCTGTATAAGGCTGAATATGGAATTGATTGTACGATTGAAAAATAATCCTATAAAATTATGTTGAGAATGATGACTATCTTATGCGCGGTACTGATTAACTCAGTAATGGGCGCAACTCTTGGCTCTGCACTGGGCGTTGACCCAACCGCAGGTGCTGTTGTTTTGAATACTATTGCCCTCTTTGCAGGCAATATGGTACCCTCTGGTGCACTTGGTGCAGGTGTGTTGACTGAGATCTGGACTGGCGAACTGGTCAAATCTCTCCGCGCTGGATTGGATGGTAGCTGGTTGGAAGGAATTCCAGACGCATCATCGATTGTTGAGAATGATGTTATCCACTTGGTAGATGTAGGTGTAGATCCCGACGTATTGATCAATAACACCACTTATCCAATCGCAACCCAAGAACTACCTGATGGCGATATCGCTATCTCTCTCGACAAGTTCCAGACAAAGGTGACTCCGATTACCGACGACGAACTATACGCTATCAGCTATGATAAGATGGGACGCGTGAAAGAAGCTCACGCTAACGCGATCAATGACTCGAAATTCGCGAAGGCAGCACATGCCCTCTGTGCCACCGAGAATAGCGACACTACGCCAGTGCTCACTACCTCAGGCGCGACGGATGCCGAGACGGGACGTGTTAAGATGACTATCTCTGACGTTGTACGCATGAAGGCTGCGCTCGATAAGATGAAGGTGCCTGCTAAAGGTCGTCGTCTCGTATTGTGCTCAGATCACGTCAACGACTTGCTCGAGACCGCTCAAAGCTTCCGCGAGCAATATCAGATTGACCGCAATGACGGCACTATCGGTCGTCTCTATGGCTTTGACATCTTCGAGAATAGCGAGAACCCATTGTACACCACCGCTGGTAAGAAGAAAGATGTCGGTGCAGAAGCATCAGACGGCGAATTCCAAGCATCATTCGCTATCTACACCCCGCGCGTGTTTAAGGCAACTGGTTCAACCAAGATGTATTATAGCGCTGCAGAAACTGATCCTCAGTACCAACGCAACCTTATTAACTTCCGTCATTACTTCATCTGCTTGCCTAAGAAAGAGGATGCTGGCGTCGTAATGTACAGTGGTTATAATAAGACCTCAGAGGAATCTGAAGGATAGAAATCATTAAGCGATGAAATCGAGTGCCGAGCTTGTTAAAGCGATACAGTCGTTCGAAGGACTACGATTGAATGCCTACCGTTGCGCAGCAGGCGTGTGGACTATAGGATATGGTCATACGCAAGACGTGCGTCGCGGTCAGACAATCACACGCGAGCAAGCTGTTGCGTTCTTGATGGCCGACCTCGCAACGTTCGAACGCTATGTGAATAGCATTCCTGAGATAACGACGCAGGGACAGTTCGACGCTGTCGTGGACTTCGTATTCAATCTCGGCATTCGACCATTCGCTCATTCTACTTTATATCGATATATCCGTGCCCGTCGCTCTACGGCTGACATCCAGAACGAGTTCCGTCGCTGGGTGTATGCTAATGGAGTACGTCTCTCTGGGCTTGCTAAGCGCAGGGAATGGGAGGCAAAACGGTGGGCTCAAAAATCATGATGATGGGAGAGATAATCTTGCAATTCTTGACATGGGCGGTTCCATCAGGTGGAATCGGCGCTGCTATCGTGTGGCTTACTGACCGCCATAAGCGAGATGCTGAGACGACGAAGGTAGTTCACGACACCTATAAAGAGATGTACGACGATGTCAGCGCATTGCTGATTGCTACCCAAAAGAGAAACACAGAAATCAATGCCAAACTGGAAGATCTGGAGACAGAAAGTCGCCGAATGCGCAGCGCGCTCAATCGGCTGTCGCGTGCCATCGAAGCAATTCAGTTATGTCCTTATCGCAGCGAGTGTCCTGTTCGCGCAGAGTTGCGCATCGACTCGGACCTCGACGAACTCGGTAACGAGAATGTCGAACGACAGCGTGATGGAGATGACGGAGGAATGGCGCAGCGCGGTAGTCGTGCCAGCGTCGGAGATCAACCTGTCGATACCCATCGACAGTCTTCAATCTCTGCCGACGGGAGCGGAATACGCAAAAAAAAGCGGTCAGGCAACCGTAAGGGTAAGGCGCGCACAGGCAGCCAACCCGCAGCATCCTGACACGTTACTGGTGACTGCTAGCTGCGACAGTTTACAACTGCAATGCGAGCGATACCGTAAGCAACTGCGCAAGTTATCAGAGGCATTGACGACGTCTGAGAATCAATCGGAAGTTAAACCCCGTTCTAATGGTGTTAGAATACGATTGAAATGGGCTATCATCGCGGTCGTGATGGCATGGGTGTTTGGTTATGTAACAAGTAAAAAATCAAATTGATCAACGAATATGGCAAAAACAGGTTATTGCAATGGTAGCGACATGCTGCTGTATGTGAATGGTAAGGCGATTGGTCACTGCTCCACGCACACCACTACGTTGAATAGTGAGACTAAGGATCGCGCTGTTAAACCAGTGGCATCTAAGGGAATCACCTCTGGACTATGGAAGGGAAAGGGAGTTGTCGGTCTTAGCGTTAGCATCTCTGCTGAAGGAATGGGCTTCTACGACGAGACAGAATGCGGTTATCGCGAATTGCTCGCTCTCTGGAAGACTGGTAAGAGCGTGACAGTGAGATGTATGGAACGCGAGACAAGCGACAATCCATATCTCGAAGGAAATTTCATCATTGCGTCTCTCGAGCGTCAAGATCCTGCACAGGATGATGCTACTTATAGCATCTCTCTCGAGAATGATGGCGAGCCTACAACGCTCGATGAGACTGCTATCACGAACAACAGTTCATCAACTACCACCACTTCTGATTCTGAATAGATATGCAGGTGAAGATTAAGGTAAACGGCAAGACATACCCCTGTCGTCCGACGATGGGGGCTATGCTTCGCTTTAAGCAAGAGACTGGGCGCGAGGTGACACAGATTGATGGTAACAGCATCTCTGACCTCTGCACCTACCTCTGGTGCTGCATCGTGTCAGCAAGCCAAGCAGACGGCAAACCATTCGAACTGTCGCTGATGGACTTCGCGGACAATATCAGTCCTGATGACCTCAAGGCGTGGATGGATGCGATGCAACCAGCTGAGGATGGCAACGAAAAAAAAAGCCGATAGGGATTCTTGAACTATACGGCATCGCACTTGGGTGTGTCGGTCTCTCGCATGCGGACTTCTGCCGTATGAGCGCAGATGAGTTCGAGAATGTTTACCATCAATGGTACGAGATGCGAGAGATCGACTATCAAGGATCTTGGGAGCGGATGCGCATGCTGGCGACCATTACTATTCAGCCACATATCAAGAACAAGCTGACGCCAGAGAGGCTGCTGCCACTTCCGTGGGAAAAGAAGAGGCACCATAACCCTAATGTCCGCATCCTAACGCAAGACGAACGTCGAAAGAGAATGGAGGAATTGGAAAGGAGACTTGGATGACCTCTTTCTATTATATAATCCAACGCTACTACAATGCCAAACGATGTTACATTAAAGATACGGCTTCAGATTGACGGCAAGGATCAAGTCGTCGAAGCTACAACGAGCACCCATGAGCTGCAGAAAGCGCTTGATGGTGCACGTCAAGAAAGTAACAATCTACGCAAGGACGCCGATAAACTTAGTGGATTCTCCAAGCTCCTTAATGAGATTAAGGATGACCTGTCAAAGACAACGGATGCGCTCAGCACATTCGCTGCGGTCAATGATAATCTCATTGAGGCACAGACTTCGTTAGCCTCCAGTGTTAACGGGATGAAAGAAGCTACCGATAGCAGTGTCGATAGCATCATGGCATTATGCCAGATGGGACAAGAGTTCGGCCTGATTTCTGATGATATCGGTGCACAGCTCGAGTCAGGTCTGACGGGTGTGAAGTCCAGTATCGATGACTTCTTCACAAAGGTGCTCGGCGTAGTCGGCGCATTCCAGAGCGCAAGCAACACTATCAGTTCATTCTATTCCAGTATCAACGGCATGAGAGGTTCCCTACAGCAATTCTGCGGGACACTGAATGCTCTGCGAACTGGAACAGTGACCTATTCAGCAGGTGCTACTGGTGCTGCTGCCAGCACACGCGTGTTGAGCATCGCATTGAAGGGTCTGATGATTAGCACAGGTATCGGTGTCGCATTCGTCGCGCTGACTGGCATCATCAGTATGTTCGCCAGTAAGAGTCGCGATGCAGCGAGTGCGTCAGACGAACTGACAGATGCGAATAGCGCTGTCGGCGATAGTGTTGACGAAGAAACGGCTGCGCTACAGAATGCGCATGCGCAGTTGGCGATGAACATTGCGACGTTGAAGGAATTCAATGGCAGCAAGGAGGATGAGAAGAAGGTTGTCGATAAGATGAATAATACCTACGGCGAGACGATGGGCTATTTCTCCAGCGTCGCCGACTGGTATAAAGCGCTGATCGCGAACTCTGAGGCATACTGTCGTCAGATGGTAGCCGAAGCGAAGGCACGTAAGCTCGCTAATCAGGTCGCAGAGTTAGACTTAGAAGCCGACACGCTGACAGATAACATCAATAGTGGTCAATATTCTAAGACGAGGAAGAAGGGTAAGAAAGTAACTGTTTCAGGTGGCGGTGGCCTCTTAAGTAGATTGACTGGAGGCACAAAGACCGAAACCTACGATATAGTCGGATCATCGGAGGAAGACAAGAAGCGTGCGGAACTCCAATCTAATAGAAAGAAGCGTGATGCGCTTAACAAGAAACTGAATCAGACGCTCGGCGAATCATCTGTCGATATGCCTGTCAAAGGCTCAACTGTACGCCCATCAGGTGGCGGTGCTACGCCAGTACGTGCTCCACGAGGTGGTCATGGTGGTGGCGGCGGAAACAATACCACTGGCGACAAGGTGGAGAACCCAATCGCGGAAGGCAGTATCGACTGGTATGAGAAGAAACTCTCCGAGCTGCGCAAGCAGATCAACGCAACAGGCGATGACTCTGTCGCTGCTGCCCTTCAACAAGAATACGAAGCTGTCGCTGCCCAACTGCAAGAGAAAAAGATCAAGATAGGACTGGAGGAACCAGAACAGGAAGAAGTGCTGACCTACATGGAATCTCTGCAGAAAGATCTTGAGGCAGCGCAGAACGAATTCGACAATGCGACGACCGTTGAAGCACGCGTTGAAGCATCGACCGCCATCGATAAGATCCAGCAGGAGATTAACGAGGCAACCGCTGGCAAACTGACCATTCCAGCCCAGACGGAGCCGTCGTACATCACGCAAGGCAGTCTCGAAGATAAGCGTGCATCCTATTCCAATGCGCAGAATATCGCCAGTGGCATCCAGCAAGACTATGATATTGGTCTCATCGGAGCGGACGAAGCACTCGCGAAGATGGCGGAGCTGAATAAGACGCTCGAAGCGATGGGCGCTAAGCCTATCGAGATCCCTGTTATGTCGCAGGACGTCGATAAGGCGCAGGAACGTTTTCAAGGGGCAGCCGACGCTGTCGGACAGATGGGTAGTAGTCTGTCAGGTCTCGGCGATGCGCTCGACCTTCCAGAACTCAATATCGCTGGAACGATTGCGCAGTCGATTGCCAATGTCGCACTCGGATTCTCTAAGGCTGAGACTGAAGCTGCGGACATGGGTCCGTGGGCATGGATTGCGTTCAGTGCTATGGGATTGGCGCAGATGGTTGCTGTTATCTCAAGCATTAAGAGCGCTACAGCGTTCGCCAATGGTGGTATCGTTAGCGGTCCAACATACGCGCTCGTAGGAGAGTATGCTGGCGCAAGTAATAACCCTGAAGTGATTGCACCGCTGGATAAGCTGCGTAGTATGATTCAACCAGCTGGCGGTGGTTATGGCAATGTGCAGTTCCGTTTGCAAGGACGCAACCTCGTTGGCGTGATGGCGAACGAGACACGTATCAGCAGTAAGTCAGGTAAACGCTCGAATATCAAGATATAGCATGTATATATATGGTAGTTTTGCCAGCCAGCGTGGCGAGACGATAACCGTTCACATCGTCACCCAGAGCGACCGCACAGAAGAATTAGAAATCGGTGCGGAAGATGGCAATGTCTTTTTCTCGGACGATCCTGTCGAGATAGAGAGTGCTGTCAATGACACATTCGACCATCTCATTCGTAGCTCTGCTACCATCCATCTGCTGACGCGTGAGTATATCCCTGACCTGTTCTGTACATCTTGTCGTGATGCTGTCGTGAATATCTATAAAGGTGACCGCTGCGTGTTCGCTGGTTATATCGAGCCACAGACTTACTCGCAAGGGTATAATGCTGAGTTCGAAGAACTGGAGATTAGCTGTGTCGATGCTCTGAGTGCATTGCAGTATTCGAAATACCGCAATATCGGCACTACAGGTAACGACTATGCGCAGATTAAGGCAGACGCTGCACAACGTACATTCTATGACTATCTGAATGAGATTCTATTAGGCGTTACCACAGACATCGATATCGTCGGAGAATCAGATATCCGCTACCTATACGATGGTAGTAAGGCGATTGATTCCAGTGATGATAATAAGTACAGCATATTCAGTCAACTATCAATCTCCGAACTTCTATTCTTGGACGAAGAAGAAGATGATGTGTGGCAGCAAGACGCTGTTCTTGAAGAAATACTCCGTTATCTCAACCTACACATCGTGCAGGAAGGGTTCGACTTCTTTATCTTTACATGGGAATCGGTTAAAGGAACGGATGATATCGCATTCACTGACCTAATCAGTAGCGAGACGGCGACGGTTACACCTCAAGACGTAGAGATCAGCATCGATAACGTCGCAGACACCGCAACGACCATCAGTATCGGCGAAGTGTTCAATCAGATACTACTAACGTGCGAAGTCGTATCGACGGAGAGCGTCATCGAGAGTCCACTTGATGATGACCTACTGGTATCACCATTCAGCAATAAACAGAAGTACATGACGGAATATTCGTCGAATGGCGAAGGCACAACGGCATGGAACGCGTTTATTAACATGGTTTATAACCACAAATCGACCGACTGGGAAGAATCTGTTATCACAGACTGGTTCATGCAGATCATGCGCAACGAACGTTGGATATTCTACATCAATCAGACGGACATATCCTCATATTTCACAGGCACGAATCAGCAGAAGTTACTCAATGTGATGGTCAATAACCCAGCTGCTGCGATTATCTCGTTCGGAAAGGTGGAAACGCGTGCGGACAAGTCAGATAACTCGCCGACATCTAAGGTTGATATGACGAATTACTTGGTCATCAGCGTCAATGGCAACGAAGACGACACCGAAGATGGCAGCTATCCTACCGAAGATGCGCTCAAGGAGAATATCCCATACGCTGTCTATAATGGCAACACGTCAGGCGGTGTGTTCTCTCCGACGGATGATGAGACGACGAACTATATCGTAATCAGCGGTAAGATCGCGCTCAATCCCATCATGAAGGTGACTGGTACGTATGAAGACCTACAGTCAGAAGAAACAGTTAAGAAACTGAATGTGTTCCATAAGTTATATACTGTTCCGAGCCGTGATAACGAAGACGGTCGCTACTATACACGTCGCTGGTGGAAGGCATCAACACCTGCCAGCGAGGTTGAATGGGACGAAGGTCGTACCAACAGCCTTATACCATTCACGAACACTGGACCGCAGGAGTATGAGTTCAAGTATAGCGCCATCGGCGAGAGTGATGATACTGTCTCCAAGATTGCTGTATTAGCATGTATGCTGATTATCGGCGACAAGTGCGTTGTCGAGACTGGTACAGACGGACAGATTAGCGACTTCGAATGGCGAACCTATAAGACGTTAGAGGAGTGCGATTCTGAAGACGAATACTATCAGCAATGCTTCACGATTGGTTTTGACCCGAAGATTGGCGACTGTCTGATTGGCACGGAGTTCGATATGCAGAATAACATCGATTACACGTTGGGCATCGATGCGGAGGGTATCGCTATCCCTATCACTAAGGCGGATGCAGTCAGCGGTGCTGTGAAGTTCATGATACTCGGACCTGTTAACACAATGTGGGACGACATCACACGTCGCCATCCAACATTCTTCCGTCGTACAAAGTGGACTACTACCAGCGTGCCATTGCTTGCCCATGTCTCGAATATCGTTATCAAGTCATTCGAGATGGAGATATATAGCGATAATGGACTAATCAATAACACGACCGATAAGGATATCGTCTATATGAGCGACACTAATGAGACGTTCGTTAACAAGAAGGACGATATCACATTTAAGATAAACTCTGCACTCACCTCCGCCGAATGTCTGGCGCTCGGCGTGACAGAATCAGTCAAGATGTCAACGCCGATGAATGAAACGGAAGGCGCAGGTGTACTAACGATTTATGACGCGGTACAGAAATTGACCGCGAAGCCAGAACAGTTGTATGTGGATAGCTACTATAGAGAGTTCCACGAACCGCGACTGCTGATGGAGCAGCATCTCAATGATGACGATAGCATCATCAGCCTGTTCAATCACTACACCCATCCCACACTTGGTAAGACATTCTTCGTTCAAGGTATCGGTAGATCGTTGATTGAAGGTCGCGCCAACTTATCATTCAAAGAAATAGAGAATGATTAACGTCAAGATACTCAGTAAGCCCAAGAATAGCGGCAGTAGCAGCAGCGGTACATCGTCGAATGTCTCGACGAGCGCAGCGAGCTATGGAACTGGCGTCGCTAAGGAGGCGAAGCATGCTGTGAACGCGGATCTTGCTGAAGAAGCATCGAAGTTGACGTCTAATTCCAGCGACTGGACGACTATCGCGAATAAGATTGCAACGGCTATCAACGCGTTAGCGGATGTATATCTGTCAAAGCAGGATGCTGATTCGGCTGCTGGTGTGATTGCCTTCTTAAAGGGAATCCTTTTCGGCGAAGATGGCACGTATGGCATCACAGAAGAAGGTATCGCGACGCTGAAGGACTTAATCGTCAAGGGCTCTGCAACGGTTACGAACCTTACCGTGACAGGTGCAGCACATTTCTTCGAGCTGATTATCGACAAGGTAAGTGCTGCAGGTGGTCAAGCTGTGTGGAGCGCCGCGAAGATGACTGTCGCACGTGTTGATGAAGTGACCGATGATGATGGTAATGTGACTGGTTGGAAGCTATGGCAACGCACAAAGGACTCTGACGGCAATCAGATAGCAGACACATGGCGCGTTGGCGATCAGGCGTTATCGATGACGACTAACCTCTGCTCTGGTACGAGCTACGATGCAAGCAACCGCTATTGGTGGCGCAAGGTGACAGCTGTCGGCGGTCCATACGACGAAGATGAATCGACACCGCTGACGTTCGAAGACCCATCGAGTGGCGAGAGCGTTGAAGGACAATATATCATCGTTGATGCGACGGCAGCAGCGGATAATAGTGGAACACCGCAGATAGGAGACAAGGTGGTATTGCTTGGTCATCAAGGAACATCTGTCTCTGACTATGCCCAGCGACAGAATGCTGTGATGATCTGTGCATACAACGGATTAGACAGTGACCTCACTGCACCGTACTTCGTGCAATATTCAGGTATCAATGATTTCTCACTGGGTAAGGATAAGGCACTCAGCTATCTCGCTGGCAACGGTAACTATGTGGCTGGAGAATTGGTGGTGATTGCGTCTGACGGTTCGACGTCTAATCTTTCTACGCTCGCCGTGACAGCGAACTCGATCAGCGCGAAGATAGGTTCAACCGCTGTTCGAAACAACTTAATCTACCGTTCGTTGATAGGCGGTAGTCCAGAGTCTGTATCTCGCAAGATTTATCTGGAAAAAGACCAGAGATATATCTTCACCGCGAACGTTACTTGCGAGGCGATAATCAGCACTGACGAAGATATAACGATTGCGTCAGGACAGACGTTCACGTGGGAGCAAGATTCAGGATTTTATTGGTTAGAGGTCGATGCCGAATCATTAGAGTGGATTCAGTTGGAGAAAGGCTCTATTGCGACGGCATGGGGCTGGTCTGAGGAAGACTATACGATGGCGCTGAATAACATCGTCTCTGATTATACGATTGCAGGTGCCACGCAAGGGACTGGTACATTCGAGGTCATAACCGACGAATACTATGGTAAGGTGTTGCAGGTTACTTACGACAACGCCAGCGACTTGCAACTGTCATGGGCGTATAACAGTGATCGCTTGGCAGACCTCTCCGAAGGTGACGAAGTGTCATTCTTCGTCGTAGCGAAACCTGTTTCAGGCGATGATGCAAGCTGGGGGTTCGGTGGCAACAGCGAGACGCTTGATAAATTGATGGCAACAACTTGCTCGAAGCGCCAGTTGGTCAACGGCTGGTACATATACTATACCGATTTCACCGTCGGCGAAAACGGAATCCTTAATAGCGACGATGCAGCGTTCTGGCTGGCGAACATGAAGGGTACATGGCAGATTGCATGTGTAGGCGCTGTCAAGAATGGCGTGCCCCCTATCGATGTTATTCTGCAACGCAAGAAGGAATTAGATACTGGCGTCGATTTCGAGCGCAACAAGATTACACTCACGGCTAACACGACAGAGTTCCGTAATAATCAAGGCGAGCTGCTGACCGTTATCGATAATCAGGGGCTGACATCTTACCGCGTGAATTGTATCAATACAGCGACGGGTGTTGTGGTTTACACCATCAACGAATATAATGACGGACTGGTTCGCAGATACTACCCAGATACTGGCAATATCCTTAGTGCAGAATCATTCGCTTACGATGATGATGGAAACTGTATCGGTATTGTGACGACCTACTATAACAATGACGATGACCATACGGTATCGTATATCGTTGACCAATCAGGAACAGTCCTATCCTCGTATTCGGGCTGGTCGTCAGAGCAAGTCTATTACACAAAGGACACAACGGCCCAATCACAGACAGCGGACACACTGACGGCAAACGGTTGGCTGAATACGTACACTTCGAACGCTGCAGGTACGTCAGGTTATAACGGGTTCTGCGTGATATCATCTCCTAATCCATTAAAATCAACAGATGCTGTTGGCGATCAGACTGGGTTCACTGGTTGCATCTATTCGTTGGATGTTTATCAGAAGGTAAGCCCTTCGACTGGCGGTAGCGAGAGTTCGAGTCTTGTAACTGGGTCAAGTTACTACCGTACCTACCGTAGGTACGAAGATGGTAAGCTCGTTCAGTCAGGAATAATCACATGTAGTTAATTCATTGAATTATGAGAAAGATACGAATCGGAAATGACGTAGCATTGCGAGCTACACTGTTGCAAAATGGAGACGCGTACACGCCATCTACTGGTGACTACCAAGTTAGGTTATGGCATGCGATTGCAGGAGATGCTGAGATTGAAGATATCGCGATCAGCGATAATGTGGTCAGTCTGACATTCCCTAAGTCCGCGCAGAAGTACACAGGTACTTACCACCTAATCTACGAAGAAGATGGTGTAACTTCCGACGTTAAGGCATTCCAACTTGTTGCACATTCGTGGCAGACTGGCGGCGATGATAATGGCGCTGTGGGTACTGACCCAGTCACTGTCACTGTGAATATCGCCAGTGGCAGTTCAGGATCTGTTAGTGGTTTATCTATTGAGGATGCTGACGACGATGAATATCCAGATGTCGCATTGGAGGGTGTTAATGATGTTGATTATCCTGATGTTCAATTATAATTTGTATGAGAAATGGCAAAGAAAGTGTATTTGAAAAGTAACGGAACTAAGGTCTATCCTGTTACTATTACCGATGCAGTCGTTCATATCAGCGGCTCATCCAAGACCAAACTGAGTGATGTAATCGGCAATCTCGGCACAGCAGCTGCTGGTTGGACGCTGGAGCAAGATGCAGACAATAGTCTGATCTATTATCTGAAGAATAGCACTGGCGAAACGAAGGGAACTATCAATATCCCTGTCGATACCTTCCTCCAGTCCGCAAGTGTCACCGACAACAAACTGACGCTGACGTTCAACACTGCGAGCGGTAAGGAAGCGCTCACTGTAGATCTGTCGAAGTATATCGATGTCTATACGGCAGGTAATGGCTTGCAAGAAGCGACCAGCAATCAATTCTCTATCAAGATTGATTCTACCAGCGATAGCGCACTGTCTGTTGGTAGCGGTGGTCTGAAGCTCGATCTTACGGAAGTGAATAGCTCTATCGCAGCTAACGCGAAGAATATCACTGCGCTGCAGACATCCGTAAGCAACATCCAAGAGACTGTCTCCAGCGGATTGTCCGTCGAAGACGTGAGCGACACCGAATACGATGACGTAAGTAGCGTTTTAGCATAATATGTATGTTCTGCGTTGGCGCTTGGAAGTCAGGCGCTAACGCTTTTTCAAAGATTACGACATGGCAAAGATAGTTAAGGCAACTAACAATAACGAGGTCAAATATCCAATGACCATCACCGACGCTATCGTTCACATCGATGGCTCGGATAAATCAGTATTGAGCACGTTTCTGAAAAAACTGGCAGCGGAGATCGTTAATCCTGATTGGAGCCAGAACGATAGTACGAAGATTGATTATATAAAGAATCGGACGCATTACGCTGGCACGATTGAGCATGGGGAAGAAGAAATCTTCAATGGTACGGTCTCATGGGGTGGCTCTGCGGGAGAATTTGTCAAATTTGAATTCCCAGAATTGCTTCACGAAGGCGTCGAATATACTATTAACTTCAATGGTAATACATATCAATTTACCTGCGTCAAAAGAACGATCAACAATGAAGAATACCTCGATATCGGCGACGAAGATGAGAGTGGTAGTGTAACATCAGATATATTGCTTACACAACTTGCTTCAATGACAGAAGCGCCCTCAATCGACTTCTGTTGCACACTGGAGTTGGAAGAAGGGGACTATCCTCTTGTCGTGACACGTGGCGTCTATACTGAAGATGTCTTGCAGAAGTTAGATACTCAATATCTTCCCGATGAAGTGCTTAATGCGAATGTCGTACATACTGTGGTAGATCTCGGCATATTCGAGCATGAGTCGTTGGATGACGCGACAGAATTGGATGAGGTAACCACCAAAGGCATCTATAGATTAATGTTGCGCAATTCAACCCGATTTGGCGAACTTGTAACAAAGACTACTACTACTACTCTAATAGTTGGCGAGGTTAACCTCGTCACTACGACGAAATACGTTAAAAAAGAATCCTCTACATATCCCCAATTAGCGATTAACTCCGACGGTACTATATATTACCGCAGCAATGTCGGCGAGACATGGACGTCATTAACGAGCACGCTCGAGGATAAGGTTGCTACGTTGTCGGAACAACAGGCAACCATGTCCGAGTCATTATCTCCCATCGCTAACGAGACGGTCGAGCGAACAATATACAGCTGGAAGACGCTGTATGAGAAATCAGTAACTATTCCTTTAGAAGACAACTTTTGCGAAATCACAGAAGAAGAAGTAATAAATGCACTCAATACTGATGGTGCTTATCTTAAGATTGAGCGCGATAACGAAACCGTGACAGGTAATGCCACATCTGATTCGATTAAGAGTTTATTTGTAGATATAGGAGATGCGAAAGCGATTCTGCGAGTAGCAGAATCTTCCTCTGCCCGCACGGTTAACATCCGAATATCAACGCTATTCGGCTCAGACTATGTCAATACTACGACAGCAGAAGCGACGCGTGACCTTCGTAATCTACATATTAATGTTTTGGCCTATAAGGATAGATTCGACAAACAAGATGGAAGATATCTCACACGCCTGCGTATTGTGTCGAATCAGCCGCTTGAAGGGTTGCAGTTACGCTTGGCACGCTGGGGACGCAAGCAGTCGAGTCGCCAGTTGAAAAAGGGCTGGCGATTCTATGGCGGCACGATAAGTGATGAATCCTCCGAATTCTGGAATGACGGATTTGAACTGTACGAGCTCTGCCGTAACGGGTTAGAAGAAGGTAAATTCCATGCCCCAGTAGGCAACCAATACGTGTATGAGTTAAATCGTACCGCATACGCCTGTCTCGAGCCATTCACCGTGTATAACGAAGAAAGTAGTTTGCGAATAAAGAATGGAATGCGGAGTAAGAGTTCAACTGGGGATAAGATGCAGATATCTATACGTTGTGCATTCGGTGTTTTCAAGAATAATGTTCTTGTCAGCAATCTTGCTCCTATCCGATTAGGTTATTCAGGTATCGGTACCCTTAGTATAGAACCAGCATTCTTGCCATATTACGCCTTTGCGCGGTTGTAAAAAAAAAGGACTCCCCCGAAGGGTTGTCCTTCTAAGGATACCGCCCGAGGGCGAGCAGCCTTACTTCGGATCTCACGAATGAGAGCCACTTGATGGCACAAAGATAGAAATTTCGGTTGAATTTGCCAAGAATTTTGGTTGAAATTATCACAATGGTGATAAACTTTGAAAATTAAACCTATTGGGGACGGGTTAGAAAAAAAGTCCCCAGCCTGTCAATATATCTGTCTCACACATTAACAATACGCCCACAAGGAACGGAGCTGGGGACATAAATCCTCTGTCGTTTCTTGTGGGTTGTTTATAATGTGTAAGACAAATGCAAAGATATACAATTTTTGGAAATGAAAGCATTTGAGTTGTTAAAAATTAACGAGACGGCTTTCAAATTGGCACAGACGGCAGGCTTACGACTGGGTGATTGTAGATATGTTAGCCTCTACCTCGAATACGAAGATATGCGTGGTGATGGTGAGAAAGTGACATATATTGTGTCGCATCTTGCGGTTAAGTATCATGTCAGCGAGCGGACGGTGTATAATCTGATAAAACGAATGCAGTGCAATATTGATGCAGCGGGATTCGATTAGATTCTGCTTTAAACGTCTCAGCGCTTAATATCTTCGCGGCATGAATAAGTATCACGATATGCTGCGGAAGATACTTGCCGAGGGCAAGACCCAGCAAAACAAAAAAGGAAGCATTCGGTTTCTACTCGATGAGCAATTAAAGTTGATGCCTGCAGATCTACTTGAGATCTTCGAAGGGCATGGTATCGCTCGCAAGAAACTTAAGAGTGAACTCAAACTGTTTATGGAGGGCGAACGTGATGTGGAGAAATACCGCGAAGCTGGCATCACTTGGTGGGATTACTGCGGAAACACGCTTGTCAATAGCTATCCCACCTACTTCGAGAAATTGCCTAAACTACTCGAGAAAATCAATCGAGAGATGCGTAGTAGTAAGAATTACGTGCTATTCTTGGGAGAGACTGGCGCGGAAACTAACCAAGCCCCATGCTTAAGTCTGGTGCAGTTTCAGATCGATCAGGGTGAACTTATTATCTCTGCTTACCAACGTAGTTCAGACGCGAATCTCGGACTGCCATCAGATATCTATCATCTGTACTTGATGGCGCGGTTGATAGAACTGCCATTGCGCTCGATTACACTTAATCTTGGGAATGTGCATATCTACGAGAACAACATTGAGCGCACACAACAACTACTGGATGGTGTAGAAGGTGTAAGGTTCGATCTAAACGTGTAACGTCTGAATAGCAATCGAATGGCATTCGAACACAATTAGAGCAACCCCGTAAGGTTGCTCTTAATTTTTTGTTTCGTCGAGGACATTTCGTTTTGCGAAATGATACGCTTCGTTTAATTTTTCGCTAACATTTCGTTTTGCGGATTATACAAATAAACGAAAACGATTATGCGAAAAATTTTGATTTTGTTTGCCCTTTTGACGTTCTCGATGGGCATAAAAGCACAACATTCTATGGAAAAGAAAGAAATTAAACAGACGGCTGGGCGCAACGCTTTAGGGAGTTTTGCTCCTGAATTTGCGCATTTGAACGACGACATCCTGTTTGGCGAAGTTTGGAATCGTCAAACCGAACTCTCACTCCACGATCGCAGTCTCGTTACTGTGCTCTCTCTGATGGCGCAAGGCATTGTTGACTCCTCGATGAAGCACCATTTGCAATTCGCAAAGACGAATGGCGTTTCGCGCGATGAACTCGCTGAAGTTGTGACGCACGCGGCTTTCTATTGCGGTTGGCCTAAAGCGTGGGCGGTTTTCAATATGGCGAAAGAAGTGTGGAGCGATGCGGTGCAGACGAAAGACGAGTTTGCTGCCTCTACTCCTTATCCAATCGGCGCGCCGAACGACGCTTACGCGAAATATTTTATAGGAAATAGTTATACCGCGCGCATGGAAGGCGAGCAGGGAGGACCGACAAACGTTACGTTCGAGCCACGCTGTCGCAACAACTGGCACATCCATCACGACGCAGAGCAGGTATTGATTTGCGTTGCAGGTCGCGGATGGTATCAGGAATGGGGAAAAGAAGCCGTAGAGATGGTTCCTGGAACGGTGATTGCCGTACCTGCCGAAGTAAAACACTGGCATGGCGCAGCCAAAGATAGTTGGTTTCAACACCTAACTTACCACACCCACGTTGGCGAAAAGTCATCCAACGAATGGTTGGAGCCAGTTACGGATGAGGTTTACGATAAACTCAAATAAATTACACATAAAACAAAACGAAAAATGGTTAATTTTGATTATCACACACCGACACGCCTCGTTTTCGGACAAGGCGTTGTAGAAGAAAAACTTGTGGACGCGCTTCGTCCATTAGGCAAACGCGTTCTGCTTGCATACGGAGGCGGCAGTATTAAGCGCTTAGGACTCTACGATTTAGTGAAGAATCTGTTGGCAGACTTTGAAGTTTTCGAGCTATCTGGCATCGCGCCAAATCCAAAGTATAACCCCAGCGTGCTCGATGGCGTCAAGATTTGCAAGGAACAACACATTGACGTTCTGCTTGCCGTAGGCGGTGGTTCTGTCCTCGATTGTTGCAAAGCTATTGCAGCAGGCGCTTGCTACGAAGGCGAGCCCTGGGATTTGATTTCATATAAAGTAAAAGCACAACGCGCCCTGCCAATCGTGGATATCATGACGCTGGCAGCGACGGGCAGTGAGTACGATTGCGGTGGCGTTATTTCGCGAACAGAAACCAACGAGAAAACAGGCTATCAAGACGATCTGCTGTTCCCAGTATGCTCTTTCCTCGACCCAACCTACACCTTTACCGTTCCAGCAAAGCACACTGCGGCTGGCGTTGCCGATGCTATCAATCACGTGATGGAGCAATATTTTTGTGAACAAGCAAACGACGTTTCCGATGGTTATTGCGAAACATTGATTAAAGTGCTGATGAAATACGCTCCTATAGCGATTGCCGAGCCAAACAACTACGAGGCACGCGCAGAGATTATGTATGCGTGCACATTTGGTTGCAATGGATTGCTCGCTAACGGCACTGAGCGCGGTCATTGGCCGATGCACATGATTGAACACGCGCTTTCAGCCTACTATGACATTACACACGGCGAAGGTCTCGCTATTCTGACACCGCATTGGATGCGCTATATTTTGAACAATCACACCATCGGGCGTTTTGTTAAGTTTGGAAAAAATATCTACGGCATAGACCCGTCGCTTTCAGACCAAGAGATAGCAGAACAAACCATACAGAAGACGCGCGCATTCTTCAAGTCTCTCGGCATGCCGATGACGCTTGGCGAAGTGGGAATAGATGCATCGCGCGTAGAAGAAATGGCGCAGGATGTGGCAACCAATCATCCGCTCGACAAAGATCCGTTTGCGCCACTCGCAGCAAACGATATTGCCGCCATCATCACAGCAGCCCTCTGATTTTTTTCATACAAATAAAAGCGATACAGCAGCCATTTGGTTGCTGTATTTTTTGTGTTTTACAATAGAAAAACACGCGTAAAACATTGATAAATCGAAAAAAAAACTATATTTGCAAGCAAATCCCTAAATGTAAATCTATGAAAAAAAATCTCATTCTTATGTGTTGCGCAACGCTATTGCTGTGCGCTTGCAACAAAACCGACAAGAATCCGCTTCTCGAAGCATGGGACACACCGTTCCAGACAGTGCCTTTCGACAAAATTAGCGTGAGCGATTACGAGCCAGCGATTAAAGAAGCGATGGCGATGCATCGCGCTGAAATTGATTCTATCGTGAACAATCCCGAAGAACCAACGTTCGAAAACACCATCGCAGCGCTCGACTATAGCGGTTCGATGCTCAATCGCGTGTCAGCTGTGTATTATAATATGTCATCTTGCAACACCAACGACAAGATGGAGCAGTTGAGCGAAACCATCTCGCCTATGTTGTCCGATCATCAAGCGGAGATTATGATGAACGACAGTCTGTTTGCACGCATCAAAGCAGTGTGGGACAAACGTGATTCACTGGAACTGACGCCAGAAGACCAGCATCTTTTGAAGAAAACTTACGACAACTTCGTTCGCGAAGGTGCGCTCCTCGATGCGGATAAGAAAGCCCAGCTGAAGCAAGTCAATCAACAACTCGTCACACTCGTTGATAAATACAAGAAAAACGTGCTTGCCGAGACGAAGAGTTACCAGCTTGTGATTGATAATAAAGATGATTTGAAAGGGCTTCCTGATTGGTTAGTAGAAAATGCTGCAGCAACGGCAAAGCAAGCGAAGCAATCGGGCAAGTGGATCTTCACGCTCGACAATTCCAGCGTGCTGCCTTTCCTGACTTATGCAGACAATCGCGCGTTGCGTCAGCAGATCTTTGAAGCGCGAATCAATCGTGCGAACAACGGAAACGACAACGACAACAATGCTGTTGCAGAGCAAATACTTCAGCTTCGCGCACAAAAAGCGCAGCTACTTGGTTATCCTAATTTTGCCGCTTGGCAGTTGGAAGATCGTATGGCAAAGAAACCTGAAAATGCTATACAGATTCTGAAAACGTGTCTCAATAAAGCAGTGCAGTCGGCTAACAAAGACATCGCGCAATTCCAAGCATTACTCGACAAAGACACAGTAGGCGCGACGCTCGAAGGCTGGGATATGTATTACTATGCCGAGAAACTGAAAAAAGAACAATACGACTTAGATGAGCAACTCACCAGACCCTATTTCGAAATAGAGAATGTAAAGAAAGGTTGCTTTGAAAATATTACGCGATTGTATGGCTTGACGTTCACAAAGCTTGACGATATCGAAACCTACGCAGACGATGTGGATGTATATGAAGTGAAAAACGAAGCTGGCGAACATGTAGGCGTGTTGTATTTCGACCCATTCATTCGCGATGGCAAGCGTGCAGGAGCGTGGGAAACGACTTTCACAGCGCAATACAAGCGAGATGGCAAAAGAGTTGACCCAATTGTGCAAGTATGTTTTAACTATGCAAAGCAAAGTAATGGACGTACGACGCTAACTGCTGATGAAGCGCTCACGATTTTCCATGAAATGGGACACGCAACCAATGAATTCCTGTCGGATGCAACCTATCCGTCAACGTCGGGCACGAATGTACCAACCGATTTCGTTGAGTTACCGTCACAACTCGCTGAACACTGGGCGCTGCAGCCTGAAGTATTGCAGAATTACGCGAAGAACGAAAACGATTCTGTAATACCCCAAGAAATCGTTGACAAGCTTCAGAAAGCTGCCACGTTCAACCAAGGTTTTATGTTCTCGGAACTGCTCGCTGCTGCATGGCTTGACATGCAAATGCACATGATTCAGGCAGGCGATTCAGTCAATCTGCAAGAGATGGAAAAAAGCGCTATGGCGCAAATCAACATGCCCAACCAAATTCCTCCACGCTATCGCAGCACGTATTTCACACATGTTTTCGGTGGAATGTATGCTGCTGGATATTACTGCTACACTTGGAGCGAAATGCTTGATGCAGATGCGTTTCAGGCTTGGGTAGAAACGGGCGATATCTTTAATAAAGAGGTTAGCGAAAAGTTCAAAGACAATGTTCTGGCGCATGGTGGCACTGGCGATGCAGCCGAACAATATCGCAAATTCAGAGGAAAAGATCCCGATATCAGCTACCTGCTGAAACAACGCGGCATGAATTAAAGTTCAATTCTATAAAACAGGAAAGCGCAGCACGAGTGTTGCGCTTTTCTTTTGCAGAAAATAAAAGTCGGAAAGGTTGGAATCCGATTTTGTTATGCCATTCCCTCGCGCGCGTACATTATATTATATTTATATAGCGCGTGCATTGATTTTGGAAATGCAATGAAAAAGCCGCATCGATGAACGCGATGCGGCTTTGATAGGGTAGGGATGTTGCGTTATTTCTACTTTTTGCTCCACCAATGTTTCTTCTTTGGTGCTTCTTGATCGCTGAGTGACGTTTTTCTTGCTTCACGAATAAGATCTTGGAACGTTGTTCCGTCTTTGATCATGTGGTAAATCTGACCCCAATCAGGCAGACCTCCGATGTTTCGATCGTCAATCCACACGTCGGCTTTTATTTTCCGAGAAAAATGGTTGTTCTTGTCAATTTCTTCTTCTGGGTAATCGCGATTGATAGCGTAGAACTCTACGCCTCGTTTCTTGCACCATTCTACAGCTGCGTCAAGCGTTTCGCCTTCGCGAACTGTCCAAAGGATGAGCTTATGTCGGTCTTGTATGAGCATACGAAGCGTCTCTGTGGCGAACATACGCTCAGGACCAATTTCTGGATAACGATCTTCTACGATTGTTCCGTCGAAATCTACTCCAATAATCATAGTGCTTTACGATTGTTTATTTAAGTTTTACGGACGTATCGTTCTTATCGCCGTAGTGACTATTGCTGTAATTGCCGTAGTTTCCATAGTTTCCGTAACTGCCGTAGCGTCCGTAACTGCCGTAACCATACTTACCATAACGACCGTAGCGTCCGTATTTGCCGTAACGTCCGTATCCGTAAGCGTAACCATACTTCTTCTTCGACATATCGATACCATTGATAACGATACACATGTTCGGCAATTTCTTCTCGTCTGCAAGACTGTTGATTAGTCCGAAGCTTTCTTTTGGTGTATAGTCAGCACGACACATGTAAACCGTTGCATCAGCAACGCGACCAATTTGCAGGGTATCGGTAACCAATCCAACAGGAGCGGTATCGATTAAGATGTAATCGTAATGATCCTTCAAATGATTTACAACTTGCTCGAGTGACTGACGCGAAACAAGCTCTGACGGGTTTGGAGGAATAGGACCTGCGAGCAGAAGCTCGAGATTGTTATTGATTCCTGATGGAAGAATTTGCTGTTTCACTTCTTCCCAAGTAGGATCCGTTGTTGCAAGAAGCGGAGTGATGCCGTGGTGATGGTCGTCTATTTCGAACAATTCGGCAAGACGTGGTTTACGAATGTCAAGACCAACAAGTATGACTTTCTTTCCAAGCAATGCGAAGCTAACTGATAGGTTTGCAGCGTTAAAGGTCTTTCCTTCACCCGAAGTGCTTGACGTGAAGAGAATAACTTTCTCGTTTTCTTTCATCACAAACTGCAAATTTGTTCGCATCGAACGGAAAATTTCTTCCATTTGGTTGTTTTGGTTCTCGTGAACAACGATGTCAGCTTTTGTTTTTGCTGTATCGCTGGCAACGGCAACGTCAGCGAGAATCGGAAGTTTCGTGAGTTTAACAACGTCTTCGTGTCCTTCGATTTTGTATCTGAAGAAGTTGATGAGGAAAATGATGAGCGCTGGAATTGCAAGACCAAGCAATAGACCAGCCAACATAATGATATTGCGTTTTGGACTAATCTGTCCGCCTGCTGAAGGCTCGTCAATCAATTTTCCTTTGTCTGCAGTAGCAGCGAGAGAGATAGAGTTCTCTTCACGTTTCTGCAGCAACATCAAATAAAGTCCTGATTTTACTTCTTGTTGACGACCGATTTGGTTGAGCATTCTCTCTTGTTCAGGAGATTCGGTTACTTGTCCCTGATATTTTCCAAACTGACCTGCGATGCTATTGCGTTGGATTTCCAATCCTCTCTTAGCTTGTTTCAGCGCGCTGTTAATAGAACCAGAAAGTTCGTCAAGCTGTGCAGTGAGCGGAGTCACTGTTGGGTTCGACTCGGATGCTGTTCTGAGCAAGCGGTTGCGCTCTGCAGCAATTTCGTTGTACTTACTAATAAGCTGGTTTGCTGTAGGATCACTCAAACCAACGTTGGCAGGAATGAGATCGTACGAACCCTTTTGTTTATTGACTGATTCCTCAAGGCTATTGATAAGCGCTACTTGCGTATTTGCTTCAACTAATTGTTTAGAATAAGCGTCTGCGTTTGCAAGTGCTTGACCTGCGTTCGATTTCAAGTCAATCATTCCTTGTCGTTTCTTATATTCCTGAAGCGCACCTTCGGTGTTTCCAAGTTCAGCGTTAATCTTTTCCAAACGATTGTTGATGAATTCTTCTGTTCGGAGCGCTACTTCGTTTTTGTCTTCATTAGCTTGACGATTGTAGCACACAGCGAGCTGACGAAGATAATCAACGGCTCTTTGGCGGTTTTCATCAGTTAAGGTCAGCAATGCAATAGAATTGCTTTTTGATGTTTGCGAAACACCCATCGATCCTGCGTATTTTCCACAAACACGACGTGGCGTGTTGATGTTAACCTTCATCACCATGCCGTCAGCCATTGGCGTATTGCTATTACTGTTAAACGTTAGGATACCAACGCGTGTACCTATCGTTGCAGGAAGTGTCGTTAGCGTCTTATCGAACTTGAAAGTTTTTGCTCCAGACGTCATATATTCTCCTTCTACACGATAACCATTTTTCTTACGCGTGATAACTAAATTCACAGGATAAGCCAATGTTTCGAGATGTGATGGATCCATGTCAACACTAATCGGGTTATTTTTGTAGAGAAGCTTATCTTTCACTTTTCCTTGTGAATAATAAGTAACGTAGAGCTTCAAGTCGCGAACGGCTTCTTCAGCGATAGAACGCGATTTCAGTATCTCCATCTCGTTCTCCAAACCACTTGAGTTTGACATCAAACCGAGATTGCTCGTGTACATGACGCTACTTTTTCCGCGTGTGCCTTCTTCAGCTTTGATAAGCAGCTTTGCGTAAGCCTGATACATAGGAGTTGCGTAGCGCAAGTAAATAAGTGACAAGCCCAAGCATATAATTAGCGATAGGGCAAACCATTTCCAGTTCAGGATAATGGCTTTCATAATTGTCTGGAAGTCGAACGACGAGCGCTCTTGCTCTTGTGCCGCTTCCACGTCAACTTTCTTAATTTCTTCCATGTTGATGTATTATTTTTGTTTTTTATTTTTTTCGGATGATGAAATATGTGTTTCTTTTTATTCTTCCTCAGCTAATTTAATCAGATAACGCCCATAATCGTTTTTCTTCATAGGCTCTGCCACTGCGAGAAGCTGCTCTTTCGAAATCCATCCCTTGCGGAATGCGATTTCCTCAAGGCAAGCAACCTTCAGTCCTTGACGCTTTTCAATCACTTCGATGAACGTGCTGGCTTCGCTAAGACTGTCGTGCGTGCCCGTATCGAGCCAAGCGAAACCACGCTGAAGCGTGCGAACTTTCAGCAGATGACGTTGCAGATATTCTTGATTGACAGTTGTTATTTCCAGCTCTCCACGTGCGCTCGGCTTAATGTGCTTTGCGATATCCACAACGCTATTGGGATAGAAATACAATCCTACAACAGCGTAATTGCTCTTTGGTTCTTTCGGTTTTTCTTCTATGCTCAAGCAGTTGCCATCTTTATCAAATTCGGCAACGCCATAACGCTCTGGATCGTTAACGTAATAACCGAAGACCGTCGCATTGCCGTTCTTTTCTACGTCTTCAACGGCTTGCTGAAGCAATTCAGTGAATCCAGCACCGAAAAAGATGTTATCGCCAAGAACAAGACATGCGTTATCGTCGCCGATAAAGTCTTCTCCGATGATGAATGCTTGTGCAAGACCATCAGGACTCGGCTGTTCAGCATATTCGAAGTGCACACCAATATCTTTTCCATCGCCTAACAGACGACGAAAGCCTGGCAAATCGTGCGGCGTTGATATGATTAAGATTTCTCGAATCCCTGCATGCATCAGCGCAGAGATAGGATAATAAATCATAGGTTTATCAAATATCGGAATAAGTTGCTTACTTATTCCCTTAGTGATAGGGTAGAGGCGCGTGCCTGAACCACCTGCTAAAACAATTCCTTTCATTTCTTTTGTGTTTTAGTATGCGTTTTTATCGTGTTTGAATAGACTAACAATGGTAAGCAATATAATTTTAATGTCAAGCCAGAAAGACCAATTTTCAATGTACCAAATATCGCGGTCAATTCTACCTTCCATTTGCGTAACTTCTTTTGTTTCGCCACGAAAACCTGTGACTTGCGCGTAGCCCGTAATGCCTGGCTTACAGAAATGACGCACCATATATTTGCCGATTATCTTGCTGTAAATCTCAGTATGCTTCAACATGTGCGGACGTGGACCAACTACGCTCATATCTCCTTTCAATACGTTGAAGAACTGCGGTAATTCGTCGATATTTGTACGTCTCATGAAATCGCCAAAGCCAAACTTGCGCGGATCATGCTCGGTTGCTTGCAGCGTGTCTGCATCTTTATTGACGTGCATCGACCTAAACTTATAGCATCTAAACGTTTTACCGTTGAATCCTGTGCGGTCTTGAGCGAAAATCAATGGTCCAGGACTTTGTCGCTTAATCAATAATGCGATAATTGGTATAAACGGCAAAAGACAAATGCACACAATACTGCTGAAAACAATATCGAACGCACGCTTAAGCACGCGATTCGATGCCTTCGATAGCGGTTCCTGATAATTAGTGAATAGCGCGATGTCGCCAAACTTCTCTGGTTTCAAATTCAAACGGAAGTTTCCGAACATTCTCGGCACGTAATAGAAATGGATGATATGTTCATCGCAAAAGCGCATGATGCGAATAATTTCGTCGGACTGGCTGTGCGACATGCTACAGAATATTTCGTCAAGATCGCTCAACGCGTTATCGTGCTGGTTCATGCGTTCGTTCAAGTCGTTCAACGTTCCAAGACGCTGGAGCGATGCAGGACAATTCGCAAGCTCGTTGTTAGCAAAATAACCCAATATGTTGTAACCAATACTCGAATCTTCCAGCATCTCGTTATAGACCATCAGCGTCGCAGGGTCATCACCTATCAAAACAACATCTCTCGAATTCAATCCCGATTGACGCATCCGCTTCAGAATTTCGCGCGTAATCACTCTGGCAAACAGTATAAAAATAAATTCTAAGAAGCCAAAGATGAACATAAAGCGAAAGAATCCACCGCCATCGTTCAGCAATCGCAAAAATACAAACATCAAAACGCAGTGGAAGAACGTCAACTTAAAAATGCGTTTCGCTACTTGCTCGAATTCGTCCTTGCGATACAGCACGCTATTCTTAAACACCAGCTGCGCCGTCAGCATCGACAGGTTCGCAACCAGCACCGTTATGCGAGTATAAGCGTGGAAATATTGAGGCACAATCACAGGAATAAGCTGGAAAGTAGCGAGCAGTAGAAGGTTCAGTATAACAAAATCTCCTAATACTACGCACAAACGAATGAGATCATTCCCTTTGGTGTTTTGTTTCATGCGCCTTATTTATAAATAGGTACGTGTGAATTACCGCGCGCAAATTTATATAAAAAAATGAGAACTCGCAAAGTTTGCCTAAGAAAATCGCACTTTCAACGCACTTTTTCGCGTGTAATGATTTTTTACCTCAACAAAATACAATCTTATTCTTCGTGTGACGAAATATTTACAAATGCCAACTTTTTTCGCGAAAAGTCTTTATCGAAATCCTAAAAAATGATGATTTTCAATGCTTTCGATGTAAAAAACTTTAATCGTTTACGCGTTTTCCGACTGAAAAAACTAAATTTGCGCGGAAAAATAAATCAAAAATAGCATGAAAAAGATTAGAGCAGCCGTCGTAGGTTACGGCAATATAGGAAAATTTACTGTAGAAGCGCTTCAGGCAGCGCCTGATTTCGAAATCGCTGGCATCGTTCGCCGTCAGGGTTCCACCAATCGACCAGCAGAACTCGCTGACTATGAAGTTGTATCTGATATCACTGAGTTGAAGAACGTCGATGTTGCCATTCTTGCAACGCCAACTCGCTCCTGTCCTGAATACGCAAAAAAAATTCTTTCCTTAGGAATTAATACCGTAGATAGCTTCGATATCCACACAAGTATATTAGATTATCGCGCAGAGCTTATGCCTATCTGCAAAAAACACAACACTGTCGCTGTTATTGCAGCAGGATGGGATCCAGGAAGCGACTCTGTAGTACGCACACTCATGGAGAGCCTCGCGCCACGCGGTCTTTCCTACACGAATTTTGGACCAGGTATGTCGATGGGTCACTCGGTTTGCGTTCGCGGAAAAGCAGGAGTCAAAGATGCTTTATCTGTAACCATTCCGCTGGGCGAAGGAATACATCGCCGAATGGTGTATGTTGAACTTGAAGATGGCGCAAAACTCGATGATGTTACAGCAGAAATCAAAGCTGATCCATACTTCGCCAACGACGAAACACACGTCTTCGCAGTGAAATCTGTGGCAGATGTGCGCGACATGGGTCACGGCGTCAATCTCGTGCGCAAGGGTGTGAGCGGTAAAACGCAGAACCAGCGACTCGAATTCAATATGTCAATCAACAATCCCGCGCTCACCGGACAAGTACTTGTCAACGTTGCGCGTGCTTCTTTGCGTCAAACGCCAGCTTGCTACACGATGATCGAAATTCCAGTCATCGACCTCCTGCCTGCAGAGCGCGAAGAAATCATCGGACATCTCGTATAATACAATTCTATAACAACCAAACATCAACTTATTCTATATGAAACGAAACAGTATCCTATCCATCTGCGTCGCACTTTTGCTGATGGCGACGCTTTCGTCTTTCGTGCAAGGCGATAAAACGATGACGAAAGAAAATGGTATGACCATCATCAACACGAAGAATATAGGCAAACACATCGAGGGTTACGCAGGAACGACGCCGCTAAAGATCTATATTAAAAAGAACAAAGTGGTGAAAGTCGAAGCGCTTCCTAATCAAGAAACGCCAAAATTCTTCGCTCGAGCAGCGCAGATTCTCGATTCGTGGAACGGAAAGACAGTAGATAAGGCGCTCAAAGCACAAGTTGACGGCGTAACTGGCGCAACGTATTCGTCGGATGCCATCAAAGAAAACGTCAAAGTCGCGCTGAAATACTACAAAGAGCATAAACGCTAAACGCACTCCACGAGAAACAAAATCGAAATCCGTTAGAACCAAAATCGCGAAACGCGAAAACCAACGGAGCAGAAAGTTAAAACAAACGCCCAAAGCGTTAAAATACGTAAAAATTCGGTGTAAGATTTTTTCGTCTTACACCGACTTTTTTTTGCCGTTTTTGCGACCTAATTTTGCAGCGTGACAATTTGCAGTTAAAATTTGTAAAAATGAGAAATTTTTTTACACGACCTAACTTGCAATTTTAGATGTGAACGAAAGTTAAAAAAGTGAGATTTCGAATTTTTATACGCGAAATATGCAATTAACACTCGTGAAAGAAAGTTGCAAATCGTTAAATCGCTGCACAAAAACGCCGATTTGTGCAATTTTTTCACACAAAACAGAAAATTTTCTCGTTGTTTTTCGTTCCGAAAAGCGCTGTTTACAAATTTATTTCACGTGAGATAAAAATCTATCTCACGTGAGATAATTTTCTATCTCATATCATTTAACTTTTTTAACAGTCAATTTAACAAAAAAATGCACGAAAACGGTGCAAAAAAAACACAGGTTTTTGGTCGGTCGAACAACGCGAGGCGATTTTGTTTCAATTTCGCGCGTTAAAAAACTGTTAAATTAAAGATTTTTTAAGTTAAAATCGGGCATTTTTCCCACGTTCTGCGTTTCTCGTTTGCGAAGTCCGAAGAACCGCGTAGCAGTCGGCAAATCGCAAACATATAGACCGATTTTGAAAAACTTAGAGATAGTTGCTCGTTTTATGTAAAAAAATTGTACCTTTGCACGCGAAAATATATTAGTACAACTTTAAACAATTTTAACACACATGGGAATATTTTCAAAACTATTTGGTAAAAAAAATAAAGAGACCAAAATCGGAGGCATGGAAGACTATATGACGCTCGTTCGCGTGTATTTCCAAGCCGCTTTGGCAAGCAATACAGGCATAACCAACCTCTCTATGCTTCCAGATTTGCGCATGTTCAAGTCAACGCTGCACGTTCCGACCATCAACAACAAGCTTGGCGTTGGCGAAAAGAAGCAATGCAGAAAAATGTTGCAAGAAATTTATAAAACAGAAGACACGTTCTTCGACGAAATCGACCAGAGTATCAAAAAGAATTGTCGTAAAATACAAGACGTTCAGACCTATCTGGTTCAGTTTCAAGGCTTTTCGCAAGATTTGATGATGTTGATGGGCAACCTAATGAAGCTCAAACTGCGCCTACCTTCATTCTTTAAGAAAGCCATTTATAGCATGACCGAAAAAACTGTAAACGATATTTTTACAAAGAACGATTACAGCGATGCTGGCGTGCTGAAAGCCGTTGACAATATACGCAAATACAACAAAAAACTCAACTTCTCGCAGAAGTGGATCACCGACTTCGTTTACCAAGTCGTGATGTTGGCGAAAAAAGAACCTAAGAAATCCGACGATAAAGAGTAGGATTTTCTTGAACAAAACGGCGCATTATGCTGATAATTTGATAAATACACAAAAAAAGTAACGCATTTTTTTGGAATTATCAAACCAATCAATTAAATTTGTTGCCAAATAACATTCTTCTATATGAACGAGAACGAGAAAACAATCAACATCTTCACAACGCGATTGCGTCAACTGCTGCTCCAATACAAGGAGATGAAAGCGCAAATCAAGCAATTGCAAAGCCAAATCGAAGAACGCGACACGCAAATGCGCGAGTTGAAAGCCGATCTCACTCGTTCACAACAAGAATACAACAGCCTCAAAATTGCAAAGACAATTGAAGCAAGCGCCCCCGACGTGGAAGACGCTAAGCGACAGCTGTCTAAGCTTATGAGAGACGTCAACAAATGTATCACACTATTGAGTGAACAATAACGAAACGATGGCTGGAGAAAACAAGAAACAGAATATAAAACTCCATCTCTATGACACGGAGATGGCGGTTCGCGTAGATCGAGACGAAGAAGAATATTACCGACAGGCTGCTAAATTAGTAAACGAAAGAGTAAACACGTATTACAGTATTCTAAATGGTAAAAAGACCGAAAAAGAAATACTCTTTGCAGCCATGCTCGACTTGACTTTGCAATACGTGAAAGAGGAAAAGCGCAACGATACTGAGCCTTTCCAAGATATTCTTAATAAATTAACTTCAGAAATCGAACAAACACTCAACAGTTGAAGTTAATTTACGAGAATATTAATAACAAAATACAACAATGATACTAACAATAATCATCGCCGCAGCGGCACTCGCATTGGGTGTCCTGATAGGTTACATGCTTTTTCGACACGTAATAACTGGAAAATACAACCAGACACTGGCGGCAGCCGAGAAAGATGCACAAGTAATTAAAGAAAAGAAACTTCTCGAAGTAAAGGAAAAATTTCTCAACAAGAAGAGTGAACTCGAGAAAGAAGTTCAACAGCGCAACCAAAAGATACAACAGAGCGAGAACAGATTGAAACAGCGCGAGATTTCACTGAATCAGCGTCAAGAAGAAATCAATCGACGTCGTCAGGATGTAGAACAAGCGCAAACACGCGTTGACAACGAGAAAAAACTCTTGTCGATTAAAAGCGAGGAGCTTGAAAAGATGCAGCTACAAGAACGTGCTAAACTCGAAGAACTGTCGGGTTTGAGCGCTGAAGAAGCGAAAGCGCGTCTTGTTGAGTCGCTTAAGGATGAGGCAAAGACTGATGCAGCATCGTATGTCAATGAAATAATGGACGAAGCCAAGCTAAACGCAAACGCGCAAGCTAAGAAAATCGTTATCCAAACCATTCAACGCGTTGCTACTGAAACGGCAATAGAAAATTCTGTCAGCGTTTTCCACATCGATAACGATGAGATAAAAGGACGAATCATTGGTCGAGAAGGACGAAACATACGCGCGCTCGAAGCAGCTGCAGGCGTTGAAATCGTCGTTGACGACACTCCCGAAGCTATCGTCATCTCCGCCTTCGATCCAGTGCGTCGCGAAGTTTGTAGATTAGCGCTCCACCAACTTGTAGCCGACGGACGCATTCACCCTGCACGCATCGAAGAAGTTGTTGCTAAAGTAAAAAAACAGCTGGACAACGAGATCATCGAAACAGGCAAGCGCACCGCCATCGATCTTGGCATACACGGCTTGCATCCAGAGCTGATTCGCATCATCGGAAAGATGAAATACCGTAGTTCTTATGGTCAAAACCTTTTGCAACACGCACGCGAGACAGCCAATCTTTGTGCAGTTATGGCGTCAGAGCTTGGACTTAATCCGAAGAAAGCAAAGCGCGCTGGCTTGTTGCACGACATCGGAAAAGTTCCTGATGAAGAAAGCGAATTGCCGCACGCCCTTTACGGAGCGAAACTCGCTGAGAAATACAAAGAAAAACCAGATATTTGCAACGCCATTGGTGCGCACCACGATGAAATGGAAATGAATACGCTTCTTGCGCCAATCGTTCAGATTTGTGATGCTATCTCTGGCTCTCGTCCTGGTGCACGTCGAGAAATTATTGAAGCGTACATTAAACGTCTGAACGACCTCGAGGCAATCGCAATGTCTTATCCTGGAGTTACAAAGACTTACGCTATCCAAGCAGGACGTGAATTGCGTGTCATCGTTGGTGCAGATAAACTCGACGATCAAGAAGCTGATAAATTATCTGGTGAAATTGCCAACAAGATTCAAAACGAAATGACCTATCCTGGACAGGTTAAAATTACGGTCATACGTGAAACACGATCGGTTGCCTACGCAAAATAAATCCGATGCACATACAAAAAGGGTTAAGATAGCCGTTGCCACCGGAAAGTCTTAACTCTTTTTTTCATCAATACATCATCAATACAATAGCCATCATGCAACAATTAAAACTTTATGAGCCAAACGACAAGATGATTTCTATCATCCGCGACAACTATAACCTGTTGCAGACGCTCGGTTCTTTTGGCATTAATCTCGGATTTGGCGACAAACTCGTTCGGGAAGTGTGCGAAGAACAAGGCGTTGACACTTATACGTTTCTCGCTGTCACGAACTATTCGATCAACGGTTACCTCGATCGAGAATCAATCGACCGACTTTCTGTTCCTACACTGCTGCATTATCTGAAAGCTTCGCACGAATACTTTCTCAATTTCCAGCTTCCGTATATCCGACAAGAACTCGTTGAGGCGCTCAATCCTGAAGATAGTCTCGCAAAGCTTATTCTTAAACTTTACGACGAGTATGCACACACCATTCGTACACACATGAAATATGAGGAAAAGAACCTTTTCCCATACGTAGAGCAACTGCTTCAGAATCAGAGCACGTCGAATTACGATGTCGAAACATTCTCGAAACATCATGCGCAGACGGATGTAAAATTGCGTGAATTGAAGAATATTATCATCAAATATCTTCCGTCAGACGGATTGCACAACAACCGCCTCACTGCCGCATTGCACGACATTTACAACAACGAACAATGGCTCGCGCAGCATGCTCAAGTAGAAGATCATATCTTTACGCCAGCAATCCAATCCCTTGAACGGAAACAGAGTCAAAGCGATGTGACAGCGAAAATCACGCAGATGATTTCGAAACGCGGTGAAAACACAGAAGAACTCAGTCAACGAGAAAAAGATGTCGTTGTTGCGCTCGTGCAGGGCATGACAAACAAAGAAATCGCCGACCATCTCTGCATCTCAATCAATACAGTTATCACCCACAGACGTAATATTGCGCGAAAATTACAAATACATTCGCCATCGGGTTTAACAATCTACGCCATCGTAAACAATCTCGTAGATATTTCAAACGTCAAGATCTGACACCTTATTATATATATAAGGGAAAACGATTTCCTATAAATAGGCTGCCAACTCAAAAAAATGGCAGCCTATTTTGTGTGCAAAAATTTTCCAAAAAAAACAATTTCGCGCACAAATTTCGATGTTCTAAAATTTTATCGCCTTGCCAGAAAATTGTCGTTCATTTATTGTCTTTCTTTATCCAAATGAGTCTAAGGTGCTACTTATCAGCACAAAACCCTTTTTTCGGTAAAGCGAAAACTCAAAAGACGCAGAAAGTACGATTATTTAAATTATGTAAAAATGGAAATTTTATTGCATTGAAAATATACTTCGTTGACAAATTTTGCTAATTTTGCAATCACCTAAATAGAACAAAATAGAAAACTTACTCGGAACGATTTGAGAAGAAAGTTTTCCAAAATGGGAAACTTTTCGAATTATCTTCCGCCAAAAGTTTTCCAAAAAAGAAATACTTTATGGAGATTAATAACTTTACTATTACCAAGCGCGACGGTGCCAAAGCGCGCTTCTCGCTCGACAAAATCATGAACGCAATTATCAAAGCGTTCGAGTCAGTTAATCAACCTACTGATTTGGGTTCTATCTCTAAGATTCTCAATCACTTAGACGTGCACAACGATATCACCGTTGAGGACATTCAGAACCAAGTTGAGGAGGCTCTGATGAAGGAAGGCTACTACCAAGTTGCTAAGTCGTTTATGCTCTATCGTCAACAGCATACAGAAGATCGCGAAACGTTAGAGAAGTTGAAATTTTTGGGCGACTACTGTGAAGCATCTAATGCAGCTACAGGTTCAAAATATGATGCTAACGCAAACGTTGAACATAAAAATATTGCAACATTGATTGGAGAATTACCAAAGTCAAGTTTCATTCGTTTGAACAGACGCTTGCTTACCGATCGTATTAAAAAGATGTACGGAAAGGACTTAGCAAACGAGTATATTCGTCTGTTGACTGAGCATTTTATTTATAAGAACGACGAGACTTCTTTGGCAAATTATTGCGCTTCGATCACCATGTATCCTTGGCTTCTTGGTGGAACAAAAGCCATTGGCGGCAACTCAACAGCGCCAACCAATCTGAAATCTTTCTGTGGTGGCTTCGTAAACATGGTTTTCATGGTTTCGAGTATGCTGTCTGGTGCTTGCGCAACACCTGAATTCCTCATGTACCTGAATTATTTTGTAGGTCTGGAATACGGAAAAGATTATTATAAAGATCCAGATAAAGTTGTTGATCTCTCAGCAAAGCAGCGCACCATCGATAAGATGATAACCGACTGCTTCGAACAGATTGTTTATTCTATCAATCAACCAACTGGCGCTCGTAACTATCAAGCAGTATTTTGGAATGTCGCTTATTACGATAAGTATTATTTCCAAAGTTTGTTTGGCGAATTCCGCTTCCCAGACGGCAGTCAACCAGATTGGGAAAGTCTTTCATGGTTACAGAAACGCTTTATGAAGTGGTTTAATAAGGAACGCACGAAGACCATGCTCACATTCCCTGTAGAAACGATGGCGCTCTTAACCAAAGACGGCGATTGTCTCGACAAAGAATGGGCAGATTTCACAGCAGAGATGTACGCAGAAGGTCACTCGTTCTTCACATACATGAGCGATAACGCTGATTCGCTTAGCTCTTGCTGCCGCTTGCGCAACGAAATCCAAGATAATGGTTTCAGTTACACGCTTGGAGCAGGTGGCGTTTCCACTGGTTCAAAGAGTGTGCTTACTATCAACTTAAACCGCTGCGTTCAATATGCAGTTAACCACAAGATTGACTACATTGAGTATCTCTCAGGCGTGATTGACTTGTGCCATAAAGTGCAACTGGCATACAATGAGAACCTGAAAGAATTGAAAAACAATGGCATGCTGCCGCTATTCGATGCAGGTTACATCAACATCAACCGTCAATATCTTACCATCGGCATCAACGGTTTGGTTGAAGCTGCAGAATTCATGGGTCTGAAGATAAACGACAATCCTGATTATCTGAAATTCGTTCAGGGAATCCTTGGCACAATCGAAAAATACAATAAACAGTATCGCACGAAGGAAGTGATGTTCAACTGTGAGATGATTCCAGCAGAGAATGTCGGTGTAAAACATGCGAAATGGGACAAAGAAGATGGTTATTTCGTGCCTCGCGATTGCTATAACAGCTATTTCTATGTTGTAGAAGACGACAGTCTGAACATATTGGATAAGTTTAAATTGCACGGAGCGCCATATATTCAGCACCTGACGGGTGGTTCTGCTCTCCACATGAATCTTGAGGAACACCTCTCAAAGGCACAATATCGTCAACTGCTGCGTGTCGCTGCTAAAGAAGGATGTAATTATTTTACTTTCAACATCCCGAACACTATCTGCAACGACTGCGGTCACATCGATAAGCGTTACCTGCACGAATGCCCTCATTGCCATTCGAAGAACGTTGACTACATGACGCGTATCATTGGTTATCTGAAACGCATCAGCAACTTCTCGCAAGCACGTCAGCAAGAGGCAAAACGTCGCTACTACGCTGATAAATCGAAATACACGATTGACGCTTAGAACTTTATTCTTCCCGCAAAAGATACGAGGGTATGCGGAACTCCTATTTATTGCACTTCTTTCCGCATGCAACCGTATCGGTTGCGGGATTATTTTGCGCTTATGCTGAAATATGTCAATACAGGCATCGTCTTTCAGGAAATTCCTGACGAAGTGACTTTGTCGATCAATATCTCTAACTGTCCGTGTCGTTGTCCAGGTTGTCACAGCAGTTATTTATGGGCTGACGTTGGTGAAGCATTGACTTCCGAAACGTTGGATGCGTTTATCCAAGAGTATGGCAAGGAGATTACTTGCGTATGCTTTATGGGTGGCGACGCAGAGCCTGCATCTGTTGGCGCATTGGCACGCTATCTGCGCGAGAAATATCCACAATATCGCGTGGCATGGTATAGTGGACGATTGCGTGTAGCGAAAGAGATTGATAAAAGCGATTTCCACTACATCAAAATCGGACCTTATCTCGCGCATTTAGGTGGATTGAAATCGCCAACGACCAATCAACGATTGTATAAACAAACGACTGACGGCAAATTCGAAGATATTACGTCGCGCTTTTGGAAGCGATAGAACAAAAAAAGACCGATTTCAGAAAATTCTGAAATCGGTCTCTTATATATATAATAAGGTGTAAATTTTGTCAGATGTCGTTAATATTGACTAATCCATGCATGACAGCGTAGATCGTTAATGCACTAACGCTGCGAATGCCGAGTTTTTCGACGATATTCTTGCGATGCGTGATGACCGTTGTGAGTCCTATGCCCAGTCGATCAGCGATTTCTTTGTTTAGTTTACCTTGAACGATGAGCGAAAGCACTTCAATTTCACGTGCAGAAAGCGTTTTCTTCTTTTCCGTTTCTTCGTTTGTTGGCAGATTTCTGCCTTGTTGGTGCGCTCCTTGTTCGAGTTGGAGTAGCAAACGAACGAACGTTTCTTCGCTTACATTGACTGGCAAGCAGTGGAACTCTGGAATCTGTTGCGCAATCTGCGTAAGCACGATGGTTTTCTTGCGTCTTTCAACGAAAAATGCACGATTTTCGAGCACAACGTTCATCGCTACAAAATAATGAACGTAGGTTTCAGGTTCATTTTGTGCAAAATCACCGAACGAATTAAAGCAATCGATTTCCATGAACGGCATCGCTGTTTGCAGCAATTGCTTTAGTCCGATGAGTGCCAGCGTGTTCGGATCGATAACCGCTATTTTAGGTTGGCGATGCGTCATTTTTCGATTTCTATTTTATAAGAATGGCGCCAGCATGTGACCAACCCAACCCACAAATTTATTCCAACCCGAACGCCAAGAATCCCAACTCTCAGGCGTCAACTTAAAGCTTTCTGCTTTGTCGCGATCGAATAAATCTGACAATTCTTGTGTAGTGCATTTGTCGATAATCACTGCATTTTCCTCGTAGTCCCATCTAAGACTTCGAGCGTTCAGGTTTGCGCTTCCAATAGTGCAAATTTGACCATCTACCATAATGACTTTCGTGTGGTGGAAACCAGGTTGGTACATCCAAACCTCGCATCCCGCTTTCATCAACTTATGCGCGTTGTAGAAACCGCAGTCAGGTGTGAGTGGAATATCGCTCTTTACGGAAAGCATGATCTCGACTTTCACACCGCGTTTAGCTGCATCGCGAAACGCTTTCTTGAGACGGCGATTCAGAGTGAAGTAAGGATTGATTACTTTTATGCTATCGCGCGCGTTGTCGATAGCGTTGACGTAAAATTTGCGTATAATTTTGTTCGAAGTTCGCGGCTCTCGGTTGATAATTCCAACGATTTTATGTCCTTTCGAAGCACAAACGTCAGGTTTTAGACCTTCGAAATAATCGGCGTTTGCGATGCCACGATAATATTTCGCGCCACTAATATTCTGCTTTGTTTGTTTATTCCAAATATGCAAGAAGATTTTTTGTAGCGTATTTACTTCTTCGCCCTCGATTCTGCAATGCATATCGTGCCAAGAGCCCACAACCTCAGTGCCTTTGATGTAATAATCGGCGACATTCATACCACCTGTGTACGCCACTTTGCCATCGATGATGACAATCTTACGATGATCGCGCGTAAAGACATGGTTTATCCAAGGAAAACGAATCGGATCGTATTTGTAGATTTCGATGCCAGCCTCGCGAAGCGCTTTCAGATGTTTCCGTTTCAACGGTCGGTTATTCGAAGCATTGCCAAACGCATCGAACAACGCACGAACCTCGACGCCTTCTTTCACTTTTTCTTTCAGTAAATCAAACAATTCGAAGGCGATAGAGTCGTTTCGGAAATTGAAATACTCCAGATGCACGCTGCTTTTTGCTTGTTTGACAGCCTTAAACAGGTCATCGAATTTCTCCTGACCATTCCGCAGCAGCACGACCGAGTTGTTATCCGAAAACGTAACGCCTTCATCCTGCATTTTTTCTATAATAATTTGTGCAGAAGGTGTAAGATTTTCGGTCGCAATACTATCGTTTTCGCCATCAGTTGCAAGCGAATCGATAGCCGTTGCATGCACCGCGAACGCACAGCAAACGGAAAAGAGTAGGGTAGTGAGTCTTTGGAAGTTCAAGTTATTATCGTTTTTAGATTAAATCATGCAAGAATAATGATCGACAACGCCAAGCAGATGTTTTTCTTTATCAACTACGAGCACGCTGTGAATCTTATATTGTTGCATAATGCGTTGAATTTCAGTGATTTTCGTGGTAGTTGAAACCATTTTTGGTTCTTTCGTCATGATATCTGCCACTGTTTTGTTGAAGAATTCAGCTTGCCATTTTTCCATTGCACGACGAATATCGCCGTCGGTAATCAAACCAATCACTTTATCGTTTTCAAGCGAAACGCCCAAACCAAGTTTTCCTTTGCTAACATGAATAATTGCCTCGCCAAGATGCATCTCTTTCGGAATAATAGGCAGATCTTCGCTTCGCATCACGTCGGCTGCAGTCGTCAGAAGTCGTTTTCCAAGTTCGCCACCTGGATGGAAATGCGCGAAATCCGTTGGTTTGAAATCGCGAACCTGCATCAATGCAACCGCCAACGCATCACCCATCGCAAGCGTAGCTGTCGTACTGCTTGTTGGTGCAAGATTGAGCGGACACGCTTCGCGCTTCACCGCCACTTTAATATGCACATTACTATATTTCGCGAGCAGTGAATTTTCGTTGCGCGTCATCGAAATAATCGGAATATTCATGTGAAGCACCATCGGAATAAATCGCAAAAGTTCATCGGTTTGACCTGAAAAACTAATGGCAAGCACGACATCGTCGGCAGTCATCACGCCCAAATCGCCATGGTAAACATCGAGCGGATTGATGAAAAACGATGGCGTTCCAGTGCTGGCAAGCGTTCCTGCAATTTTAGCACCCACGTTTCCACTTTTTCCAACGCCAGTAACGATAACTTTTCCACGACAATGGTACATCAAATCGACTGCTTTGTCGAAATTATCATCGAGTTGTGGAATCAAATCGAGCAGTGCTTCCGCTTCGTCTTTGATGCATTGCGCACCGTAAGCGCGTGATTGCGCAAGACGTTCTTCTACAGATGTGTGTTGTTTCATAGTAATTCAGAAATGAGTTGTTCTAATTTATTCAGTTCTAACATGTTAGCAGCATCCGAAAGTCCTTTATCAGGATCGGGATGCACTTCAAAGAAATAACCAGTTGCACCAAATGCTTTCGCAGCTTTCGCCATACTCGGCACAAATTTGCGATCACCACCAGTCTTTCCATCGCTTCCGCCAGGTCGTTGCACGCTATGTGTGCAGTCCATGATAACGTTTGGAACAATGTCGAGCATATCTGGAATGTTGCGGAAATCGACTACCAAATTATTATACCCAAACGAGTTTCCTCGTTCAGTGAGCCATACTTCTTTCGCACCCGATTGCATCGCCTTCTCAACAGGATAGCGCATGTCTTTACCGCTCAGAAATTGCGCTTTCTTTATATTAAGAATTTTTCTCGTTTTCGCAGCAGCGAGAATAAGGTCAGTCTGACGACAAAGAAATGCAGGAATTTGCAAAACATCAGCAATCTCGCCAACGGGTGCTGCTTGGTAACTCTCGTGTATGTCGGTCAGAATTTTAAGTCCATATTTTGTTTTAATATCGCTGAGCATCTGCAATCCTTTTTCCATGCCTGGACCGCGAAAAGCATTGAGCGACGTGCGGTTGGCTTTGTCAAACGACGCTTTAAAGATGATGTTTGTGCCCAATTGATGGTTGATTTCGACAAGTTTTTGCGCTACAATTTCGAGCAATTCCATTGACTCGATGACGCAAGGACCTGCAATAAAAATAGGTTTTGTCATAAGAAATATTTACTCAATGAGATTTTGATTCGTTTTGGAATAAGACAAAGAATATCTTTGGGTGCTAACCAAAAATATTGGCAGCAATGCGCGAAAGCGATGCGTGCCGTTTCGATGCTCTTGCCTTTGCCTTCGGTATTTTCTTTGCGATTGAATTTGCCGAAATTACCACGTTTGAAAATTTCTTTCGTCATTTTCCGACCGAAATAATTGTCAATCTTGCCCGTTTCATACGGCAAACTCTCGGCTGGTAGAGCGAGTTGCTGCTCCAGCACGCTTTCCGTTGCTTTGAATGCACGCCAATAACCAATCTTATGCAAGTGACGCTGCAACAGCGAAGCATCGATTTGCTCTTTGTGGCGATTGAGTAGGATGGCTAAGTCGCAGAACTGGCGCAGTCCAACGCCTTCAACAAGCAAATGATTGAATAAATGCTTGAACACAAGCAGCAGATTTTCGGTCGGAGGCAGCACGTTGACCGACGTATTTGCAATCTGTATTTTGCTGGGATGAGTCACTGCGTTGTCAATGAGTTGATCGAAATATCGCTGATGCTTTTTGCTGCCAAAAGTTTCTGTGCGATAGTGCATTTCATAGCGTATTTCGTTGCGCTCGAAATCGAGATGTTTGTCGATTTCTTCTTCAGAAAATTCGACATTCCATTGCTCCTGAATCAGCGTTTTTGCACGTTGAAAATCTTTCGCAGGCACATAAAAATCGATATCGCCTGCCGTGCGAAGTTCTGGTTTAGGATATAGCGCAGCAATGGTTTGACCTTTGAAAACGATGTATTCGATTTTTGCTTCGTTGAGCAGTGCAGCGAGTTCGGCAACACCGCGATTGATGTTTTTCGCTTGACGTTGGTGAATCATCAATTCAGCCATTGCAAGCATCGTGCAGTCATCGTTGGTCTGTACGTTATTGCGCACCAACGCGTCGGCAATCAAACCGAAAACGGTTTGTTGGTTCCCCGTCTCGCGAATCTGTTTAAACGTTTTGACAGTCAGCGATTTAGGAACGTCACCCTGCTGCCAGAGTGCGTTTTGTAGTAGAGATAGAAAATTATCCATTTAATTTGCGTGCCGAAATGAATTGCGGAATTTTCCAACCCATTTTCATAAGTTTGAGAGGCAATGCCCAAAAACCGTGACTCGAATAGACAGTGATGTCTTCCTGCCACATCTGCTTTCTGCGCTTGCTATCTGTCGAAAGACCTCCCATCCGCATTCTGATGATGTAACGCTTTAGATAGTCGATTTTGATGTCTTTTTTCAGCAGAAAACGCACAAGCAAATCGGTGTCGGCTGCAATTTTATATTGTTCGTCGTACAATCCGTCGCTGTCGTATAGTTTTTTGCTGATATAACACGTCGGATGAAGCGGCAACCAACCAGCTTTCACTTTCCATCTGCGATATTTCCCACCAATCCAATTGCGAATGACCTTGTTCGTGTTTGTAAAATCAACGTAGATACCATCGCCATAAATAAAATCAGCATGCGAATTTTCGTAGGCGTTTGCAATGTCGGAAATGACGTGCGTGTCATATAAAAAATCATCTGAATGAACTACGCCAATCAAATCGCCAGTTGCTGCGCGAATGCCTTTATTGATGGCTTCGTACATGCCGCTATCAGGTTCGGAAATGATGGTTGCAACGCGATTTTTATACTCGTTGATGATGTCGAGCGAACCATCCGTCGATGCGCCATCGACGATTATATATTCAATGTTCGCGTAATCTTGCACCAAAACGCTCTCGATAGCGCCACGAATGGTCGAAGCGCGATTATAACAGGTCGTGATGATGCTGATTTTTGTCATTTCTGAGGAAACCATTCGTTGAGTTTTGCCGAAATTATACGTTCTGCGTTGCCTTTTTTTAAGTGTTTGAAAGAAAAAGTCTTGGCTTTTTCGATGGCATTTGGCAAATCTTTTTCATCGAAAACGCCAATCACGCAACCTTCTTTATCGAGTTTGCGAACCAATTGAAACTGATCGTGAATGTGTTCGGTTTTGTCGTGACGCGGAATCACAACAATTCGCTTATCCAAATCCATCGCTTCGGAAATTGCTCCCCATCCACCCTGAAGAATAAGCAGTTCTGCACGAGCGATATATGATTGCATCTCGTCTTTCGTGCAAAACTTGAACGCTTTCGCGTGTTGGTATGGGTAGGCAGTATAGCCTGTTTGCACAATCACTTCATCATCGATTGTCGCAGCGTAATCGTCAACGGCTTTCGCCATACGATCGAACGCTTTGTCCATTGTACCGAGTGAGGCAAAAATCATAATGGTTTGTTTTTATAACACGCCACAACACGTTGCGTTTGGAAAGATCTGGAGCATTTCTTCCCATTGAACAAGAAAAACATCTGCATATTTTTCAATCCAAACTGGCGTCTTTGACGCGTGGGTAACATCGGCTGCGGAATTGATGAAAATGATTTTTGTTCCTAACAACTTCTTTGCGAAAAATACTGTTGGTACAGTAACGCCAGCGCCTGTTGTGATGATGACGTCTGGTCGTTTGACGAGAACCCAAAACAATGCTTGCAGACTGTTAACGAACAATGTCCACATTCTGCGTGGTTGAAAATTGATGAGGAAAACATGCTCTTTATCTTTCAAAAAAGCCTTTGTCGAAGTCGTTTTCAACGTCAACCAATAACAATTCCACTCGTTTGGGATGTTTCCAATGGCGAGTTGCAGTTCGCGAAGATGTCCGCCAGCCGAGCAAGCAAGGCAAATTTTAGGATTCTTGCGCATCGTTTCGTTTTCTAATTTCTTTCGCTGGATTTCCGCCTACAATAGAATTCGGTTCTACATCTTTATAAACCGAAGCGGTTGCACCAACAATCGCGTTTTCTCCTATTTCAACGCCCATTCCGATGTATGCTCTCGTGCCAATCCAAGCGCCTTTGTGAATAACAATCGGTGCAACGAGCAATCCGCTTTTAGCATTATTCGTTTCGGATGTGTCATGCCCAGCGTTGCAGAGATACGCGTATTGAGAGACGGTCACGTTCTTTTCAAGCGTTACCATCGCTTGATTATAGCAAATCACGTGTGGACCGAGACAACTGCCTGCCTCCATCTTCAAATTCCATGGTGCCCAGATTTTCACCGAAGCGTAAACTTCCGCATTCCTCGATACCTTTGCACCAAAAAGTCGCAACAAAAAAAGTCGCCAATAACGAAACAATTTTGTTCCGAAAGGGCGAAAAAGAAAGGTCGCAACGGCATTCCACACCGCTCTACGTATCTTCGTTTTTTTGTTTACGTGTCCTATATTTTGTGTTGCTTTCATAAACTTTTGTAAAGTTCCATTATTTTTTCTGCCATGACCTTTGCAGAATATTTTTCCTCGATTAATTTTCTTGCATTTTGTCCCATCGCTTCGCGTTCTGCATCAGTTAGTTTTATCATTTGCTGAATCGCTTCCGACAATGGTTTGCTTCCAACGTCAATCCACTTGCCGCAATGATAGGTCTCAATATCTTGCCATGGCGTTCCTTTTGTTGTGATGACTGGCGTACCACTTGCGAGTGCTTCTGCTATAACATAACCAAAATTTTCAGAATAAGTAGGAAGCACAAAGAAATCGGCAGATTGATAAATTTTCCATTTCTGCTCCCCATACACACCTCCGATAAAATCAAATATGTGCTCGAGTTTTTTTTCAGCAATGATTTTTTTTAGTTGCTCAATATATTGTGCATCTCCTTCTCCTGCAATAATAATTTTCCAACCATTTAATTCATTGCGAAGTGAATCAACAGCTTGAACAAGAAACTCTATACCTTTCTTAACGTGAATTCTTGAAAGAAAAAGAATCTTTTTTTGTTGTTTCCAGTCTGTGCGTAATTTTATTGTTTCTGTATCTAAACCAAGTCCAATCACATGAACATTGTTGTTGTAACCTAATTTAAGAATATTGTCACATTCGCTTTTAGCTGTAGAAAGAATGCAATTAGCATTTTGTATAGTTTTCTTTTGATAGAGGGCCAATGCTGGAAATTTGCGTGTCCAATAATGCCGTTTAAGAATCCATGGTTCTAACATTCCATGCGGTGTAATGACAACTTTACATCCTTTGCGTTGTGCACATCGTTGGATAAGTGCATTTTCAGGAAGCCAGCATCCATTTATATTTACGATGTCTGGTTGTACTTCTTCTATTAATTGAGAAAACATTCGCATGTTTTCCCATATACTAAACCATCCATTCTTCAACGCATGAATTTGGCAATTCTCGAGTTCTATGTCATCGTTAGAACAATGTGTTACTACGTGGAGCTCTTCAATACCCCCTAATTCTTTTGCCAGCAACTGCATATAGGTAGATGTGCCACCTGAATTTTTATCTATAGAACGAATATAATGGATAATTTTCATGCTAAAATTATTCAATCTCACTTGTTATTGATATTTCTTGCCCCAAATTGCTTTTACAATCTTATCGGGCAGCATATTGATGAGATGCAAAAACAACCAATAAGCAGTCGCATTGAAAAGTCCGAAATGCTTTTTGCGGAAGTAGAAATTGATTTTCGGATTCGCACCTAACGGAGAATACAATTTTTTGAAGCGTTCACGCCAACTGCAATTCCATTTTCGCATTCGTGTAATGTTGTTTCGATATCCGAGAGCAATAGGAATGCGCGTGGAAAAAATAGGAATATTGTTTTCAACGGCTGTCAGACCATAGTCAACATCGCCCAAATCGTGATGGAACGTTGGGTCAATAATGCCAATCTTATCAACCACCGATTTCGGAACAAGCACTACATTGCCATTCATATAATAAATCGGTTGCGGTTGGTCGTATTGTTGAACCAAAGTCTTACTCCTATCGAAACCACCATACAAAATAGTATGTTCTTCTGATTCAATCAATCCAGAAACGATGCAGTTTTGCTTTCCGAAATTGTAAGAATAAATCAGTTCTTCATAGAAATTTGGATAGAGGACAACGTCATCGTTCAACCAAAGATAGAAATCGTAATCTTGTTTCGCTGCTTCTTTCCATGCAGTATGCATTCCACGACTCCAAAACAAATCGCCATTGCCTTGAATGATGTGCACAGCAGGAAATTCTGCTTTAACCGCTTCCGCCGTTCCATCCGTACAACCATCATCTACAAGATATACATCGATATCTTGAATAATCTTGCTCAGCGAACGCAAGCAATCCAACGTTTTTTCTTTGCGATTATGTACGGTTAAAAGCGCTGCAATGTTCATTTTTGATTGATTTTCTCTTGCAAAAACTCGTGATATCTATTTCCATAGCCTTCCCACGAGGCGTTAGCAAAATCTTTATTCAAGTAATTTCGCTTGCCCGTTTGTTTTTTCGCAAGACTTAGCGCGTTATCGATGGCTGAAATAAGACTTTCAACGGTTAAATCGTTCATCTCAATAATCCATTCATCAGAAGTAGTGTATTTCCTGATGTCTCTACCGCCTGTATATTCGCTGCAAACAATAGGCAATCCACATGCTGCTGCTTGCATTTGAACCAAAGCAAGACCTTCAACATAAGAAGGTAATACGAAAACTTTTGCTTTCGAATAATATTCTACCAATTTATTTTGTGGAACGGCGTCCACGTGGTGCATGTTTTCTATTTCTGGGAATGGATACCCTATGAGTGAACCTACATGCAGAAAATGATATCCCTTTCGCTTGCAAGCCTCTGTAATTAAGGCAGCACCTTTAGGATAACTCCATCTTCCAACCATAATCAAGTCATAAGGATTTTCTGCTAATACAGTAGAGGAAAATTGTGATACATCAAAACCATAGTTGTTGACAAAGATTTTTTCTGCAGCAATTCCATGCTTAATAAAACTATCTTTTACTTGCTCAGAGCCTACGGATATAAAATTTGGATATTTATAGCCATCTATGTCATAAGCAATCTGATAAGATGGTTGTTGACATTTCCCTTCCAGAAGTGGATCTTCTTTTACTTGCTCAACGTAATCTAAAACATGCACAGTGCCTCTTTCAAGAATAGTTAATGCACCATATTTTTTCTTGGCGTATCGAATGCTAAAATTATGCATTGGACTTTGACCAATAAAAACATCGCATGGCTTCATATAATAGGCGGTAAAAATATCGAATACACGCCAATACAAATATTGATTCCAACTCTTGAAACCGAAAATCTTAAACAAAGCGAGAAATGGTAAAGCCCAATAGAACAGCGTCTTGTTACATGCTGCTGGTAAACCAAATTGTTGCGCACGTTTTGTCGGTACATAAGAATAAAAACGCACCTCATGACCTTTCTTATGCAATTCACGTGCTAAATCAAGCATGTGACTTCTGCCTCCAAACGATGCTACATTAATTACCATGTTTCCTTGATTCTACTTTTTTACAAACCATAAAGAGTCCTGCAATAAAGAAAGCAAAATTCGCAACAGTGATATTTCCCCAGTTAGATGTAAGCCAGAAAAATAGGAAAAACGAAGGATAAGTTATCAACGAAAGATATCGATGTCTTCCTACACTACCAATAACATATCCTAAAAAGCGAATAGGGTACCCAATTCTAAAGAAAATAATAAATATTCCTAAGATTTGACCCGATTCACAAATGATTCGAAGTCCATCAAACTCTGCTAACATAAAGCCTGCATGCTTTTGTACATCTGCAATTCTACCTCCTACTTGCGTACTTAATCCTTGTCCGTATCCCCAGAATGGAACTTCATCACCATCGAGTGTGTGTGGATCTATAATTGCATTGACGTGATAAATTACCATTCTATATGCAATGTCTGATAATGTGCCTTGTGTTGTCGATTGACCTAAATATTGTGTTTCGGATGCGATTTCGAATCGCTCATTCATGTTTTCAACAGCTTGTTTGCCAAGAGATGACGTGAAAAATAAGAAAACGATAGGAATAAGGCATACCAATGTAATAAAAACTTTCTTATTCCAGATTCTACTTCTAATACAAAAAATCAAGAAGTAAACACTTCCGCCAATAAAATAAAAAACAGTGCTTCGAGAGCATGAACAGAAGACTGCAATTGACGTTAATATGAATGCTGCGATAAGAACTACTCGATTAACTACTTTGTTGTTGATAAAAAGAAAGTAAAGTGTAAAAAGATATGATATAAATATGAATGGACCATTATGTGCTGGGTGCATGAAAATACCAGATGGTCTAAACACACCAGCCAATTCGGAAGCTGTCTTTTCTGCAACATTTTCTTCAACCGATCCTCCAGTATAATTCAGAACGTGCATTACAGGAAGGTTGAATTGAATGATAATCAGAATAGAATTGACGATAGAAATATATACTAATATTTTTCCAATCTTCATTAGGTCTTCGTATTCTAATGCCCTATAAATAATAAAGGAAACAGTAACTCCAAAGAAGAAAGGAAGACAACCATAAGTTGCAATGAGCAGATTTTGATGTCCCCAGAGTAGGGTTGTTAGAAAAGCAATAAATCCTACAATAAGAAAACCCTTTTCCCAGAAGGTAAATGTATTCCAAAACTTAGAACCTGCAAAAAAGATGATAATGGCAACCACTTCTTTTATCATCATAATCGGTGCAGAATAGGAAGGAAATACCCATTTCCTAAAAATGGCATCAAGTAGGATAGTGAAGAGATATATGTAAATAAGCGTCCGAAGACTTTTATTACTATTCATGTAAGTTATTTTTCATTTAACAGACGGTTCGCTTCTGGAAGAACCAAAAATGACATCAAAATATCCAAGAACACATAACCGATAGTTGCTCCTAAGAGTCCCAATGGTAGTGCGAGGATATATGAAATAATAACAGATATTACAGCAGACGAAATGCTATAAATGGCAAATTTATATGGTCTGTTCATCGCTCTAAATACTGTGCATGAAGTCCACCATATAGCATTAAACAGAATGCCAATCATAAACAAAATCCATAATCCCCATGAAACTTGCAACTCGTTGTGAGTCCACCAGTTGTAGAACCATGGTCCGATAGTGCAGAGCAACACAACGCCAATAATTGCCGAAATGAATACAAGTTTTAAAGACTTTTTTAGGATGAGACGTGCTAAAGGATAATTGTCTTCTCCGATAGCAATCTGCATCTCAGGGAATATCGCTCCGTTGACGATGCTGAATATTTGATTGACAGAACGGCAAAGTGTGCGAACAGTATTAAACACTGCTACCGCTTCTGGTCCAATGACGATTCTCACGACAATGGTTGAACCTTGAAAATAGAGACTTTGCCAAATCGGAGAGACCATATACGCTGCACCTTTTTTAGCAATATCTTTGGCGATAGACGTTTTCCAATTCCCTTTTGGCAGATCTTTGATGAGCGAACGACCATACAGCGCGTAGCCGATATTGAAAAGAATTGCTACAATGAATTGCCATAATGAATAGACTACGATTCCGTAACCTAAAACCAATACAATAATTCCAGCAGCAATGCGCAAAAATCCTTCAATAGTCAACAAATTGGTTGCTGTTGCGGCTCTATGTACAGCGCGATAGAAGGCTTCAAAAGTTTGGTTATAGAAAGAAACCAAACGACTTGCCATCAAAAAACTTACAGCCCATATCGCATCGGATGGTTTGATAAGCGATTTGCTCAGTAATCCACTTTTCCATGCGATGAACATCACGAGAAAACTGAGCAGTATGCCGAGTAAAACCGATCCCGTAACAACAACCAGACCTGTGTGATAAACATCGGCAGCCTCGTTCTTCTTGTTAGCGCAGTAGTTTAATACAAAAGAATTGCTTGCTGCTGTTCCAAAACCAAAATCGGCAAAAGCCAGAACGCTCGGAATAATAGAAAGCGTTAACCATTCACCATAATAGGCTGCGCCCCATGCTGACAAGAAGAACGGAACCAGTAAAAGCTGATCCGCAATTCTAACGGTTTTCGATGCAAAATGCGCGAATCCGTTTAGGGCGATGTTCTTTTTTACAGAGATAGGCTAAATGTATTTTTTGATTTGTGCAGAAAGTTTTTCTAATTCTTCGTCAACTTTCTCCATATTTGGATACATAATGCCGTTATTCGACTTATAATCCCAACCCATGCGGTCGAATATTCCTGCTCGAGGCGTCTCAAACAAAAATCGTGCAGGATGACCCAACGCTAAGGAGATGACACAAGCGTGCACTCTATCTGAAATCGTAAACTCACTCGACTTAACAACTTCGAGATATTTAATCGGATTAAAACTGATGAAACTGTTTGGCATCGCAAAATTGATGTGATTGAATTTTGTATTCAAGTTTTGCAATGTTCGCACAATGAGTTTATTTCCTACTTCTTCTTGCTGATTTCTTCTGTAGTTGAGATGGCGTGCTATGTCGTAGGGTAGATGCCATAATGTCTTGTGATGTTCCACCTCAACATTCTCGATAGTAGCATCTTCTCCGTTTGGTACGGAAAAAGTTGGTTCTAATTGTGTATAGAAACTGCTAATAAAAAACGGTTTTTCTAATTGAAACGTTTGCAGATTTGGCATCGTTCTGCCAAGCAATGTCGCAGTACAGACACCATTGTATGCAACTGGCACATAATCTTTGAATGCATTGTAAGTTTCCTCGTCGCGTGATGCAAAGAAAATAGGGGGATATTTTTGTAGGAATTCACCAAGTGCTTTTCGTTTTTCTTGTGGAATATTCGTACCACTTGCACTAATCAAACAATATGATTCGCCTCGTTCGATGAGTTTTGGTATAACAACACCATATTCCGAAATAAGCATGCTCATAATTGGACCATTAAAAACATGCACATCGGCGCGTTCGTAGTCCAAAACATTCAGTGCGTTCTTTCGTTGATAGTCTTTCGTTATTCTAAATGATAAATCAATCGGACCTTCGCCCATGAAAACTTCTGCATCGGGGTACAATTTTTTCATCAGATAATACAATGAAAAAGAGAACCAACCATTCCCGACATTGGTCCATACGGAGTTTTCTACTAAGATTTTCATATAAAATTATTTTTTCTTGCGTGCTTCTTTATAAATCTTATAATCGCCAGCGCGTAATGACTCAACCACTAACTCGTTGTGCACACATTTGCGCTTGCGAAACTCTTTAGCGGGATTGCCGCTTACAACTGACATCTCATCGACGTCTTTTACGACAACCGAACCTGCGCCAACAACTGCGCCCTTGCCGATCCGACGACAGGATGGTAGTACAAGAACTTTCGTGGGCAGCCAGACGTAATCTTCAATCACGAGTCCGTACTTTTTTACTTCCCATTCTGGCGAATCAATGTTGTGCGATTCCGTAATAATTTCAGTTCCTGCGCCGATAATGACGTAATTTCCGATGGTTATCTTGTTGCGTAGGTCTAACTGATCGGTCTGAATCGAAACGTGATTGCCTACAACAAGATTCTCGTTGGCTTTCTTGGCTAACGAAATAGGCATAACAACTGCTTCGCCTATCGTTGCGCCACGTCGGCGTGCAATACGAATAGCACGCTGATGCTTCAAGTGAGAGCGATAGCGTGCTATCAGACCAACATAGTAGTGCCATCGACTGCGTTGTTGGATGCGTTGTTCGTATTTAGTGGTGTCGTGTGTCATGGGGAAATGTACTTTCGCGTAAGGAAATTCTTGCAGAACACGCCAACCGATAGCGACGATAGTCTTTCCTCGTGCTGTTTGGCATGAGGTTTTTGGTGGGTGTATGATGCTTTTGCAATGAGAATCGTTGCCGCTTTAGGGTTTTCGCGTTTGCGTTTTGCCCGCAGTATCGTCACTCTGTCGCGTTCTGCATCGGCAAAGATAAGGTTTTTCGTGTAAATATTTATTTTTTCTATAAGAAAAAAACGAAGGGAATGTCCGTTTTTAGCGGAATTCCCTTCAATTTATGCAGATTTATTTGATTTTTTCGTGTGTTTATTCCTCTGTCTCTGCCTTTGTAATGACTTTTTGTGCGTCTCCGCTGTGGATAATATGCACGTCTGTTTGTGGGAATGGTATTTCGATATTGTTTTCCATCAACGTCTTATAAACACATTCGAGCACTTGGCTATCGTTAGTGTATTGCGTTTTAACTGGAACCCACACAAGAATTTTCAGTGTGATAGCTGAATCGCTGAAGCTGTTGAGCGTAATCTTCACTTCTTTACCTGGTTGCAGGAAATTAAGTTGTTCAATCGCTTCTTTCAACACCGCGCGACAGTGGTCTATATCAGTGCCATACGCTACGCCAACCTCCAAGACATCGAGCTCGTAACCGTGATTCTTGGTCATGTTTTTATAGTTTTTCGTAAACAACTGGCTGTTTTGGAACGCGATCACAGAGCCATCGGTCGTGTTAACCATCGTGCTGGTGTAACTAATCGAACTAACCTGTCCGCGCGTACCGTCACATATAATCCAATCGCCCACTTTCAAGCGACCTGCCATCAGTGAAATACCGTAGTAGATGTTCTCCAGAATATCTTTCATCGCGAATCCGATACCAGTGGATAGACCGCCTGAAACAACAACGAGCCAAGTGTTGTTGACGTGGAGCAGACTGAGCGCCAGAATGAACCACAATCCCCAAACGATGACTTGTATAATATTTCGCGACATCACGTTGCGGCTGGCAGCAACGCTCTTCTTTTGGCTCTTATCTATGATGTTTGCCGATACGGCTTTCGCTGTTCGGTTGATGTAAGCAAACAAGAAATAAAGGATAACCACCTGAACGAGCGCGAAAATGCTTACGCGAATATTTTTGGAATTGATAAAGTTGTGCGTAAAGATTTGCCACGTCGTATCACTGAGGTTAAATACGTTAGCAGCCCAATAAACTGAAACAATAATTGATAGAACGCCAAGTGCAGGAAGCACAACTGAATGTACGAAATTGAACAACCAAGTCTGACTAATCGGCTTTTCCTTAAATTTATGCTTCTCAGAATAAATCTTCAACCATTGCCACAGACAAGTAATTGTCAAGATACACGTCAGTTGCATAATCCACCAAATCAGCATCTCAACGCTTAGCAAGGTGTAACCTATCCAAGCGCAAACGAGCGATGCAACAAATACGGCTGTCGTGATCCAAGAAAAAACTTTATCTTCCATCGCAATCTTGTCAGAATGACGCGTTAGCGCACTAATCTGCCAAATGGTGCACGCCAGCAGTATAGGTGGGAAAATCAGGTTAACGAGATCGTTTGGTATCAGCACGATTCGGAACACGATAATGATGAGTCCGATAACCATCAAAGGCGTATAAATGCGGAAGGTGCGCATAATCTGATCGCGATTGACGCGCAACAGCAACGTGAACAAGATAACTCCCAACAGCCATGCATATTCAACCAGCAATTTACTTGCCATAATCAGGAAGTTTTGCCTAATCGATACGATGACAATGCCAAGAATAATCGCAAAAGTAACCACAGTCATCGCCATGATTACGCACGTTTGCTTCTTCTCGAGCGTCTCAATTTTGTCTTCAAAGAACGCTCTCTTGCCGTCGTATTTACTGCTATCGAACAGTTGATAAATCTTTTCGAAGAACCAGTTGGTGACTTTATCGAAATTAAAGAAACCTTTTTTCTCGCTTTCTTCCTCTTTTACAAACAGTCGATTGGCTTTCTGGATGAGTTTGTTGGCAAATTTGCGAACAAGATAGAAGTTGATAAAGGCTGAAATTGTGCCGTATAATAGAATAATGAGGAACAATTCCAAAATCATCCTACTGTCCCATTGCGATTTTACTTGCCTGACAGGTTTGTATTTCTCGGCAACCGTCATCGAAGTCTGCTGAACGGTGTGCCCAAGTTGCGAAAGAATGGTGAAATAGTCATCGCCTCCGTTCTTGAAAATGCTGGTTTGAATGTCGGCGTAGCGCTTGTTGGCGTAGTCGTTCAGGTATTTCAGACGTTCTTCCGTTGATTTATAATATTGTATATAGTCGTTGATTTGCGCTCTGTTGGCATTCAGCGTTCTACGGATGTTCACCGCGAGCGTCAGGCATACGTTTCTATCAATCTGCGACTTCTCCGACAGCGTTGTGATAGGCATTGTCGAAAGACTTGTAATCAAACTATCATAGCGGGCTATCTCTCCGTCGGTGCGTTCTATAAAACTATTGAACGGCATCACGTTCTTCGTAAATTCCTTGTATTGCTCGGTCGCCTCATGGCACGCGTAAGTCAGGTCGAAGATGTAGTCTGACTTTTGCGAATAGAGCATCAGCGCGTTCTGATTGCTGCGATTGAGCACTGAAATCAAGTTCTTCGTGATGCGTTCGCGTTGTTCTTTCATAAAACCTGCTTGCATCTCGAGGTCTTGGTGGTATTGCGTCAATTCAGTGCGCAGAATGGTTAACGTGTTTGCCAAGTCTTTCTCTTTCAGAACGGCAAACGAGGGCAATATCAAGAGCGCCCAAAGGGCGAAAACGGTGAGAAGTCTTTTCATAACAGCAGCAAAGGTAGTAAAAATATGCAACTATGGCACTGCGTTTTAAGTTTTTTGATTATTTTTGCCATGTTTTATAACAAAAGCCCCATGATTCTTATAGCAGATAGCGGTAGTACGAAGACCGATTGGCGTTTGGTTGACGGAACAGAATGCGCAAACGCAGAAACGAAAGGTTTGAATCCCTTTCAACTTTCAACAGAACAAATTTTCAACATATTGCAAACGGAACTGCTCGCGCAGCTTCCGCAAGTGGATGCACGCCAAATCGAGCGCGTTTTCTTCTATGGAGCGGGCTGTATTGGCGAGATGGTGGCGTCGATGCGTGCTTGTCTGAAGCGCGTCTTCACGGAAGCGGATGTTGAAGTGGAGAGTGATTTGCTTGGGGCAGCGCGTGCGGCTTGTGGACACACGTCTGGCGTTGTTGCCATACTGGGAACGGGTTCGAATTCGTGCCTTTTCGATGGCGAAAAAATCGTTTCACAGGTGCCACCGCTTGGCTTTATTTTGGGCGATGAAGGAAGTGGGGCAGTGCTTGGCAAACTTTTCCTCAACGCTTTGCTGAAAAATCGACTGGATGAGGCGCTGAAAAAACAGTTTTTCGATGAATTCCAACTGTCTTATACGGAGATTATCGGTAGGGTTTATCGCGATCCGATGCCGAGTCGTTTTTTGGCGAGTATCGTGCCGTTCATCGAGAAAAATATTTCGCACAAATCGGTGCGCGATTTGGTGACAGAAAACTTCCGAAATTTCTTCGAAAATAATATATTGCAGTACGATAGTAACGTAAAGGAAATCAGTTTGATAGGTGGAATGGCTTCATCTTTTTTAGATGAGTTCAACGAGGTGGCTAATGCGTATGGTTTTCGATTGAAAAAACACCTTCGCCGACCGATAGATGAACTGGTTGTTTATCACACGCGATAAGACGCAATTCTGATTCATTTTTTTTCTTTCGTCGTTGCATGCAGAAAATTTTTTGCGTGCAGCAGAATCTGATGCTTTTTCATTGAAAATTTTTGTTCTTTTTTATGGGGCAAAAATCTGTCTTTTTTGACCTAAAATTTTAGTTGATTTTTTGCCGATTTTTTGTCGCGAAATTTTTGATCAAAACTTTCACAAATTGCACCAAATTTTTAGTGCAAAAAAGCGCCGAAAAAGTGTTAAATTTAACTTAAATTTAACGTTTCTTAACGCGTATTTAACGCAACAAAATCGAAAAAAAACTTTTTGTGTCCAAAATCTCGAGTTTTGAGAGGGGTTTTTTGAGGGTCTTTTTTCAAAAACGACTGGGAAATTTTTTTTTCCTGCCCGTTTACAAAAATATCTCAGTCGTTTTTGACCCGAAAACGGCCCTTTTTCGGAAGCAAAAAATGCGACTTTTTTTCAAAATAGAGCGAAAAAATTGCACAAATCAGCCAATTTGTGCAGTAATTTAACAAGTTACAACAAAAATTCACGAGTGTTAAACGCATATTTTGCGTATAATTTTTCAAAAACCTGCTTTTCCGTAAAATTTTAACACTTTTTCTTCTGCAAAAATTTTAGGTAAAAATTCTTTACAACAGCGAACCACCAAAAACTTTCACAAATTCCTCATTTTTTGTTGCATTTTTTGACGCAAAAAAGCGCGATTATTTACCCTTAAAATTTTGTGCTTTCGAAGGCCGTTTTTATACAAAAATTTTGTGTTGGATTTCTTCTCGAAAATATCTCACATCGAAAAACGCCAAAAATCGTTGAAAAAAGCACATTTTTTCATTGGTTTATCTTCTTAGAAGATAGGGTTGCGACAGAAAAAATGGAATATTTTTTGACTATTACACCTTTTTATTATATCTTTGCACGTGCATTGCGATAATGCGTTTGGATATTAAGATTGGCGAGCATAGCGTTGTTGCGCTTGTTGGTCCACTTTTTTCGAAAAAAGACAAATAATAATTAATTATTATAATTTTTTATGAATTTCACTTTTTTAATAACCGTTTTGTTGACGGCTGTTACCTTGGTACTTGGCGCGTATGTCGTTGCTAAGTTGATTGGTCCGCGTTCGTACAATACGGTAAAAGGCGAGCCGTTTGAGTGCGGTATCCCGACAAGAGGTTCATCTTGGCTTCCTGTCAATATTGGATACTATCTCTTTGCGATCCTTTTCCTGATGTTCGACATTGAGACCGTTTTCTTATATCCATGGGCAGTCGTTGTCAAGCAGTTTGGCCCTATGGCTCTTGTTAGCATTGGTTTCTTCCTGCTTGTTCTGGTATTTGGCTTGGCTTATGCTTGGCGGAAAGGAGCACTGGAATGGAAGTAAGAAAACCGCACATCAAGAGTATTCCTTATGAGGAATTCAAGGACAATGAGGGCCTTGAGAAAATTGTTGAAGAGTTGCACGAAGGCGGTGTCAACGTTGTCGTAGGCTCGTTGGACCAAGTGATAAACTGGGGTCGTAGCAATTCTTTGTGGTCTCTAACGTTTGCGACTTCCTGCTGTGGTATTGAATTTATGGCAGTAGGTTGTGCGCGTTACGATTTTGCGCGTTTCGGATTTGAAGTTACGCGTAACTCTCCTCGTCAAGCCGACTTGATTATGTGTGCTGGTACGATTACGTATAAGATGGCGCCTGCTTTCAAACGTCTTTACGACGAAATGGCAGATCCGAAATACGTGGTTGCTGTTGGCGGTTGTGCTATTTCAGGCGGTCCGTTCAAGTCGAGTTATCATGTAGTTCGTGGCATTGGCGAAATTGTTCCAGTAGATGTTTACATCCCTGGCTGTCCTCCGCGTCCAGAAGCCATTCTTTACGGAATGATGCAGCTGCAACGCAAGGTGAAAGTTGAGAAATTCTTTGGCGGAGCTAACCATAAGATGAACGCCGAAGAGAAGTCTGCTGCAATGAATCCAATCGTTGTAACTGAGGTTCCAGAGGATTTTGATCCGAAGCAACCACTTGAAGAAAAGGAGGGTGAAGCATGAAACTGAATCCGATTGTTTTAGATTACAAAAATGTAGCAGTTGAGATTGCTACGTTGAAGAACGAGAAGCACTTTGATTATCTTGTGACCATCGTTGGCGAAGATTTCGGTGAAGAAGGACTGGGATGTATTTACATCTTAGAGAATACCGAATCGCATGAGCGCATTTCAGTGAAAGCGATTGCCGAAAAGATTGGCGAAGACTACGTCTTGCCATCGCTGACCAGTCTGTATAAGATTGCCAACTTCTTGGAACGTGAAGTTTTCGACTTCTTAGGCATCAAGTTCTTGGGTCATCCAGATATGCGTCGCCTGTATTTGCGTTCCGATTTCAAAGGTTATCCACTTCGTAAAGACTTCAAGCAAGACTATGGTTACACGCTTGAGAATGATCCAGAACCAGATTACACTTGCCAATACAGTCTGAAAGACGGCAAACTCGTTGAGAAGAAGGTGAATCTGTTCGATAACGACGACTATGTCATCAATATCGGACCGCAACACCCATCAACGCACGGCGTGCTTCGTCTGCAGACGATTGTAGATGGTGAGACCATCAAGAAGATTTATCCACATCTCGGTTACATTCATCGTGGAATCGAGAAGATGTGCGAGGACTATACCTATCCGCAAACGCTCGCATTGACCGATCGTATGGACTATCTGAGCGCGATGATGAACCGTCATGCGCTGGTAGGTGTGATAGAAGAAGCGATGGAAATCGAACTTTCTGATCGTATTAAGTACATCCGCACCATTATGGACGAGCTTCAGCGTCTGGACTCACATTTATTATATATTGGTTGCTGCGCACAGGATCTTGGAGCGTTGACTGCGTTCCTCTATGCTATGCGTGACCGTGAGCATGTGCTGAATGTTCTTGAAGAAACCACAGGCGGTCGTCTTATCCAGAACTATTACAGAATTGGTGGACTGCAAGACGATATCGATCCTAACTTCGTTAAGAACGTGAAAGACCTATGCAACTACATGAAACCTATGTTCCAAGAATATATGGACGTGTTTGGTGATAATATCATCACGCGCAACCGTTTTGTTGGCGTAGGACTGCTGAGCAAAGACGACGCTATCAGTTATGGCGTAACGGGAGCCAGCGGTAGAGCATCGGGTTGGCACAGTGATGTACGCAAGAACCATCCTTATGACATGTATGACAAAGTAGAGTGGGACGAGATTACCCGCGATACTAACGACACCTACGCTCGCTATCTGAATCGTATCGATGAGATGAAACAAAGCATCCGCATTATGGAGCAACTCATTGATAACATCCCAGCAGGAGAATTCTACATCAAACAGAAGCCCGTCATTCGCGTTCCTGAAGGACAGTGGTATTTCTCATGCGAAGGCGCTCGTGGAGAGATAGGTGTTTATCTTGACAGTAAAGGCGACAAATTGCCTTATCGCTTGAAACTTCGTCCGATGGGACTAAATCATGTTGCCGCAATGGACGAAATGCTTCGTGGAGAAAAGATTGCCGACCTTATAGCCGTTGGCGCAGCATTAGATTTTGTAATACCTGATATTGATCGATAAGAACTATGTTTGATTTTTCAATAATAACGACTTGGTTTGACAATCTCTTGCGCCAGACACTTGGTTTAGGAGATTTCTGGACCATCTTAATAGAATGCGTCATTGTCGGTGTTCTGATTTTGGTTGGCTACGCTTTGCTTGCTATTTTGCTCATTTTCATGGAGCGCAAAGTGTGTGCTTATTTCCAATGTCGCTTAGGTCCTATGCGTGTTGGTCCTTGGGGAATCTTCCAAGTGTTCGCCGACGTGCTGAAAATGCTTATCAAAGAAATTTTCTTTGTTGACAAAGCCGACAAACTCTTGTATGCTATCGCACCATTCCTCGTGATTATCGGTTCGGTTGGTGCATTCTCTTTCTTGCCTTGGAATAAAGGCGCTGTCGTACTTGACTTTAATGTAGGTTTGTTCTTGCTTACTGCGATTTCAAGTATAGGTGTTATCGGAATCTTCCTTGCAGGATGGGGTAGTAACAACAAGTACAGTGTTGTTTCTGCCATGCGTGGCGCTGTTCAGATGATTTCTTACGAGATGTCACTCTGTCTTTGCCTTATCGCAGCCGTTATCCTGACGGGCACAATGCAGATTTCGGGCATCGTAGAACAGCAAACGGGTCCTTGGAATTGGCTCATTATCAGAGGACATATACCTGCTATCATCGCATTTGTTATCTTCCTGATTGCAGGTAATGCAGAAGCCAATCGTGGACCGTTCGACCTCGCCGAAGCAGAAAGCGAATTGACCGCTGGTTATCATACCGAGTATTCAGGTATGGGCTTTGGTTACTTCTATCTTGCTGAGTTCCTCAATATGTTTATTATCGCTGGTATCGCAACTACCGTATTCTTGGGCGGTTGGGCACCAATTAATATCGGAATTGAAGGATTCGATAAGCTTATGAATTACATTCCTGGAATTGTTTGGTTCCTTGGCAAAGCGCTTCTCATTGTTTGGTTGATGATGTGGATACGTTGGACATTCCCACGTCTGCGCATTGATCAGATTTTGAAGTTGGAATGGAAATATTTAATGCCCGTTGCACTTTTGAATATCATTTTGATGACGATTTGTGTAGCGTATAATATTCACGGATAAAAACGAAAAAAGATATGGAAAAGAAACAAACTTATTTCGGCGGCATCGTGGATGGCATTAAAACGCTGAGCATTGGAATGTGGACTACGCTGAAAGAATATTTCACGCCTAAATCCACTGAACAATATCCCGAAAACCGTAAGACGACTCTACACGTAGCCAAACGCCATCGCGGTCGTTTGGTCTTCAAACGTGACGAAGAAGGCAACTATAAATGCGTTGCTTGTACGATGTGTGAAAAGGCTTGTCCGAACGGAACGATTAAGATTGCGAGTGAAATGCGCGAAGATCCTGAAACAGGAAAGAAGAAACGCCAACTGATTGACTATCAATACGATCTCGGTGATTGTATGTTCTGCCAGTTGTGCGTGAATGCATGTAACTTCGATGCCATAGAATTCACTAACGATTTTGAGAACGCCGTTTTCGATCGCGACAAACTCGTGTTACATCTCGATAAGGAAGTATATGATGGTGGCTCACTGCCAAATCTACTTGACGGCGGTGCAGACATGACTATCGGTAAGTTTAATACTAAGAAGAAGTAAGAAATGGCTAATACAGTAATGTTTTGCATTTTGGCTGCTGTGATAATTTGCTCAGCCATTATGTGCGTATTTACAAAGAGAATCATGAGAGCTGCAACCTTCTTGCTCTTCGTACTCTTTGGCATTGCGGGAATCTATTTCCTGCTCGATTACACCTACCTCGGCGCAGCCCAGATTAGTATCTATGCAGGCGGCATCGTGATGCTCTACATCTTCGCTATCCAACTCGTGTCAAAGCAAACTTTGCAAGGCTTGCAAGAACGATTAAAAGGCAGTAGAGTACTTGCGTCGTTGTTTGTAGTACTCATCGGTTTGGCGATGGTTATGGTTGTATTTGTTAAAAGTAATTTGGTGAATCTTGCTGCTACAGTTGCCGACAAGGAAGTTCCGATGGAACAAGTGGGCAACGCGCTGCTTGGTTCAGAGAAATATCAATACGTGCTACCGTTTGAATTCATCTCAGTATTCTTGTTGGCATGTATTATTGGCGGCATTATGATTGCCAGAAAGGAGGAAAAGAAATGATACCAGTAGAATGGTTATTCGCTCTTAGCGCAATCCTTTTCTTTATTGGCGTCTTTGGATTCGTTACTCGACGCAATCTGATTGCTATGCTTATCTCTATCGAACTCGTTTTGAACGCTGCCGATCTCAACTTCGCAGCATTCAATCGCATTCTCTATCCAGGACAATTAGAAGGTTTCTTCTTCACATTGTTTTCTATTGGCGTTAGCGCTGCCGAAACAGCTATCGCTATCGCAATTATTATCAATGTTTACCGCAATCTGCACAGCGATCAGGTGAACAGTATCGAAAATATGAAATGGTAATCGATTATGGAATATAGTTATGTTTTCTTGATACTTCTACTTCCTGCGCTGTCGTTCCTTGTTTTGGGACTTGCGGGAATGAAGATGTCGCATAAGGTTGCCGGATTGATTGGCACTACAGTGCTGGGTATTGTCTTTGCGCTGTCAATCTACACCGCTTACGAATATTTCTTCGTGAATGGTCGTGATGCATACGGACTCTATCCAACGGTAACAGCGTTCAATCTCACGTGGTTGAAGTTTAGCGAATTGCTAACCTTTAACATAGGATTCCGCCTTACGCCGATTAGCGTGATGATGCTTATTGTTATTTCTACAGTAAGCTTTATGGTTCACATTTATTCATTTGGTTACATGCATGGTGAAAAGGGTTTCCAACGCTACTATGCCTTCCTGTCGCTCTTTACGATGTCGATGTTAGGTTTGGTTGTTGCAACCAACATTTTCCAAATGTATCTTTTCTGGGAATTAGTGGGTGTAAGTTCATACTTACTCATTGGTTTCTATTACCCATTGCACTCTGCTGTAGCTGCATCTAAGAAGGCGTTTATCGTAACTCGCTTCGCCGATATGTTCTTCCTTATCGGTATTTTGTTCTATAGCTTCTATGTGGGCACATTCAATTACGATCTGTCTGCAGACCCTGCACTTGCTGGCAACGCAGCGAAGGCTGCTTGGGTCATGCCACTGGCTTTGTTCTTGATGTTCATTGGTGGTGCTGGTAAATCTGCTATGTTCCCATTGCATATCTGGCTTCCAGATGCGATGGAAGGCCCAACGCCAGTTTCAGCGCTTATCCACGCTGCAACAATGGTCGTGGCTGGCGTTTACCTCGTAGCGAGTCTGTTCCCGCTCTTCGTGCAATACGCTCCTGAACAGTTGCACTGGATTGCTTACATCGCAGCTTTCACCGCTTTCTATGCAGCCGCCGTTGCTTGTTGCCAGAGTGACATCAAGCGTGTGCTGGCTTTCTCTACTATCTCGCAGATTGGTTTTATGCTCGTAGCGCTTGGCGTTTGTCTCCCAGGTGCAGACGGAACTGTAGAGAAGACTGTAGAATATGCAGATGTAAACGGACTCGGCTATATGGCTGGAATGTTCCACTTGTTTACGCACGCTATGTTCAAGGCTTGCCTCTTCCTTTGCGCAGGATGCATCATCCACGCTGTTCATTCTAATGAAAAAGCATACATGGGTGGCTTGCGCAAATATATGCCTATCACACACATCACTTTCTTAATTGCATGTTTGGCTATTGCAGGCATTCCTCCGTTCTCTGGTTTCTTCTCAAAAGACGAAATTCTCGTTGCTTGCTATAATTTCCATCCAGCAATGGGCATCATCATGAGCCTTATCGCGATGATGACGGCATTCTATATGTTCCGCCTTTATTGCGTTATCTTCTGGGGAAAGAGCTACTACGAAGAAAACAAAGACAACGGTGCAAAGAAACCACACGAAGCACCTTGGACAATGACCTTCCCACTCATTTTCCTTGCTGCAATCACTTGCGTATGTGGCTTTATTCCATTCGGACACTTTGTTTCTGCAAATGGATTGAGCTTCGATACACATCTGAATCTTACTGTTGCAACCATCAGTGTTGTATTAGCACTTATCGGAATTGCTGCTGCGTTGTTTATGTATGCAGGAAAGAAGACGCCAGTTGCTGACAAATTGGCTGCTACATTCCCACGTCTGCATCGTGCAGCATACAAACGCTTCTATCTCGATGAAGTTTGGCAATTTGTTACACACAAAGTCATTTTCCGTTGCATATCAATCCCAATCGCATGGTTCGATCGTCACGTTGTTGACGGCACGTTCAACTTCCTTGCTTGGGGTACTAACGAAGCTGGCGAAAGCATTCGCCCATGGCAGAGTGGTGACGTACGTCAATACGCTATATGGTTCCTCACTGGAACAGTCGCACTTTCATTAATCTTACTTTGCATTTAATAAGGCCATGAGTATATTGACAATTTTTGTAATTATTCCCGCGCTAATGCTTCTCGGCCTTTGGCTTGCGAAGAACCTTAATCAGGTGCGCGGCGTGATGGTAGCAGGCTCCAGTTGCTTGCTTGCCCTCGCTATTTGGTTGACAATTTATTTCATTCAGCAGCGTGCAGCAGGAAATACCGACACAATGCTGCTCACGTACAGCGTTTCATGGTTCAAACCCTTGAACATTTGCTACGCAGTGGGCGTCGATGGCATTTCCGTTGTCATGCTCTTACTCTCTGCAATCATCGTTTTCACGGGTACTTTTGCATCATGGCAACTCAAACCGCTGACTAAAGAATATTTCCTTTGGTTTACGCTGCTCTCAACTGGTGTGTTCGGTTTCTTTATCTCAACCGATATGTTCACCATGTTCATGTTCTACGAAGTTGCCCTCATTCCAATGTATCTTCTCATTGGCGTTTGGGGTAGTGGAGCAAAAGAATACGCAGCTATGAAACTGACTTTGATGTTGATGGGAGGTTCAGCGCTGTTGATTCTCGGCATTTTGGGAATCTATTACTTCAATGGCGCAACCACAATGAACGTTCAGGAAATTGCAGCTGCCAATAATATTCCAGCAAACATACAGAAGATTTTCTTCCCCTTCGTGTTTATTGGTTTTGGTGTGCTTGGAGCGCTTTTCCCATTCCACACTTGGTCACCCGATGGTCACGCTTCAGCGCCAACAGCTGTATCAATGCTGCACGCGGGCGTGCTGATGAAACTCGGAGGCTACGGTTGTTTCCGCATAGCCATGTATCTTCTGCCTCAGGCAGCGCAAGAACTCGCTTGGATCTTCCTCATCCTCACCACTATCTCAGTGGTTTACGGAGCGCTCTCTGCATGTGTGCAGACCGACTTAAAGTATATCAACGCTTATTCATCTGTTAGCCACTGCGGACTCGTGCTCTTTGCGCTGCTGATGATGACAAAAACAGCTTGCACTGGTGCAATTCTCCAAATGCTTTCACATGGTTTGATGACCGCACTCTTCTTTGCGCTGATTGGAATGATATATGGTCGCACGCACACACGCGACGTTCGCAAACTTGGTGGACTGATGAAAATTATGCCATTCCTTGCAGTAGGTTACGTAATCGCTGGTTTGGCTAACTTAGGACTGCCTGGCTTCTCTGGATTTGTTGCAGAAATGACCATCTTTGTTGGTTCTTTCATGAACAACGATGTATTCCATCGCACCGCAACCATCATAGCATGCTCGTCAATCGTTGTGACAGCAGTCTATATCTTGCGCGTTGTCGGAAAAATCCTTTACCAGAAAGTGGCAGATCCACACTACGAAGAACTCACCGATGCAACTTGGGACGAGCGCGTAGCTGTTTGCTGTCTGATTTTCTGCATCGCAGGTCTCGGAATCTTCCCATTGTGGGCGTCGAACGTTATTGCAGATGCAGTAGGTCCTATCCTTAACGTTATAACAATGTAAAAAAGAAAGGCAAGAATTATGAACTATACACAATTTCTCAATATGATACCCGAGGCAACGCTCATCGTTATCCTCGTAGTTGTATTCTTTGCCGATTTCTGCAGTGCAAAGAGCGAAACACGTCGTTGGTTTAATCCGCTGTGTGCCGTTCTTCTCGCGCTCCAGTTAGTGCCCTGCGTTCTTGCTTTGCCTTCCCAAGCTTTTGGAGGCATGTATCAGGCAACTGCAGCAACGAATGTGATGAAGGTTATACTGACAGCAGCAACGCTGATTGTTGTACTAATGGCACGTCCTTGGCTTTCACGCGAAGATACCAAGCACATGGAAGGCGAATTCTATATGATTGCCATCTCAACGCTGCTCGGTATGTACATGATGATGTCGGCTGGACATTTCTTGCTATTCTATCTCGGTCTCGAGATGGCTTCTATCCCAATGGCATGCATCGTTGCCATGGATAAAAAGAAGAAACTCAGTGCTGAAGCTGGTGCAAAATATATCTTGACGGCTGCTTTCTCAAGCGGAATCATGATCTATGGCATCTCATTGCTTTACGCTGCCGTCGGAACGCTTTACTTCGACGACGTAGCAGATAAGCTTACCGCTTCTCCATTGACCATTCTCGGATTGGTTTTCTTCTTTAGCGGACTCGGATTCAAGATTTCGCTCGTGCCATTCCACTTCTGGACTGCCGATACTTATCAAGGTGCGCCAACAACTGTCACGGCTTATCTTAGTGTTGTATCGAAAGGCGCTGCTGCCTTCACGCTCTGCGTCATTCTAAGCAAGGTTTTCGCTGCTATGACACAGCATTGGCACATCATTCTCTACATCGTTATCGTGCTATCTATCTGCGTTGCGAACCTCTTCGCTATACGTCAGAAAGAACTCAAACGCTTCATGGCTTTCTCGTCTATCTCACAAGCAGGCTATATCATGCTCGCTGTGGTTGGCGATAACGCTCTTGGATTGACAGCGCTCATGTATTACGTTCTCATCTACGTCGCTGCCAACCTCGCTGTATTCGCTGTGATTAGCGTTGTAGAGCAACACTGCGACGGAAAGACGGATATCGACGATTACAATGGCTTCTACCAGACTAATCCACGTCTTTCGTTCCTCATGACGCTTGCACTGTTCTCGTTGGCTGGCATACCACCGTTCGCGGGCATGTTCAGCAAATTCTTTGTCTTTATGGCAGCAGCACAGACTGGCGACTTGTGGGCGTATGTCGTTGTGTTCATCGCACTGATCAACACAGTAGTATCGCTTTACTACTATCTGCTCATCGTCAAAGCAATGTATATCAAAAAGAGTCAGCATCCGCTGCCTACATTCCAAAGCGAAAACAGCGTCAAGTACGCGCTCGCGCTTTGCACAGTGGGCATTCTGCTCTTTGGTGTAGCAAGCATTTGCTACCAATGGATAGCCAATGCGGCTGGCGTAGCATAAAACAAAAATCATAAAAGAGTGGGTTCCGAAGCCCACTCTTTTTTTTACTATTATATATATAATAAGGTATAACCCTAAAACACATAAAACACATGTTGATAACAACCACTCCAACCATCGAAGGCAAAACAATAACCGCCTATAAAGGTCTTGTAACGAGCGAAACCATCGTCGGCGCAAACATCGCAAAAGACTTCTTCGCAAGCATTCGCGACGTTGTCGGCGGTCGCGTGGCGAGTTACGAAAAAACGTTGCGCAAAGCAACCGACGAATGCCTGCAAGAACTGCAAGAACGCGCTGAGAAACTGGGCGCAAACGCAGTCGTTGGCGTCGATATCGACTACGAGAGTCTGGGCTCTAACAACTCCATTCTCATGGTTTCTGCAAGTGGAACGGCAGTTGTCGTAGAAGATAAAATCTAATCGCGCAAAACCTGTCGCGAAACCGCGTCAAATCCTGACGCAAAACCATAGGAGCGAAATCCATTCCGATTTTGCTCTTTTTTTGTTCCATTGGAAATAAAGTTTTAAGAAAACTTTACAAAATTTAACTACGCATTTTCGCCGAATTTTAACACTTGATTTAACATTCGTTTGCACTTAACCGACCAATTTCTAATGCACAAATTTTGGTCGTTTTTCATCGCTTTTTTGTCGTAACTCAACGCGCGAAATGTTAAAATGATAGATTTATGCAAAAAAAATACGCATTTTCGGCATTTTTCCGCGTAAAATGTCGAATTTTTGAACGTGGATTTTCGGAAAATTGCATTTGTTAAAAAAGTTAAATGATATAAGATAAAAAATTATCTCACGTGAGATAGATTTCTAAAGCGCCCATTTACGACTCGTAAACCGCCTTTTTGCATCCATCATCCACACGAAAGGGCGAAAAAAATCGCAAAAAACGCACTTTTTTTTCACGCGAAATAAAATTTTAACAAATAAAACTTAACATTTTTAACAATCTTTGACACACCTATTTTAACACTATTTTTTAACACTTTTCATATGCAATAAATTTCGAGTTTGTCCACCTTGCCTCGCTGGACGCGAGGCAAGGTGGAGGTGGAGGGGGAAAACGTCATCGCAATTTACGCTTTTGGGAACTTTATTTTGTCGCAACCCAAACGCAGCCTTGCATCGAACAGACTGCGTGTGAAAGGAGAGAGAGGATGAAATCAACGCTTGGGGGATAGGGAGTGCGGAGTTTGCGTTTTTCAAAAAAGGAGTTGGTTCAGCGTTTCTCGCTTTTCCACATCCTACATCGCATCGAGCGACGTAGGATATGTAGGGAATAAATATAGGGAACTGCCATCTGCAAAAAGGAAAAAATGAATGAGCGTTGCATCTCCTCTCCTCCCACATCCAATCTCGCATCGAGCGAGATTGGATGTGCCGCAAAAAAAATAAAAAAGCATTTGGATGGAGAATGAGGAAGAAAGAGCTGGTGCGGCATTTCTCACGTTTCGGCGTTGCATCTCCCCCTCCTCCCACATCAAGCCTCGCGCGAGCGAGGCTTGATGTGCTGAGTGAGAAAGGAAATTCAATCTCTCCTGAAAATAAATGGGTGAGTTGCTGCGCTATTCCTTACGCAAAAATTTTTGATGTGGTCTATGTTGCCTCGCTGGCGCAAGGCAACATAGAGGGGGAGGGGGGAAACGTCATCGCAATTTACGCTTTTTGGGAACTTTATTTTGTCGCAACCCATACGCAATCTTGCATCGAGCAGGCTGCGTGTGATAGGAGAGAGAGGAGGAAATCAACGCTTGGGGGATAGGGAGTGCGGAGTTAGTTGTAGTATTTCTTGCGTTTTGGAATTTTATTTCACACGACTCACACGCATCCTGCATCGAGCAGGCTGCGTATGAAATGGATTGGGGAGAGGAAGCAATCTTTGGAGGAGGAGAGAGCAATGTTTTGAGAGTAGGGTGTATGGAGTCGCGCTTTTCAAATAAAGGATTTCTAAATTTATTTCTCGCGTTTCGGTGTTGCATCTCACCCCCTCCCACACCTTGCCTCGCATCGAGCGAGGCAAGGTGTGCTGAAAGGGAGGAGGAAAAGCAAAGGATTAGGAGAGTGAAGTTCGATAAAAATGGATTTTTTTGCTACAAAAGAAAATCGTATCTGAAAAGTTTGCTGTGAAAATCCGTTGTTCTACGAAAAAAATGCTATCTTTGTGGAAAACAATATATTAGACCTATAAAATGATAGTATTATGAAAAAGATTTGGGTTTTCCTTTTGGGAATGTTAGCAGGTTTTGTTTTAGCATTTGTTGTGCTAATTTGCGCAGCGAAGATAATGAATACGTCATCCGTAAGCGGAATTACGATGATGGAACAGCCAGGCGAAATTATTGAAGCAGAGAGTTTCGAAGTTTTTCAAGTGATTTCCAATGGTGCTTTAGCAACAGCAGGAGATGATTTTGCGCATTTGGGCACTGTCGTTTTCTTTCCTTCTGAAGATGGAAACACTTATTACGATGACCAAATTATTAAAGTGCCAGCAGGAATGCATGCTCGACAAATTGGAACGTATCGTTACGAAACGAAAGAAAGTTACAAGACCGTTCCAATTGTGAAGATTATGAAATAGAAAACGTGCAGAATGACGTTTTTCTTCTAACGGAAAAACTTTATGACGGCATTTTTCTGCATCATACTCGTTATACTTATCGCTGTATTCGCTTATTTTCTGCCCTCGAAAGGGCAGATTGGCGAGTATAGTGTTGTACAAAAATTAAAAAAGTTACCCGAAGAACAATACAGAGTGATAAACGATGTTTTACTGCCAACGTCGAGTGGCAAAACATCTCAAATAGACCACATCGTTGTTTCAATGTATGGCATTTTTGTCATTGAAACAAAGAATTATAAAGGTTGGATTTTCGGTTCTCCGAATGCGGAATATTGGACTCAAAGTCTGTACAATCGTTGGGGATCAGAGCAGCATAAATTTTACAATCCACTGCGTCAGAATGCCTATCACGTTAAAGTATTGCGCCAAGTCCTGTCAGATATTCCCGAATTGCAACTCATTCCGATTGTATGTTTCTTGAATAATGTGGAATTTAAGTTCGATATTAGTCGCGAAAACCTTGTTTATCTTTATGAATTAAACGATTTTATTTTGAGTTGGACTAATCCGATTTACACAGAAGAACAACTTAACGAAATCGTGCAAAGGATTGAGAACACGAACATTACAGATAAAGAAGAAGTTGCAGCACACGCACAGCAAGTTCGACAGACACAATTTCGTCAAGAGCAGAAACTGTATGACGGAATTTGCCCTCGCTGTGGCGGGAAATTAGTTCTTCGTTCTGGAAAATACGGAGATTTTTTAGGATGTAGCAATTATCCTAATTGTAGATTTACGCAAAAATTGTGAGAAAAGGGTAGTTTGAGATTCTAATAATCCTTAAGATATTTTCCCGTCAGGCTGTTTTTGTTTGCTGCGATGTCGCTTGGCGAACCAGTTGCAACGATTTGTCCGCCCAGTCTGCCGCCTTTCGGTCCTAAATCGATGATATAATCTGCTAAACGAATGACATCGAGGTTGTGTTCGATGACGATGACGGTGTTACCCTTTGCGACGAGTTGGTGGAGCACGTTCATCAGGAGACGGATGTCCTCGAAATGCAAACCTGTTGTAGGTTCATCGAGAATGTAAAGCGTTTTGCCAGTGTCGCGTTTCGACAGTTCAGTGGCGAGTTTCACTCGTTGGCTTTCGCCACCCGATAAAGTATTCGACGGTTGCCCTAATTTGATGTAGCCCAAGCCTACATCCTGAAGCGTTTTTATCTTTTGTAGAATCGTAGGAACGTTTTGGAAAAACTCAACTGCTTGATTTATCGGCATATCGAGTATATCTGCGATGCTCTGTCCCTTGTATCGCACTTCCAAAGTCTCGCGATTGTAGCGTTTTCCATGACAAATAGGGCAGGGAACGACCACGTCGGGCAGGAAATTCATTTCAACCGTTTTGTAACCATTGCCACTGCATTCCTCGCAGCGACCGCCTTTGATGTTGAAAGAGAAGCGACCCTGTTTGTAACCACGTATTTTCGCTTCGGGAAGCTGCGCGAAAAGCGCTCGAATATCGTTGAATACGCCCGTATAAGTTGCAGGATTCGAACGCGGCGTGCGACCGATAGGACTCTGATCTACGGTGATGACTTTGTCGATCAGCTCGATGCCATCGATACTTTCGTAAGGCAATGGTTTGCGGAGCGAGCGATAGAATTTTTGGCTAAGGATTGGCTGCAGCGTCTGATTGATTAGCGTTGATTTTCCACTGCCCGACAAACCTGTAACGACAATCAGTTTGCCCAAAGGGAATGAAACGTCAACGTGTTTCAGGTTGTTTCCGCTTGCGCCATGTATGATTAACGATTCGTTTTCGTGTGGATTGGTTTTTTCGATGGCTGCATCATCGGTCATACTCACTGTTTTCTGACCGCGAAGATATTGCGCTGTGATGCCATCCGTTTGCAATAGTTCGTCAACTGTGCCTTGAAAGACCACTTGACCGCCTTTTTGTCCTGCTCCAGGACCTATATCGACGATGTAGTCTGCAGCGAGCATCATGTCGCGATCGTGCTCCACAACGATAACTGTGTTGCCTAAGTCGCGCAACTCTTTGAGCGATTTTATTAGTCGGTCATTATCGTGCTGATGAAGTCCGATGCTGGGTTCGTCGAGAATGTAAAGCACGTTCACGAGTTGCGATCCGATGTGCGTAGCAAGACGAATTCGCTGACTCTCTCCACCAGATAGCGAGCCCGTTGGTCGATCCAGCGACAGATAATCCAGTCCAACTTCGAGCAAAAAGCTCACACGACTTTTCAATTCCTTGGTAATTTCAGCCGCAATGCGCTGCTCTTTCGGCGCCAAATCCTCATGAACATGATCGAGCCACGCGTTCAAGTCGTTGATATCCAGATGCGCCACGTCAGCAATGCTTTTATCGCCGATTTTATATGAAAGCGACTCGCGCTTCAGTCGTTGTCCGTGACATTCAGGACACGTCGTTAACGCCAAGAATTGGTCAGCCCATTTTTGTGTTGTAGCGCTATCGTCGGTGTCGATGACTGTACGCAGATATTTGATGACGCCCTCGTAGTTTGTGAAATAATCAGATGACGTATGCACTTGCTCGCGCGGAATTTTTACTGGGTCTAAAGTACCATAGAGAATCGCGTCAAGTGTTTCTTGGGGAATATCTTTTACAGGTGTTTTCAGTGTCAAATCCTCTTTTTTTAGAATAGCCTCGATTTGCCAAAAGAGCATCTGATTTTTGTATTTGCCCAAAGGAGCGATGGCACCCTCGTAGATAGAAAGTTCGTTGTTTGGGATAACTTTTTTAAGATCGATTTCGTTGATGTAACCCAAGCCTTTACAACGCGGACAAGCGCCCTCTGGCGAATTAAAAGAGAAGATATTTGGCGCTGGTTCAGCATACGCCATTCCGCTGACAGGGTCCATGAGACGGCGAGAGAAGTTTCTGGCAGTGCCATTCTCGTTGTCGAAAATGATAATCGCACCATCGCCGTGTCGCATGGCAAGCTCTACGCTTTTATGTAAGCGCTCTGTGTCTTTCTTGTCCACTTTCAACTTATCGATTACCACTTCAATATTATGGTTTCGATAGCGATCCACCTTCATCCCACGCGTGATTTCTTGCATTTCTCCATCGACACGCGCATACAGAAAGCCTTTCCGTCGCAGCGATTCGAACAATTCGCGATAGTGACCCTTGCGTTGGCGAACGAGAGGCGCGAGGATATAGATTTTTTTGCCGTCGTAGTCGTCGAGAATCATGCTCAGGATTTTCTCCTCTGTGTATTTCACCATTTTTTCTCCCGACAACCAACTATACGCCGTCGCTGCACGTGCATAGAGCAAGCGCAGATAGTCGTAGATTTCAGTCGTTGTGCCGACTGTTGAACGTGGATTGTGATTGGTAGTCTTCTGATCGATAGAAATAACAGGGCTCAATCCCGTTATTTTATCTACATCAGGGCGCTGGATATCGCCGAGAAAATTTCGTGCGTACGCAGAAAACGTTTCGATGTAGCGCCGTTGGCCTTCTGCATAAATGGTATCGAAAGCCAAAGACGACTTACCGCTGCCCGAAAGTCCAGTGATGACCGTCAGACTATTGCGTGGTATAGTTACATCAATGTTTTTGAGATTGTTAACGCGCGCGCCATACACCTCGATTTTGCCGTCTTCTCGTTGCATTCGCCGTGTTTATTCGTAGTAACTCGATGATTCGGTGTAGCCGCGCAGCAAATTGACGTCGCGTTTGATAGTGATGGTTTTGCCGTCTGCGCCTTTGGCTTTTACAAGACAGAAATAGACGCCGTCCTTGACCGCTTTCCCTTTGTATGTTCCATCCCAACCACCATCGGGATCAGTCCATTCGTAAAGCAGTTGACCCCATCTGTTGAAAATATATGCATGGAACTCGGTCAGACTTTTCCATCCGTCTTTCGCCTTGTACACATCGTTGATTCCATCTCCATTCGGTGAGAACGCATTTGGCATCTCCAGCTGGCTCTCTGATATAGATACGGTGATGGCGTCACTCGTTAGCTCGTACTTATCACCACTTGTGTTGGTGAAAGTAGCATATAAAATAATATAATGTGTACCTGCGGTTGTAAAAGTGTACTCTGTGTTTTCTTCGTAGCGGTTTAGGTACGTCGAATCGCCGTTTGCTTGTTTCGAAAAGCGCCATTCGAAAAAGGCAGTCCACTCGCTGCTATCGTATTCTGCGTTAGCTTCGAATGCACCGACCGTAGGCGCTGTTCCTTGATAAGCGGTTGTTGTTTCTTGCGTGCCGTCATAGGCTGTGAAAGTGGCTGTTGGATCGATTGTTGGATAGGTTTGGGAAAAAGCGTTCAACCCAACAGAAAGTGCAAGAATGAGGAATAAAATATGCTTGAAACTCATTTTTATGCAAATTTATGATGCAAAAATACGTAAATTAGTTGATTTCAAAACATTTTTTCGTATTTTTGCGATGTAAACAACTAAAAGGCTTTGTTTTATGACACGTATTTTCAGGCTGACGCTGGTGTTTGTTCTTTTAATGTTCAGCGTTTCGATTTTTGCTCAAGTGAATAAGTGGCAAGAAATTTATACAGCCAAGAAAAAAGATACGCTCTACGGCATTGCAAAGACGTATGGCGTGACAGTGGAAGACTTGAAAGAGGCTAATCCAGAGATGAAAGCCGATGGTTATCAGTTGAAAAAGGGCGACACAGTGTTTGTTCCTTTCGCCAAACCCACTACAACAGTTATCCAAGAAAAGCCTGCAGCTCCGCAGAAAGTAGATGTGCGCAACCGTTCCATACGCGTTGGCATCATGTTGCCGCTTCACGATGTTGACGGTGACGGTCGCAGAATGGTAGAATACTATCGTGGTTTTCTGCTTGCATGTGATAGTTTGAGCAAAGCAGGCATTTCGACCGACATTCACGCGTGGAATGTGCCGATAGATGCAGACATCCGACAAACATTGCTCGAGAAAGACGCCAACAAATGCGATATTATTTTTGGTCCGCTCTATACAACGCAAGTGAAAGCGCTTGGAGATTTTTGCAAGCACTACGGCATTAAGATGGTTATTCCATTCTCTATCAACGGCGATGAAGTGACTCGCAATTCGCAAATCTATCAAGTATATCAGTCGGCTTCGGAGTTGAATAATCGTGCTATTGAGTCCTATCTCGAACGCTTTAGTGATGCGCACGCCGTTTTCATCGATTGCAACGACACAACCAGCACAAAGGGAATTTTTACGTTAGGATTGCGCAACGCTCTCGATAAGAAAGGCATCAAATACAACCTTACAAATCTGAAGACTGCAGAAACGAGTTTCGCGAAAGCGTTTGCTAAAAACAAGCGCAACGTCGTTGTGCTTAATACTGCAAAGTCTGGCGCGCTCAATATTGCTATACAAAAACTGAAAAGCCTTGTGGCAAATTATCCTTCTGTGCAAATTTCGTTGTTCGGTTACACAGAATGGTTGATGTACACGCGTCCCCATCTTGAGAATTTCTTCCGTTTCGATACGTATGTGCCTACAACGTTCTACTATAAAGCGCAGTTGCCCGAAGCAAAGGCGTTGGAGGGAAATTACATTCGTTGGTTTGGCAAAGAAATGCAATACGCGCTGCCTCGATTTGCTGTGACTGGCTACGACCAAGCGCAGTTCTTCCTTCGCGGTTTGCATCAATACGGAATGGATTTCAAAGGAAACAAGGCGCAACGCAACTATAAAGCATTGCAGACCACGTACGACTTCGCGCAATATGAGAATGGTGGCTTCCAGAATAGGCATTTTATGCTTGTTCATTACACGCCCGACCACAGCATCGAAGCCATAAATTACTAATCTCTATGAAGAAACAAATTTTCTTATTCATACTCTTCTTTTCGCTCGTTCAGTCGGTTAGCGCTCAGATTGGCGAGCATCGCAATGATTTTTCTGTTGGAGTAGGTGGCGGATACGTGCTGTCGAATGTACGATTCACGCCAAAGGTGCCTCAAACGATGCATGGCGGCATCATGGGAGGCATGGCTTTCCGTTATGTTTGCGAGAAATATTTTAAGACTATATGTTCCATTTATGCCGAAGTCAACTATGCGCAAATTGGATGGAAAGAAGATATTTTGACGAGCGATGATCAACCCGTCATCAATGCGACGACTGGCGTTGCTGAGGCGTATAGTCGGACAATCAATTATGTGCAAATCCCAGTCATGGCTCACTTGGCTTGGGGAAAAGAAGATCGTGGATTGAACTTTTTTGTCAATGCTGGACCACAGATAGGCTTCTGTCTTAGCGAAAGTACAAGCACCAATTTCGATATTAATTCCGCAAATCTCGACGATCGTGCTAACACAATCGTTGCGCAAGACACGATGGCTGTTGAAAAGAAGTTCGACTATGGCATCGCAGCTGGCATAGGTTTAGAATATTCCATACCGCGTGCTGGTCATCTTTTGCTTGAAGCGCGATATTATTACGGTCTTGGAAATATCTATGGCGACTCGAAACGAGATTATTTCGGAAGCAGTAATTTTGGAAACATCGTGTTCAAACTTACTTATTTATTTGATATAACACGAACAAAGAAATCAAACTAAAAACCAAATAAATCACTTAAAAAAAACGCACAATTATGTTTAAAGGACATCCTAAAGGACTTATTCCAGCCGCGCTGTCAAATATGGGCGAGCGCTTTGGCTATTACATCATGAACGCAGTGCTTCTGTTGTTCTTGTGTTCGAAATTCGGTCTCGACGAAGGCGTCGCAGGCGTTATTTATGCTGTGTTCTATGCGGGAATCTACGTTTTGAGTCTCGTAGGTGGTATCATTGCCGACCGCACGCAGAACTATAAAGGCACCATCCAAACGGGTCTCATTATTATGGCACTCGGATACGCTTTGTTGGCTATTCCAATAACAGCAACAAGCGGCAACACATCATGGCTTCTCACCTTTACATGCGTCGCTCTTGCGCTCATCGCATTTGGAAATGGCTTGTTCAAAGGCAACTTGCAAGCAATTGTAGGTCAGATGTACGATAATCTCGAAGAAGAAAAAGCAAAAGAAGGACCTGAAGCGCTTGCAGCCGTTAAGGATAAACGTGACGCAGGTTTCCAAATCTTCTACGTATTTATCAATATCGGTGGTCTGATTGCACCGTTCGTTGCTCCGTTGCTCCGTCAATGGTGGCTTGGCGTGAAAGGTATGGTGTATAATTCTCAGCTTCCAGCGCTCTGCCATAAATTTTTGAATGGAACAGCCATGTCGGGCGAAGAAACAACCAACCTGACTCAGCTCATGAATGATGTAAATAATGGCGGTCTGAATCTCGCCGACATGTCTTCTGCTTGCAGTAGCTATCTTGAAGTTTTCAACACAGGCGTTCACTATAGTTTTATTGCTTCAGTAGCAGCGATGATCATCTCTCTGGCAATTTTTATGTACTTCAAAAAAGGTTTTCCAACGCCAGCGAAAAAAGAAGCTTCAGCAGCTGTTGGTTATACTCCTGAAGAAAAAGTTGCTATGGCAAAGGAAATCAAACAGCGTATGGCTGCATTGTTCGCCGTTCTCGCAGTATGTATTTTCTTCTGGCTTTCATTCCACCAAAACGGACAGTCATTGTCAGTTTTCGCACGCGACTATGTCATTACTGATGCAATACCACCAGAAATCTGGCAAGCAGTAAACCCATTCTTCGTTATCGTTCTGACGCCGATCGTAATGTGGTTCTTCGCTATGTTAGCACGCAAAGGCAAAGCTATCTCAACGCCTCGCAAGATTGTTATTGGTATGGCAATCACCGCGATCGCATATCTTTTCCTCACCGCGCTTAGCGCTGGCATCGGCTATCCTAACGGAGAAGATTTCCGTGCACTTGGAGTAGCAGATCAGAACGCTATGAAATCGGGCTGGTGGGTGCTGATAGTCGCTTATTTCTTCTTGACGCTGGCAGAACTCTTTATCTCGCCACTCGGACTCTCGTTCGTTTCGAAGGTAGCGCCTAAGCATCTGCAAGGTATTTGTCAAGGACTGTGGTTGACTGCTACTGCAGTAGGAAACCTATTCATTTGGATTGGTCCTGTAATGCTCAACAAACTGCCTAAGCTCTGGATGTGCTGGGCTGTCTTTATGGTCATCTGCCTCGTCGCAATGGCTGTGATGTGGGGAATGGTTAGCTGGTTGGAACGTATAACTGGCGAGAAAGAAGCTTAATTCTTAAGGAATATTTTTCTAAAACAATAGGCGGTGCTCATCGAGCATCGCCTTTTTGTTGTATTGCATAACTTCTAATTTTATCTTCTATTGCATTACGCTTTCCTAAAGTTATAAACTTGCATGATAGGATATAGCGCTGCTCTTATAAAATTCATGAATCCTTTTGTTTCTGTATAGAAAAGATGATTCCGATGCTTAATACATTGCGCGCTATATCTAAGCAAACTTATAAAATCTGTTTGCGTTCTCAATTTTGACATCAACAAAGCATCATGATAATCCTTGGTGTCTGATTGTATATTTTCAAACAATTCCAATCGTGGTTTGAGTTTTTCATCTCTGATTTTCACGATAACTTTTTTGTAATTTGTCATAGACCACCATAATTCATATAGTGCATTAGAATAAGAATGCTTTCTATGCTCATCGGGTTTTGCATAAGAAATCGAAGAAGGTAAGCGTCTGTGGTGTGAAAGAACTTTGTCCACGACTTTTATCTCTTTAAACGAAGCTGCTACTGATTGTAAAATAACATCGTATGCCGTGCCATAACAATTCGTATTTATCGGTGGAACCTTGTCCAATAAATCGCGCTTGAAAAGCATCGTATGCCCAGGTATAGATGCATATAGCAATCTTATGATATGAAAATTAGGTTTTCTGTCATCGTAATCAAGATGTAAACCAACGGTGGAAAACGGTTTCGTCTTGTGCGTGCATAAGAAACTATCACCGATTTCCTTCATTTGATATTCTATTTTGTTTAATTCCCAAATATCATCTTGGTCACTGAATGCAATGAAATCGCCTGTTGCCTTTTTGGCTGCATTGAAAAAATTGCTGTTCAAACCATATCTGTGATCAGAATTCTTATAAACTTTAATGATAGGATATTTCTCTGCATATTCATGAAGAATATCCAGCGTTCTATCTGTCGAGCCATCGTCTTGTGCAATGACTTCATATAAAGGATATGTTTGTTGAACAATCGAGTCTAACTGCTCTTTAAGATATTCTTCGCCATTAAAGGTGCAAAGTACTATTGATACTTTACTTACGTTTTTGCCCATCGTTGTTATTATTTGGTGAATAAAAGTAGGGCATTTTGCGTGACTAATTGAGAAGTTTTGTACAAAAAAAAAAAAAATAGACTAACAAATGTTAATAAAGTTCTATGCAATGCGTTTTTATTTCGCGTAAAACGCTGTAACAGAGTGATTTCGGAATATTTTAAGTAAACGAATAAAAAATCGCTTCTGCGCGAAATCTGATTTTAGTTTGTTCAAGAAAAAATCTTTCGCGCGCGCGTATATATTATATAAGGTGTAAAACCGAAAATTTAGTTTTACGGAATAGCAAAAGAAAAAGCCGATTCGTTGTTGGAATCGGCTTTGATAGGTTTGGATTTTATATAGAATAAAATTCCGATTTATTAGATTTCTTTTTCTGCCTCAACAGGTTCTGCTTGGATGTTCGGCAATTCCAATCCGATTCCTTTCTTCTTGTCAACTACTTTCAGTACAAGACCGAGCAGAAGCGCTGCAATACCAAGACAAGCCAGCATCACGAGCGGAGCGGTGTAGTTGTATTGCGTTGGATCTGTCACGCCAGGATTTGTTTTGTCCAATACTTTACCAATGAGAAGCGGGAACAACCAAAGTCCAATGTTTTGAATCCAGAAAATTAAAGCGTAAGCTGAGCCGATAATCTTTGCATCTACCAGCTTTGGAACGCTTGGCCACAATGCTGCAGGCACGAGAGAGAAACTTGCTCCAAGCACAAGAATCGTGAGATATGCAACAGTGATTCCGCCAACTTCGTTACCCTTGAACGCAGGAAGAATAAATGCAAACGTCAAGTGGCACGCGATGAGCAGCAATGAACCAAGTACGAGCATGGAAGCTGCTTTTCCCTTATGGTCAACATAGTTTCCGAGAATTGGCGTAATGCCTACTGCCAACAGAGGGAAGACAGCGAAAACTGTTTCTGCAGATTGACGCATGTAACCCATATAACAGAAAGCAACGAGCGCGATGATAGAAATGCAGAGCAACGTATATTTCAAGCCTTTCTGCTTCACGAAGTTGCTACCGAATGCTGTTGCAGCCACAACGAGCATAATAATATATTGTATAATCGTTACCGACGTTCCTGCCCAGAATGAATTAGGATCGAGTTCGTGGAAAGTAAGGTTGCATTGCAGCATGTTAACCGCGTATTTCTGGAATGGGAAAATGGCAGAGTAATACAATACGCAAAGCAAAGCCACGAGCCAGAATCCGCTGCTGGTGAGAATTTTTCCGATATCACTGATTTTGAATGGATCGTCTTTCTCTTCAGCTTCGCCAGTCTGCGAGTCGAGTTTTTTATCCATGAAGAAATAAACGATAAACATAATCAATGCAATCATCAACAATACAACGCCGAACGCAACTGAACGAGATACGTCAACCTTTCCACCAAGTTTTGCAAAGAAAGGCGAGAAAATCATACACGTTGCAACGCCCAAGCGAGCCAGAGCCATCTCCGAGCCCATTGCAAGAGCCATTTCGCGACCTTTGAACCACTTAACAATACCACGACTCACGGTGATACCAGCCATTTCCACGCCACAGCCGAAAATCATAAAGCCAACGGCTGCCAGTTTTGCCGATGCTGGCATTCCTCGATAGAAGGGCGACACGCCCAGTTCATCAAAAACAGGAATGTAGTTCAAGTTGTTAGTAAACCAAGTCTCGAGTCCGCTGCCTGCAAAGCTATCAGTTACGGCATACCATTTAATGATTGCGCCAATCAGCATCACGACTCCCGACAGCAGAGCGGTGAAACGCACGCCCATCTTGTCGAGAATGATTCCTGCGAAGATGAGAAAGAATACGAATACGTTGAGAAACACTTCCGATCCTTGCATTGTTCCAAACGCTGTGCTGTCCCAGCCTCGCGTTTCAAGCATAAGATCTTTGATAGGCGATAAGATGTCCATGAAAATGTATGAACAGAACATCGCCAACGCTAACAATAGGAGAGCAGTCCAACGCAATGCGGCGGAATCTCTCAATGTTTTTTTCATGGTTTCAGTCATAATCAAAATTTTTTATTGTGATTTTTTTGTCTAATTTATTTCGTTTTTGCAGTGGTTTCATTGGTTTTCAACCAGCGGTCGCACCATTCGAAGAACGTACGCTGCCACAATATGCCGTTCTGTGGTTTCAATACCCAGTGGTTCTCGTCAGGGAACAACAGCAATTCAGCAGGAATACCTTTCAGTTTGGCAGCATTGAAAGCGCCAAAGCCTTGATTGGCGTTGATGCGATAGTCTAATTCGCCATGGATGCACAAGATTGGCGTGTCCCATTTATCTACATTCAGATGCGGAGAGTTGGCATACGTCTTGCGCGCATTAGCGGTCTGGTCTTTGTTCCAGTATGCATCGTCATATTCCCAGTTCGAGAAGAAAACTTCTTCTGTGTCAGAATACATCGACTCAAGATTGAATGCGCCATCGTGTGCAATGAAACATTTGAATCGTTTATTGTGTTGTCCAGCTAACATATATACAGAAAATCCGCCAAACGATGCACCAACAGCACCAAGTCGATCTTTGTCAACGTAGGGCAGGTTAGCGCAAGCGTCATCGATCGCGCTCAAATAATCTTTGATGCACTGACCAGTCCAGTCGCCTGATATTTGCTCAAGCCATTCCATGCCAAATCCAGGAACGCCATGACGGTTTGGCGCAATAACAACGTAACCGTTGGCTGCCATCATCTGGAAATTCCAACGATAACTCCAGAACTGAGAAACGGCACTCTGTGGACCACCTTCGCAGAACAATAGGGTAGGATATTTTTTCGTTTCATCGAAGTTTGGAGGAAGTATAATCCAATAAAGCATCTGCTTGCCATCCGTTGTCGAACACCAGCGTTGGCGAGTTTCTCCAAACTTCAACTGCTTCAGAAGTTGCTTGTTTTCGTTCGTAATTTGCTTAACCTCAGCTTTAAGTCGTGGCAATTTGTCGCCAGTCTTTTGCTCTGCTTTTTTATCTGATGGTGTTACGACGTAGAGATCAGCAGGTGCGTTATACGCGTGACGCTCTGCCAAAATCTTGCTATCGCCCAGCATTTGCAAACTGCCGAAATCTGCCCAGTCATCAGTGAGTTGCGAAACTTGTCCATTGAGATCCACTTGGTACATGTTCTCTTGACCATGCCAAACACCGATGAAATAAATTTTTTGTGCGTCTTTAGTCCAACAGTAATCGTCAACCGAAGATTCAAACATTTCAGTTAGATACGTCTTTTTACCAGTTGCGATTTCATAGAGGCACAAGCGATTTCTATCTGATTCATATCCGTCGCGCTTCATCGACAACCACGTCAGATACTTGCCGTCTGGCGAAAATTGTGGATTAGTATCGTAACCAACATTCACGTCTCCGCTTTGCTGATTCACTGCTTGGTTGCGCAAACTCTTTGAAGGATCACTCTCGGGAGCTTCGTAACCAGCAGGTTTGCACAAGTTCTTGATTTTTTTCGTTGAGATATCGTAGAGATAGATGTCAGAGTCGGTCGAAGTAGCATAATCTACACCTTCTTTCTTGCGGCTTGTGTAAGCTATTTGTTTAGAATCGTTGCTCCAGTCCAACTGTTCGATACCGCCAAATGGCATCAATGGGCACTCGTATGGTTCACCCTCCATGATATCGATAGGTTCGCCAATGCCGCTTGACGTCACTTCTGCCACGAATGGATGTGGAATCGTTTCAACGTAGTGGTCCCAGTGACGATAGTTCAAATCAACAATGCGACGTCCCTTTGCAAGCGGAAGATCGTCAGGGTTCTTTAGGATGCTACCGTAATAAGGTATAGATTTAATGAATAGCACGAATTTTCCATCTGGTGAGAATTTGAATCCCTCTATCGCGCCATCCGTTTTTGTTAGTTGCTTACGGCTTCCTCCGTTGGCTTTCGACGTTACTATCTCGCCGTTCGACAGAAACGCTATGCGTTCACCGTCTTCAATCCAAGCAGGATCAGTCTCGTTAGCCTCGTCTTTGGTGATTTTTTTGATGTTTTTGCCATTGCTATCCATTACATATAGGATTCTGTGGCTTGCGTTTTTCTCCACACTGTAGTAGGATACGCTGTACGCAACCTTCTTTCCGTTTGGCGAAGCAGCATAACCACCTATGCGTCCCATTGCCCAGAGAGCCTCAGGCGTCATCAGCTCACTGTCGAGCTTCATGTCGCTTTTTCCAATCATGTCGTTGTCGTTTCCGCACGATGCAAGCAAAAGTGCAGCCAGTGCGATTGTCAATAGATTTTTCATGGTATAAAGATTTTATTTTTTGCGTTGTTTCATCATCTCTTCACGACGGCGCTGCATCTCTTCTTGCTGGCGTTGCATCTCTTGAAGTCGCGCTGCCAATCCACCTTGTTTCTTCGGATTGTTCTTGTTTTCCTGATAGCGTTTCTCCAAGATACCGAGCAGTTTCTCGTCGTTTGTCGTTTTGCGAAGTATAAACATGATCGCTGCAGAGAAGAATAAGCTGATGAAATAGTAGAAATTCAAACCTGATGAGTAGTCGTTGAACATGAAGAAGAACATCACTGGCATCAGATACATCATCCATTGCATCATTTTCATCTGCTCAGCCTGTTGACCAACCATTTGATCTTTTTGCTGGCGCATCGTCATCCAAGAGTAAAGCACGTTGGCTACGCAGAAAAGGATACACGTTAGCGACAGGTGGTCACCAATTAACCAAATATTTTTACCCCATTCGATGATTGGGTCATAGGTTGACAGGTCGTTGATCCATAAGAAACTTTCGCGACGCAGCTGGATAGCGTTCGGAACGAAGTTAAACATCGCAATCCAGATAGGCATCTGAATCAGCATTGGCAAGCATCCCGACAGCGGACTAACGCCATATTTTGCGTATTCTTGCATCATAGCTTGCTGTTTCAGCATAGCGTCTTCGGGTTTGTCGTATTGCTTCGTTGCTTCGTCGAGTTTTGGCTTCAGAACGCGCATCTTTGCGGAGCTCATGTAGCTCTTCTTCACCATCGGGAACGTGATAAATTTCAGCAGAAGCGTAATCAAGATCAGCACTACGCCCATATTGATGTTCAACTTCGTGAGCCAGTCGAATACATAGATTGTAAACCAACGGTTAATCAGTCGAATAATAGGCCATCCCAAGTAAACCAGTCTTTCCATTTGCAGCTTTTTGCCGAAAGTGCTCTCTTTTTCCACTTTCTGAAGCAGTCGGAAATCATTCGGTCCGTAGTAGAATTCAAACTCCGATGGCGTCTTTCCGCTTGGGTCGAACGTGGTTTTCAGTTTGGCTTCATATTGTTTCAAGTAGTTTTGACCTTTTTCGAAAGGAACACTCGTCATCAACGCGTTTTCCTTAAAGTCGTTTTTGGCAATCATCACTGCCGAAAAGAATTGGTTTTTGAATGCAACCCAATCGATTTTGTCGTCAATGGCTTTGTCGGTTTTCGACTTTAGCTCGTTCAAGTGGTCTGTTCCGCCATCCGTATAATGATAGGTGAGCGTAGAGTAGCGGTTTTCGAACGAGAAACCCTTCTCCTGCTGACGGCATTTCTCTTGCCAATCGATGTCCATCGTTGTCATATCAGGCGCAAACAGCCCATCCATGCCCTGCAGAAGCATGCTCAGATGCAGCATATAGTCCTGACCCAACTTGTAGCGCAGCGTAATCGTTTTGCCACTACCAGCTTCTGCGGTAAAGGTTACCGTAGAATCGGTTTGCTCTGATGGTGTAAAGAAAAGGTCTTGCGTGGCGATGTTGTTTTCTTTTGCAGCGAAAATATAATTCAGTCGCTGGTCTTCCTTATCAAACAGCACCAAATCGGGATTGTCTTTCAGGTCTTCGAAATGCTTAATCACTGCTTTCTCAACCGTAGCGCCTTTGCTATTCAGCGTCAGTTCAAGTTTCTGATTTTTCAAAGTCACTGTTTGCTCGCTGCCTTGCAATGCGTTGTGAAACAATGCCGCGGTGTCGGCTACTGCAGCTTCCTTCGCTGCTTCTTGCGCTGCCGCCAACGAGTCTTGCATCTCTACCGCTTTCTTCTGCGCTACGCGTGCAAGCGAGTCGGCAACCTGCTGTTGGCGCAACTGTTCTTGCGTGGGTTGGTTATACCAACTAAACCCAATAAGAAGGGCGCCGATAAGGATAAATCCGATGATTGTATTTTTGTCCATTGTTAGATTGATTATTTCTGAATGATAGTCTTAATAAAATCGATGAAAAGTGGATGCGGATGAAGCACAGTGCTTTGATATTCGGGATGGAATTGCGTGCCAATATACCACCGCTTCGTAGGAATTTCTACTATCTCAACGAGATTGCTGTCGGGATTAAAGCCCGAGCAAATCATTCCATGTGCTTCAAATTCTTGTTGATAAGCGTTGTTAAATTCGTAGCGATGACGGTGACGCTCTTTCACGTGTTTCTGATGATAAATCGCTGCCACACGAGTGCCACTCACTAATTCACAATCGTAAGCGCCCAATCGCATCGTGCCGCCCATGTCGGTTACGCTTTTCTGTGACTCCATGATGTCGATCACGTTATGCTTTGTCGTCTCATTGAGTTCTTTGCTGTTCGCATCTTCCATGCCCAGCACATTTCTTGCAAACTCAATAACCATCATTTGCATGCCTAAGCAGATGCCAAACGTAGGAATGTCGTTCTCCCTGCACCATTGCGCTGCCACAATCTTGCCTTCTGTGCCGCGCTGTCCAAAGCCTGGACAAATTACTACGCCGTCTTGGCTCGCTAACATATTAGCAACAGTTTCATGGGTTAGCTTTTCAGAATTGACAAACGTAATAACCGTTTTCCTATCGTTATACGTTCCAGCCTGCGAAAGGCTTTCGCGAATGCTCTTGTATGCATCCTGCAAATCATATTTACCAACCAGCGCAATCTTGACTTCTTCCTTCGCCGTCTTGCGTCGCGTTAGGAAACCACGCCAATCTTCCAGCGTCGGCTTTTCACCGAGTTCCAGTCCCATCTTGCGCAAAATAGCTTCGTCGAGCCCTTGTTCTTCCATCGCAAGCGGCACTTCGTAAATGCTGGGCATGTCCATACACTCGAAAACAGCGTCTTCAGAAACGTTGCAGAAACTCGCAACTTTGTGCATCAACTCTCTACGAAGATGACGCTCGGTTCTGAGAACGAGAATGTCGGGCTGTACGCCAATACTTTGCAGCTCCTTCACGCTGTGTTGCGTCGGTTTCGTTTTTAGTTCTTGTGCAGCCTTCAGATAGGGCACGTAAGTCAGATGAATAATGCATGCAGAGCGGTTGCCAAGTTCCCACTTTAGCTGACGAATGGCTTCAAGGAATGGCGTACTTTCAATATCGCCAACCGTACCGCCTATCTCTGTAATCACAAAGTCCACGTTTCGGCGTTTTGCAACCAGCTTAACACGACGCTTAATCTCGTCAGTAATATGCGGAACAACCTGTATAGTCTTGCCGAGATAGTCTCCACGACGCTCTTTGTCGATCACCGTTTTGTAGATGCGACCAGTTGTCAGCGAGTTGTCACGCGTTGTTTCGATATCTGTAAAGCGTTCGTAATGTCCCAAGTCGAGATCGGTTTCCATTCCGTCTGCAGTAACAAAACATTCGCCATGCTCGTAAGGATTCAACGTGCCTGGATCAATATTGATGTACGGATCAAATTTTTGTATCGTAATGCGATAGCCGCGTTCTTGTAGCAATTTACCGATAGAAGCGGATATGATACCTTTGCCAAGCGATGACACAACACCACCAGTCACAAAGATATAACGTGTTTCAGAAGCCATGTTTGTTTATTGCAAATTCGCTGCGAAGGTAAGCAAAAGCGACCGATATCCCAAAAGAAAAGGACGCTATTTTGTTTTTTAAACAAAAAGTTCACTGCTCAACGGAATAAAAATGCAAAATATGCAAAACAAAATGTTGGTTTTATGCAAAATTTTAGTGGCATCGCGAGATAGATTTTTAACGCTAAGAAATAGGGTAGTGAAATGTTAAAATTGGCGCGAAAAAAAAGTGTTAAAATTTTCGAGTTTTATGTGTTAAATTCTAAATAAGCACGAAAAAAAAAATCAAAAAACGCGACTTTTTTGAGCCTTCCGCACAGAATATCATCGCAAAAAGGCTGTTTACGAGTCGTAAATGGGCGCTTTAGAAATCTATCTCACGTGAGATAATTTTTTATCTTATATCATTTAACTTTTTTAACAATCGAGATTTTCCGAAAATCCACGTTCAAAAATTCCGAGTTTTGCGCGGAAAAATGTTAAAAATGCGTATAAAAATTGCATAAATCTATCATTTTAACATTTCGCGCGTTGAGTTGCGACAAAAAAGCGTTGATCTTCGCCCAAAATTTGTGCATTAGAAATTGGTCGGTCAAGTGTGAACGAAAGTTAAATTGCACGTATAAAAAACGTTAAAAAACGTAGTTAAAAGTTGTAAAGTTTTCTTAAAACCCTGTTTTTAACATTTCATTTTTCTCGTTCATTTTTCCACCTTTTTTAATATAGTGCGCGCGCGTGGGGAACAGATGCAAAAAAATACATATTTATACATTTTCAGAAATTTTTTTTGCGTAAACCGAAATCAAATCTCGCGTAAGAGCGATTTTTTATTCATCAGACTAAAAATGCTCCAAAGTCGCTCTACGACGGCGTTCTACGCGAATTAAAAGCGTAGCGCATTGTGTTTTATTAACATTTGTTAGTCTATTTTTTTTTTTTTGTACAAAATTTCACATTTTGTCATACATATTTCAGTATTTTTGCGACCAAATTGTGTGTTTTGAAGCTTAAAATAGTGACGTAAGTCACATTTTTTCCCACTGCATTTCAATTGAAGCTTAATAATAACTTAATAAAACTCTACTAAAAATCATGAAGAAAACACTTCTACTTTTTGTAGCATTCCTTTTTGGAATGAACGCCTTGTATGCACAAGACGAAACAACCTACAACACAGGTGAATACACCGACGACAACGGTGTTACTTGGGGTTACACAACTGATGACGATGGATATATAACTATCGGCAAACGTGGCGAAGCAGACCCTAACGATAATCGTTATGCATCAGCATGTATTCCTCAAACCACATCAGGCGAAATCACAGTGCCAACAGAAATTGGTGGCGTTGCTGTAAAACGTCTTCGTTACGATGCATTCCATGGCTGTTCCGAGCTGACAAAAGTTACTTTTACACAAGCAATCGCATTGGAAGCCGCTGGAACGAATATGTTCTTAGGTTGCCATAGATTGACAGAAGTCGATGGTTTGGAATATATCGACGTAAGTGCCTGCACCAGCATGGAGCACTTTTTTGCTGAATGTTATAAACTCAATTCTGTTGAAGGCATTGAGGACTGGAATATCAGCAATTGCACAGATTTGGAAGGCTTTTGCAGCGCTTGTTACGCAATCACTACGCTCAAACCTTTCGCGAAATGGGATACCAGCAACGTAACTAACCTCGCTTATTGCTTTAGTACGTGTCAGTCACTCCTTACTTTGGAAGGATTGGAGAACTGGAAAGTAAATAAAGTTACGACAATGGTCAACCTATTTGCATACTGCTACAAGCTAACTACACTCGAGGCACTCACAAATTGGGACACTGAAAGCGTAGTGAACCTTTCTCAAACTTTCGATTGCGGTAATTATCCTACTATGAAAGGTCTTGAGAATTGGAAAACAGGCAAAGTAACCAATATGTATCGTACATTCTCATTCAATGGCGCGTTAACTTCAGTTGAAGCGATTAAGAATTGGGATGTTAGTTCAGTGCAAAACATGGAATATACCTTTGCAAGCCGTCCAGATTACGGTCGTGCGCATCAGTTAGCTAACTACGATGATCTTTCAGGATGGGACGTTAGCAGCGTAACTAACATGAACCGCACTTTCTGGAAAGACGTAAACATGACGTCGATTGAAGGAATATCGAAGTGGAACACTGCGAACGTAAAGAGTCTTGACGAGACATTCTACGGTTGCACAGGCTTGACAAACGTAGATGACCTTCAGAATTGGGATTTGAGCAGCGTTACGAGTGCCGAAAGCACTTTCGAGAACTGCAGCAACATCTTCTGGTTCCGTTATATGCCTACAACGCTGACCGTTATTGGTAAGAATATGTTTGGCAACTGCAGCAGTAGCAAGTTGTTTAAGATTCCTAACTCAGTTAAATCAATTGGAACTAGCGCTTTCTATAGCACAGGATCTTGCAAACACATCACTTTGCCATCACATCTCACCACACTGGGCGACTCAATCTGCGGTGGACAAACCGAATTGACAATCCCTGCAACCGTAACGTCACTCTCTAATCTCGGATATGGTACAAGTGTAACGAAATTGTATGTACTTGGAACAACATTGAACGAGAATTGGAAAGACAACGGCGTGACTATCTACGTTAAACCATCGGTTTACGAAACGTATAGCAGTTGGGAAAATGTAGAACAAGACATTCCACTGGAATATACTGGTAAATTGCAATATCTAACTCGCTGTCGCGATTTTGATATGGACTTCTCAAACGCAGAAAACACGCATGTTTTTGTTGCAACTGGTAAAAATACAGAAGTAGCAAACGACGTTCTCTTGACCGAACTGTCAGGAAAATATGTTCCTTCACGTTTGAAAGCAAGCGAAAGCTCATACAATGGCGTTGACGAATACGTTGGCGTTTTGATAGAAGGTGAAGTTGGCGCAACGAAATACTATCGTATTGGCGAGAATGACTGCTATAGCGGAAATCAAACCACGACATACGACGGCGTAAGTGATAACATGCTGATTGGCGCAAACGATCAGGACACTGTCGTTCAGAAGGAAGAAATCGACGGAGAGACATACTACTATTATGGTTCATCGACTAACAAATTTAGTGTATTCAACAAAGGTGGCTGGACACCTTATAACCGCGCTTATTTGAAGATGTCGAAAACTGATTATGACCCATATCCAACCACAGGAAGCGCAAAACCGCTGACGATGTCGTTCGTTTACGCTGATGGTACAACTGGAATCATCTCGGCAGAGACGTTCAATGAGATTTCGGATGGCGCAATCTACGATCTTCGTGGTATGCGTGTCAACGAGAACTATAAGGGTTTTGTAATTAAAAACGGTAAAAAAATCTTTCAAAAATAATTGACAACAATGAAAAAGACTTATGTTGTTCCATCAATCGATGTAGAACAGTTTCTTATCGAGGCTGTTATGTATGAAGTTTCTGGTGACATAGATCCAGGAGTCATCAACTCTGATCCAGGCGATGACGCCGTTGAGGATGGAGAAGACGAAGAAATGAATATTTGGAAATAGGAAAATCCAATTTTATAACAACTCCAATTTTTTTATTTTATACTATATTCATTATTATCTAACGCGAACTGCCCACGCATGTGATATGTATGGGCAGTTTTTTTTGATAGAACACGATGCGCGTTACAGGTTTTTGTTGTACATTTGCCACGCAAGACAATCGTAAAGTGAAACGTTATCTTTTGATATTAGCCTACGACGGCACCGATTATCATGGATCGCAATCGCAACCCGATGCGCGAACCATTCAAGGCACGACCGAGCAGGCGCTATCGCTCTTGTTGCGCATGCCGATAGCGCTGACTTTCGCTGGTAGGACAGATGCAGGCGTTCACGCGCGCATGATGCCAGCACATTTTGACGTGGAGACCGAAATCGATTGCATGGCGCTGGCGCAAAAGATGAACGCAATACTGCCGAATGATATACGCGTTACCGACCTGAAGCACGTGGACGACGCGCTCCACGCACGCTTCTCTGCCACGAAACGCACGTACTGCTATTATGTTCGACTAACACCGTCGCCGTTTGATAGGCGCTTTGTGTGGACAACGCGTTACGCGCTGGATTTCGTTCGCATGAACGAGGCGGCTAACTATCTGCTTGAGACCTCCGATTTTGGTGCATTCTGCAAGAGTCATACAGACGTTAAGACGACAATTTGTCGCGTTACGGAAGCGAAGTGGGTGCAAACGAGCGAGGATACGTGGTTCTTCCGCATCAGTGCAGATAGATTCCTTCGCAATATGGTGCGCGCTGTCGTTGGAACGCTTGTGGATGTCGGTCGCGGACGATTGAGTCTTGAACAGTTTAAGCAGGTTGTCGATAGCCGTCAGCGTACACAAGCGGGCGAATCCATGCCAGCCAACGCGCTATTTCTTGAGGAAGTGAGTTACGAATAAACTTCCTAATTTGGTATTTTCCACTTTTTCAGAGGCTTAATGTAGCACTTTAGCACGATAAAGCAAAGTGCTGATAATATGATTGTTATGCAAACGGCTTGCGTCATGTTGATTTCCCATTCGCAAGCAGCGTAAGGCAGCGTAACAATCCATGCAGTCCATCGATCGAGCGCACAACAAAGCAGATTGGCAAGCCACGCAATGGCGCTGCCGATGACGGGAATGGGGTGGAGAAGGAGTAGGGTGATGCTGAGGAGAATGATGAGATAGGTGAGTGGGATGGCGATGAGGTTGGCGAGTGGTGCGTAGAATTGGATTTGATGGAACGTGTAACCAACAAACGGAAGCACTGCCAACTGAGCGATAACCGATACGATAATTGATTCGCGTATAGCAAATAGGATTTTTTCGCGTCGCGTGAGTTTGTTATTGCTTGTGATATACGGCGCCAAAAGAATGATTACCAAAACCGAAACAAATGAAAGAACGGTGCTGATGTCAGCGATACGTGCAGGGTTTGCGCAGAGAAGAATGCAGGCAGCCAAACCGAGATTGTTAAGCGATTGGTGCTGACGCTGGAACGCGCTCGCCAGCACGATAATTGTCATCATTGTCGCTGCTCGACAAATGGGAACCGCTGCTCCAGTGATGAGTGCGTAAAGCCAAACGAATGTAATAATGATGGCAGCGTTTGCTTTAGCGCGACGACGCGGCAAGAGAATCGTGAGAAACGTGGCGATGATGGATAGATGTAAGCCAGATAGCGCTAACAGATGAGCTGTTCCCGCCTGCGAAAAATTGTTTTTGGTCGTTTTAGATAGTTGCGTTTTATCGCCCAAGATAATTGCTTTCGCGATGGGATGCGTGAGATAGCGACTCAGTTGACGTTGCGCCTTCGCGCCGCGTATGCAAACGCGTGTTCGGAATGGTAGCGATGGCGTTGTCGTTGGTTGCATCGTGTGCACATAGCCTTGCGCCTGAATGCCCTGTCGCCACAACCAGCGCAGAAAACCATTATCGGCAGAATTTTTCCACGTCACTGGCGTGCAGCGTGTGCGTGCTTCGTAGGTCTGTCCTATGCGCGGCAGTCCGTTTTGTCGATTGATTGCCAACCGAATATTTGCGCGATGTTGTTGCGAATAAGCTGTTACCTGTTGCGTTTTTGGTGTTTGGTTGCCGAGACGCACAACGGTGAAAGTGATCGGTTGACTATTTCCGTTATCAAACACATCGCGATTGGTTCGTTGTATGTTGAAATACGCCAATGTTGCGCCCACCGATGCGATGGTTGCTAATAAAAGAATGGTGTTGATTGCCTCTTTTTTGATGAAAAAGCACGCCAAAAGAAGCGCTATACTGATGCATAGCGCTATTGTTACTTGTAAAGAACTGTCGGGGTTGACTGTTTTTTCGGCGACAAACATACCCAATGCTAAAGCAGCGCTGCAGATGAGCAGTGGCGCATTATGCAACCGCTTCAGCAAAGAGATTTTGCGCATTTTTAGAAGCTGTAAGTGAATCCGACGGATGAGCGCTCCATGAACTGCCAATACGCGTGATGATGATATCGCGTGGTGTTATCGTCGAATCGTGGATATACATAAAAGTTGGCAGCGATGTATTTAGAAAGCTGGAACGTCAAAGTATTTTCGAATTCTATTTCCGCACGATGGTAAGTCGTGTAAGCGTAGAGTCTCGATTGCAGTTTGACGTTATTATTTGGTTTGTATTCTATTTGCAATGTAATAGAAGAACCATAGTCGAGCAATGAGTGCTTTCCTTCGTCTATGCCAAGCGTTGGCGCCAACTCAATGTGTCGCGTATATTTCCAGTTAGCAGCCAAAGGCGCGATGAGTATGCTACCAGTGAGACGCTCCTTTTTGTCGTGAATAAGATACGTGATACCGAGCGCCAGATTAGCGTTAAACGGCGCTAAAAAGTCGGAATAGAGTTCTGGATCATTTGTTTTATAACCTTTAGTGAACTGCGTGTAGGCAATCAATTGCAAGGAATAATACCAGTTCTTATGCGCCTGTATTCCTAATTTACCAGTATAGCGAATTAAGTCTTCAGACGCCTTGTACCGATGCAGTGAATCCGTTCGCGCGTGCAGCATACCAAGTTTGAGTTCCAGCAAGTTATCGAACGTAATCTTTTGTTTGTTGTTGTAGTTTGCTTGCAAATTCGCCGTCGTTAAGAAGGCATAGGATGATTCTCCACCTTTATACCAGTTGCCACTCACGAAGTTCTGCATGAGTTGCAAGTAATATTCGCCGCTAAATGTCCAGAAATTTGGTTTTTTTACTACTACATCCGCTTCGGGGATGAACACGATATCGTTCTGTGGCGGTTGTGGCTGATCGATATGCAATACAGGCGGTTCGATTTCTTCGGTATCGATGCTGTCGTTTTGTATCGTTGTGACGACATCTTGCGGTTGTTGCAACCACGTTTGCAGCAAACGCTGTTCGGCAGGCGTTAGTTCGCCCGTCAGAGCACGCTTGGCGAGTTCGGGATAATAGGCAACGGGCAACGCGATGAGCGCAGCTTCGGCATCGGTTTTAGGTTGAAGCGAATCGATTCTCGTGCGCGCTGCTTTCAGAGAATCGACGTATGCGCTGACGCTGAACGTCTGATTTTGTGCGAACGTGTGGATTGGTAAAAAAATCAGTAATGCAACCAGCAGTTTTCTCATGGTTTTATGAATTTGAAGCAATGTCTTTGTGGGTGTAATATGCTACGAAAAACGCCCAAGCCGCCGTACCGCAAGCGCCGAACGTAGCGATGACGGCAGCGAACGCGATGAGCGGAAGGAAATACGCGTTCAATCCGTTTGCATCTCCATACGCGAAGGTGCTAAACTGGTTTTCTATCGCAGCAATGAGTAGAATGATGAGCGGCAAAGCAAACACCAGCGCGATGAGTGAATAGATGATGAGCGTGATGAATGCGATTCCGAGATTTTTCCAGAAGCGATGGAAAATTTTTTTAGGACGAAAAACATCGAGAAGCGATGTCTCGGGATTGGTGGCGTAGTCTGCCTGAAGCGCAAACGTAGGCAATAAAATCAGAATGGATAGACCTGCAGCCACAGCGAGTGCAACGGCGATTGGAATGCTTAGCGTTGTGGCGACAGCGCGTTGCAACAGCCACGCCAAAGCGCAGATGAGCGCCACGATGAGCGTGATGCAGATCGTTAGTTTAAGCAGTCGATTATATTGTTTTTGGGGAGATAAAATCTTATCGCTTGCCGTTAGTTTCGTACCGACGTAAGGCAGCAAAAAGATTTGTGCAAAAATCGCCAGCAGGAATAGCGCACCGCAGATGCGGGATGGATATTCAAGAGAAATAATCGCAAAAAACGTGGCGAAAATGACAGCGATATCGATGGCAAGCACGAGCGTTGGCAACCAAATGCGCTTCATGATCGGGCTGAAGTTGGCAGCATACGTGTCGGTTGCTTGCTTAAAAATTTTCTTGATGGACATATTGTTGTTTATTTATTTGCGAAATTGAAATGCCGCCAACGTGACTGCTGTCGCTATTGCAACATTGAGCGAATCGGGACAGTCGGTTTTGTCGGCAGGAGGAATGAACAATCGTTTACTCACGCGTTGCGCTATCTCTGGCGAGATGCCGTTTCCTTCGTTTCCCATCACTATAACCGCTTTCTCTGGAAGCGTTGTGTGATGGATATCCTCGCCATCGAGAAACGTACCGCACACGGTTACGTCTTTTGGAAGACGATCAAGAAAATCGCAGAGATTGGTTCGACAAACGTCAACCGCAGCAATCGAGCCCATCGTTGCTTGAATTGTTTTTGGCGCGTATGGATCGGCTGTGTTATCTGAGCAAACGATAGATTTAATTCCAAACCAATGCGCCAGTCGGATGATTGTTCCGAGATTGCCAGGATCTTGCACGCTGTCGAGAGCGATGGTGATTGGTTCGCTGATGCATGGTTTTTGGTTTGGTAAAGGGAAGATTGCCAAACACTGTTGTGGTGTTTTAAGAAAAGAAATCCGTTGCAATTCAGCGTCGGAGATGCGTTGTAGTTCCGTTGAAGGATAGGTTTGTTGGTTCTGTTCCATCCATTTATCGGTTGCATAGATTTTGATTGGCGTCAGTTTTCGCGCAATATCCGCAATCGTTTTAGGTCCTTCCGCAACGAAACACGCACGTTCTCGACGTTCAGAAGCACGTTCGAGCAGGCGAATTTGATGGATTTCTTTTTTGCTAATCAATGTTTGACAGTTGTTTTATTCGAACTCGAAAAGTCCAGTTGGCGAGGTTCGTTTGAGTACTGTAATGAGAAAATCTTTTTGTGGTGCTATACCAACGTTGCGAAGCTCTTGTTCTACGGTTTTCAATGCCAGCTCTGGATGATTATTCTCCTCGCTCAAGTGGCACAGAAAGACGTGACGCAATTTTGGTGTAGCATTATTAACGAGCAATTCTGCACATTGTTTGTTGCTCAAGTGCCCTCTGTCGGACAGAATGCGTTGTTGTAGATATTCGGGATACGGTCCATTCTTCAGCATCTCCACGTCATGATTTGCTTCGAGAATGAGATAATTTGCTTCTCTAATGAGATGGCGCATTTCTTCAGTAGGATGACCGACGTCGGTCAATAAACCGATGACGAGATCCTTGTATTCAATACGATAACCCACGCAGTCGCGGCTGTCATGTGGTACAGGTATCGCCGTAACTACGAAAGATCCAATCTGATAAGGGTGGTTTTTTTCAATATCTTTGCGATATTGAGGTTCTAAATCATGTACAGTATAATTGCTAAGAATGCCTTGATGCACGCCACTCGTTGTCCAAACAGGCGCGTTGAATTGTTTGGCAAATGCTTGCACGCTTTTTACGTGGTCGGTATGGTCGTGTGTGCAAATGATATTGTGTATCCGATGAACGGGAATTTGGAAGTTGAAAGCGTGTTTCTTGAAGTTTCTGATTCCAACGCCTGCATCGATGAGTAGGGCATCGTCATCGTCGAACAGCATGTATGCATTTCCACTGCTCCCGCTTCCAAATGGAAAAAATTTCAGCATGGATTAGTGTTTTATTGAGAGACAAAAGTAAACAAAAACTTATTGTCGAACAAATTTTCCACAATAAGATTTCTTAAAAACAGCGTTCACTACTTGGTTGATTCAACGAAAATGGTTATTTTCGCCACTGATTTTATGAAGAAACTATTATACATCCCACTTTTTTTTATATTGTTCGCTTCGTGCGAATATGTTGCCGAGCATGAGGTTCAACGTGCAGCAACATCGTTTGGCAAGGCTTATTTTAGTTGGCACTTGCGCGATGCGTTGCCATTGACCACGCCCGAGTCGCACGAATGGATAAGTTTCGCTGCTTCGCAGTTGCGCGACACTGATATTGCAGTGATTAAGCACGCTGGTGATGTGATTACCGAAATTGACGAGTGTGTTGTCGAAAATGATACATTAGCAAGCGTTCGCTTACGCGTGCAGAATTTTTGTCAAGCCGACACACTTGGCAAGCCAGTGCGAAGAATTGACGAAGCATATTTTCGCTTCCCACTTGTGAAGCGTGAAGATAAGTGGCTGGTTAGAATGGTAAGCCCACTGCGAAGTGAAAAGAAAAATCGCGACTAAAGTCGTGGTGAGCGATAGGATAGTGCTCTTTGCTGTTAGTGTATGCAGGATTGATTGCTTTCATGCCGGCATCGAATCGTAGGATGAAGTAATCGAAATTTAATCTTAAGCCTAAACCATACGCAACAGCGATTTGTTTGTAGAATTTATTCCATTTAAATTGTCCGCCTGGCTGATCGGCATAGTCGCGCAACGTCCAAATATTTCCTGCATCGATAAATACGGCGCCATCTATCTTCCAGAAAAGGAAGGAACGCAGCTCCGCGTTTAGGTCTAAACGTAAATCACCTGTCTGGTTGATGAAATCGATTCTTCCATCCGAACCTTTGAACGAACCAGGTCCCAACGACCGCACACTCCATCCACGTACACTATTTGCGCCACCTGCGAAATAGCGTTTTTCAAACGGCAAGATATCCGAGTTTCCGTAAGGATAAGCAATGCCGAAACCCGCATGAAGCGCCAACGCGTTGCGCTTATCGAAGCGTTGCAGTCGCGTATAATCGAAATCGAACTTAGCGTATTGCGCGAACGCTATATTAAATAAGGTGTAGTGTCCTTCGTCATTTTTTTTCAGCAAACCAGTCTTTGCCAATCCCTGAAGCACGTTTCCCGAAGTTTCTACATTGATTCGCAAAGCGTTGTTCTCGTTACTCCACGACATACCGAAGCCAATTTTCGTGATGAAAAGGTCTTCATAGTTGTAGCGTAATATAGCATTACGATTGCTAACGCTGTCGAGATAATCGTGTTTGAACGTTTCGCTAACCCAAGGCATGTAGATATAGTTCAAATCGATGACGTCAAGACGGTAGTTTGCGTTTCTGTGAGGCACACTCCATCTGTAACGCCACGCGGCTGTAAAGACACGACGGTGGAACTCGGGTCTATTTTGTAGGTTATAGCCTAATGCAATTTCGGATGACGCTTGAATGCGTCGTCGTTGTTGTTTTTTAAGAAAAGGAATGAGGAATCTGGGAAACGTCAACTTCGCTTCTATGCCATATTCTTGATAGTCTTGATCTTTGTAACCCTCCAAACCAGTGATGGCTTCGAATGCAGCACGAAGCTGAATCGATAAGAGTTCGCTCCCTTTGAACAGGTTACGATTCTGATACGATACAGTTGCGGCAGCGCCAAGGTCACCTGCGGTATTCGTTCCTTCGGGTTGGAAAGAAATTGCATGTTTTTTGTTCAGCGAAATCTGTATATCTGCATCGAGAAGATTCGTGTCGGGCACTTCGCGGAATTGTATATTCGTGTAGCGAACCGCTTGCAGACGCGCGAAATTGTTGTAAGTTCGTTGCAGATTCTTTGCGCTATACGGTTGGTTTGCTTCGATTAACGTATTTTGTTCAAGCACACTCTGTCGCAGATCAACTGTTCCCGAGTCTGGTTGATGGAAACGCACGTCGCGAATGAAGTAACGCGGATGCGGAAGCTCTTCCGAATCATCGTTTGGACGATAGGGAAGAAGATGGAGCGTGATGTTGACGTCTTGGGAATAGCGTGCGCTGTCGGCAGAGTATTGAATATAATCTTTGTGGAATCGATAGAATCCGCTATCTAACAAGATATTCGTTATGCGTTCACGTTCTTGATCCAAGCGACTCACTGTGAACTGCGTGCCACGATGCAATCCACGATTTTCTTCCTTATCAAGACGAAGCATTTGCGCGATTTCCTTGTCTTGAATGTCGTATCTGATGTGATTAATATAATAAGGTTCGTTTGGATGTAGTGTATATATCGCTTTAACTTTATGCTTTCGAACTTTCGTTTCAAGCGTTACGTCGCCATGCATATAGCCTAAATTATATAATGCATTACGAAGATCATCGCAAGTCATCTTTGCCTGAATCGTATCGTAAACAACTGGCGCTTCACCTATCTTTTGTAGCGTTCTATTGATCCATTTTGTGGAATCTTTTCCCGACAACGAATAAGCTGCGAGAGGGATTTTGAACGCCGAAAACCACTTGCTGTTGGCGTGTTGACGTATGTAAGGTTCGAGTTGTGCAGCGTCGAATTTTTTATCCGTGCTTCTCAGTTCAACACTTGAAAGCAAATAATTTCCGTCGGGTATAAATTTCGATGTGCTGCAAGCCGAAACCAACAGCAAAATAAGCAAGATGATGATATATGTTTTCTTCATTTGAAGCGAGTTTGCGTGTCTTTTTTGGTTAAAACGAATGTTTTTTGTTTTTATTTCGCAGTTCGAGCGCGAGAAAGACGAGTTTGTAGCATTGGAACGTACTGACACTCGGTTGTGGTTGGTTGAGTTTCTGGCGCAACGCGTCTTTCAATTTTTGCAGAACGCCTTTCGGCAACGGCAGATGCTTAGCCCATCGCAGCAGTTTGGTGTTTGGTTTTTTTAGTTCAGCGAGATTGCAGAGCGCTTGTTCTGTTTTAGCGATGAATGTTGCATCGTCTTCGTAGGCGGTGTAGCAGATAGGATTGTGAATCTGCACGATAGAAAAACCAGCCTGTCGGAGCTGTTCGCCGAGCAACACGTCTTCGTAGCCGTATGTGGTGATTGCTTGGCAGAATGGATGCTGCAGCATGACAGAGCGTGGAATGAGAAAATTCGCGCTACGCAACTGCTTGCTCTTGCGCTCTCTTGCGTGCTCATAGCGATACTTTAGCGGCGTCGTTCCATCATTTGGCGCCAACGCTTGCGTGCCTCCTTGTACGATTTGTTGTGAATCGGAGTGCTGGATGTATCGCTCAATGAAATGGTTGTCGCAGATGGTTGTTCCACTGTCAACAAATAGCAACCAATCGTGTGTGGATTCTTTTGCGAGAAGATTTCTTATCGCGCTTCTCCCTTGATTTTCAGTATGTTCGACCACGCGAACGTGGTCGTATTTCTTGCACAATTCGATGTCATCGAGCGTTGCTGCGTCATTACTTCCATCATTCCCAATCACAATCTCAAAGGCATCGAGTCGCGATGCATTGAGTTGCGCGAGCAGCGTGTTGACCAGTGCGCTGCAAGGCGTGTTATAGACGGGAATTAGAATGGAAAGCGCGGTCATTTGAGTTGTTCTTTTAAGAATTTTCCAGTGTAACTTTTTTTGCAAGCAGCGACCTGTTCTGGTGTTCCAGCACAAACANTTTCGCCACCCTTTTCGCCGCCATCAGGACCGATGTCGATGATATGATCGGCCTGCAGAATTACCTGCGTATTGTGTTCAATTACGATAATCGTGTGCCCGCGTTCGATGAGCGCATTAAAGGCTTTGATCAGTTGTTGAATGTCGTGATAATGCAGACCAGTTGTTGGCTCGTCGAAAATGAATAAAGTAGGTTCGCTTTTCTCTTGAGAAAGAAAATAAGCCAGCTTGACGCGCTGGTTTTCTCCACCAGATAGCGTCGCACTGCTTTGACCTATGAGAATATAGCCTAAACCTACGTCATGCAAAGGCTGCAACCGCTTGACGATTTCTTTTTGATTGTTTTCGCCAAAGAATGCGATAGCTTGGTCAACCGACAAATTAAGCACGTCGTTGATGTTTTTACCTTTGTATTCCACTTCGAGAATATCGTGTTTGAATCGTTTGCCGTGACAACTCTCGCATGGAAGTTGCAAATCCGCCATAAACTGCATCTCAACTGTAATAACGCCAGCGCCCTTGCACTCTTCGCAGCGTCCGCCTTCAGCGTTAAACGAAAAGAATTGTGGTGGAAACTGCATCTGTTGCGCGAGCGGTTGTTCAGAAAACAACTGTCTGATGGCGTCAAATGCTTTAACGTAAGTTGCAGGATTCGATCTTGTACTTTTCCCAATCGGGTTTTGATCGACCAATTCTACATGTTTGATTTGCTGCCAATCGCCTTCCAACGCGCTATATTCGCCAGGCATGTCCGCTACATCGCCGAGATGGCGTTTCAAAGCAGGGTAGAGCGTATCGGTAACCAATGTAGATTTTCCGCTACCGCTAACACCTGTGACGACAGTTAGCACGTTTAGCGGAAATTGTGCATCAATTCCTTTCAAGTTGTTTGCGCGACAACCTTTTAATATAATAGATTGGTTCCACGATCTACGTGAAAGCGGAATGGGTTGCGTTTCGCCAGTGAGATAACGCAACGTGTAGGATTTCTCAATCTTTTTTCTGTCTTTCGGGAGACGCTTTGGGCTGCCTTGCCACACCACTTCACCGCCACCGATGCCTGCATTAGGACCGATATCAATGATTTGATCGGCAGCGCGCATCATTTCTTCATCGTGTTCCACAACAACGACGGTGTTACCAATCGCTTTTAGTTGTTGGATAACGCTAATCAATTTTTGCGTGTCGCGTGGATGCAAACCAATACTCGGTTCATCAAGAATGTAAAGACTTCCGATAAGCGGACTTCCTATTGCTGTAGTGAGATTGATGCGTTGCGCCTCACCACCGGACAACGTGTTAGAAGCGCGATTCAACGTCAGATAACCCAACCCCACGTCGATTAGATATTGCAATCGATGTCCTATTTCTTGAATTGGTCGTTTTGCGATTGCCGCTTCATCATCTGGCAACTCAAGGTGTTGAAACCAAAGCGCAAGTTGGTCAATGGGCATCTGAATGAGGTCAGTTATACTTTTCCCGTTAATCTTTACCCACGTCGCTTGCTTCTTTAGACGCGTGCCATGGCAATCTGGACACACCGTCTTACCGCGATAGCGACTCAACATCACGCGATACTGAATTTTGTATTGATTATCTTTTACGAATTGAAAGAAAGCGTCGATGCAAATCTGCTCACGAATATCGAGATGCTTCTCACTGGGCAAGCCGTGCCACAGTTGATCTTTTTCTTCGAATGAAAGTTCGTAGTAAGGCTTAAAGATAGGAAAATGATCCAATGCCGCACGTCTGCAGAACTCGGTTTTCCATTCGCCCATCTTATCTCCGTGCCAGCATTGCACGCATCCGTCGTACACACTCAACGTTGTGTCGGGAACAACCAATCGTTCGTCGATGCCAATGATGTTTCCGAAACCGTTACATGTAGGACATGCGCCAGTAGGAGAGTTGTATGAAAAAAGATTTTCATTGGGTTCTTCAAACGTAATGCCGTCTGCTTCGAACCGATTGCTGAATTGATAACGCAAACAAGCAGGAAGAAAAACGAGCGAACAACTTCCGTTGCCTTCGTAGAATGCAGTTTCGAGCGAATCGTAAAGCCTTGAAATTGCATCTTCATCATTGCTGACCGAAGTGCGTGCAATCAACAATTCGTAATCATCGATTTTTCCATTCTTGAGCAACGCTTTATCATCCAAAAGATCGTCAATTCGTACTGCTTCATTGCCTTTCCACAAACGGCTATAACCCTCTTGCGAAAGCGTTTCCAATTGTTTTTTGAACGTAGCGTGCTCATCTTTTCGGATAGCGCAAAGCACTACGAATTTCGTTCCATCAGCGAATTGTTTAGTTTGTGCAATGACGTCGTTGATGGAATGTTTTTTCACTTCCTGACCCGATATTGGCGAGAATGTTTTACCTATTTTCGCATAGAGTAAACGCAAATACTCGTAGATTTCTGTAGAACTTCCAACTGTAGAGCGTGGATTTCTTGCCACAACCTTTTGTTCTATCGCGATAGCAGGTGGCAATCCTTTGATAGAATCACACGCTGGTTTGTTCAGTCTGCCAAGAAATTGTCTGGCGTACGAAGATAGCGACTCAACGTAACGCCTTTGACCTTCAGCATATAGCGTATCGAATGCCAAAGACGACTTTCCGCTTCCGCTGACGCCTGTAACAACAATCAGTTTGTCGCGTGGGATATCGATGTCAATATTCTTCAGATTATTGACACGCGCCTTTCGCACTTCGATATAGTCTTCTCTCTTTTTCATTTCACTCGACTGGCGATAAAACCTTCAATGTTTTGGTAACGTCGTTTCATCATCCGCTTGTAGATGTTGCGCATCCAAATCGGTTCGGTCACGATAAATGCTAATCCGATGATGGTGAGTATGGTGTAGCAAACGTTTTTATCAAAAAGAAATTGTAGTGTTCCGATAACGATAATTGGTGCAATCATCACAGCGAGTTGCATGTAAACTTGCACGCGTTTATAATCTTTGCTTCCCAAGTCGATGGCTTTCTGATTGAGCGGTACGGTGATATTGTTGTAAACCGCCATTTGGAAAAGCGTAAAATAGATAACGCCAGCCGTAAAGATGCCGTATGCGATAAGCATGAACAGCGACCATTTTCCTTTGATAACAGGCGGCAGTTGCAGAAGAAATGGAACGAAGAGCAAGGCGGTGTAGATATAATATTTTGCGTGCAGCATGTCGAGAATATTCTCGCGTCTGGTCATCAAAACTTCAATGTAATTGCCTTCGAAACACATGCATCGCGATAGGATTACATTGCCAATGAAACTGTAACAATAGAAACACCAGAAAATTGCAAACAAAGGTTGGTCGTAAACATCGGTAAACGCAATCATAACGCCTAAAAGCAAGATGAAACTAAAGGCAGATATAAATGCCTGACGTGGATTTTTGTTGCGAATAATATTGCGAATTTCCAGTCCTATATACGAACCAATACTGCCTTTCAATGCAGTAACAACGGGAATTGCGATTGGCGCGTTGTCGGTTTTATGCGTTTCGCGCAGAATCTCATTGTTTTGCACGAATCGATTGGCTAAGACGGTTAGGCAGAGTAGGGCAATCGCAATCAGAATCGGCACGATGCTATTCTCTTGCATAGCAATTCCAGCGCTACCACAGAATTGGCAAAAATTATCTATCACATTTCCCTCTTGAAAATAGAATGGAACAAGAATGAGAACAATTAAACCAATCGGCAAACACCACCAAAGTTGACTGCGTTTTGTAAGCGTTTGACAAATTTGGCGAAATTGTGTGCTCGCGAAAACAAGGAGATAGAAAAATATCAGTAAGAGACAGCTCGGCAACATGCCGTAACTGAAAACGACCGACATCAAAATAAAAGGAATAAGCAATGCCAGATAAACGAGATTCGTTGCGTCGAGAATCGGTTCTGCAATCAACGCATCGATGCATGAACGCTTTGGAACATTCAACAGCAGATATGGCTTGACAAACTGCGAAGGTGGTTCCTCAAGATAATAGCGCGTCATAAAATCAAAACCAAGTATCATTGGCGTTAGACCGCAAAAAAGTTGCAACGCAGTGAGTTCGTGATCGGTGTTGGCAATAAATGCAAAAAGAATTGCGCAAAACAGGAGGCTAATGATAATCGTGATGATGCCGAAAGCATTGAATACGCCAGCCATCTTTGTGCCTTTGTTTTGCACACGACGTTCGTTCGCCAATTTTTTGTGGCGTCTGATTTCCTTGAATAACGCAAAGCGACTAATCATGCTGCAGTTTCGTTATCTTAAGTCGATGATTTCTGCTGTTGGATACTTCTGTTTGTTGAAAACAAATAATGAATTAGGTTGGTTTTGCGCTTTGAAATTGCTCACGTTGATGGTTGTCCAAGCGCCGTGCTGCTTGATTTTAATCTGACTTGGCACGTAAGTTTTTTTGTTTATAATGATTTGGATGAGTTGCGATGCATTCTTCGCATTTTGTGCCAGCATAGTAACTTGGTAATTCGTTGTTCCAGAATTTTTAACCGATAGTTTATAACCTTTTTTATAAAGCGTTAGAAACGTATATGGGTTCATCTGAATTTGCTGAGTTTGATTTGGTTTGCTAATGTTCACTTCGTCGTTTGCCTTGACGTAAGTCCACTGCGTAGTTCCATTATACCAAGTCGTCAATTCAGGAGTTACGGCGTAGAATTGTTTTCCTTTGATTGCAATTGTTCCAGATGTGGAACCCGTTTGCGCGTTTGTAATTTTGAACGATGCGCTTGCGCCTCCTTTTCTGCCGACAACCGATGCTGTCTTATCGAGAATTTTTTTTGCCAAAGCGCTATTGTGCGCTATTGCTTTCTGATTCGAAGTCTGTGCTGTAGCAGTAAGCAAACAAACCACGAGAAATGCTATGATAGTGAGTTGTCTTTTCATTCGTTTTTAAGTTTTTTGATGTGCTCTTCTAATTGATCAAGATTGTCGATGAGTATCTCACGAGGAGAACTACCGTGCGCTGGACCAACAATGCCTGCATCTTCTAAAAGTTGCATCAGTCGATTAGCGCGATTAAACGATATATCCAAACGACGTTGCAGCATAGATGCACTGCCTTGTCGTGACAATACAATATTCTGTGCCGCTTCTTCGAACAACGAATCTTCAAAGAAATTGTTGTTTTCTTGTGGTTCGTCATCGTCTTGCGTGTAGGTTGGTTCGATAGTTGGTGCTTTTGGCGTCACAGGATTAACAATTATCGGAATATGTCGTTCTTGTCTTGGCAGAACAAATTGCTCTACATCATCGTTTTGCGCAATCCAGTTGCACAAACGATTGGTTTCTTGCGTCTCAACCTCTGCTCCCTGCAAGTGGATGATTTTCGTACCGATGGCGAACAGCATGTTACCGACGCCTCTCAGTCGTTCAGCACCCGCTTTGCCGAGAATCGCTTTCGAATCGTCTGCAGTATTCGCATTGAATGCAATGCGTGCTGGAATGGCATTGCGTAAACGCTGCGTGATAACCTTATAATCGCTGTCGTCATCAAAGCGTTCTTGGTTCAGAATGCGTGTCGTTAGAATCACATGTACACCAGTTTTTTTGCCATAACGCCCAATTTTCGAAATTTCTTCTTCGATTGGCAATCCGTAATCAGAACGAAGCGCTCCGTAACCATCGATGATAACAACGAGATACGGCATGTTGTTGTCGTCGTTTGCGTGTCGAGATTGGTAATCCTGCACATCCGAACAGCCACTCTTGCGCAACGTTTCGTTACGTTCTTCCATTAGCTGACAAACGCTTTGCAATGCGGTTTGAACTTTATCAATTCGCGTGATAATTCCATGCTCTTCGTCAGTATCTGGTAGAACGGCTAAGAAAGGTTTTGTGATTTTATTGTATAGGTTCATTTCATTGCCCAGCGGATCAATCAACAAAAACTTTAATTCTTGTGGTTTCTTCTTGAAAAGCAATGAAGTAATGATGGCATGCAAGCAAGCCGATTTTCCCTGACCTGAAGTTCCGCCAATAAGTAGGTGAGGTAGGGCAGCGAGATCAGTGATATACGGTTTGTTTTCAATGTTTCGTCCCAGCGCAATAGGCAACTGGCTTTCGTTCTCTAAGAAAGATTCTGTTGCAAGCACGCTCTTGATGGAGAATGTAGATATTTTAGCGTTGGAAATCTCTACACCAATACTGCCAGAATTGTTCAATGGCGCGAGAATGCGTGTTCCCAGTCGCGAAATGCTTAGCGCTATGTCTCGCTCTTGACGCGCTATGCTTCCCATATCAACGTGTTCGAGTGGTACTACTTCAAACAACGTCGCGTTTGGACCAATCGTTGCGCGCATCTCTTCGATTCGTATGCCGTTTTCACGCAAAATCTTGATGATTTGCTCTTTATTTGCTTCAATCTCTTGCATGTTTGGCGTGATAGGAGTCTCTTCTGCGTCGTTCAAAAGACTTAAAACAGGAAGCCCGTTCTTCACTGCAGCATATTTTGGCTCTTCGATAACTTCTTCGACTGTTTCTTCAGCGTCTTCTTCCACGTCATCCTCAGTCTCATCTTCGTCATCTTCAGTCTCATCGCCTTCTTCCTCGTCGTCATCGCTTTCTTCTACATCGCTATCGTCATCCTCTGCCGCGTCATCTTCGTATTCCTCGTCAGCATCTTCATCGTCTTCGACATCCGTCTCATCGGTTTCGGGAATTTCTTCATTAGAAGCAAAAGTATATTCCGTTGCTTCCTGAGGCTCAACCTCGCGTTTGGCGAAATCGTGCGCGTTGGTAATAGAAAATTGTATTTTGCTGGAAACGCGGTGCACCATCTTACGAATGACGTTGATGGTTTCGCTACTCAGATAGATGAAGAATAGGAGAGCGGTGAATAGCAATAGGGCAATCAAACCAGGTTCTCCGAGCAGCGTTTCAATCTTTTGCACCCAGAATAAACCATGATTACCACCAGGATTATAGACTTCGCTGAGCATGGTTGGCGAGAGATATTTTGCAAAAGCAATGGAACACCAAATCATGATAATCATCAGCGAGACGAACCATTTGCCAAACGTTCGCCACGACATGAATTCTTTTCCTAAAATCAGCTTTAGCGCGAGCAATGCTAATGTAAGCGGAAGGATAAGCGCTGGCAGACCAAAATTTTTCGCAATCAACCACCACGCAGAGATTGCTCCAAACGATCCGCAAGCGTTGGCAAAGAGTTGTTCTTGATTCAACCACTCTTGCGCTTGCATGTTTTCCAACACGCTTTGATCGACTTTGCCCGTCGTTAAGTAAGAAATCATCGCCCAAGCCAAGTAAACGGCGATAACCAATAAGAAGAAACCCAAGATTACGCCATATTGACGCGACTTTTGCGTGTCGTTTTCTTTGCGTGGTTTCTGCTTTTTCTGATTTTTATTTCGTTTGAATTTCATACGGTTTACAATGATTTATGTTACTCATGCAACTCGCGCAATTTTTCTTCCAATGCAACTGGATCGACAATCAGCACATCGCGAGGTTTAGCGCCTTGAGGTGGACCAACAATTCCTGCTTGTTGCAGTTGGTTCATAATGCGACCAGCGCGGTTGAATCCCACTTCGAAATCGCGTTGTATTGAACTGGTTGACGCTTGCTGGTTGGTTACGATGTGGCGTGCCACTTGATCGAACAGCGCATCAAGCTTCGCGATTTTTCCTCCACCTACTTCGCCACCGTCTTCTCCGCTTTCTACGACTGGTTCTGGTAGCGTCATCGGTTCATCTGGTCCTAGTTGATTTTGGATGTACGCGCAAATTTCTTCTACTTCAGGCGTATCGACAAAAGCACACTGCACACGAGTAGGGAAAAGTCCGTTCAAGAAAAGCATATCGCCACGACCTACGAGTTGGTCTGCACCTTTTTGGTCGAGAATTGTACTAGAATCGATATGCGACATCACGCGAAACGCCATTCGTCCAGGGAAGTTAGCTTTGATATTACCAGTAATGACTTTCACAGATGGGCGTTGCGTGGCGATAACCATGTGCATTCCAGCCGCACGACCAAGCTGTGCGATTCTGGCGATTGGTCTTTCAACTTCCTTGCCTGCAGTCATGATTAGATCTCCAAACTCGTCGATGATAATGACAAGATATGGCATAAAATCATGCCCGTCTGTCAACTTCAACTTGCGGTCACAGTATTTGCGATTGTATTCAACAATATTCTTTGTTGCGGCTTTCTGAAGTAAACGGAAGCGATTGTCCATCTCGGTGCACAACGAATTAAGTGTGCGAACAACCTTTGTCACATCGGTAATCACTGGACTGTCCTCGTTTTCAGGCAAAGCAGCCATGAAATGATCGGCAATTGGCTTGTAGATGCCAAACTCTACCTTTTTCGGGTCGATGAGAACGATTTTCAGTTCATTAGGATGCTTTTTGTAAAGCAATGAAGTAATGATGGCGTTCAGTCCGACAGATTTTCCTTGACCAGTCGCACCAGCGACAAGCAAGTGAGGTATCTTCGCTAAGTCTGCCATAAACACTTCGTTTGTGATGGTTTTACCGAGCGCAATCGGCAGTTGCATCTTCGTTTCCTTGTATTCTTTGCTGTTCAAGATGCTATGCATCGAAACAATCTTCGCTTGTTTGTTTGGTACTTCAATACCAATCGTTCCGCGTCCTGGTATAGGAGCGATGATTCGCACGCCAAGTGCAGCAAGACTCAATGCAATATCATCTTCCAAATTGCGGATTTTGTTGATTCTGACGCCTTCGGCTGGGATGATTTCGTATAGAGTAACAGTAGGTCCAACCGTTGCGCGAACCTCTTTGATGCGGATGCCGAAATTGCTGAGCACTTCTTGGATTCGGTCGTTATTGCGAGCCAATTCTTCTTTGTCGATGGCTGGTTTGTCATCGTCAGGATATACTTTCAGAAGCGACAGCGTTGGATATTTATATTTTGTAAACGGCTCCAGCGGATTGATAGGCGTTTTTGGCAATGCTCTGCCCGACGATTCTTCTTCAAGCAATTTCTGCTTGTGTTTCTCTTCAACCGTCAATTTCGCCTTTGGCGTTTTCTCTTTCTTTGGTTCATTTGGCTGCGTCTTTGGTTGCTCTGCAACTGTCGGCTCAGACTTTACGGTTACAACTTCTTCAACTGGAACTTCAACTGACGGTTCTGGTTCTGGCGAAACAGGTTCTTCCTCTTGCTTGTTTGCAAAAGTGACAGTTGCATTTTGGTTTTCGTCAAATTCCGTTTTAATGTCGTAGTTTCCTTCATCAGGCTTTTCCGCATCTGTTGCTTGTGCATCGCCATCGGCAGTTGCTGCAACCATTTCGTGGTTGGTTACGATAAATGTTGCCTTCTTCACAGGATAGAAAACTTTTTCAATCCAACGCGAAACGCGACGACTCTTTCCAATATAAGAAAGCACGCCAACGCCAACGAGAATGAGCATACATACAAGTCCAGGAACGCCAGTCATGTTTCTCAATGACGTTGCGCAGAAATTACCAAACGCTCCGCCCATCGAAACAAATTGATTTATCTCGAAGGATTGCTGAACGGCTGCCAGCAAGACCGACAACCAAATCATCGTGAACAAGAAACCGAAAAACCACTTCCATAGTTTCGCGTGGAAGTCAGGGAACATCAATCGTAATCCAATGATTCCGATAAATATTGGTATTAAAACACTGCTCCATCCGAAACCAACGGAAATCAGAAGATAAGAAACGATGGCGCCAATGGCACCACATATATTGGCTAACCTGCTGCCTTGCTGAAACCATGTATCGGGTTCGAGACTCGAAAGTAATGCTTGGTCGGGCAGTCCTGTTGCAATATAACTTCCCATTGCAAGAATGGCCAACAGAGCAATAATCACGAGCAAAAGACCGAGTATGAGATTCGTATGCTTCTCAATGTTACTCAACTCCATTGCAGAAGAAAAATTTTGTGGTTCTTGCTTTTTCTTAGTGGTATTCTTGCGTTTGTTAGATTTTGTTTTATTATTTTTTGGGGATTTATCGCGCGCGCTCATGTGTTCTTTTATATTATATAATCTGCAAAATTAACGTAAAAAAGTAACAAAGTTCTATCTTTTTGCACTTTTTTTGTAATTTTGCGCTTCGTAACTGCGTAGTACCGAATGAAAACAATCTACTCGCTATTCGATAAAGACCAAATTTCCAATCTTCCCATCGTGCATTTCTCGGGAAGAATCTATGTAATAACATCCCGTCGCGAAGCAGAGCGTGCCGTAGAGCATTTATTGACGGCGCCAATTCTTGGCATTGACACCGAAACACGCCCATCCTTCAAAAAAGGGCAATCAAATAAGGTCGCATTGCTACAAGTTGCTACGCACGAAGCTTGCTTTCTTTTTCGCTTGAACCGTATCGGCATGACTGCCGCAATCATTCGCTTGTTGGAAAACAAACAAGTAAAAATGATTGGCTTATCTCTACACGACGATATCGCCATGTTGCGTCGTCGTGCTGCGTTTACGCCAGGCTATTTCATTGACCTGCAACAACAGGTGCGCGAGATCGGAATAGAAGATATGAGTTTGAAAAAAATCTATGCCAATCTTTTCCACGAGAAAATCAGTAAACGACAACAACTAAGCAACTGGGAAGCGGACAATCTCACTGAAAAACAACAACAATACGCTGCAATCGATGCGTGGGCATGCATTAAAATTTATGAGGAAGTATGCAGATTGCGCGACGAAAAAGACTATAATCTGATCGTCGTTCCACGCCCTGAACCTGCCGAACAGCAACATCATTCTGACAATCCAACCGAACATGAGCAATAAACAAGTCATTTTGCGACGCGGAAAAGACGAAAGTCTGCGTCGTTTCCACCCTTGGGTGTTTTCGGGCGCTATCAATCAGATGGACAACGACATAGAAGAAGGCGATACCGTTAGCGTTTTCTCGCACGATATGCAGCAATTAGGTGTCGGACACTATCAAGATGGCTCGATCGCTGTGCGTATTCTGTCGTTCGAGAACGATGAAATCGATGCCAATTTCTGGCGAAAACGTTTGTCGGCTGCGCTTGATGTGAGAATCAAACTTGGACTTGTTGACAACGAACACAATAATACCTATCGTCTCGTGCATGGCGAGGGCGATTTTTTGCCTGGATTGATTATCGATATCTATGGAAATACGGCTGTGATGCAAGCACATAGCATCGGCATGTATCGCTCGCGAAAAATGATTTGCGAGGCTTTGCTCGACGTTATGGCGGGACGCGTCGTGAATATATACGACAAAAGCGAGGGAACCTTGCAATATAAAATGCGCGTTGGTGAAGAAAACGATTTTCTTGTAGGCAAATCGGACGATAACGTGGCGATGGAGAACGGTCTTTTATTCAAAATCGATTGGTTGCATGGGCAAAAGACTGGATTTTTTGTCGATCAACGCGACAACCGCATGCTCGTTGAGCGCTACGCAAAAGGTCGTCGGGTGTTGAATCTCTTTTGCTATACGGGCGCGTTTTCTGTGTATGCGATGCGCGGTGGCGCAGAGAGCGTTCACTCAGTCGATAGTTCAGCAAAAGCAATCTCGCTCGCCGAAAGCAACGTTGCCATGAATTTCCCTAACGATTCGCGTCATCAAGCATTCTGCGAAGACGCTTTCAAATATTTGGAGCAGTCAACCGCAAATTACGATTTTATGATTCTCGATCCTCCTGCATTTGCAAAACATCGTGGAGCCATACATAACGCACTGAAAGGTTACATTCGATTGAATGCTAAAGCAATAGAAAAAATAGAAAAAGGAGGCATCATTTTCACTTTCAGTTGCTCGCAAGCGATTACCAAAGAGCATTTCCGACAGGCTGTTTTTACTGCTGCAGCACAAGCAAAACGGCGCGTTAGAATTTTATATCAGCTGCATCAGCCTGCCGATCACCCAATTAGCATTTATCACCCTGAAGGAGAATATCTTAAAGGACTGGTTATAGCGGTAGAGTAGGGCGATCTACGCGAACCAAAAGGGCTTTTTTGCTTTCTGAAGTAATGCAAAAACGCTGGTCTATACGTTCTTCAATAACCCAAAGTATGCGGTCTTGCGCATCGGTGAGCACGAGTTGCGATTGTTTCTCAATGAGCGAGCGTTTTCGGTCGGTGAGATAGTCGCTCACAAGCTTCGTTCCACGCATGCCGAACGGTTGAAAGCGGTCGCCAGCGCGTGTGGTTCGAATTGTTAAAGGAAATGAAACTTTATCGTAATCGAGCGTTGCAAGCCAAGAAACTTTATCGATTTCGAATGCATCGTCAATCATTACTTCATCGAATGTAATGCATCCGTTTTCTGGCAATTCAAACTGATCCAGCGTTTCAACGACAATCGGTTGAAAAGCGCACGTTTCGCGATCGTGAACCTCAAGAAATTCGCGGTTAACCAGCAGTATTTTTTCGTCAGATTGCCACGTTGCACCTGTGTGGTAATCGTTTTTTTCAGCAATTTGTGCGATTGTTTGCGACGAAAAACCCATCGGCGCGAGCCAAGCGTAGAGTAGCGTTTCTGGCGAAGCGCTTTGCTGCAATTTTTCTAACGAAAGGCGATTCGATTGTCGCGTTTCAGCCAATTCTTCCTCGATTTTTTCATCCAAAATCTTCTGCGATTCCTTCAACCATTTCGCGGTTTGCAGAATGTTTTCTTGTGCGTTTGGAATCTGTTTTTCGATGATTGGAAGCACGCGATTGCGAATGACGTTTCTAATTGTGCAGTCTTCCAAATTGGTTGAATCTACAATAAAGTTTTGGTTTAACTCTTTCAGATAATCTTCTAAGTCAGAGCGCGTTACGTTTAACATCGGTCGGCGAACAAAACCATTGATTGGCGAAATTCCCGTAAGGCCTTGGATGCCTGTTCCACGTAGAAGATTCATCAAAATTGTTTCAACGCTATCTTCCGCGTGATGCGCTACGCAAATCGTTGCTGCGTTTCGCGATTGGCGTGTTTGTTCAAAAAAATCGTAACGCAACTGTCGGGCAGCCATTTCGATGCTGATCCCATTTTCTTGCGCATATTTTCGGGTGTCAAAACGTTGAATATGCAACGGAATGTGCAAGTTTTCGCAGAGCGATTCACAGAATTGCTGATCGCGTTCCGACTCATCGCCGCGAAGAGTGAAGTTGCAATGAACCGCTTCCACGCGAAAGCCCAACGCGATGAGCGCGCGCAACATTGCTACACTATCGGCTCCGCCTGACAGCGCAACGAGATGCAACGCGCGTTTATCGAGTAACTGATGCAACGCAATGAACTGCTGAATTTTCTCTACGAATTGCGATTTCATTCCTTGATTTTTGCTTCAGCGTTGGCTAAATCTTCGGGCGTATCGATGCCGATTGTGGCGATATCTGTTAGACCTACGCGAATCTTATACCCATTCTGCAACCACCGAAGCTGCTCCAAGCGTTCTGCTTGTTCGAGAGACGATTGCGGAAGACGTGTAACAGCATGCAAAACCTCTGCACGATAGGCGTAGATGCCCAAGTGACGAAGGTAGTTTGCATGGTTCAGCCACTCACTTTGCTCGGTTCCGCGAACGAAAGGTATTGCAGCGCGTGAGAAATAGAGTGCATAACCATCGTTATCCGTAACGATTTTAACGATATTTGGGTTCAAAATATCTTCCACTTGCGTGATTTTCATTCCTAACGTCGCAATCTGCGTGCGTGCATCGTCGAAACAGTCGCACAACGCTTTGATTTGGCGCTTGTCGATGAATGGTTCATCGCCCTGAATGTTCACGACGCCATCGTAATCCATGCCAATCTTGTTCAGCGCTTCTTCAATTCTGTCCGTACCGCTTTGATGCGCGGTCGAAGTCATCACGGCTTTGCCGCCGAATCCACGTACAACATCCAGAATTCGCTCGTCATCGGTTGCGACAACAGCATCATCGAGCGCCTCGTGAGCGCGTTCATAAACCCACTGAATAATCGGTTTACCACCCAAAAGCGCGAGCGGTTTTCCAGGAAAACGCGTAGAAGCGTAGCGTGCTGGAATGAGTCCAATCCATTTCATATTGTGAAAAATTTTATAGTCTGTTGATTTGCGATTTTATTTCCTATCCAAGCAGCAGGCGCATCGCTTCGTTGACGCGCGAAACAGGGTGGATATTGATTTTTCGCTTCTTCGTACCAAGTTCTTTCATGTGAGCGGCTGGGATAATGATGTCGGTCATGCCGAGCTTTTGCGCTTCTGCGATGCGCTGATCAATGTGCCCCACTGGTCGAACCTCGCCACTCAATCCTACTTCGCCCGTCAGGCTCCATCCTTTAGGCAAAGGCATATCGTAAAGACTTGAAACAATGGCGGCTGCCACGCTTAAGTCGATGCCCAAGTCCGTCACTCGCAATCCGCCTGCAATGTTCAGAAAAACGTCTTTCTGCACTAATTTCACGCCAACGCGACGTTCCAGCACTGCCAAAAGCATGTTCAACCGACGCTGATCAAAGCCTGTCGCGCTGCGTTGTGCTGTTCCGTAAACGGATGTCGATACAAGCGCTTGCGTTTCTACAAGGAATGGGCGCACGCCTTCTATGGTACTGCTAATTGCTATGCCCGAAAGCGCTTCGTCTTGATGGGTCAACAGCAATTCAGAAGGGTTGCTTACCTGTCGCAAACCATCGGGTTGCATCTGGTAAATGCCTAATTCGGAAGTAGAACCAAAGCGGTTTTTGATGCCGCGAAGTATGCGATACATGTGTTGTTGGTCGCCTTCGAACTGGATAACCGTATCAACGATGTGTTCCAAGATCTTAGGACCCGCGAGCGTTCCTTCTTTATTAATATGCCCAATCAACAAGACAGGAACGCCACTCGTTTTTGCAAAACGAAGGAGCGATGCTGCACACTCGCGAACCTGCGACAGACTGCCCGCACTGCTGTCAACCGTTTCGGTGGCGAGCGTCTGAATACTGTCTATCACAACGAGTTGCGGTTGTGTTTCTTCTATATTCGAAAAAATTGTCTCGAGCGATGTTTCGCAAAGAATCATGATATGGTCGAGCGTCTCAATGTTTTCGCCCGACAATCGCATGGCGCGCATTTTTAGTTGTTGTGGACTCTCTTCGCCACTCACGTAAAGCACTTTTTTCTCTGGCATTTGCAGAATCGTCTGCATCGAAAGCGTACTTTTTCCTATGCCTGGTTCGCCGCCCAAAAGCGTAATCGAGCCTGGTACTAAACCACCACCGAGAACGCGATTCAGCTCTTCGTCGTGCATATCGATGCGTTGTTTGTCGTCAGAAGATATATCGCGCAACTTCATTGGCTTGTTTTTGCGCGCCGAATTCACTGCAGCAGCCGCCGATTTAGCCGTTCCGCTGGCAGAAGGCGTTGTTCCAGCGATGCGAATCTCCTTAAACGTATTCCATTGACCGCAATTCGGACATTTACCGAGATAGCGCGCCGATTCCTGACCGCAGTTCTCGCATACGTATGCAATCTTATCTTTTGCCATTCTTTACGAATTTTGATTATCTAAACCGCAAATATAAGAAAAATTGTGAACAAAAAAGAACGTCGGAAAATTATTCCCATTTCTGGTTCAAAAAAGACCGAAAAATAATGCACAAAAAAGAGCCAAAAAATGCACGAAAATGAAATGTTAAAAAATGGCGTTTTTTTCGCGAAAAAAAATATGTTAAAATTTTTGAGTTTTATGTGTTAAATTCTAAATAAGCGCGAAATACGATGCGCTTATTTTTGATTTTTTTGGGGGTTGTGTGTGAATTATCGACGCAAAAAGGCGCTTTAGAAATCTATCTCACGTGAAATAAATTTCTATCTCACGTGAGATAATTTTTTATCTCATATCATTTAACTTTTTTAACAAATGCTTTTTCGAAAAATCTGACGTTCAAAAATGGGCTGTTTTGCACGAAAAAACACGAAAAAAGCGTATATTTTTTGCATAAAACCTATAAATTAACATTTTTAACAGTTGAAAGAGATTCAAAACTCACTTTTTTGCCAAAAAATTACGCACAAAATTTCAAATTTTCGAGTGTGAACGAAAGTTAAAAATGCGTGTGAAAACTTGTTAAATTTCGGTGTTAAAAAGTGTAAAGTTTTCTTAACGACGCAAATTTTTAGTGCATCATTTTTCTATCTAATTTCGATGAAATTTTAGTTCTATTTTTTAGCCTTTTTTTTCGTGTGTTTTTTGTGCAAATTTTTTGTGTTTTTTGATTGAAAATCGATGCATTTTTCTCGCGCCTGTACCTTATAAAAAAATATAATTGTTTTGCAGATGCGTTTTTTTGCTTTATTTTTGCAGAAATGAAGAAACTGATTATTGGATTGAGCGTGCTTTTGCTTTTTAGTGCATGCGGACAATCTTTTTTGGATAAGCGCAGAGCGCAGCAGGAAGCCAGCCGACGTCACGCGAAAGCTGATTCGCTGGCGCTAAAAGTAGGCGTTCTGCCAACGCTTGACTGTCTTCCGATTTATTTAGCAGCCGATCACAATCTCATCGACACGCTTCAGGTAAAACTTTTGCTGAGAATAAATCAGTCGCAGATAGAAAACGATAAGTTATTGAGTGCGAAGAAGTTAGAGGGAGCGGTGACCGACGTGAAGCGGATCGACCAACTGCGAAAAAAAGGCATTGAAATGACGGTTTTAGGTAAGACAAACGCGTATTGGCTTTTGTTTGGAAATCGTCTCGCTCGACTGAAACAAGTGGATCAATTAGGCGACAAAATGGTGGCGATGACGCGTTTTAGCGCGACCGATTACCTGACCGACGAAGCGCTTCGTGGTGTAAAAACTTCGGCAACGGTGTTTCGCGTGCAGGTAAACGACGTCAATCTGCGTCTGGAGATGCTGCGCAACAACGCGATGGACGCGCTTTGGCTGCCTGAACCACAAGCAACGCAAGCGAAATCCTATGGTCATTACATCCTAAAAGATAGCCGCGCGATGAAAGAAGAACTCGGTGTGGTTGCGTTTCGCGCGAGTACGCTTGTCGATCAGCGTCAACGGCGACAGATTGCAGCTTTTGTGAAAGGCTATAACATCGCTTGCGACTCGTTGAACAAGCGCGGCGTGAAAGCCTATCAACCACTGATTAAAAAATATTACGCGCTTCCCGATAGTATCATACAGCGACTGCCGAACCTGACGTACACCCACATCAATCTTCCTAACGAATGAAAAACGAAAAAGACTTGCAACGTTTGTTGAAATCGATACTCCAGCAGCAGGATGTTGGGCTTTCGATTCGCGATTTCCATGCATACCTCGAGCAGCACGCGAGCAATGCGACGGCGGCTGAGGTTTCGGAGATTGAGCAAACGTATGGAATGATGAAAGATTTTATGCAAAAGGGTGTTGTAGATGCCAACCGCGATGCGCTCTATCAGCAACTTTTGCAGCGCCTTTACGCTTGTGCGGCAAATTGTCAGACGAAAGAAATTCAGCAGTTGTGTGGATTTGTTTCGTCGGACGATGGTTTGTCGGTGGATGACGTGCGTCGCACGTTGGAATCCTATGTGCAAGAGCAAGCGATGCTGTCGCTTTCTGGTTCGGAAGAGCAGCAAAAAGCGCTCGAAAAGCAGCATTTCGACGATCAAGAACGGCTGTTCAAGCAAGTGCTTTTCTCGCGTTCGTGGAAGAAAAACGTGGGAGATGGAATGGCAACGCTAATCCTTTCGCCAACGATTTCGCAGATTGACGCGCTATTGCTTACGAGTGCCGTTTCTGTGGCGTGCATCAACGTTTTTGATGTGCAGAAATTCGCTTGTCTGGTGCGTGTTTATCGCGAGTCAACCGATGAAGAACTGCGCCAACGTGCGCTGGTAGGATGGGCTTTGGCGTCATCGGATCGCTTCGAGATCTACAACGAATGGCGCGAACAGCTGCAAGCGCTTTGTAATGAGAAGTACGTGCGTCGCGATTTGTTGGAATTGGAAATGCAACGCATTTATTGCGCTAACGCTGACGCTGATAACGAACAAATTCAACGCGAGATTATTCCGCAGTTGTTGAAGAATAACAATGTGAAGCTCAATGATTTCGGTATGATTGAAATCAACGAGGAAAATAATGATGACCTTTTGCATCCCGAAGCTGCTGAACAGGCGATGGAAGACCTTGAGGAAACGGTTCAGAAAATGCATGATTTGCAGCAGTCGGGCGTCGATATATACTTCGGTGGCTTCTCGCAGATGAAGCGGTTCCCGTTCTTTTATTCAATGGTGAACTGGTTTTATCCTTTTACTCCACAACATCCGATGTTGGAAGATGTTAGGAGAAAATTGTTGGACAGCAAATTCTTGGAAATTTTGTTTGAGAGAGGACCTTTTTGCCAGTCGGATAAATATTCGTTTGCATTGGCTTTGGGTAGTGTTCTTGATAGAATACCCGAAAATATGCGCGAGATGCTGAACAGTGACGAGACGATTGGCGCGACGGTGAGCGAGGAAGAGCAAAAGAAACCAGCGTATCTGCGTCGTATCTATTTGCAAGATCTTTATCGTTTTTATAGATTAAATCAGCATGCTAATGCGTTCCGTAACCCATTCGTTTTGAATGATTTACATCGACAGGGTTTCCCGTTTGTATATGGTGGATTCCCGAAAGAATCGCTACGCGATGAGGCGCTACAGCTTGGAAATTTTTTGCTGAAGCACAAGAAATCGTCGCATCTCTCGTTGCTCGTCAAACATTATGCACGACCATTGGCGGAGGAGGATAGGGTAGGGATGTTGCTGTTGCAGTCGAAGAACGCGATGAACTATCAGGATCCGATTGCTGCGCTGCCGTTTTTGAAAAAAGCTTACGCGCTCGAGCCTGAGAATGAGCAGGTTTTGAAAGATTTAGCACGCTGTTCGTTTGCGGCAGGGCAGTATGATGAGGCGGCATCGCATTACGCAGCGCTCACTGATTTGCATCCTGAAAAAAAATCTTATATGCTTTATCGCGCTATCACGCTGATTGCGCAAAAGAAATATGATGAAAGCGCGCAGATTTTGTTTGAATTAGACTACGAAAAACCGAATTCGGCAGAGGTAATGAGTGCCCTTATTTACACACTTCTTTGGCAGGAAAAACTGGCGCAAGCAAAGAAATATGCTGAACGATTGGTTGATCTTCCGAAAACAAAGGCGAAAGATTTGTTGTATGCTGCTTACGCATTTTGGTTTGCAGGCGATGTGAAGCAAACGCTTGTGCTTCTGAATCGTTGTTCACACGACAAACAACCGCTTGACGTTCGTCAGCGACTGCAAAACGACAGAGATCTGCTGGCGCTTTATGGAAAGAGCGATGTAGATTGTAAACTTTTGCTCGATTTGCTTGCATAAAAAAATAACGAGTTGCTACACCATCGTAGCAACTCGTTTTGTTCTAATTGTATCTCTTTCAATTCCGTTAAGAATTCATTGAAAGCAAAAATTCTTCGTTGTCTTCTGTGCGCTCCATGCGTTGATGTATCACATCCATCGCTTCGATTGGCGTCATGTCGGAGATGTGTTTGCGCAAAATCCACATGCGATCGAGCGTCGTCTTGTCTTGCAATAAATCGTCGCGACGCGTGCTTGACGCCACCAGATTGACAGACGGGAAAATTCGTTTGTTGGAAAGCGAACGGTCGAGCTGTAATTCCATGTTGCCAGTGCCTTTGAATTCTTCGAAAATCACTTCATCCATTTTCGATCCTGTGTCGATTAGCGCCGTAGCGATAATGGTTAGCGATCCTCCACCTTCAATATTTCGTGCTGCTCCAAAGAAACGCTTCGGCTTTTGCAATGCATTCGCATCCACACCTCCCGTAAGAACTTTTCCTGATGCAGGTGAAACAGTGTTGTAAGCGCGTGCAAGACGAGTGATTGAATCGAGGAATATCACCACATCGTGACCACATTCAACCATTCTTTTCGCTTTTTCCAAAACGATTCCTGCAATTTTCACGTGGCGTTCTGCAGGTTCGTCGAACGTAGATGCAATCACTTCTGCGTTAACTGTGCGCGCCATGTCGGTAACTTCCTCAGGACGCTCGTCGATTAGCAGCATCATAAGATACGCTTCTGGGTGATTTGCGGCAATCGCGTTCGCGATATCCTTCATCAAAATGGTCTTACCAGTTTTCGGTTGCGCCACGATAAGCGCGCGTTGTCCCTTTCCGATAGGCGAAAAGAGGTCAACGATGCGTGTAGAAAGATTAGTTGTTTTTGGATCTCCGCACAATGTAAATTTTTCGTCTGGGAAAAGCGGAGTTAAATGCTCAAAAGGAATTCTGTCGCGCACCTCGTTAGGTTCGCGACCGTTGATAAGGTCAATGCTCGTTAGTGGGAAATATTTCTCGCCTTCGTGTGGAGGACGAACGTGGCACTGCAAAACATCGCCAGTTTTCAATCCAAACTGCTTCACTTGCATGTTGGATACGTAAACATCGTCTGGAGATGAGAGATAGTTATAGTCGCTTGAGCGAAGGAATCCATAACCATCGGGCATGATTTCCAATACACCATTTGCCTGAATGAGGTCTGTAAAATCGAAAAGTGGTTCTTCTTGCGGTGCTTCTTCGTATGCATCCGAAATGGATCCCACTTGCGTTGTGGGATTATCGAACATGTCATAATGTGGCATCGCAGCGTTATCTTCGATTGGTATATCTGTATTAATGATGAAATCCGTTCCATCGCCAGGATCTCCTGCCCAAATGCCATCCGCAGATTGACCAACTACTTCTGCAGTTGCTTCATTGTGCGCGTTAATCTTTTCTTGCAGACGCTTAATCAGTATGTTATCGCTGTCGTTTTCTGATGCATTTTCGGGCTGGAACATTGCTTCAGGAATAAATGTTGGTGCATCATCTTGCGGTTGCTCGACAATTTTTTCTTTAATTGTTTCGTTTGCCGATTGCGCATCGCGCTTTTGTTCTTCTATTTGTGCAAGAAGCTCCAGCTCGCGCTTCGTTTTACGACCGCGATGCTTTGGAATACTTGCCAATTGCTCTTCCAGAGAAAGTTGTTCTACGTTAATCTTGTTGTTATCGCTTTGAATTTCAGGCGTTTCTTCTGCTATTTCAAGTCCCAACGCTTCTTTTGCTTTATCGTCTTGCGTTGCGACATCTTCTTTAAACAATGGCATAGGATCTTCGTGCTTCTTTTTCATATCCAAATTCTCGCCATCTGTACCGTTAACTGAATAAACGTGATCTTTTTCTTTCTTAGATATGCGTGTACGACGACGTTTTTGACCGAGCGGATTTTTGTTTCCCTCGTCTTCTGCTTGCTTATCAAGAATGGAATAGATTATTTCTTCAGTATCGGCATTCTTTTTTATTTTGATGCCTGCTTCTTTGGCAATATCTTCTAACTCAGAGACATTCTTCGCCAATAGGTCGTCTTTGCTATACATTATATAATATAAAATAGGTGTGTGATAAAAAAGTGTTTCCAGAGCGGAAACCACGTCAAGCGTGTTATGTGATTGCAAAATTACTCAATTCTTTCGAATTGCCAAAATAAAAAGCCCGCTTTTTTAAAAGCGGGCTTCAGATTGAGTTATGAATAAGGTCTTATTCGCCTTTTTCCATTTTTGCTTTCAATTCAGCTAATGCGTCGATGTCGCCGAGTGATGTACCAGCAGCAACATTGTTCACTTGTTGTGCATCAGCTTTCTTTGGAGCAGCCTTTTTGCGAGTTTCTTTTACCTCTTCTTTATCGTCTTCGAAAGTACGGCTGTGCGACAGAATGATGCGCTTGCTTTCTTTTACGAATTCAATAACTTTGAATGGTAATTCTTCGCCAAGAGTTGCTTGAGTGCCATCTTCCTTAACGAGATGCTTAGGAGTTGCAAATCCTTCGCCACCTTCGTTGAGTGTGATTACTGCACCTTTGTCCATCATTTCAGTGATTTTGCCAGTGTGAACTGAACCTGGAGTATAAATAGCCTCGTAAGCGTCCCAAGGATTGTCTTCGAGTTGTTTATGTCCAAGACTGAGACGACGATTTTCTTTGTCTATTTCAAGAACAACAACGTCGATGTCTGCACCAACTTGTGTGAATTCTGATGGATGTTTTACCTTCTTTGTCCATGACAGGTCGCTGATATGGAGCAGTCCGTCAACGCCTTCTTCGAGTTCAACGAAGATACCGAAGTTAGTAAAGTTGCGAACTTTTGCAGTATGTTTGCTACCTACAGGATATTTCTCTTCGATCTTCTCCCATGGATCTTCTTTCAGCTGTTTGATTCCAAGTGACATCTTGCGCTCGTCGCGGTCGAGAGTCAGAATAACTGCCTCAACTTCGTCGCCAACGTGCAAGAAATCTTGTGCTGAACGAAGGTGTTGGCTCCAAGACATTTCGCTTACGTGAATCAATCCTTCAACACCTGGTTGAATTTCAACGAAAGCACCGTAGTCAGCCAATACAACAACTTTACCTTTCACTACATCGCCAACCTTCAAGTTAGGATCCAGTGCATCCCAAGGATGTGGAGTGAATTGTTTTACACCGAGAGAGATACGGTTTTTCTCATCATTAAAGTCGAGAATAACGACTTTGATTTTGTCATCGAGTTTAACCAACTCGTGTGGATCGCTTACGCGGCCCCATGAAAGGTCTGTAATGTGAACGAGTCCGTCAACACCACCGAGGTCAACGAATACGCCGTAAGAAGCGATGCCCTTAACGGTTCCTTCAAGTACCTGACCTTTTTCGAGCTTGCTAATGATTTCTTTCTTCTGTTGTTCGAGTTCAGCCTCGATAAGTGCTTTGTGAGAAACGACAACATTGCGGAATTCTTGGTTAATCTTAACAATTTTGAATTCCATTGTTTTATCAACAAACTGGTCGTAGTCACGTATTGGGTGAACGTCGATTTGACTGCCTGGCAAGAAGGCTTCAATTCCGAAGACGTCTACAATCATACCGCCTTTCGTACGGCACTTAATGTAACCCTGAACAATCTCATCGTTCTCGAGAGCTGCATTAACGCGATCCCAACTCTTGCTCATACGAGCCTTTTTGTGAGAGAGAAGCAGCTGACCCTTCTTGTCTTCTTTGCTTTCTACGTAAACTTCTACAGTATCGCCAACCTTTAGGTCAGGATTGTAGCGGAATTCTGATGCGGGAACAACACCGTCGCTCTTGTAACCAATGTTGACAATAACTTCTTTCTTGTCAACTGAAATTACTTTACCTTCAACGACTTGGTGATCGTCAACCTTGTTGAGAGTTTCGTCATACGCTTTTTCAAGTTCTTCTTTACTTGCGCTGGCAGTTGAACCATTTTCGAACTCGTCCCAATTAAAGTCCTGCAACGGTTCTACGTTCTTTAAATCATTCATGTGTAAATTGTGTTTGTTAATTAATAAAGTTTGACATTATGTTAATGTTGCACTACGCGTACATTATATATATAACGCACGCGTACGCGCGAAATCGGGTGCAAAAGTAATGCTTTTCTCTTATAACGCCAAAATATTCTGACGTTTTTTTACTGATTACGAATGGGTTACGCGATTTTTCTTCTATCCAAGTACCGTTTTAACGTGAGAAAGAGATTACCTATTTTCTTCAATAATCTTTTTTATATTACCAATCATAAAGAATGGCAAGTTTATTAAGCGGAAAGGTTTTTTGCCAATAGTGGTCTGTACGTTGTCAATCGAATAAGGTCCAGACCAAATTCTAATGCCAATATCGATTGGTGCTTGATCAATAAAAGAATGAATAGAGCGCAAATGAGAATTACGTCCACTTTTTACTTCGATTGGATATAGGCGTGAGTCTAATGTTAGAACGTAATCTACTTCTGCCGAAGCGTTTCCTTTAACCCAAAATTGGCGTTGCTGACTTACTTTATCGTTCAGTGTGAGTAATTCTTGTGCAACAACTTGCTCTGCCAAATATCCGCGCCATACATCAAGAATATCGTTAGCACCAATAAGTTCGCGACGTAATCCTGCTTGGTAGTTTGTTAATCCTGTGTCGAGCATAATAAGTTTGGGTTTTCTGCGTTCCTCACTCAAAGCTGGTACAACTACTGATGTAGTAGGGTAAACTATCTCGAGAAGCATTGCTTTCTGAAGTAATCTAAAAGCTTCACTCACTTCGCGTGCTTTATATTCGGAATGTGCAAAACCGCCAAGCGTAATTTGTTGACCTGCTTTTGTCCATGCTGTGCCAATCAAAAAGCGTACTACTTCTGCAACTTTTCCGCTTTTTACGTACTTCTCCACATCATCTCGGTATCCTTGAATTAGACTTTCATATATATCGTCAAGCGCTAACACGTCACGCGTGTCTGCGTATTGCTGTACAGCTTCAGGCATCCCGCCTACGATGGCGTATTGATTGAAAAGCGACATCAGTTCTTCGTGTACGGCTGCACTTTGTTCAGGATTGTCGATGAAATAACGCAAGTTTTCTTTTCCCAATGCGTTGAGAAATTCATAGAATGAGCATGGACGCAATGCCAAATATTCCACACGACCGACAGGAAATGATGCACTTACATCCACAACGTTCTCGAGAAGTGATCCAGCAGAAATAACGTGGATGTCTGGTCGTTGTTCTTTGAAATAGCGAAGCAGTGAAATGGTTTTGGGAGAATTTTGTATTTCGTCAATAAACAGCAGAACTGTTCCTGACTTCTTTTTCTTTCCTTGTTTGGCATAGAGTGAATTGATGAGGTCATCAAGCGGAATGTTGCGCTCAAATAAGGCTCTATCACTTTCAATATCTAGGTTGAAGTACAGATAATTGTCAAACTCTTTGCCAAAAGCATTAACCACGGTGGTTTTTCCTACTTGGCGTGCTCCTCGAAGCACTAACGGTTTTCTATTGTTACGCTCCTTCCATTGACGCAAGTGCGTCAAAATCTGTCTTTCAAACATAAACTTATTGTATTATGTTTGCAAAGATAAGTATTTTGTTTCAAAATAGAGGATACTTTGTTGCTTTTTTGTTCTAAAATATAGGATACAACAAGTGATTTTTGTTTCAAAATGGAGGATATAATGGTTTATTTTTGTTCTAAAATAGCGTTTTTCTCCTCCATTTTCTGTGCAACCCAATAGTCAATCAGTCGTCGAGCGATGGAAAGCTTTTCGGGAAGGGTAGGGAGTGCGTCAAAGCGGAACCAGTCGCCACAAGATAATTCTTCATCTTGCAACTTGAGCTCGCCAGAAGCATATTCGGCTGCAAAACCAACCATCAATCCGCATGGATAAGGCCATGGTTGCGACCACATATAGCGCAGATTTTTGATTGTTATGCCCGTTTCTTCTTCGGCTTCACGCGTCATCGCTTCTTCAAGCGTTTCTCCCGTTTCGACAAACCCTGCAACCAGTCCGTAGAATGGTTTTTTGAAGTTTCTCGCGTGTACAAGTAGCGCTTCATCGCCACGCGTTATCAAGCAAATGACTGCGGTTTGCAACTGCGGCCATACCTCATAGCCACACTGTGTGCAGCGTTTCGAGATTGCCGAACTCATCTCCATCGGCGCGCCACACCGTCCGCAAAATTGCGTGTTGCTGTCCCAGTAAACTAACTCGTAGCATTTGCCTGCTTTCTGATAGAACGGCAACGGCAGACGATAGAACGACTGGCGCAGCGCAACGGTTTCGAAGCGCGATTCATCAGGATTTTGCGCTAATCTACACGCTTTAACAGCGTGGTTGTCGAGCGTTGAAACATCCAATATATTGACTGACGAATCCAGCGCCACAGGCGGCTCTTCTGACAAAGGAATCTGTGCCTCGTTTGCTGCATCACGAAGAAGCAGAAGATCGCTTCCGCAAAAAATAAACCAGTAGTTTTTCATCCCAATTTCGCGTCTATCGTCTTCCTCTAAACAGCAACGCGCGATCGCGTTTAGCAGCCGGCGCCACTAACTCTTCAGGAACGAATCGCCAGTTATTGTTCGCTTTCGGGTAAACAGTGCCGCGCTTCTCTATCTCTTTCATCAGATAGTAGCGTTGGTCACGATCGCTGCGCCAAACAATGCGTTTCTCCAGCTCGTCCTTAGCGATACCAGCGCCTTTCGTAAGCAATTCGCCACCGCCATTCGCGCGATAACTATTCATCGCCACGCGATACGTTTTCGTCTCATCAAACGGCGTGCCGTCGGCCATGCTCAAGATTTTTACTTTCTCGCCATCGGGTTTTGTTACGTCAACTTCGTAAATGATTCCTGCTGCACTATCGAAATTAAACGTGAAATTCTTAAAGCCCAAGCGTTGCTGGTCGTTTTTCGTATATTCACTTAAAAGAAGCAGATGGTCGTCGGGCGATTTCATTGTATTGACCCAAAGATCGTAACTCATCTCCAAATGTTTTCGGATTTCTGCGCCAGAAAGTTCCAGAACGTAGAGCATGTTTTCGAATTTATACAGCTTAAACATATCGCTCACGTAAACCGCACCTTTTTCGATGCTCGTATCGAATGTCAATGGTGCATTAAACGCAATGTCGGCGCCTGTGATATCGAGTTCAAGATTCAAAATAAAATCGCAGAATGCACTACTGCCAAAATAACAGTCGCGTGTCGTGATGCGGTTGGCGAAAGTTCCAATTTGCTTGTTTACAAAATCATTTGTTTTATTGAATGAAGGCATAAAATAAGTCATTAAGTCCTCATCCACATCCACGTTACTTACGTCAACAAGTTCAGCCGTTTTGTCCACAACTTGCCACTTGCCCGATTTCTTCTGCAGCGTTAGCGTCGTCTCAGCAACAGATAGCGCATTATTTGCTGGGTTTAGGCACGCTACTTTACGTCCATCCGCGCCTGTCACTTGCTCACAAAATCGTGTGTGGTCGTGACCGAAAAATACTACATCAAAACCAGCAACTTCTTTCGCAATACGCAGCGCTGCATCTTCTTCATATTCGTCCGTCTTGATACCTCCGTCGCGTCCAGAGTGGAACAATCCAACGATAACGTCTGCTTTTTCGTGTTTTCTGACGTAGTCAACCCATTTTCTTGCACACGAAACCATTTCTTCGAAGCGCAAACCGCTCCAAATATGCTGCGGCAGCCAGTTGGGAATGGCTGGAGTAAGCATGCCAATCACAGCAATCTTGACGCCATCTCGCTTAAATACGGTGTAGGGTTGCACGTATGGCTTTCCAGTGCGTTCATCGATGATGTTCGCGCCCAAGACAGGGCATTTTATCTCGCTGATCCACTTGTCGTAAACCGCGTGACCTGGCTCGATGTCGTGGTTTCCGATGCCCGAAGCGTCGTACTCCATGTAGTTAATCAGTTGCGATGCGATGTTCGGACTAAGCGTATCGATAAAATTTGAATAATAACAAATCGGCTGTCCCTGCAAGATATCGCCGTTGTCCAGTAAAATCAGATTCTTACCAAACGCTTCGCGCTGTTGTTTTACATAGGTATTCACGCGCGCGAGCGAGCCTTTGCGCGCTGAACGATTGATAAAGTCGTAAGGAAAGAAACTACCGTGAACGTCGGTCGTTTCAATGAGTTTGATTTTCACTTCTTTTGCTTTCGCAAAGCACGACGTCGCCAAAATCAAGCATAACGTCAGACAAATACTGAATCTTTTCATAGTCTCGTTTTTTCGTGCCACAAAGATACGTCTTGCCACGCGAAAATGCAAATTTATTCGTTTTTTTTATGCAAAAAAATACAACGAAATTTTGGCTCAAATGAAGTAAAAAAACAAGTCGTTTTTTTGCGAAATTTTTGCATAAAAAATAGGGTAGCTGAGCGTCTCAAAAAGTCGCGATTTTAACTTAAAAAATCTTTAATTTAACAGTTTTTTAACGCGCGAAATTGAAACAAAATCGCCTCGCATGGTTCGACCGACCAAAAACACGTGTTTTTTTTGCACCGTTTTCGTGCATTTTTTTGTTAAATTGACTGTTAAAAAAGTTAAATGATATGAGATAGAAAATTATCTCACGTGAGATAGAAATTTATCTCACGTGAAATAAATTTGTAAACAGCGCTTTTCTGAAATCAAAAAACGCGAAAAATTTTCAAAACTCAACGAAAAAATTGCACAAATCGTTGGTTTTGTGCAGCGATTTAACGATTTGCAACTTTCTTTCACGAGTGTTAATTGCATATTTCTTGTATAACAATCCAAAATCTCGCTTTTTCGCAAAATTTTCGTTTCTATTTTTCAATTTTTTTCGTGCAAAAAATTTTCGTCGATTTAACATCCATTAACGCGAAAAAACTTGACAAATTTTTGGTGCATAAGAGCGAATGAAATAAGGCACAAAAAACACGCAAAAATTTCATGCAAAATTCGACTTTTTTTCATCGAGATTTTGAAAAAAAATACATAAAAAAACATTTTATGGTATATTTTTTGCATATTTGTTTGCAGGAGGAATTTTAGTATGGCATTTATAGACTATTATAAAATTTTAGGAGTAGATAAGTCGGTTCCGCAAGATAAAATCCGAACGGCTTACCGCAAGCGTGCAAAGCAATTCCATCCAGATTTGCATCCTAACGATCCGAAAGCTAAAGCGAAGTTTCAGGCGCTCAACGAGGCTTACGAGGTTTTGAACGACCCTGAGAAACGAAAGAAATACGACCAATATGGCGAGCGCTGGCGCGATGCTGAGGCTTACGAAAAGCAGAGTGGCGGCGGTGGCGTGCACTTCGACTGGAACGGTTCATCACCTTTCGATGGTTTTGACTTTAGTTCATTTTCGGGAGAAGGCGGTTTCTCAAGTTTTTTCAAAGACTTATTCGGCTCGGGCACGCGAAAGAAAAACGCATCTCAACGCTCTACGGGCGAAATGCAAGCAACGGTGCACATAGACCTTTACACCGCGCTGCTGGGTGGTGACGTTGTGTTGCAGTTGAGCAATGGTGAAAAACTAAAGCTTAAAGTTAAACCTGAAACGCAGAATGGAACGAAAGTTCGTGTACGTGGAAAAGGTTACCAACGCAGTGACGGAAGTTTCGGAGACCTGATTCTGACCTATCAAGTCACGCTTCCGCAACATCTAACTGAGCGCCAGAAAGATCTGTTGCGCCAAATGCGAAACGGATAGCACAAGAAATAAAAACGAAATCGCGCATCAACGGAATTGCCAGTTGATGCGAGATTTTTGTATTGCTTGTAAATTACGTTAGCGGTGCCTGAATCTGATTTCGCGAAGCCTGTGTTTTCCCATGAAGCGGCTTTTATCTACGTATCCATTGACGCCATTGATGCGTCCCTTTGCTGTGTATTGCCACATGATATACTCTTTTCGGTCGGACAATGTAGGTGGAACATCGGTGTAACGCGCCAACATGAGTTGGTAAGCGTCGATCTTTCCAGCCAGATGTCTATTGTAAAAATTTTCGCCCGTATAGAGTAATGGTTTTTGTTTATAGACTTTTTCCACCATTTCAAGGAATTTGAAAAGCGAATCACACAATTCCTGAGTGCCGAGCCCATTAGTTGTTTCGATATCTATCATGGGAATCAAATCTTGATCACCAGGACGGCATTGCGCCATGAAGTTTTTGAGTTGCGCTTCTTGGTCAGTTTTTGGTCTATAGAAGTGATATGAGCCTACTTTTAAGCCAGCATCGTGCGCCAGTTTAATGTTTTCCGCGTACCGACTATCTATATTATCTCCGCCTTCAGTAGCTTTGAGATAGACGTATGCCATCTTTGCGTTAGCGCCGACCGCTTCCCAGAAAACTGTTCCTTGATAATGGCTGAGGTCGATGCCGTGTATATGAGTGCAAGTATCTTCACATTCGTATCGGAATTGCGCTTTGGCGTTGATAGAGCAAAGCGTTAGAAGTAGAAAAAGTATAAAACGCATGAATTTCATGTGTGCAAAGGTAATATAAAAAAACGAGTTGCTGCAGCGTTGCGTTGCGAAAGTTGTTTTATTCTTCTATTTCGGAAAGCGATCGCACGAATCCGTGCAGTGCGTTGCTAATGGTTTCGAGTGGTGCATAGCCGACATAGCGAATGCTTCTACGCAAGTTTTTTCGTAAAGCCGCTGAATTGTTGCGCACGAAACCTGTGCGTGTCTGTCGGAAATGCCAATCTTTAGCGGCGTCGATCTCTGTATGACGAATGGAACGCTCCATCAATTTATATGCAGCAGGTTCATATCGCGTCACAAATGGCAATTCTTCTTGTTTGAAATCAAAGGCACACATCATCAGACTGCCTGTTAACGAAGCCATTCTATTCATGTGAAGACGCTTAAGCCAGTCTTCGAGTTTGACAAAGTCCACTCTGTCGCCACGAGTGCGCAAGTAACGACCGAGTTCTATAAGCTTTCCGAGTGATATACCGCTGTTCAGCATGTGGCTGATGTTATCAATGAGAAGGTTGAGCACGTGAAGCGTTTCTTTAGAGCTATCGAGAGCCAATTCTTCTTCTTCACGAATTTTTGTTTGTTTTCTGCGCAATAATCTGTTGGCGAGCAGTGTTGTGTCTGGATTGCTCGTCACTTCGGGTTCTGTATCTTCGAGTTGTCGGATTAGATTGCTTGGAACAAACTGAATATCGTCGTATTGGTGGTTTCGAATGCCTTGCGCTACTTCCGTACTGACGTGTTGCGCAATCGCAATCTCTGCTAATCGGTTCCATTTGAAACGTGACATCGGTTCGAGTTGCTCGTATTCGTTGAGCACGCCCGACTTCATCAGTTTCATTAAGTTGCGTTTAATAACATCCATAATTAGAATGCGCGATGATAGAAATCAATGTTTTCTCTTGTTAAAAACTCAATCGGCATGAGGTTCATAGGTGAAACAGGTTGCTTAAGCACGATGGCTTTGAACAGCGTTTCAATGCAATAATATCCTTGTTGGAAGGCATGCTGCGCTATTAAGAACGAAATAGATCCGCCTTTCAGGCAATCGACGTTCTTGCCGACTACGTCGTAGCCTGCTATCTTGATGTTGCGTCGATTTCTTTTAAGGAGATAGGTTCCCAACACGTGTGCTTTCGAGTTGAAAGTGATGCAATGATGAACGTTGGGATGGACTTTGAAAAATTGATCGAACACGTCTGCCGCTTCTTCTTCGCTTGGATTGCCAGGAAGAATGGCTTCAAGAATTTTGATATCTGCGTGTTGTTCTTGCATAAAGTGGCGGAATCCCGATTCTCGATTGACTTGTTGTTGGGTTGAAACACGTCCATTCTTCATCATTTTCATCAACATAATTTCTTTTTCTTCGCGTGCGAAAAGCATCAACATACGCGCTGCGAAAAAACCACTGCTGAACGAATCTTGTCCGAAGAAGGACAGCGGTTGCAATCCTGGTATATAAGAATCGAGAAACACGAAAGGTATTTGCGCCTTTCGCAAGGTTTCGGCTGCTCGTGTAGTTTCGTTTTTATCGAAAGGCACGATGGTTACGCCGTCAGGTTGACGTTCCAGACAAGTATTTAGTTGTTTTCGGAATGAAGAAGCGTCGAAACGGTCGTAGGAAATGCGTTCAACGCGAATTTTAAAATCACTTCTGTCGATGCTAACTTGCTCAACTCCTTTTTCTACTTCTTCCCAATACGTTTCTTTCTCGTGCTTCGGCAATAATATCACAAAGAGATATTCTCGGTTCAAAGCCAACGCGCTGGCGTAAGCGTTGGGTTTGTATTCCATCTCTTTAAGAGCGATTTCTACTCTTTCGCGCGCCGTTGGCGAAACATTAGGACGGTTGTGCAATACACGATCAACTGTACCGACAGAAACGCCAGCTCGTTCTGCGATATCCTTGATACGGATTTTGCTTTTCATGTGGATGGGTTTAATAAGTCGTTGCGAAGATAGTGAAAAAAATGTGCAAGACCGCAACAAACAGTGATTTTTTTGCTGTTCTTTTGCCGTTTTGCAAAGAAAATCATTACATTTGCAAAGTATGGCATGCCTATCTAAAGACAATCAAACGGCAAGATGGCGTTCTATCTTGTTCTTTTTCGCAGCAATCTCGTTGCTTTGCTGCTGTAACTCAAAGCATGCGCCTACTAAAGCAACGCAAGCCAACGAGAAAGCGTATTTCTATCATTACCGAAACCTTGATTCAACGATTTATTACGCAAAGATTGCGCTCGCAGAAGGTGATGCGAACGACAGAAACGAAGCATTGAATCATCTGGCGTTTGTCGCTACAGCCAGAATGGATTACGATAGCGCAGCAACGCTGCTTTCTGCAGCAAAGAATGAAAGCACTGACGTCATAGAGAGTCTCATTGCGAACGTACAACTTATGCGTCTTTGTCAGAGACAATCTAGAAACAAAGATTTCTACACGTACCGCGAAGCTGCCTTGCGAGGACTGCGTCGTATGTCAAAGGAACCGAAATACCGTTTATCGCTCCACGCTCAGAAACGATTGGCTTACGCGCGTAGTGAGTTCAAACTCGTCAGCAGTGCATACTTTTATTATGTCGGTTTGCTGTCAGAGGCTGCGTCATCGCTTAAGGATTTTCATCAGATTCCAGCCATCGAAAACGATACTGCACAACAATTAAATTATTTATATAATGTGGGATCGGGTGGAATCATTACATCCGACAACGCATCTTACACCAATCTGTGCGAGTTTGACAGTCTTTTCGCTTGTTATGTGCAAGCCCAACAACACGATATTAACTTTTTCGCAGCGCAAGCCATGCAAGGACTGAGCGAACACTTGCAAAGTACATCTGCAAGAGAGGAACTTCAGATTCAGCGTCCACAAGCAATGCGTTATCTGAACCGCGATAACATGCCCGATTCTATGCTCGCTGGAAACTTAGCACAACGTGCGCTCGACCTATTTAGCGCGTACGGCGATATTTATCAGAAGGCTGGCGGTTACAGAACGTTAGCCGAATGTTACTGGGCATTGCGCGACTACGACGGAGCATTGCATTGTTTGCAGGAAGCATTGTCCGACACGCTTATCAATCGAGCCCCCGATCTTGTTGCATCGATTGACGAACAGCTTTCACTGGCTTTTTCAGCGCTGGATGATAAACCCAGCAGTGATTACAACCGCAATCTCTATCTTGATCTGCAAGAAATGACGCGACAGGATCGTCAACTGGAAGCGCGTGCTGAGCAATTACGACAAACAGCGCGGCAACAGAATTGGATGATTGGTGCAGTTGCGGCGATGATTGCATTAGTTACAGTTCTATTGCTTATCTTCCACCAAATGAGACGACGCAGTAACGCGCGCTTTTCAATGGAAAAATTAATTGAACCATTGAAACAGTGGCGTGCAAACACGCAACGCGAAGACCATGCAGCAGCCGAGCGTTACGAAGAAGCAATGGAGCAAATTCAACTCACTGAACTGCAAATCCTAAACAATAAAAAGCGAAATCTGGAGCAACGTGCGAAAGTTTCATTGGTTAACAGTATCACGCCATTTATCGATAGAATGTGCAACGAAGCAAAGCATCTCGCCGACCAAAGCGAGAGTGACGCTGTTAAACAAGAGCGTTACGCTTACCTGCGCGAGCTCTGCGATAATATCAATGCATACAACGATGTGCTTACACAATGGATACAAATGCGACAAGGTCAACTAAGTTTGCATATCGAGAGTTTCGCGTTGCAAGACTTGTTTGATATTGTGCAGAAGGGTAGAATGGGATTTCAAATGAATGGAATTAATCTCGTCATTCAACCAACTAATCTTTGGATTAAAGCAGATAAAACGCTCACGCTATTCATGATCAACACCATTGCCGACAACGCGCGAAAGTTTACACCATCAGGCGGAACGGTAACCATTGCAGCAGAATTGAAAAACGAGCGAACCGTCGAAATATCTGTAACAGATACGGGCACAGGTCTATCACCTGAAGAATTATCTACTGTGTTCGACCATAAAATGATAGCGGCAGCCGAAGTTGAAGTAGCGACAAAAGATGGTAAAGCGCGGAGTCACGGTTTTGGATTAAAGAATTGCAAAGGTATCATAGAGAAATACAAAAAAATTAGTCAGATTTTCAGCGACTGTTCTATTGGAGCGACGAGCGAAAAAGGCAAAGGCAGCCGATTCTTCTTTCGTTTGCCACAAGGCGCTGCACACATTATTCTTGCACTTCTTCTCTTTGCTGTTCCATTGCATGCAAAACAACCGAGCGATTTCAATAAAAACATCCAGCAGGCTGCGGCTTTCGCAGATAGCGCTTACTATAGTAACATCAACGGAACGTATCGCTACACGCTTCAGATGACAGACAGCTGTCGTATGTATTTAAACCGCGCTTATAACTTAAAGAGATACGACGCTGATACGCTTGTTCGCACTTCTGAACAAGCGACACAGCCTCCTGAACTGCAGTGGTTCAACGATAGTGTGCCCATTGATTTTAATATTATACTGAATATGCGAAACGAAAGCGCTGTGGCAGCGTTGGCGTTGCATGAATGGGATCTCTATCATTATAATAATAAGGTGTACACGCGCTTGTTTAGAGAAATGTCTGCCGACAAAGATTTTTCTAAATACGTGCGCGTCATGCAGCGTTCAGAGAGTACGCGCGGTGTCGCAGTGGCTTTGCTTCTTGGTTTGTTGATTGCCATTTTTCCTGCATACTATTTTATTTATTATCGCAAGCACATCTACGATCAATTCTGCATCGAGCGAATCGGCGCGATTAACGAGGTGCTTTTAGGAAATGCATCTGCAACCGAAAAACTGCAGGATATCGAAGGCATCTGGAAGAAAATCAAACGCGCTCCATCACCAACACTTTCGTCAATCGTTGCACAAATAGAAGATTCCTTGCGCAATCATATTCAATTAGAGCAAAAACAGCAAATGAGTCTATCGCTTGCCGATGATGATTTGCATAGAGCAGAATACGAATCCGATAAACTATACATCGCGAATAGCGTTCTGGACAACTGTCTCTCTACGTTGAAACACGAAACCATGTATTATCCGTCGCGAATTAGTCAATTGATCGACGGAACGAACGCACATATCGATGACTTGCAAGCGCTTGTCGAATATTACAAAGAGCTTTACACCCTCTTAAGCGCCCAAGCAACGCGCCAGACCGAAGAGACAGCGCTCCGAAGCAAGCGCTTGACGCTCGGCGAACTCAATATCGGCAATCTCAGTGATAGCGATACGCATCTCCAAACCATTGGCGATCAAGATATGTTGACGCTTCTTTTCGAAATATTGCGCAAGAAAAACGGAGCGCCTTTGACGCCACAGATTTCTATCAAAGACAACCGCTACATTCGTTTGCGCATTCCAATGAATCTGAGCCTTACTCCAGAAGAATGTCAAAACCTTTTCACACCGCTAACCAGCGACTTTGACTATCTATTGTGCCGACAAATCATCCGCGATGTAGGCGAGGTGACTCACGCGCGCGGTTGCGGCATTCAGGCTTCGCATGAAAACGGACAAGCAAACGTTGTAATCGATTTAGCAAAGATATAAAACAATAAAAATACTATGCAACCTTTTAAAGTAATCATTGTAGAAGATGTGCCTCTCGAGCTGAAAGGCACGGAAGGAATCTTTAGAAATGAAATTCCAGAAGCAACCATTATCGGAACAGCCGACAGCGAACAATCTTATTTCCGACTCATTAAGAATAATCTTCCTGACTTAGTACTGCTCGATTTAGGGCTCGGCGGAAGTACAACTGTAGGCGTTGAATTGTGCAGACACACAAAAGAAAATTGGCCGCAAGTGAAAGTGCTGATTTTTACAGGTGAAATACTGAACGAAAAGCTGTGGGTTGACGTGCTCGATGCTGGTTGTGACGGAATTATCTTAAAGAGTGGCGAATTGCTTACGCGAGGCGACGTCGCCAGTGTAATGTCCGGCAAAAAAATGGTGTTCAACCAGCCTATTCTGCAGAAGATTGTCGATCGTTTTAAGCAGAGTGTAGGAAGCCAGTTGATGCGACAGGAGGCGTTAGTTCAATTCGAAATCGACGAATATGACGAGCGTTTTCTTCGTCACTTAGCGCTCGGCTATACGAAAGAGCAAATAACATCTTTGCGTGGCATGCCATTTGGCGTAAAAAGTCTCGAGAAACGCCAAAACGAACTCGTGCAAAAACTTTTTCCCGAAGCGTCTGGCGGCGTTAATGCAACGCGACTCGTTGTTCGTGCATTGCAACTGCACATCATAGACCTTGACAATCTGCAGCCAGATGAAGCATAGACGGCGCCAAATAGAAGAGATAATCGGCTGGTTATGCTTTGCGCTGGTCGTAGCACAACTCGTTCTGATGATCGGATCGTGGCTTGTGATGGCGGTTTCGCCAGACCATCCCGTTCGTTCATTGCTTTCTGGCGAGGGTTTGCGTTGGATGTGCGACCATAGCGTGGAAGTAATGGCGTCGCCCATTCTTGTGTGGTTGTTGTTGATTGCGATGGCGTATGGTTCGTTGCGAACGAGCAAACTCATTCAATGCATCCGCAAAAAAAATCGCAACTACCGCGAACGTCTTGCATGGAGAACGACCATCGGTTTAGCCATTCTCTTCGTCGTTCTATTGCTTTTCCTGACGCTTCCACCGCAAGCCGTTTTGCGAAACGCCGAAGGATATCTTTATCCAAGCAGTTTTTCCGACGCTTTTATATCGAGTATGGCTGTCGCGATATGCGTTCTGTCGGTCGTATATGGTTGCTTGAGCGGCACGCTGCGTTCATTGCGCGAAGTAGTGCGTTGCTTGACCATCGGCATTGCCGATTTTCTGCCCGTTTGGTTGCTCTATTTTTTAGCGGCTTTGCTGGTTTGCGCGATACGCTTCTTTCTGATCTAATTTTTTTTCAAACAAAATAAAAGCAGCGACCACACAAGTCGCTGCTTTTTTATGCATAGATTCGATTTCTAAACTATCAAACTCTAATAACTTCTTGCAATGATGACGCGGCATTTTGCAGGCTTTCCGCTCACCATGTCCACGCCTTCCGTTTGTTCAACGCCATACGGCACGCACCGAATAGTGGCTTGCGTTTCTTCTTTAATCTTTGCCTCAGTTTCTGCAGTGCCATCCCAGTGACAAAGGAAGAAACCGCCATCCTTAATTCTTTCTTTAAATTCTTCGTAGTCATCGCATTCGTAAATTCTCTCGTCGCGTGCTTTCTTTGCTTTATCGAAAAGATTTTGCTGAATGTCGTGCAATAGATTTTCAATATGTTGCGCGATGCCTTCGATTGGCAACGTTTCTTTTTCCAGCGTGTCGCGACGCATCACCTCAACAGTGCCTTGCTCCAAGTCTCTTGCACCGATAACAACGCGAACGGGCACTCCCTTGAGTTCGTAATCGGCAAACTTAAATCCAGGGCGTTTATTGTCGGCGTCATCGTATTTAACGCTGATTCCCTTTTGCTTCAATTCGTCGATAATCGGATTGATTTTCGATGCGATTGCATTCATTTGTTCTTCTGTCTTGCCGATTGGGATAATGACAACCTGCAACGGCGCAAGCAATGGTGGCAAAACAAGACCGTTATCATCGGAATGCGTCATAATCAAAGCACCAATTAGACGCGTACTGACGCCCCATGAAGTTGCCCAGACATACTCTGGCTTATTCTCTTTTGTGAGATAGGTTACGTCGAAGGCTTTTGCGAAATTTTGTCCTAAGAAATGGCTCGTGCCACTCTGCAAAGCCTTACCGTCTTGCATCATTGCTTCGATCGTATAAGTATCGAGTGCGCCAGCGAAACGCTCGGTTTCGCTTTTTACTCCTTGTACAACAGGAACCGCCATCCACTGCTCTGCAAATTCAGCATACACGCGAAGCATTGTTTTTGCTTCTGCTTCAGCTTCCTCGCGCGTTGCGTGAGCGGTGTGTCCCTCTTGCCAGAGAAATTCTGACGTGCGAAGGAACGGACGCGTGCGCATCTCCCAGCGCATCACATTGCACCATTGATTGCAAATCAAAGGCAGATCGCGCCAAGAATGAATCCAATTTTTATAGGTATTCCATATAATTGTTTCCGATGTTGGACGTATAATCAATTCTTCTTCCAGCTTTGCAGCAGGATCAACCTCTACACCGCTGTGGTCTTCCTTTGCGCGAAGACGGTAGTGCGTTACGACAGCACATTCTTTCGCGAATCCCTCAACGTGTTCTGCTTCGCGAGAAAGAAAAGACTTAGGAATCAGCAATGGGAAATACGCGTTTTGCGCGCCTGTTTCTTTAAACATTTTATCGAGTTGCGCTTGCATTTTTTCCCAAATAGCGTAACCGTAAGGTTTAATCACCATACAACCGCGAACAGCCGATTGCTCTGCCAAATCAGCCTTTTGCACGAGGTCGTTATACCACTGACTATAATTCTCGGAACGCTTGGTTAGTTCCTTCAATTCTTTTGCCATATTTTGTTGTTTTTTACGTATTCTGACCGCAAAGATACGGCAAAAAAGCGAATTTGTGGCGAGTTGTGCAAGAATTTTCACGTTCTATTCAATCGGTTCGCGCAGAAATGAAAATTTATGCAAAACGAAATGAAATTTTATGCAACAAGATAAAGTCGCAAAAAAGTGAACGAAAAGTGGGGTAGAACGAGATAAAATTGTGGCGAATTTAACAAAAAATTTAACACTCGTTAAATGTAAAGATTTTTCATCAAAATTTTGTCGGTGGTCTAATTGAAAAATTTTTGCGAAAAAGTGAGATTTTGGATTTTTATACAAGGAATATGCAATTAACTATTGTGAACGAAAGTTGCAAAACGTTAAATCACTGCACAAACTCGCCTTTTTGTGCAATTTTTTCACGCAAAATAGAAATTTAACTCATTTTTTTTCGTTCCGAAAAGCGCTGTTTACAAATTTATTTCACGTGAGATAATTTTCTATCTCATATCATTTACATTTGTTAACACGCTTTTTAACAAAAAAATGCACGTAAAACGCACAAAAATTTGACGTGTTTTTGGTCGGTCGAACGTTGAACGGCGAAAAAAAATGAAAATGAGAGCCACTTTTTTGTAATGATTTTTTACTTTTTTGCACTGATTTTCGGAAATTTTTTCGCGCAAAATTAACATTTTTCACACCTTTTAACAACGCCATTTCTGTGCCCAAATTTTTCCCTTTTTTATAGATTAAAAATGTATAGATTATGCATTTATTTTTTCTGAAAATGACTAAAAATTCGTTTCTTGCTCAAAAAAAAGTATAATTTATTTTGAATTCTATCGTTTTTCATATAATTTTACGGCAAAGTTTGCGCTTTTTCCTTTTGGATAGCGCATGCACGAATGACCAAAGTTTAATCTTTAATATCAAATTTGACATGAAAAAAATGAAATTTATGGCACTCGCTATGAGTGTTTTGATGGTAGTAGGCTGCTCAACCAAGCAAGGTACAGGTTCATTGATTGGAGCTGGCGGTGGCGCAGTCGTTGGTGGTATTCTTGGAAACATCATCGGCAAAGACAGCAAAGCAACCGCTATCGGTGCTGCTATTGGTGGCGCTGTTGGAACAGCAACTGGCGCAATTATTGGTAAGCACATGGATAAAGTTGCCGCTGAAGCAGCAGCACAAGTGCAGAATGCTAAAGTTGAAGAAGTAACAGATGCTAACGGATTGAAGGCAGTTAAAGTTACTTTCGACAGTGGAATCCTCTTCGCAACCAACAGTTCAACACTGAATCAAACATCAAAGAACGAGCTGGCTAAGTTCTCTTCAGTTCTGAAGAACAACACCGACTGTCACGTCGATGTGTACGGCCATACGGATTCAACAGGAAACGATGGTATCAACATTCCTTTGAGCAACCAACGTGCACAAAGCGTTGTTGACTACTTGAAATCTTGTGGCGTACAAGCATCACAGTTCCAGAACATCGTAGGAAAAGGTAGCTCAGAGCCTGTTGCTTCGAACGAAACAACTGAAGGAAAACAGCAGAACCGTCGCGTAGAAATCTATCTCTATGCAAGCCAAGAAATGGTGAACGCTGCTGAAGCTGGAAAACTCGAATAAGACAAACGCAAACAACGTTGAATAAACTCATAAGGAGGTCAAAGCATTTTGCGGTGGCCTCCTTTTTAAACTCTAATTCTCAAGAAATAGCGTCCCGACGCTACACCTTATTATATTATATATAGTGATGAAAAAAATTCTGCGCGGCATCATCGTCTTTTTTTTCGCATCAACCATTCTTGCGGTGATTGCATTTAGGTTTGTACCAGTGCTGGTTACGCCGCTAATGGTCATACGTCTTTGCGAGCAAGTAAAGGATGGCGTTACGCCACGCATCTATCATCGTTGGACTTCACTGGAAAACATTTCGCCGCACATGCCCGTTGCGGTGATGGCGAGCGAGGATCAGCGTTTTCTCCTGCATCACGGTTTTGATTACAAAGCCATCGAGAACGCTGCAAAGAAGAACCGCAAGAGCGGAACGAAGAAACTCGGCGCCAGTACAATCACCCAGCAAACTGCAAAGAATGTTTTTCTTTGGCCAGGCCGCACATGGCTGCGAAAAGGACTGGAAGCGTATTTCTCGTTGTTGATTGAAATTTTTTGGAGCAAGCAACGCATCATGGAAGTTTACTTGAATTCGATTGAAATGGGCGATCAAATTTATGGTATCTATTCGGTTTCGAAACACCATTTCGATAAAAAGCCCATCGATTTGACGCGTTCAGAATGTGCGTTGATTGCTGCAACATTGCCCAATCCACACAAATACAGTTCGAAACAGCCGACTCCCTACGTCAAGAAACGTCAACGACAGATAGAAAAGCAGATGATTAACATCCCATCTTTCCCAAAGGAAGGCGAAAAAGTAAATCCTAACACCGTCAGAGGCGGTATCTACAAAAAGAAATGATTGAGATAGATGATATAATGAATGGACTAAATCCGTCGCAGCGCGAGGCAGTGGCGTATCTCGATGGTCCGCAACTGGTAATTGCAGGCGCTGGTTCTGGAAAGACACGCGTGCTGACCTACAAGATTGCGTATCTGATTCGTACAGGCATGCAACCGTGGAAAATCTTGGCGCTTACGTTCACTAACAAAGCAGCCAACGAGATGAAAGAGCGTATAGCACAACTGGCGGGCGTTGAATCAGCATCGCGTCTCAACATGGGAACATTCCATTCTGTTTTTGCAAAAATTTTGCGCGTTGAGTCTGGACTTTTAGGCTTTACCTCTGATTACACAATTTACGACGAGGCTGACGCAAAGAACTTAGTTAAAACCATAATCAAAGAGTTTCAGCTTGACGAAAAGCAGTACAAGCCTGCTAGCGTGTTGCATCGCATTTCTATGATGAAGAACCGTCTCGTTCTGCCAGCACAATACGCTGCTGACGGCGAGGTTCAGCAGCGCGATGCATTGAACGGCGTTCCTGCCATAGCGCAAATCTATCGTGAATATCAGCTTCGGTTGCACCGTTCTAATGCAATGGATTTCGATGACTTGCTTGTGCAAACCTATCTCTTGCTTCGCGATCATCCAGACGTGCTGCGCAAATATGTGGAGCGTTTTGATTACGTTTTAGTTGACGAGTATCAGGATACAAACTACGTGCAACAGCAGATTCTTCTACTATTAACGCGCGAGCGTCAGCGCATTTGCGTGGTTGGAGATGACTATCAGAGCATCTACGCGTTTCGCGGTGCAAACGTAGATCACATCCTTAAATTTCAAACTGAATACAACGACGCTCGTCTCTTTAAGCTTGAGCGAAATTATCGTTCGACTCGTCTCATTGTTGCTGCAGCCAACAATCTGATGAAGCATAATTCAGCGCAAATTCCTAAAGAAGTATATAGCGAAGGCGATGAAGGAGAAAAAATTCAGCTGAAGCAGGCGTATAGCGAACAAGAAGAAGCAATCATCGTTTGTAAGGAAATCGATCGCATCAAGCGTCAAGAGCAACGAAAATATGCGGACTTTGCGATTCTATACCGCACGCATGCGCAGAGCCGAACGTTCGAGGAGGAGATGATTCGACGTCAGATGCCTTATCGGATTTATGGCGGACAAAGTTTTTATCAACGCAAGGAAATCAAAGATATACTGGCTTATTTCCGTCTTGTACAGAATCCGCACGACGAAGCCTCGTTGAAGCGAATCATCAATTACCCAACGCGCGGAATAGGTCAAACAACGGTGAACAGAATTAGTGAAGTTGCGCGCGAAAATAGCGTGAGTTGCTGGTCGGTTATACGCAATCTGTTGGCGTATCCCGAACTAAACATCAATCGCGGAACACTATTGAAAATCAATAACTTCGCGAATCTCATTCAAGGTTTTATTGAAAAAAAAGATGAACTCAATGCACTGGAAATCGGACAAGAGATTCTGCAAACTTCTGGCGTTATTGCAGACTTGCAACAAGGCAAAGACGCAGACGATCTTACGCGTCAGGAAAATCTGGATGAATTCCTTGCGTCGCTACAGTCATTCGTTGATATGCGAACTGAAGAAGGTAGAGGCGCAGAGACACGCTTGGCGGATTATTTGCAAGAAGTTGCGCTGCTAACTGACTTAGATAGCATGGACAAATCCGATGACCACGTTCATCTGATGACGGTTCACGCTGCTAAAGGCTTGGAATTTTATACTGTCTTCGTTGTTGGCATGGAAGAAAACATCTTCCCGAGTTCGCTTTCTATTGAATCGCGACGAGAACTCGAAGAAGAACGACGCTTATTCTACGTTGCAATAACGCGGGCTGAGCAACACTGTTTCTTAACCTATGCAAACCGACGCTATCGCTATGGGAAACCAGAAGAAAACAAGCCAAGTAGATTTCTAAAAGATATCGGTGAGGATCTGCTTGACATGGATCGCCCTCTCAACACGCGGAGTCGTGGTTTTAACGCAACAAACGATGCTAGTTTCTTCTATCCAAACCAACGTAACTCGCGGTGGCAGAACGCTAATCCAGTGGGTTCGCAATTTCGTGCAGAGCCTCGCAAAAAAATTACAGCGCCCGTCAAACCTGAAAAACCTGCAGAAGTTTTCTCGCCTGCGTTCAAGAAAAAATTGGATGAAGCAAATGGCAGGCGATTGCGTAGAATTACGCCATCATCTGCACCATCTGCGAGCAGCGGAAAAGCGCTTCTGAAAGTTGGCGACCGCATCGAGCACGAGCGTTTCGGCGTTGGAGAAGTGTTGGCTGTTGAAGGAACAGGCGAAAACACGAAAGCGACAGTTAGATTTCGCAATGCTGGCGATAAGCAACTGCTGCTAAAATTTGCCAGATATAAACTATTATAACACAAAAAAAGCGTATGGCAATCGAGATTTGCGCCATACGCTTTTTCTTTTATAATGCTTCGTCTTCGGGACGTTCTATGTTACGACTTTTTCTTGGTACGCGATGTTTCTTTTTCAACCATTTGGCTTTGCGTTCTTCGTAAATCTCGCGCTGCCTTTCTAAGAAATTGTCTGCCATCGCGTTGCTATTTGAATTTACTATAGATGACTCCGATTTGTATGTCATCGTACGGATTTGCCGATCCACCTACAAGTTTCGTGCTGGTCAACGACATATCGTGATAACATGCAGTGATAGAAGTCAATCCCGTTGAACTGTTGGTCTGTGTCGATAAAGTAACGGGCACAAGCACCGCTTTGTTCCAGTCACTCGTTGAACTACCACGCTGACGCATGTAATTGATGAGTCCAGAGATGTTGTTGAAAGTATAAGTGTTCGTGCTACTGCTATACGATGCAATGAACGACGTTTTGTAATCAGGCAGTTTACCATCTTCGAAGAACGTATAAAGTTCGTCGGATGGTATCAATAGCAGCGTACTTGGTGGATCCAGCGCGTAAGAGCTTTTCGATGAATTATTAATTCGCGTCAAAACCAATTTTGCTGAGTTAATAGTATCATTCTCGTGACCGTTCATGATATCGGTAACAGGCAGCGTCAGCTCGGTAAAGATGCCAGCTGGCGTCTTAAGATACGTGCAAGTGTTGTCGGATGCAAGCTTTTGCAAAGTTTGATCGTCGTTAGATATGTACGTCGTTTGCAGCACTTCTTCTGTTCCAGAGAATGACATAACGCCGTTATAGACGGTATCGTTGTAGATAAAGCGATAATATGCGTTCAGCTGTGACACGCGAACGTAAGCCATTGAACCTAAACCACTTTTCATTTTGAAGTAGAATCCAGGCGCAATGTTATTCAAGAATTTTACGGAATTTGTGAAATTCGATGGATTTTCATAATACTTACGCATCAGGTACGTGCCGTAATTATTGTAAGTCTTGTTATTCTTATCCGTATATTCATCATTCAGCCAAATGCGGATGCTTGGCGTGTACGTACTTGTACCTTTCAGCGAATCAGATGTTGCGTAATCCGATAGCGAATAGACTTGATCGACTTGATATCCACCATCACGAATGTAACCGTTTGCCTCTGGATCGAAATTAGAATAATACTTTACGTTTTCCAACATCGGGTGATCCATTTCGTATGCAGTGAGTTTCATCGTCGCAAGCGAGTCTCCGTAATAATCGCTATAGTAAAGGCGGATTTCACATGAGTCTGCTATGATTTCGCCACCGCTTTTGCTGAGAATACTGTCTATGTCTGGCATCGATGTATTATCCATAGTATGGAACTGAATCATGCAGTTGCCAGTGATATATGCACCAGTTTCTGGGTCGCGAACCTTGCCTAAATAAGCGATTGTGTTGCGCGAGAGAACGGAATCAACAAGAATAGAATTGGATTTTACAACAAACGAGTCGCTCGAGATCGTGAGATTGTCCGACGATTCAGTCAAAGTGTAACCGAGAGTGCCTGTGTTGTCATCGCAAGATGCGAAAAAAAGAGTAGCAAGTAAAAGACTTGCGAGGTATTTTAGTTTCATTTTGTTTGCTAATTAATCGAGATTGAACATCGTGATTATTCTGGGCAAATTTTATTAAAGAAATCTGTGTATTGCGTTGCTATGTCTTCGTCTTTTATTGTAAGCAAAGGACGTTTTGTTTTCTTTGCGTAAGCGAGCTGTTGCTTCTGAGTATCATCGAATTGCTTGATAAATGCGTCGCTATAGTCCACTGCTAATTTTCCTAATTCTTCAATATTAAAATCGTCGGCATAGTTCTTTAGCGTCTTACGTGTAGCGTCTTTGAATTCTACTTCAGCTTTAAAATCTTTCTCGAACACGCCATTCCAATCTTCCTTGAACAGTGTTGTCACCACTTTTGCATTATTAAACGAAGGCTCGTCTGCATAAGCGGTTTTGATATAGAAAGGAATTACGGAAGCCAACATGCCTTGACAGCAAATGATGTCAGGGATCCAGCGCAGTTTTTTCACTGTTTCGAGAACGCCTCTTGCAAAGAAAACAGCCTGTTCGCCGTCATCGAGTTTTTCAACGACTTCGTTTTCTTTTGGCGCTTTATTCTTAAAATAATCTTCGTTGTCGATAAAATAAATTTGTAAGCGTGAAACAGGGAGCGAAGCTACCTTGATGATGAGCGGATGATCGGTATCGTTGATGATAAGATTCATGCCCGAGAGTCTTATTACTTCATGAAGCTGACCGCGTCGCTCGTTGATAGAATTCCATTTTGGCATAAAGGTGCGGATTTCGAAGCCTTTTTCTTGCATGCGTTGCGGTAACTCATTGCCCAACTTAGCGAGTTCTGTTTCTGCTACATAAGGAGCAATTTCTTGGTTGATAAACAAAATCTTCTTTGCCATTCAATTATAATTATAATTTGTTGCGAAGTTACGAAAAAATATTGACATTTACGATTTTTTTTCGTAAAACAGCCCCAGAAAGCGCTATAATTGTTTTTTTTTAAGCATTTTAGGGTCTTTGTTTCAGCATTTTTAATATTTCAGAAACACAAAAAACCGTAGTTTTTGGCTACGGTTTTTCGCTCTTATATATATAATAAGGTGTTACTCAATCACTACAAGCGGAGCATCTTCCATCACACTTTCGCCTTGTTTTACGCAAATGGCGGTGACGGTTCCGTCTTTTTCGGCTTCAAGATTGTTTGCCATTTTCATCGCTTCAAGCACTACGAGCGTATCGCCTGCTTTTACTGTGTCGCCAACTTTGACTTTGATTTCGATAATCACGCCTGGCAGTGGCGCTTTCAGTGCATTAGCGGTGTTAACGTTGGCAGTTGAAGTTGTAGGTTCATCATCGGCTGGCGCAGATGGTTGACCTAAAACAACCTTTTCTTTCTCTGGCTCTTTTTCTTGCTCGGTTTCTACTACGAACTTATCGCCATTCACCGTTACTTCAGCCGTTGTGTCGGATAATTCATTGAGTTCAACTTCGTAAACCTTTCCGTCGATGGTATATTTAAACTGTTTCATTTTCTAATTGGTTTTTCTGTCATGTTTAAGAATTTGGAATTCCATTGCGTTTGCTTAGGCTGGATAGTTATTTTGCCCGTTTCCTTGTCGTGAACGTTGTTTCCTTTCCAGTCGTAGATGGCCATTGCGATGGCAGCGTAGATGTTTTTATCTTTTTTCATCGTGAAATGGTTTTATATCTTACATCGGCATGCATCCATGTTTCTTTGCTGGAAGCGTCTGACGCTTGTTTTGCAGTTGCGCAAGCGCTCTACAGATGCGGAAACGCGTGTTGCGCGGTTCGATTACATCATCAATATAACCGTATTGCGCTGCTTGGTAAGGATTAGCAAACATGTCTGAATATTCTTTCTCCTTTTCTGCGAGGAATGCTGCAACATCTTCGCCAGCTTCTTTCTTTGCTTTTGCTTCTTTAGCTGATAGAATTGCGACTGCGCCAGATGCACCCATCACTGCGATTTCAGCAGAAGGCCAAGCGTAGTTCAGGTCGTTACGAAGTTGTTTGCAGCCCATTACGATGTGACTTCCACCATAACTCTTTCGCAAAGTAACGGTTACCTTTGGTACTGTAGCTTCTCCGTAAGCGTAAAGCAACTGCGCACCGTGAAGAATCACTGCATTATATTCCTGTCCTGTGCCAGGAAGGAAGCCAGGCACGTCAACCAGACTTACAATTGGTATATTGAACGCGTCACAGAAGCGAACAAATCTTGCACCTTTACGAGATGCGTTTGCATCTAATACACCTGCGTAGCAGGAAGGTTGATTTGCAACAATACCAACGCTTTGTCCGTTGAAGCGAGCAAACGCTGTGATGATATTCTTTGCGAATTGTGGTTGTACTTCAAGCATTTCGCCGTTGTCGGTGATAGCAGTAATCACCTTTTTCATGTCGTATGCTTGGTTAGGATCATCAGGTAGCAACTCATTGAGCATGTTTTCGGCACGATCGATAGGGTCGTTACATTCGGTACGCGGTGCTTCTTCCATGTTGTTTGATGGGATATAACTCAGAAGCTTGCGAATCAGCGCCATAGCATCTTCTTCTGTCTTGGCAGTGAAGCTCGTTACGCCGCTCTTTGTTGCGTGAACCGAAGCGCCTCCAAGGTGTTCCGAATCGATATCCTCGCCAGTTACGGTTTTAACTACCTTTGGTCCAGTCAAAAACATGTAAGATGTGTTTTCCATCATCAAGATAAAATCTGTCAGAGCTGGAGAATAAACTGCTCCACCAGCGCACGGACCAAATATTCCACTGATTTGTGGAACTACTCCTGATGCAAGAATATTGCGTTCGAATATTTCACCGTAGCCAGCCAGCGCACAAATTCCTTCTTGAATGCGAGCGCCACCTGAATCGTTCATACATATAATCGGCGCGCCATTCTTCATCGCCATATCCATTACCTTGCAGATCTTCTGCGACATGGTTTCCGATAGCGATCCACCATTAACCGTAAAATCTTGCGCGTAAACGTAAACCAAACGACCGTCAATCGTTGCGCTACCTGCTACAACGCCGTCGCCAAGTGTCTGCTTTTTCTCCATTCCGAAGTTGTGACAGCGATGTAGTTTAAACATATCTACTTCTTCAAAGCTATCTTTGTCGATCAGCATGTCGATTCGCTCGCGCGCTGTATATTTACCACGTTCGTGTTGCTTTTGAATGGCTTTTTCGCCACCGCCCAATCGAGCTTGCTCGCGTTTTTCTACGAGTTCCTTAATCTTTTCTGTTTGTCTGCTCATTACTGAACTTTTTTATAGTTACAACAAATCGTCAAAACAATCTATTACTGTTTTGACGGCGCAAAAGTAATAAATTTTTACAATATATGCGGATTCTGAGTGTAGAAAATTGATTTTTTTGCACACTCCACCTGAATTGTGCAATTATCTTAGAAGTCTAAGCGAATTCTTGCATTGATTTGGCGTCCTGTCAGGTAGTTTGGCACTGCGTATTGCTGATTAGTAACATCGGTTATCCAGTAATAACTGTTCACATTACTAATGCCTAAAAGGTTCAAACAATCAATTCCCAACCATATATTCTTCACTCCTGCATTTGGTTTCTGTGAATTGTCGAGCAAACGATAGCTCATGCCAATATCAACGCGCTTATATGCAGGTGCCCTGAACGAGTTTCGCTCGCTTTCTTTATGTGGAGCAGAGAAGGGGAGACCGTCGGCGTAAGCCAGCTTTAGCGACATCAACCAGCGTGTTGTACCTGGGAAATAATCGGTAAAGAACAAGTTGACAGCGTAACGCTGGTCGGTTGGCAACGGAATGTTCTTGCCTTGGAATTTAATCCTCGTGTTCATCAACGATAATGATAGCCAACTGTCGGTGCCTGGCACGAATTCGCCATAGAGTTTCATGTCGATTCCAGCTGCATGTCCCGATGAAGTATTTTCTCCGTAATATACAACCTTAACGTTGTTCACGCTATACGGAATCATGCGTTGCAGCATTTTGTAATAAATCTCTGCGCTAAAGCGGAACGGTCTATTCATCATATTAAATCGGTACTCCATTCCACCGATGAAATGAATAGATCTCTGACTCCTAATCTTATTGTTTAGCGTTGCGTAAGTTACTCCGTCGATTGTCGTTGTATCGCGCAATTCTTTGAAGAACGGTGCTTGATAATATAATCCTGCTGCAATACGGAACGTAAGATTCTGATTAAAACCAGGAATGATGCCTAACGAAACGCGGGGACTAACAATTGTCTCTTTATTGAAGTTCCAATGGCTCATTCTTACACCATAATAAAGTGTGTAGAGCGTAGGATTATGGGTGTTTCCCTCGTCATCGTCCCACGCCTCGCCCGATGTCCAGCGCCATACATCTTGCACATACGCTTCTATTCGGTTAGCATCCAACGTGTTGTTAGCGCGTAACGAATAAATCATTTGCAAATCCGTTCCAGTATGCGGCATACTGTAACCAGCGGAATCGCGCATTTCATATTCAACGCTGTTCTCTGTGATGTGCTCTCGCTTCCAAGTCAATCCTGACTCAATGTCATGATGTTTTGTTTTATGGTTTAACTGAAGTTTTAAGCTGAAAACATCAGCGTCAAGATAGTTACGAGCGTGCTCGAAATACGTTCCAACACCGAGATTCTCGCTCGTTTCGGTTTGCGTTAACCAGTATTGTCCTTGTATATCGTATTTCTCTTGTTCTTTTGTAGTGAAAGCGGAAGCCAAAAGCTTAACACTTGATTTTTCAGTGAAGTTATATTTCAGTCCTAAACTGCCGAAAAACGTTCGGAACAAGTCTTTTTCTTGTCCGTCGAAATAGACTTTGAAAGATTTTACATTCTCAAGCGTTCCGAATTTCGTCTCTCTGTCTTCGGGTTCGAATTGATATCGACTGTTCGAGATGTTGCCTATGAAATCAATCTGCCAGCGTTTGTTTGGTCGATAGCTGAGATACGTTTGGTAATCTAAGAAATCGGGTTTGTATTCACCGCTCGTTTCGAGCGAACCAAGCAAGTATTTCGTTGTTTTATAGCGTACACCGTTGAGCCAAGACAGCTTTTTGTTGGCAAAACCAAGGTAAGCGCTCGCGCCAAGTAGGCTTGCTGAAATCGTACCTTCATGCATCCAATTTCGCTTGCCTTCAGGTTTGAGTTGCTTGTACGTGATATCCAACGCTGAAGCCATCTTATCGCCATATTTTGCTTCGAAACCGCCAGTGGAAAAACCAATCTTTTCAACCATATCGCTATTGATAACCGATAGTCCTTCTTGCTGACCGCTTCTGACAAGGAATGGACGGTAAACTTCTACATTATTTATATATACGCTATTCTCATCGAAACTTCCTCCGCGAACGTTGTATTGCGAACTCAATTCATTATGAGTAGAAACGCCAGCCTGCGCTTGAATCATGTCTTCCACAGCATTTCCAGATGCGGAAGGCGCGAGTTGCATATCTTCTTTCTTCAATTCTTCAGATTGTCCCGTCTGAATCTTGCGCGCAGTGACCTTTACTTCTTCCAGCTCGCTATCGTCTTCGTACATCACTACTTGCAAAGTCTGTTTGCCTTTCGGGCGTCTTAGAACGCGCGTCTTCGTCTTATAGCCGAGCATTGAGAACTTAACAACAACGGAATCGGCGCTCTGCAGATGCAGGGAGAACTCGCCTTTGAGCGAAGTCATCGTGACTTTGCCTTGCTTCGCAACAGAAACGGTCGCTAATTCAATAGGATGCTCTTTCTCATCCGTTACTCTACCAACGAGATCGAAACTTTGGGCATGCGCATACATGCCTACCAGAAAAAATATGCTGAAAAGAAATAATTTTCGTGTCATGACATATAGATAACGCGCGTGGGTTCATTTTATTGCTATACATGCAAAAAATATATCGCTTGGCGGGATAAAAATTTAGTTCATGCGAATTGTTAAAAAATAGTGTTAAAATAGGTGTGTCAAAGATTGTTAAAAATGTTAAGTTTTATTTGTTAAAATTTTATTTCGCGTGAAAAAAAAGTGCGTTTTTTGCGATTTTTTTTGCCCTTTGATGTGGACTACGGATGCAAAAAGGCGGTTTACGAGTCGTAAATGGGCGCTTTAGAAATCTATCTCACGTGAGATAATTTTTTATCTT
>Ga0065711_1000006_pt1 | contig 187897 bp, 68 predicted proteins | sample Hoacrofraction12_FD_59098 | JGI IMG/M metagenome (GOLD analysis project Ga0065711, IMG submission 59098) | Hoatzin crop microbial communities from Cojedes, Venezuela - Epithelial fraction 12 v2 (version 2) | ecosystem: Host-associated > Birds > Digestive system > Esophagus > Crop | place... | reverse complement strand
TTTTTTTTTTTTAAGCTAGTGTACCGTCTGCTTCACAGGCGGTGTTGAAAAAACTTGATGTGCAGTATGAACATTTGTCACCCTTTATTCCCAAGCTAAGAGCACTATCTTCCTGTTAGTCATCTTTCAAATGGAATAACAGCTGCATTAACACAAATTATTCTCTGTCCATCAATTTTAATTTCAAGACAAAAAGCAAAGGCAAACTCCAAGTGGAAGAGGAATGTTTCAAGAATAGTTTCTTCCCTACCCCCCTCCTACCCACTTACTTTTACAAGAATACGAATTCAGATGCTAGAATACAAGATAAATGGGAAGTAGAGTTTAGAAATATTTCTACACTAGCATGATCCAAATTGTAAAAATGTTACTAAATATTCTGTAAAAGTTTACACCAACTTATACTCTACACTTCACTGACTAACTAATAAGGAATTTAAGAAACTTGAAAAAAAAAACCCCAAACATTTTCACCTGCGGACGTCAAGAATAGGCATTGTGCCCTCAAGGTGCACAACAATTCATCTAACAAAAATCAGCTGCAAATGAAATCCGCCCACCCTTATCTTACAATGGTATGTTAAAAGATACAGATACATGCCCATTCATGATGGACAATACTTGCCAGATGCAAAAAATATACTACAACTCCAGTCACTTAGAACTTTTCAGTCACTTTCCCAACATAAGGTTTATTGAAATCCATTTTGAACTATTCCTAAATTCTCTAGGTTTTAAGCCTTTAAAATAAATACTCAAAGCACAATTTCTAGCTTTTTATCTACAACTAAACATGCTGGAAATATTTTCTTAAAAAGGTATAATCACACAATTCCTGAAGCTTAGATATAAACAAGGCAAACTTGTGATATAATTGTGCAACTAGGTAACACTGTATTAGTGTATAACATAACATATATTCATAAGTCATTAGTGGTATCTGAAAGTATAAACTCCCCAGCTCATTAGTAATAAATTCTGGAAAATAAGATTTTTATTAAATAAATTTGTCTCCATAAAACCAATTCTGACTCTGTACTGCTCATGACAGGCAGATTCAACCACCTTTAAGACAGGAAGTTCTTCCTCATTCTATTTTCCTTTTTAATAACGAACAGTCAACACAAACAAAACAAATTCTAATTATGAAAAGAAATAAAAGTGCATAGTAAAATAAGTATGAGCACAACAGACATTTTCAGCTTTAATATATATTTTTGATCTATACCAACACTTACACATGTCTGTATAGAAGACCAGAATACTAGTGTGCATTTTATAAGGATGGCTGAGTAATATTAAAATATGCAAACCAGAAACTGTCTGCCTCATAAAACATTGCCCAAGTTAAACTTATGTACACCTCAGGTTGGATATCTTTGAAATATAATTTCTTTCCATGTAAGAAACTCTTTAGATCTTTTCTTTGAAATAGGACAAGACTCAAAATGTGGCCAAGAATCTTATGGCGGAGGTATGACTTGAGAAATAGCTGTAAAAATCTCCATTCAATTTATCCAAGTTATAAACCTCTTAAAAAACAAAACCCTAGTCGTTTGCTCATATCGGAGAGTTCTTTGTGTTAAGTTTCCAGAGTCCATTTTCACTAAGATGAGTTTTCTTAGCAATGCACTCATGTTCCTGCTGGCTGGGCTGGCTACAGAGGTTTAGCTGGAAAGCTGAAGAGCAGGACAAATAGATAAACTGAGTGCAAGGAACAAAGGTCTCTGCAGGCCCATTAGATAATCAAAATAAATTCCACTAATCCAAATAAAACCCTCTCTTCAAAAACAAATTCTTCTGTTTTCTTCACTCTCAAAGAGCATCATGGCTAAATGTTCAAGAAAAGAAGCATCCCTCAAATGGAGCAGTATTAGCCATGGAGGGAGAGGGGCGGAACACAGAAAAAAAAAAAGTCTGCCAGGCAACAGTCAGTATATTAGTTAAGTACTTAATGTATCCTATCTCATATTTATGTTGTTGTAAGTTTTTCATTGTTCTTTTTCTGTTACACTTAAGATATGTTTTTAAAAATGATGCTACATTTATTTCACACTTTACTAGCAAATTCATGCCATGTTAGAATGGCTATCTAGTTCAGTATCTTGATAGGAGTTTTCCAAGTCTACAGCATGCTTAGGCAAGTAATCCGAAAAAACAATTGTCTGATGGAGTTCTTTATTTCCACTAGAGCTTTACAGAAATTGCAGTCAATGTGGAAGTAGCCAAGAGTTATGAACTGTCAACATGCTGATAGGAAAGTAAACAACGTAAAAGTGAAGCCAGCATTTGAGTCTCACAGCGTGGTACACTGCTGTAATGGTTTAAATCATAAGCCAAATGATTGTTATTATAGAGATAGTGAATGTCATGCTTACAGAAAAATTGTGCATGTTAAAAATGACTGCCATTAAAGAGATAAGTCTCACAGGAGGAAGGGACCCCAAGCCAGTAAACAGACAAAATATATTACAGCAAAAAACAGGACAGAAAAGGGAATTCTTGTCTAATTACCAGATTCAGCTATCATTTATAGTACTCTTTGCTACCAAGAAAAGGCTGGAAGAGACACGGATACAAGGGCAGCAGACTTATTTATTTTTTTAAAAGCAACAGAATCTCAGTTAGAAATAAGAGCATGGCATCTAAAATATGAATGTCTGAAAGTAGATACTGGGTCTTTGTAGGCAAGTCTTTGGCATTGGTAAGAATAGTGCACATAAACGGCATTCTTATTTAAACGTTAAAACAAAGAAAGGTAAGGCTGATCCATAGAAACTTAGAGAATCATATCGCTCCACCTCTATCTCAGAAATATGTTCTTTATTGCAGAAGAAGAGGAAATCTGCACAACCATCCCGCCTGTTATTATAACCAGATTTAAACACCAGGAAAGGAAATATCTTTCAAGACAACATTTAACAGGGAAACCTTTACGTTTACTGTCCAGGAGGCCAGAAACAGAGGACTTTGTACATGTGACAAAATACAAGTTACTGTTTTAGTGTTCTCGTAGCACACAGCTCTGGCCAGAAGACAATTTTGTCCCTTTCAGCTTGGAATCCTACTGACAGCTGTATGGTAGATGACACGGAAGAGCAACATGTTCAAGAATTCTTAAGAGTTAAGATTCAAAGATTTTAAATCCAGACAGGACCATGATTATGATATCTAAGAGCCTCCTGAGCAACGCAGACCAATTAATTTTCTTGAATCAATTCCTGCTTGATGGACATTTCAAAGAAAACCAAAATACTGTCTTTTTTTAAAAAAAAAAAAAAGTTACTGCTGATGGAAGAAAACTGTTCCAGTGGTTGCTTCTTCAGCATATAGCATGAGATAAAGATGCTATGAAGAGTCTACTTTGAACATTGCATGGAAAGTTTCACTGATCTTGTGCCATCTTCTTACAGCCAAGAATATGAATTTAGACACACCCAGTACCATGAGGTCTGATTTGGTTTTTGAAGACACACTTATTTCTGTACTGTGCTATCAAATATTCTTAGGACAGTCTGCCTAGTGTTGTAATCTCTCTCAGAATGCCAGTATTGGAAAGCTTAGTTTCCACATGCTCTATGAAAGACAGCTTTATCTCCAGTAGAGCTGATGCTCTGGCTGAATTTGTAAGCCTTCCTAGCCATACAGTCGTTTTACTGCATTTCAAGGGTGCCTCTACAGCAATAGGTCGCTCTGAAGTGGGCAAACACATCTCAAATAGAAACCCATTTGATAGGCTAACTGCTCCTTACATGCACCTTCTCTTTGCCACTTCTCGGTTAGTGTGCACCCATTGTGTGTAGGCATCAACGTTCATATTCTCAGGATCTTTCCAGGAAACATACAGATCTGCTTCTCTTGAGCTCTGACGTGACCCCATGCTCCTATGCATTCCCAGACTGTGAGATAACTGAGTGCAACAGAAAATACCCCAAGTGCGTTGCACAATTTTCTGTCACTTTGTATGTGCACCTTATCAAGTATACAGGTAGCAGAACCAGACACTTTACTCCTGTTATTATCACAGATATGTTAAATGAAAAGCTTCTGGAATTTTTGTGTTTAATAGTCTCTTCTTCATATAACTAAGAAGCATATCAGCCCCCTTGGGCATTCAGACAAGCTTACGACTGATTGCCCATTCGAATTTGAGTGGGTTATCCACTGTAATCACAGATTGCTTCCAGACTAAGTCTGGGGGGTGGATGGGATTCTGTAAAACAGTGTTCTTTATTCCTAGGAGCAGAACTTTCTTTACTTCTAGCCATTTCAAAGGCTCCTTATTTATTTGCACCAAAATCCACTTGGAAACTAATATGTGAGAGAAATGCTCAGCACAGAGCACAAGTTGAAGGGTAAAAGTCATCCTTATAAGTTATTCTCAAGGTAATCACTTCATATCTCTTTTCATTATGCACCATATTTTTCAGGTATTCATTTTGAATATATTTTAAAAAAGAAAACATTGAGCTCACTATATTTGAGGACTTCTAAAAAACTATTACACATTTGAAGGATTTTGTGCTCCAGGCCAGCAGTTTGTCATCTGTGTTTCTCTGTTACATGTGAAACTAGATGAGAAAATCAGATTATCACTCTCAAAGCCCTTTAGGAGAAAGCTAAATTAACATGACAATTCAAGTTCATGGAAGAAGATACTTGTGCAAAGTGTGCATGACTTAGAAATCCATTTAACATTGACTTTGCAATTAAATTAGCTTAGTTCCTAAAAGATACTAGAGCAAACTTGAGAATGTCATAGGTAAGTGAAGTAGCAATGCAGAAGGCTGAACTCATGCAATACCTTTCACTACCATTTGGATAACTGTGTTTTCCAGAAGTCTCTATGTCTTCCAGAATCTTCATCACAAAATTATGGCAACCATAAAAGAAAAAAATACCACTGGGACTTTAATATTTAGAGGGAAAATGGCAGCTGTAGAAGGAAAGGACTAGCATAGCTGCTATAGGCCACAATCTGGCTAGGAAGAGTTACATATTTAGCACAGTTCTTTGTTACTGTATTCTGGAGGGTAATACCTATAAAACTGGTGGTATCTCAGGGCTGGAATATAATGCATTTAACAGTGCTAATATGGTAATGGGATTTAATGTGCTCAGTTCAGCACATTGCTGAAGTGTCCTTTGAAAGACTCAGAAGTACAAAGATTGGTATAAATGAAGTACAACTAGAAATGTGTGTATGTAAGCACCAGATGAAGTAGCAGAACAAAACTTGAAAAGAATGCCCTATACTGATAACAGAGGAAACCATATCCAGCAATAAAATGAGGACTGTGCTGCTTTTGTCAAAACCAGAAATCCTGTGCTCTGATGTGACCGTGGCCACAGACTGCGCGTTGGCAAAGACCCTGCATTCTGCAAGCAGGGCAATAGCATCAGGGTTACGGCATGCCGTGTATATATTACACAGCCTGCTCCTTTTCCAGGTAGCTCACCAGGAAAACAGACTGTCGTCATATAGATGGATCTGTCTCCAGCAGGAGCAAGACAACAGTAGAGCTACCTTGCCTGTGATTTATGGAGATTAATGCAGGCAAGATTTGGAAGCAAAGGCCCACTCCACAACAATTGTGGACTCCAAAGAGTCTGAAAGTCCAAAAGTGAGTTTGCTGTTGCCACGCAAGAACCTCAGAGACATGATTGGATGGGAGACGGGATTCTATAGTTGATGTCTTTGGACCTGTGTCAAGCACAAGTGATCCTGGACAGACTATTTGGGCATACACGTCTGTGCTTGAGTATGTTGGTGTGAAAATGAATGTAAGTTATGAGGCAGATAATGAGTAAAATCAGTTTACTTACAGACTTTGTAAATAGATACCAACTTCTGCAGGTGTAACTCCTCACACTCACACAAGTGGAAAAAAGCAGAGCCTTGAATTTTCAGTGGAGAAGTGGTTGCGAGAGAGGAAAGGTGATCTATGTGTCATTACTTCTCTAGCAAACAGCCTTACCTTTTGCTGAGAGAAATGGTCCTACTTGAAAGAAGTCATGAAACTAGCTATGCAGGATAAATAGATAAAATGATGACAAACTGATAGTTTTCATGCAATATTGAGCTTAATTTCTCTCTTGGCTTTATGTTTATAGACATAGACTACAACATCCAATTTAGGGGAGAAAAAAGACACCTTTGTGCAAGCCCCTACCACTTTTAGCAAAAGCTCTTAGCTAAGGTGAAATCTCCTTACGTTTCAAGAGTTTCCAGAAAGAAGCAGCAGTAGATTAAGTGCAGTAATAGAAGAAAAATCTGTCAAAGAATAATATACCCTTGAAATACATCAGAAAAACTAGTGACATAAGTTTGAAGATTCTGGAGAGAAAAAGGTACTTAGAATACTGCAGAATCAAAAAAAAAGTAAAGCCAAGAGGCCTGAGCAGGCATGCTATGGACTAGTATAAATTGCAGATTTATACTTAGCAGCCTGCTCCTGCTCAGCAACCTACCGGCCCAAGCATCCAGTGTTGGGATTCATACACAATAGAAAGGTGAGCAATGGAAGCAGAGAGCATGGCCAGGGCTTGACATACTCTATTTCATGGCTCAGTGAGTAGCTGACATTGCATTTAAAATCTGCTGTATTCTAATAATCTCCTGATTATAACAAATGTCAGCATAGCTGAACTTTACATATGTGACTAGCTTATTAACTAGGCGAGTTTAGTGGTATAATTTGTACATTTTTTTTAAGATTGGGTAAACAGCAAGAAATATTTTTGTCCATCACTTTGTTTTCCAAATTCACTTATAAGCTATTTTCCCGTATTTTTTTTCTGTCATTGCTAAAGGTATGATACAAGTGATAGGAATAATCACTGATGTAAAGATCCTGGAGTTCAATTAAAAAAGGGCAGTGAATAATTACAAAGGCAGACAGGAAAGCACAGTTCTGGTGAACATGGGATGCAGTTTCTTGAGCACCTCATGGCCAGGAGGCAGCAGTAAAACAATGCCAAGACTGAGGTGCTACAAGCATTAGGATACGTGAAAGACCAGTTTCCCAGAGGCATCAAACATGCACGTGGCAATTGTCAAGACAGGGGATGTTGGAAAGCTACTGCCATAACTGAGTCTTGAGATGATGCAGCTGTTTGCTGTGACAGGTGTTTCCTTAAACAACCCATATAGCACAAACCTATAACACATGCAAGGGCCTGGAGATATGTCCAAGTCAAAGAGCAGCCCTTTAAGACAGGCAGAATGGTGGTGATCTTGGTCTGACAAGCAGTCAGCACTGCAGGCTGCATATTAGTATCTGTATGCACAGCTTGACATGAAAAAGAGTCAGAACTAGCAAAACCCAAAGACAATAAATTCCACAATGACCACACATCATGGTTCAACCTGGCAGCCAGCAACTAGGAGCACTTGCTCAGTCCCCCTCCCACCTCCCCATTGGGGTGGGGAGGAGAATGGACAAAGAGTAAAACTTGTGGGTGGAGATAAAGACGGTTTAATAAGACAACAAAGGAAGGAATAACAATAATAATGATGATGAATATGCAGAACAAGCTATACACAGTGTAATCTTTCTCACAGCCCAATGACCGATTGTGCAGCCAGGCCCTGAGCAGCGATCGTGGAACTTGCAGATTTTGTGGAACACACAGGTCCACAGAGCTCACTGAACTCAAGGAACTTGCTGAACTCATGGAAAAGTTTTTGCCCCCGGTCAACATTCATAAACTGAGCATGATGTCCATGGTATGGATATTTCCACTGGCCAGCTTGGGCCAGCTGGCCGGCTGAGCTCCCTCCCAGCTCCTGCATGCCTGCTCATCAGCTGAGTGTGGGAGATGGGAAAAAGTCCTGGATTTCTCAGCAACAATTAAAAACATCAGTGTAATACCAACATTATTCTCATACTCAATGCAAAACACAGGACCTACTGGGAAGAAAATTCACTCTATCCCAGACAAAACCAGGCCACCACACTAAGTGACAAATATTAATTTCAGTTAAGGATAATCTCTTTACCACAATACAGACATCTGAAAGTGAAGATGTGTTGCAATATTGAGACTTGAAGAGATCATCATCACCCTCTGAAGCTAGAGCATTTACATGCATTTTTCCTTCAACTTTGGAAGCTTCTTATTCTTCCACTTCAGATGAGTGCAGAAGAGTCTGTGTTTGTAATATAACTGTAGTTGAATTTCACATAGGATCACAGATGAACAGTGTGCAAAGTGTAAAGCTTTGCAGTGACATCTGGTCTCTGCAGCATAGCTGCAGACAGAGAATATCACCAGAGGTTTTGCCAGAATTCAGATGAATAGGAGCTTGATAACTTTGCTTTGTATTTGTCACTTTAGATCAAAATACAAACTTTCTATTTTGCACTTCTAATGTGTCCCCAAGTCACAGGAATACCAAAAAATACAATTATGTACAGAGATTATTTCCTTCATCACTGAAATGAAACCTCCTTTGGGATAATGAGGGACTGAGGAGCATACAGTAAATCGAGAACATTATTATGTTCAAATATAAGTCTGCATATGTAAGTCTAGGAATATGCATGAGCTCTGATTTGCAGACAGACTTAAGCTAGGTAGCTCAGTAGGAGAGAGCATATTTGGTACTTTGAATATCTAGCCACAAACAATTAGAACTTGCTGCTAGTACAGCAAGTTCTCTTCAAAAATGTGATGGTGCACCTGCAGCCAGAGCACTTATTAAGGCACATGTATCAATCACTTCCAGGGAGGCTTTTTGTGCCATGCAGAAGCTCGGAGGTCGCATCAACTCTTCAGTGCTGCCTATTGAACTTTCAACACCATTTCTGAGCACTGGTGTTAACTCAGTCTTAACATGGCACAGATTAGCTTAAGTGCTTTGTACTAATAGGATCGTAACACTGGAAACTGTGACCTTGCCCTCCCTAACCCTTGAAGCCTTCTCAGACTGTAACAGAGTCTTTGAAAGGCTTCAGTTAACATTACTAATTATAGCTGCCTTTTCCTGGGTTTAAAAGCAGTGAAACATTGTTTTTAGTCTGACTGAGGCAATGCTAGAAGTCCCAAGAAAAGATTCTTCTTTTCTCAAGCCCCTAAAATTTTCATAAATGTAGAAGTCTTACTATCTTGGAATGATACAAGATAACTTCTTATTACTAGATTACATGTTAAATCTCATACAGAAAAGTATTAATTTCAGGCATCCCTTTGTCTTATTAAAGCATTACAAAGAGCCTAGAAATGACAATTACTGAACATGTCCACCACTACCTCAATATACAGTTTCTGAAAACCATATATACTATCACCTCAGAGTCCACAGACAGAATTAAACAATTGTCACCAAAGAAGTAGTTTCCCAAGCACATCTTTCTAGTATGTTTCATATGTGGATGCACACACACACACAAAATATTACCACCCAGCATTAAAGTCAGAAAAAACAAAATCTCACAGAGAAACCATGCCTCCCCCCACCCCCAGTAAAATTATATCGTTTCAAGTAGCTGTATCAGTAGAACTATATCGGTTGTTCAGTCAGAAACATGATTGACATCAAATAGAGCAGCTCTTTTCTATCTGTTGTCATCTCAAATAAGAACAACAACATAGTGATCTCAGATTGCAAAGACTCACGAGCACTCATACAAACCTCTGTCTTACAGCTTCTTAATCAAATTAAATGCTTCAACCATCCACCCGTCTTATCACATGTTAAACTTTCACTTCAGAAGCATCAAGATCACATATATAAATCTCTCCCTCCTGGATGCTTTGCACTCTTTAGCAACCTAGCTAAAAGGATTTATCTCCAAGTCCAGCTACCCAGGGACACTACCGCATTTCTGCCCAGTGAAGGTGTTTGACCCTCCCTGCAGGAAAGACGTGCCACGAGCATGTGCAACAACAGACATTGTGAGTTTCCCAAAAATCTCTTAACATATAATTAAAAGAAAATTTGATTTGTTTAGTAGACAGAGAGCTATTTGGGATGAGGAGGTGCACGTTTCCTCCTTCAATGACTATGTAGTGTGAAATACTGGTGTATTTATAGAAATAAGAATACAAATCTGAATTTCTCAGACATTATGTTTAAAAGTCAGGTTGGTGTGCTCTCTCTCTCACTCCCCCCTCCTGTCCCCTGCCTTTCCTTTGCATCTTTTCTCCAGCAAAGATTTAATTATTTAATGCCAAGTGCAATAACATCAGGAGCGACCAAGAGCATTCTTCCATAGAATACTTCATAGCACACTAATTAGGACTCTTCTGAGAGATTTAACAATCCCTGTAGGCAGAGGAGGGAGCTGAGTCTGATCTCTTCTAATCCAAATGACTGTCCTTATTTTTGTGATATTGCAAAGGGGAGCAGCGGATTTTAGTGGCCACCTTTTGTGAGAAAAATGCTGCTCGTGCCTCACTCCAACTATGGATGGGTGCCTTGTTCAGTTCCAAGAAATGGGTTAAGAGTGACAAATCCCAGTGCCTAGCACTTGGTATTGCTTACGTAGATTGCACAGCCTACCATGTAACATGCTGGCTTTGATCCGGGCATGTTACCAGCTCTTCCTCCCTGGAAAAAGAAACTTAGGTACCGAATTCAGAACTTTGAATACCGCTAGGTCTGCATGTGAGGCTCTGCAACGTTGGCCTTCGCTCCCTCCAGCTGGATGGAGCTTATGCAATATGAAAGGAGCGAGCTGCGCAGGGAGCACATTTTCATTTATGGCGGAGCATGTTGTTGAGTGGTGAGGAACACATGCTGGAAGGGGAGCACCAGCATCAAGCAGCCGCCAGGAGGAAAGCAGCACATGAACTGGCAAGCTTTACCTTCCTCACAGTTTTGAGGATCAGACCAGAACATCATACTTTGGCCAGTACAAATGGGATATTGCAGTGCATCAGGAAAGTATAAGCAAACGAGAGGATTAGCACTGGGCTGAACATTGCATCTGATTGCAAAGAAATATTTTACACACATATTTGGGTAATCTGTTATAGGTGACATAAACCAAAGGCACAAAAAAAATTGCTAAAGTGATAATAATATTCAATTACCTCTCCCATTATTACAGATCACTGACGTTTCTAACGTTTCTGCTCTTCCTTTAACTCTCCAGTTTTGCCATTGAAAATTCAACAGTAACTAATGATGACAAAAAATAAGGACAGTTAATAAGGACTGGATTTTTTTTTAAAAGCACGGCCAGTATTTTAAAAGTTATTGTAATGCCTATGGAAATCAACATCAATGTCCCCCAAAAAACTAATCTGAGATCTTTTAATTACAAAAGAAAGTTGCAATATGAATATGAGTTATGCCACCCTATACTATTGATTTTTAAACCATAGCAAATGTGAAATTTTAATCATATTTTTAAAGTTGCTGCTCTTTATTTTTACCAATTAATGACTTTCAAACTTCATCTCGTGATACTTGATTAGCCCTCTTAAATACACTGGCGGTTATACATTCTTTATTTATGTCATTCATTAATCACTGTCCAATAAATGCTGTCAGAAGGCTGTTGTCTTTGATGTCTCATTGTTCGCTGCTTTCTTTCTTGCTGGTAGTTAATCAAATGCTCCCCTGCTGTGGTCAAAGCACAGTTTGATAGCAGTTTCAGAGTTCCTCCAGCATTAAAACACAGAGCTTATTGCAAAGGTTCATTTTTTCTTATACCATACTAAACTGAAGGTTTTCATTTTGCGGTCCTCGGCAAATGACACATTGTTGTCATGCCCTTATGACTGGGTAGCTTGGAAAATAGTACTAAGTTCTGCCATCTAACTGAAGCACACTGTAATGACTGACTAATTACCTGCAGCTCTGAAATGCACTGCCAAGTCTCCACTGTCAATCACAGTGAAGTAATGTTTCTCATTTTTTTGGGAGATTGGAATTAGAACAATTGTCAAAATGTGTTAAAACTTCAGGGGGTGGTAAGTCAAATGAAAGCATCCAACTGAGAAAAATTTCTATCCTGGGATAAAATGAATATTTTGATTTCTAATGTTTGTTCAAGACAGGTTTATATTGAATATAGTCAGAAAGAAATTCTGCAAAAGCAATAGTTAGTGGGCAGACTGAAAACAAGTGAAGTACCAACTCAGAAGAGAATAAAAGAGAACGAAATGGGACCAAGAATCATCACTAAAAACAAAAACAAATTTAAAAACAGGCTATTAGAAAATACTTTGTGTTTTTATAGTAGTTTGATATTGCCATACTTCTTTGCTTTAAAAGAAATCCTCAGTGTTTAGAGTTTTTACATTAAATTAATCTAGACTAATGATTTCCCGTCTCTTTGTTTTCGGAGATTTTATCCCTGATTACATGATCCGCCCAACAATTGCAGCCGTGCAGCCGAAGAAGCAGTAAAATGTAGTAAGAGATCTATCAGATTAATACATCGTATTATCACCTTTTACTTGGAAGTGAATTTTTGTACTTATGTAAGAGCAGCAGCACAAATAAATGTATAAAGAGACAACAACATTTTGGATATTGTAAATGTAAAAAAAACTAAAAATGCATTTGTAAAACCATGTTGAGGTGGAATTCTAAACCCAGAGATAAAGTCAGATTCAGATAAAAGTATAAAGAGAAAACAACGTTTTGGATATTACAAATGTAAAAAAAACCCCTAAAAATGCATTTGTAAAACCATGTTGAGGTGGAATTCTAAACCCAGAGATAAAGTCAGATTCAGATCAAAAGGCTCAAGAAAATGACCAAAAGCACCAAAACAGCTGAACTTTGGGAATAGTCGAGATCAAGATATAATTTTTAGCTGCATAGTTCAAGTTGCCTTAAATCCACCAGGATTATTAGGAAAAATGTTTGTGTCTGTGCTTATTGCTTTGTATGTTATTGAAGTATTAGTTTTGCTTCCTGTCCTGAGATCTATCCTGCTTTTCAAACACGAAACTGTATGATTAGCATCTGAACTTTAGACCTGCTTAAAAAGTTCATTAAAGTGCTTAAAAAGTCACTGGCATCACTGATAAAGAGTAAGCATGTTTAGAAAGGAGATTATTATACTAGATAATAATTTTATAAATAATATATAAAAACTACCGTGTTTAGCAAGTGATAAACAGCAGCCCCTAAGAAGCAGGTAATGCACTTTTAGGCAGCTAAGAGCCTGCCCTATTGTATCGCTGTCCCTTACTTTTCTGCAAAAATTCTAGGGATAGTCACCTATCAATAGAACACTCAAATTAGTAAGACAAGGTCTTGAGAAGAGTATAGAAGTGTCCTGGAAACTCTCAGGTCGTGGCAGAGGTGGATAAGTGTAATTTTTAAAAAAATGTTGCAAAAGCATCTTTGTAGTAGACATCTTGGGATCCAGACACGGTACAGATCATGAAAAAAAATCATCTGTATAACTTTTGGATCTCTGTGCTGTGTGGTTTTGCTATAGCTTTCATGTAGAATATACATCTGTAATTAAAATGAGAGCTTGGTGGACTATTTATATTCTAACGTTCTCTTTGCTACCTTCTATTTCCCATTTTTCCCCTCATTGGAGACTGAATAGAAGAAAAGATGACTTTTTAGCCTGAAGGCACTTTCTTTAGATTCTTTTTCAAATGACTGAGGGAACAAAATATTTTCCTTTCTCTAGGCACTAGCATTCCACCTGACTCAAATCCCCACGGTCTCAAGTACCGTTTTCTTTTCTGTTCAAGTCTAGAAATAAAAGACTAAGTCAATACATAGTCAGTCAGTTCATTCTTGTTACAACACACCTCTTGGTGTGCATTTTGATCTTAATAAGAGCAGTATAAAAAGATAAGGAAAAAATCTGAAGAGTGTAAATCCCTGTTGTACTAATAGCTGGCACTGACCTACTGAAAATCCGGAGGCTAATTTGCTCAGGTCACGAGGCAGTAATACCACCTCCATCGATACCTGCAATGCTCCCAGCAGTTCTCCTCCCAGCAGCATCTGAAGTTCGCTGACCTGTTTTGCCCATCTCTTAGCTTACATTGCTCACCTTCTGTGTGATATCACTACTGTCAACTTGCGCTGCTCTCAGACAGGTAAAATTGGAACAAATGTTTCGAGAAGAACGAAGTGACGTCATGATCCTGATTCAGGATGACCTGTACGATGGAAGCCTGTTCAGCAATTCAGTGCCAGCAAGAGATGGGCATTGGGAAAGAGGAGGGACCCACTAACATGTTTTCTAGTGACCTTTAAGTTAAATTGCCTGATTTTGTTTTTCTCTCCCAGGGACCAAATTTTTGGTGTTGTATCATTGTCTCCAGTGTAGATACTCTATGTTTAGCAGGAATATCATTAAAAATTACTCAGGCTAAATCTGTTCTGGTGTCTACTGCATCAAACTTCAGTGAAGTGTAAGCCAATAAAATTGCATGAGGATGAATGTGGACCCTTATTCTTTAAGCACCATAAAGGACTTTGCTACAGATGCAAAAGGACAGATTGCTGATGGCTTTTACATGTAATTTATGAACTGAATTGCTCATAAATAATTATGCCAAGCAAAGAAAACTCCTTATAGCTCGTCCATGGAGGAAACTCTGAGAACATTAAAAAAACACCCCACAACAATGAGGTAAAGCAAGGAACTAACTGAAAGGGGCTCATTTTAATTTTTTTGCAGATTGAGCTATTATTAGGGGGGGGGACGGGAAAGCTGCTCCCAAAGCAACTTTCCAGAAGGTTTTCACGAGGGTGCTTAAATGTTAAGATTTTTGCATTCTGAGCCAAATGCAGAAGAAAATCCTCTGCTGAGTGTCCAAATCGTGGAATCAGGAAGATTCCTTTCATTTAATCTAGTATAGCTCTGAGTCTTTTCATATTAAGAATTTCTTTACTGTTTTCAGGAAAAGCAATCCAACAGGGAGAAGGAATTTGACTCGGATTGCGCTATTTTTCACCTAGCAAATCTGCATTCTCAATGTTAAGTTCTCTACTCTCTTGTAACAAGTGTTCTAAGGTATAATTATAGGGAGATTGAAAACCTTTTTGTTTTCTCAATTTAAAACTGTTGCTGAAAGCTCCTCTTCAGGACACAGGCTGGCTCAGTATCTTGTCGCAACCTGTAAGATGTCTTCAGTGTCTTCATTGTCTCTTTGTTCTTAAGGTTTTTGTCTTTCTGTGATTATATTTTTTTTCCCCTTTCTCTTTTTCTTTTTCATTGCTCATTAGGTGTCCATATTTCCCTATGGGCTTCCAGAAGACTGTCCTTGGTTCACATTCTCCCCTCTGCTTTGTTTGCAACAATTTTCATTTTTAAATTTAATTTTCCTTATTAGCTGCTTTCTCCAGACTGATTTTCTTCTGTTTTGCCTGTTTGATAATCTAACCACATGAACCTAGTTTTCAGCTGCAGCTCAGCCTGTTTTAAACAGAGCACTTAACCCTTCACCAGAACTTCATTTCTGACCACCAGACAGACCATCATCTTCTTGCCTGGCATGTACAGTTATAACATAGGCAGAAAATTTGATATGGATTTCACTTCTTCAGGCTATATCCTGTTAATTATTTGTGCATACTAGCACCCATTGTCCCTTCTACAGGAAGCAGCTGCCATTCATTCCTGTACCTACAATTACCTTAAGTATGTATGCATCTTACCGTGGGTCCCAAGTGATTCTGTCCTGCCTCACTCATGGGCATAGAGAATGCTTCTCATCCCTTACCCATTATTGAAAAATTAAGTACCTTAAAATAAGCAAACCCACTGTATTTTACTAGTTTGGGCTAGCTTGTTCATCCCATTACTTCTCCTCATCATTATCTTGTTACATTTTATATTTCTCACCTGTTTATCAGTACTTACAGGTGCCTCTTATTGACTAGTGAGATAGGAGGGGAGAAAAATTTCCCTTCAGGCTGGACATTCAGAATGGCTTAATAACTTTAATTTTCCATACACCAAGGTACGTAGCCTCAAAATTCTCCTTTGCAGTAAATATAACCTGCTTGTTACAAACAGGAAACTACAGAAGTGATCACATCATCAAGAAGACATTGTATTAAGTGGAAAAGATACTCTTAACCTTAATGACATCCAGAAAATATCTCACTTGGAAACACAGGCTCCTGAAATCCTCTGTGGAGGCTGAGTGCTTCCAGAGGGAAACTCTGATCAGCTACATTACAAGGAATCCAACTGCTCCTCAGTGGACATGTTGGATTGTGCTGCTTGTGGGTTTTTTGTGGGGTTTTGGGTGTGTGTGTTTTAGGGTTTTTTTTTATGTGACTGTCTTCCCACTGACTGTGCATGAAATTCTGGAAGGTGTTCTAAGTCTATGAACATAAATAATGTACTGGGATAACTTGTGCTGTCTCTTGAGGGAAGGCTCTGACAAATTCAAGTATTGATGATTATTTATTTCTCAGAGTTCAGATGCATCAGCACATTAAGCACTTCCCCTCAGTATGTTTTTTACTACATATGTGGGAAGAAAGTACTTTGACTACTAAACTGACACTAAACATGATAATGTAAAAAGATATAGTTTCATCTAGGTATATACAAAATATTAGACTTGTACTACAAAATGGTATATGTACATAAGCTATGTATGTAAAAATACGGTACATAAAAATTAAAATAAACATTGCATATGTGTGCATATATGGATGCAAATCTAACACCAGGTACACGTACATACATTGAATAAAACATATTGACAAATCCGAAATTCTGCACTAGCAGAAGAGTGTGTTGCAAGTGGCATATTTCAGCAACATAAGACATTTTTACCCATTCTTTTTCATCAGCTATGTTTCTAAGTTGAACAAAAAAATGTTATCTGTCATCTTGACTTAGAACTCAAGTGTACTGTCTTCACAGTATTCCAATGAGAGGAGATATACCCTTTTTTATCCCGGGAAAACTGACACGCGGTTACTTACCTAAACCCATACTAGAAGTTGTTAGCTGAACTGAAAATTGAAGTCAAATAAGCCAGCTATTAATGCTGTGCTTTTTCCATTAGGTGATTGCTCTTACCATGGCAGGCAGCATGAGCAACATGAGCAAGATTAGCATTTATTTCATCCAAGGCTGGTATCCATGTTATCTTCATACTTGGGAAGCAATTTATAATTTTGGCATTAATTTGTCCTTTTTGGTGCAGACATACTATTTTCTGTGCTGCAGAAGTTCATATGGTCTGTAGCCTGACATGCTGGATGGATCACAGTTCAGAAAGGACAGTGGAAGAAAAACAAATGAATCACTTGGACTTAAAAAGGCAATTTAGAATGAAAAACACTGATAGAAGCTTCATTTTGAAGTGTTTTCAGGTGTCTCTGTGGTAAAGCACTTAGTCCAGACTGCCACAAAAATAATCTGGGTATTTGCATAAAATGTATTTTTAAAAAAAAATAGCAAAAAGGACAAAGTTATTGATAAATGATGGATTAATTTAATTCAAGATAATTCTGATAAGCAGAGCTAGAAAACTGAAATACCATTAAACAGTTCCTTTCCTGTCTTTGTAATCATATCTCACTCTTGTCATTGCATTTGGGATTTTCACATGAATTGTTCATGTGCTTTACAGAAAGCTTCTTCAGCACTTTTTTTTTTAAGAGGAATCTGTTCTCTCAAAGGAGAAAATGATATTTTGAAATGTCATCTTATTTTTCTCTTTATTTTGAACTACAGAAAATTTTAGTACTGCACTTTCCAAAGGGGATATGCATTGATTTTACTGAATTTGAAAAATGGAAATTTATTTAGGAAAAAATAATTACTCTTGCATATTAGCTAGTATTATTTTCATGTTGAGGTGACACACTACTGACAGGCATGCACTGCTCAAGACTGTTATGACCTGCTTTACAAACCCGAGTGGTTTGTAGTCTCACTATGAACATTGAGATTCATCTTCACCTCATTCAGGTGACGAGGTTGAAATTCCAAATTTCTTCATCTGTTCTGGGTCCTTGAGCATATGCTGGGTCTGAGCAGTCTTTCACTATCAAAGTACAAGCATAACTGATTATTTTTGCTTAGATACTTTGACTTTCCCAAAGACAAAGGTACTTTTAGTGACAGGACAAGGGGCAACGGGCACAAACTGAAGCATAGGAAGTTCCGTCTGAACATGAGGAAGAACTTCTTCCCTCTGAGGGCAATGGAGCCCTGGCCCAGGCTACCCAGGGAGGTTGTGGAGTCTCCTTCTCTGGAGATATTCAAGACCCACCTGGACGCGGTCCTGTACAGCCTGCTCTGGGTGACCCTGCTTCGGCACGGGGGTTGGACCAGATGACCCACAGAGGTCCCTTCCAACCCCAAACATTCTGTGATTCTGTGGAAAGTTTCTAACAATTTCCACTTAAGTGCTAGCTTTAGGAAAAGCTGTTGTCTTTCTATACAATATAATATCATTGTTCAATTGAAAATTTCTTACTCTTTAAACATGATCAGATTTAAAGCAGGCTTGCAATTTCTTGCAAGAAGAAAAAGGTTTTTTGAATGAAGGAAGCCATTTTTGAAGCATTCTGTGTAATTGAATCGTTAGACTTTGGCATGTAATTAGTGGCAAAACTCATCTAGATGAGACTAAAATCAAGATAAGTTAGGAAAAGTTCCTTTATTAGTGTATTTTTCCCATTCATTTCAACTGACTATCACATTAGTGTGGAGAATATATTATTAAAGTTAACACAGCAGTACAGTTCAGATCTCAGCAACTGTTAAACTAGTTATTTTGTGTGAGGAAAAAGAAGTTTTAATGTAACCGAGAGACAGCTCTCATTCCTTCCATGGTAATCTAAACCTTGTTTGTAGGCTTTCCCTGTGAGCGATTTTCAGCTAAAGAGGACATGCTCTTTGTTACTCTCAAAGGACAGCAAAAGAGCCAGGTAAGCCAATAAACTGGCATATTAGTTGTTAAACTCCTGCACTGCAACAGTATGAATTTTCATTTTCAGGACAATCAGGTTTTTTATATTTTTAAGGAGAAATTTGTATTTTAGAGAGGTAAAAAACCCAAACAGTAAAGCCAAAATGAATCTCCTATAGTACCTTTTTCTGTTTTCCTTTCTTTATAATGTGGAAAACATAAACTGAGCTTCTACTCAGTTGTTGAAGAACATTTGTTAGGTGAGACGACCAAGTAAATGCATTAGGTCTCAGGCCTGCATTTCACCACTTGCCATGGCACCTGGTGGAGGTTACAGGCACCCAGTGCATTCACCACTACGTTATAGTTACACTTAGGTAACGCTTCACACTCAAAGGATGTTAGAAGCTGTCGTCTAGTTGGTAAAGCTCTCTGTAAACAGCACAATGGCAACACTACCCAAACCATCCCTGAAGTGCACTGTCAATGCATTTTTCTGCCTGGAGTTTGGCAGCATGGCCAGATGACTCTTGGTTTGTACTCAGCTTCTGTGGAGAGCTGATGGCAGCTGTCCCTGTTTGGATCACCCAGCACAGCAAAGCCATGCTCCAGGCTTTGAAGACTGACTGACGGTTGCTGGTGAAGTTCTGAGAGACACCACTACATGGGAAACACCATTCCTTTTCTTTATCCTCTTTTCTATGCAAGGCTTTCCTCAAAGGGATTTGGTGGGATATTTGACACCCTTGAATAGTAAAATTAAAGACTGCTGAACTGCATTCAGAATTTTTTTTAAATGCAAATTTAAAGCAACAGTTGTCCAAGACTGTCAGACAATAAAGAACTCTTAGTTCATCTGTTCATGAAATACAGTTAGATGCAAGCAAGGACTAGCCAACCCTAATCAAGAAGAATGTTTCTGTAATTAGATGGGATTGTTTGTTAGCCCAAGAAATTAGAGAAAGCTCTTACAGCACAAACAATAGCAGAGTTTATTGCCTCTGTAGTATTTTTTTTCCCTTCACAGTCTCATGATTTGCAATAACATTTTGATTTTCATTTTAAGTTGTTTGGATTTTGCTGCTTCCACTGCAGTACTGCTAGGCTGTAATGAGTGAAGATAATACATTATCTTAATAATTTACTATCACAATAATGCTGTGGTAGTTTTTCCTTCAGGTTGTTTTTTCCTAAGAAAGTCAAGAGAATCTGCTCTTAATGACATTTTTCAAATGTCACCTTCCCCTTCTTCTGTCTGTTCCCTGCTCATGTCTGTTCATCAAGCTACAGCCATTTCTCCATGTGAATACGGTGAGTTGAAGCAGGGTCTGCAGTAAGAATACTGGTGTTTGCAGATGTGTGAGTATGCCAGCAATACCTGAACGCCATCTTCCTAAAAGACAAAGAAAGTGGGAATGCACAGCAGAATGGCGGGTTTAACGCCATTAGCATACTGCAAGTTGCACTGGTACCTTTCAATCAGGATTAATGAGGGTCAAAATACAGCCTTCCTATGCTTATTAGCAATGAAAAAGTAAATCAGGATCCCACTCATTTTTGCTTGACAGAAGGCAGTCACAGATCACTTCCAACACTTCCCTTGATAAACGATATGCCATGCTAGATGAGGCAGAGCTTATGTGTGTCATTACAAATGCATAAACCAAGTTCCCCTGTGTGATCAGTGGGTACCTTTTATCCTCCCTCCGTATGAGATATGAACAGGTTTGCATCTGAGCCTCTGAAACTATGTTCATGACAACTTAAGTGTTACTTCATGAACACCCTCCAAAAACCAGACTTGCCATGCATGCGGGCCACAGTCTGAAACATATGGATGGCATCATCAAGTCTCGCTGGTTCCTCGTGGCTGTGCACATCCCTCATCTTTGTACTCTGCCCAGCAAGGTCTACGAAAGGCTGGCATTACGTGACAGTTGTTTATAAGGATGCCAAAGAGATTCACACATACGTACACAGCTTGCTTTTATATAGGGTAAGTGCTGTGATGTTGAATCACCTGAATATATGCGACAGGGGCTCACCACTGCCAAGACATTCAGTTTTTCAAAAAGTAAGCTGAACTACAATGCAGTAAGTTTAAAATGTTGTAGAGAATAGAAGTTAAACCCCAAAATTATTCTTAAATTTAAAATTATATAAAAAAAAGAACAATTAACTAGTCAGGATAATTTATGCAGCTGGTTGAAAAAAGTGCAAATCACAAAACTAGAAGTGGTTTTATATGCTAGGATTACTTCACCTCCCAGCACACTGTTGACTGTCCAGTGTTACGCAGTTCCTGTAACCTACACAGTGTTCTTACCTATCAAAAGTTATTCCATGTGATTGCATTTTGTATTGTGCATCGTACCAAGCAGCAGCTGGGCATAGTCTGACAACAATTAACAGAACTGCGATACTTGGAGCTCAGTAGTGCTCTCCACCTTTATCCAAGATAAGTCCCTAGCCTTTGTATTCAGTGATGTGAGTGATTGCTTTTGAACATTTACTTCAAAGAGGTGTTCAATAAACTCAAAACACAGAGGAGAGGTGGAAACTATCCTAGTGTGGCCATATCATGGTAGGAAGTTGCCTTGCAGAGATGTACTTGGGACAGGGTGCAGCAAGTAATCAGGTTCTAAGGGAAGTTAATCATACTCTAATTTCAATAGTTCTATCTCAGATACGTTGTTCTAAAAAACCAGCTAATTTGCATTGTGCAGTTTCCCTTTCACATCTGAACTTCAGAAAGAAAAAAAATGCAATTGCCCATTGTGTTTATTTTATTTAAGTTTTCACTCTTTATTTAATGAAATAAGGAATCTTTTGAACTTTTATCAGCTGGTGTTTGTACTATCTGTGGATCATTCATGTATGATGGTTTTACTCCTGGATGGAAAGAAAGGTGAAGAGAAGAAAAAGAGCATTCTTCTCGAGTGCACTGAATATGACACCGCCCAGACAGAACAACCAAAGTTGTACTTTGTGCATACAATACGCACAGCTCCCATTTTGCAGAAGTTTTCCACCAACTATAAAGTGACACAGCTTAACAGAAAAAATACATCATTGTGTCACAGCAACTGTGACAATTCCAGGCCTCTCTGCAGGTTATTGTGTCATATGGTCACCAACTGTTTCAAAGTGCTAGAGCTGTTGTACCACAAACAAAGAATTGGCAAAAGCAGCCCGATTGTCTAAGTGCTGATGACAATTTGGGACTAATGATGTCAAAAAGCCATTGACCACCTCTACCCTGTTTTGCCTCCCTGCAGGAGGGAAATCAAACCTTGGGCGCTAACATGTGCCTGCATGCACTAGGAAATGTTTTATTTTATTGCAAAAATTCAATGAGATTCTAATTACTTGTACTACAATACCAATGCAATGAACTACACGTATGAGAAAGGAAGATTTAGGCAAGAAGTTACATCCTTAATTTTTTTCTGCTGAAAGCTAAGAATCTTAAAGTTTGGAACACTGTACTACACAATGATTAAATTTTCATAATTAAACCCATGGAAACCATGACAGGAAAGGGAATTGTTTTGGAAGACACAACCAGTGTTTATTCACCTCTCTGTTATATCAGGTATTTAGCCCTAGATTAGAGCTGGGGGAGGGAGTAGCCATTATACCTGCCTAAATAAACATCCCTGTTCATGTTACTCTGAATAAGGTTCTGCCTATCTGCTGCTTGCACCTTTGTAACACTGGCATGTTTCAGTCTGTGGCCAACAATACAGAGTGCTGAGCTTTTTAAATAGGTTTTAAAACACAGTAAATACTGAAAGTATCAAAAATGTTAATAGGCCCAAAGACAAAAGGGAAAAAGGGCCTTGGAACTTGGAAATAAAGTAATATAAACCATTTCAGACACTATATCTAATCATAAATGTAATTCTAGTCATTCTGAATCTCATTTGGAAAGCGCTGTTTTCTTCTGAAGGGTTCAGATTAAAGCTGCAGAGGATTTGCAAGCCCTATTCTGTAGCAAGCAAAGTCAGAAGTGTAGCAAGAACCTAATTAAAGTCAATGAAGAAAGTAACAAATGAAAACTGGAGAATAAAAAGAGCCTATAAAAGAAAACGAGAACAAAAGTCGTGTTGGACAGGGTTGGTGGTGTATTTTTAATTCTCTTCTGTATTTTCCATATGATAAATCACTCAACCTACAGTTACAGTACCACAGAAATGCATGCATCGCTATATGTATCATACATCATGCAACTTTAGGTTCACGTTTCCCCACCAGAAGCTGAGTGTAGATGTTACACAGAAAAGCCCCAAAAACAAACTAACTGACTTCCTGCAGGAAACCTCTCCGGGTCAATTTGAGGGAAATCCTGAAAAAAGGCACTAAGGTGCTGGAGCACATCCAAAGAAGAGAAACAAAGCTGGTGAAGAGTCTAGAGAGCAAGTCTTAGGAGGAGCAGCTGAGGGAACTGGGGTTGTTTAGCCTGGAGAAAAGGAAGCTCAAGGAAGACCTTATCGCTCTCTACAACTACCTGAAAGGCAGTCATAGCGAGGTGGGTATCAGTCTCTCCTGCCGAGTAACAAGTGATTGAACAAAAGGAAATGGCCTCAAGTTACACCGGGGGAAGTTTAGATTGGATATTTGGAAAAATTGCTTAACCAAAAGGGTTGTCAGGTGTTGGAACAGACTGCCCAGGGAAGTGGTGGAGTTACCATCTGTGGAGGTATTTAAGAGACATGTAGATGTGGTGCTTAGGGACATGGTTTAGTGGTCTACTTGGCAGTGGGAGGTTAACAGTTGGACTTGATGATCTTAAAGGTCTTGTCCAACCTAAATTATTCTATATTCTATAATCCTTTAGGGTGCACTTCCTTGCTCTGTGGGCCTGTTTGGCATTTTTTGCATTATCCAGTTCTTTGTCAGCTATCTCATCTGTTCTTGTAGCATTAATGTCAGATAAAGTTGATGACTTTGATTCCTTTCTTGCAGTGGTTTCGGTGTCCTTCCTAAAAGGACACTGAGACACCACCTCTTGTAGGGGCAGAAACGATTTATAGAAGGTCTGAACTTACGTTCTGCACTGAGAGGCAGCCTATGCTTTGTGCGGGAACAGATCATCCTGGAAATTAGGACATCTGCACAGAAATCTTGTCAGGAACAGACAACATAACTTTATAGTTCAGGTTTCCCTCATACTCAGTATATTTTAATGTAGTCAAGAAGGGATCATCTCTCAAAAATTAATTTGCCTTAGTACAAGAGTTTGGGTATGAAAGCTGGACCACTGAAGAAAAAAATCAGTTCTGATGTCTATTTTGGAACGAATCAGGCAGAGGGGGAGGAATGGCAGTATGACATGAAGTCATACATGTCACCAGTACATCATAAGTTATTATCTCTCCCTCTGTGGGTGCTGGAATTTTGATGATGCTCAATGTGAGACTCTGTAAATATGTCTAGAGGGGTTTTAGAAAAAATGAGTCCTTGCAGCCATCTCTTACTTTTCTAGTGATGTTGGAATTTGTTTCCCATTTTCAGATCCCTATGTTATGATTCTTTTTCCCATTTTTTTCATGGGTTTTGCCCTTTAAATATCACAAAAAAAATTATTCACAAAAGACTAATTACAACCATACTATTTCAGTGTTCAAATGTTTGAAAAGACTTACTGTGAAACTGGCGTCTTTCTAGCTATAGGTGTTTACACCCTACAAAACGACACATTTGAATCTCATGCTCTGACAAAAAGAACAATTTACTTTCAGTCACCATTGCATAAATAGGAAAATGCCTAACAGAAAAGTACCTAAAAGGAAAGCTGAAGCAAAAGTCACAACTGTGTCTAAAACCTATCTGAAAATTCCTGATGTGATGCAAATCTTTGTGTGTGTAACTGAGAGCTCTACTCTGACATCTCCACGGGTGGCTTGGTACTGGAAGCATGGCTGAGCCTGTCTACTTCTGGTTTACTGCGTGTGCCATTCAGACAAGATGTTAGTGAAGTTCACATATGAGAGTCGTGTATATGAAACTGGAATTCTGGAAACACCATAAGGCTGGCATTAGCGAAAAATGAAAACAACACAGTAATGATGAACAAATGAACTCATAACAAAATTTCCTACTGCCTTCTAGACCTTGGTCTTAGTCATGTGACAGGCTTAGCTGTTGAATTTCTGGCGTGGGAACAAGTTACAGGAGAATTCTGAAACATGTTACTGAATAATGAGTGTTCCTTTGTGTTGCTTGAGTTTTGTGACTCTATTCTAGCAGCTACAGAGTAGTCAGGTACGTAATAAAACTAAAAATATGTTTAGTACACAAGTAGGCAGCTAAGGGATAAAACAGTGCCATGCCTGTTACAAACTTAAAAACGCAGGCTAATCTCCATGTTAGCTCTATCTATAGAAAGGAAGAGTCTGAAAGCAGGAAATCTCAGCAGTCGCCCAGAGACAGGCTGGGCATCAGACTGATCAACAAAATAACCATTTGGGTATTATTTCTCCGTAGCTCATACATGACACATTAAAGAAAGTTCTACTTTGACAGATGGTCTGCAGTCTTGTCTCTCATAAAGCTGATAGGACCAAATCTCAACCTTTAAGTGGAAGAAGCACTACATTAATATTGTCTACCACTCAAAAAAAAAAAAACCCAGCCCCCAAACCTGCCTCTCCTCCTTCTTGTCTTCGTGCATAGGAACTATAGTTACCTGTGCTACAATCATATGGGCTTTTTGAGCACAGGTAGTTACATTCTTATTCTAGATTCTGAATTATATAGAGGTTATTTCAAGCAAATCATGATGTGAAATACAGAAGTTTTCTTTCCAACAATAATAATTCCAAAAAACTAACAGCTTCATTACAGGATTCTGTGGAGTTTCAGATTTCAAATGAAACTATTTTTAAAAGCACAACAAGAGTAGAGTTTTCTGCAAATAGGTCTACCTAAATAGCTGTTTGACTCTTGTGAAATTATCCAATACTTTACTACTAACTTGTCCGTTTCTAAAATCGACAGAAACTGATATTCTTGTCCCTCTGCAGGGTGGTAGAAAACATTCAAGGTCTTGCAAGACCTTCTCCTACTGGAGAAGAAAACAATTAAATAGAATCTGAGTAACCATTAAGTATAACTTGATTTAGATTCAGATGTAAGCTGTATCTCAAGCATGAAAGCACTACAAGTGGTAGTATTCTAAACAACCCTATAGAACATAACATAGTTTTCAGGCACTGACTCTGCTTCAGGTGTTCAAGCACTCTGTTAGGAGCTAATTTCCTTGCACCACTCCGAACATTACCTAAGAAAAGTGACAGCAGCACTTTGCATACCTTCTAGAAACACACTCTTTATTTACAGACTGAAGAGAGCCTGGAACATTCATCTAGTCAGCTTGTTATGCAATTTATATGGTACAATTTGCTTCTAAAATAAGAGTACAGACTGCCTTTATGTCTTTATATAATATGCCATGTAGATACTATAGGCATTACACAGATTTGGGGTTGGAATCTATACTGATTTCCAATATAGTAAGTAAAGTCATTAAATTCCAAGCCTGTATGTTCTTTCTTAATTTTCTTTCATTCAGAAACACCCTCAAAACAAAGCAGATAGTACAGCTCTATTTTAATTTTTCTTTTAGCTAAATTTTATCCTCCTACAGCTTAATATTACAGGCACAAAGAATACACGAAAGGGAGTAATAAACTTTAAAAGGCAGAGTCAGTGGAAATTTGCAGATGCAGATTTCTCATTTTCAGACAGAGAGAATGTGATTGTTCCTCTTCATGAATTACAAGTGGAACACAGATTAGGTTTGCTATAAATTTTTCTGAACTCATTTATATGGTTATATTATTGCATATCAGAGTGATAATTCATGTGACAATTGTAGAAATCACATGAACTTTCAGCAGCAACTGATTTTTGCCAAACTTTCTTTATTTAGCTATAACATCAATTTGCATATTTCCATTTAGTCAGCATAATTTTTAAACTGTTAAGCTAATGATAAATGAGGATGTTTATTGTCACACCAGGAGATTATCATACAAGTGTTGGTTCAACGGCCATCCTTATAATAACAAAGACAAGTCTTTACAGGTTAGTACTGCTCGCTCTGTGTTAGCTTTGCGGTATTCTTGCTGCTTGATAACAAAGAAAATACAAGCTGCCTTGCAAAGCAGACAGACTTTCCTACTGTGCACTTCTGAAGTAAAATTTGTGCTTTACAAATTGATTTGAACAGTATCACTTGCTTTTAAGTATAAAATGGGCAAATAAGTGAAAACACTAGTAAGCACGTAACGCCATCAATAGCACATACACAAAAAAGAAGCCAAAGATGACCATTTTCTAGTGCTTCAGACACGGTGATAGACATTTTGCCATTTAACTTTGAGTAATTTCTGGAGGTGATCCCACTTTTTAACCAATATATCCCATGTTGCTCTATGCAATTTGTTCAGCATATTTACTGACTGAAAGAAAAGCATTAGGCCATTAGGCACTGTCATTAAAACACAAAGCTACCGGAAACACAGACTTCGCACAGAAGGGAAGAAAACAACTTATCATCCCAGCCATCACACCGACTGCAACAAAAAACAGCCTTTGCCATTTATTCTTCTTAGCGAGGCATTGTTATTGAGTAGGTTCACACATTACATTTCTTGCAAGATACTACGTGCACCAGCAACATAGTTCTTGGCTGAATTTTGAATATTGCGCTAGTGAGAAAGCCAAGAAATATTACCTAGATGCTGGAATTGGAACACATTTGGGCTACTATCTAAGAAGTTACTGTGCTATATCAACTGTTCTGTATATTATGAATAACCTGGACTGAATGGGCAGAATGAGTTTTTAAGGCCAGAGACATCCCTGAAGTACAAAGGGCTATCGGGCTTCTATGACAGCAGCAGCAATGAGCAGGACAAACTCACACAGTGTGGGAAAGGAGTGTGTGAAACACATGGATAAAAAACACAGGATGAAGCCTTCACATTGATCTACTAGGTTTCTTGCAGAAATCATTAGGGACAGGAACGGAAAGAAAAGCAGTGAGGAAGGCAGACATAAAACTTCACAGAAAGTGAAGCACAGTGAGTTGCTTTAAGTGACACTAAACAGGGTCTCACGTCCATTCACTCTGATGACACTGAGTTTATGTGATGTGATGCATCCTTTCTAATAACCAGGCTTTTTCAAGTCTTACATGGTGAAGTGTGCAGCAGAGGATCTTCTTTAAGATAAAGTTTTCCTTCTTAACGTGTATATGATTTCTTTTGAAAGTGTATCTCAGATTTCTAAACACGTCGTTACTTAGGGCTTTGGTTTTTACTGTTCTATTACCTCTCCCCTTGAATAGGTTAGGGCACATTACTGCTTTCTTTAGAAATTATTATTGCACAGTAGTGGATGCAATCAGAAGAAAAAAGAAAAAAACAAGTTTAACATCCCACCGCCTTCCCCCTCCCCTGCAAATAAACACCCGACCACCCCAAAGCAAGCATTAATGTCATTGAACAGTTAAAACTGAATGACTCAAAGACAGAGTAAAGATAAACAATTAACACATCCTGAATGCATCAGGAAAGCAATACAAGTTGTTTCACTACAGTAGGCACATGCTCAGAATAAAACAGAAAGTATTGGACCCTGGCTCTACTTTTTTTGTAACACATATATTTTGCATTTAATTTTTGATCCTGCTCTGGAATATTTAAAAAATTTGCCAACTGGAAAAACCTGAGAATTCTTTCCCCATTTTGTAATTACTAAGTTGAAGCAACAAACGCAAATGCGACTCCTCCAAAACAGAAAAGTTCCAATTTACTTTGAGATAAAAGCTACTGTTTAACCTAAGTGTACTGTTAAATCTGTTAGAACAAATATAAGGACATTAGTGACTGAAAATAATTTCTGAATGATATTGTTTTCCTCTAGAATATTGATTTAAAATAATCAGGTAGCTTTATTATTTGTTGATCTCATTAAGGAAAGAAAAATCAAGCCTTGGATTTGTAAATGACATGCATATTAGAGCAGGACTCTGGAATCTCTATAAATTCAGTGCAGAAAGGGGGTCAGATAACAAATATTCATTACAGTAGGTGACTATTTTTTTTTTCTCCACTGCTGAGTCTTTGTGAGCATTAATTCAAGTTCCTAGAAGGCAAAGATAAAATAGAGTGCATGAAATTGTGGTTATGATGATTCAGAGACATTCTGATGACTTTGGAATAGTGTCATATGATGTATAAGCTATGCTCTATTTGTCACCCACACAGATTAAGGATGAAAAATATAATACCACTGAATTCAATGGAAAAGTTCCACTGGCCTCAGTGGAAATAGGATTTACTGGGAAAAATTCATAAACTATTTCAGACACAAGATGAAATTCAGAGTCTCCCAGCCATTTTAGGTTTATATTAAAAAGAACAACCATTAACATCTGCTCAAAGGAGACCATGACTGAAATAGCAGCAGCATTAAATTAAGCCATTACACAAATGAAAAGAGAAACTCCAGAAAGGTTTAATACATATAATATCTACTTGAATAAACATTATTGCAAGTAACACTCTTGCCTGCTCAATTCTCTTAAGTGTCATATCATCGTATTGGCATTTCCTGAATAGTGACAAAATCTGATACTGTAAATAATAACTGCTAGTCTTCAATTCGTATGCCAACCAGAACTCAGGTACAGAAATCAGAGTGAGCTGGCATGCAGAATCAGCACTGTAGACTCCATTCTGGTTTTTGTAATTTCGAAGAGTCGGGATACAGGGACTAAAATCATATTCATCTTTTTTTAAATCTCTTTCTCTATGTTCTCCGTTTCCCCACTCCTCTTTTTCTAAGTCTTCTTTTGACACATAAATAGTATTTGTGTTCAACACACAATAGTGCTTCTTGAACAGTGCCCAGGGTGTTATCTTTGCACATCTCACTTTTCCAGACCTGTGGTGACACCACTGGCAATTTTAAAGCACAAAGAGACTTTGACACGGCATAGAAGTATAGAAGTTGAATTCACAGTTGTTAATAATGAAAGATAGGCACCTGCCATAGATCAGTCATCCTGGACAAGGGAAATATTACCAAGCCAAGGAATTAAACAACAAACAAGAATCGTAAATTACTTTATACCATCACAAGAAATTTAGGAAAAAGACTCCTTGCCTAACTCATAGCCCATAATCTAAACCAGAGAAATTCCAGACAAGTTGACTTTGCAAAGAGTCTTCCTGGAAGCAAAGTCCAAGTCATGAAAATTCAAATAAATCAGTAAGATTACGCCAACAGCCTTCTTCTCAAAAGCAATCCAAGCTAATATACAGAGAGAGGTAAGCTCATGCATGTTAACCAATAAGTACCAAGCATTCAAGATCCCTGCTTTGGACATTAAGTTCTGGACCTATCCCTCAGCTGGCCCACTTGGCAGAGCACCTCACCTACCTCATCCGGAGCAGTGCAATTTCCAGTAGCATCAGGACTGGAGTGCTGTAGTAAACTACCTCAGACGCAGAATAATTTAGAGGAGAGGCACCAGGACCTGATGCTGTCTCTTAAAGGATGAATTTATCTTAGCAATGCACAAAGCTTTCACATTTTACCCCTTTGCAGCACATGAAAAAACTTCTGGCTAGAAACATAGCAATAAATACACATGGTCTGTCAGTGAGGTACTTTCTGCTTCTTGCTGAGTCAGAACTGCAGAGAGTTCACAACAGCCTTGTTATAATATTTCAGAACATGCTTCATGCAGAAACACTTAGCTTTATGGCATTACCATTCTACTGCACCTGGAGAAGTTTCCTTGGAGCCCTGGGCCAGAAGGAACCACAAAGACCAGCCAGCTTCATCTCTCCCCTACTCCAGCAATCCCCGCCATGCTCCACTTCCCTTGCACACCTGAGACACCTGAAATTAGTTCCAGCTGTGGCTGGGTTGAAGGGCAGCAGTTTCCTGGGAGTGACTCACTGTTTCACACATTGAGCTCTTCTTAAAAGAAACCAGCCTTTTCTTAAATCAAACCAGCCTTTTCTTAAATCAAGATCTGCTGTTCCTCATGAAATAGAACAGCCCCTCAGTTATGGTAAAAAGCTATAAACTTTTCTCCTTAAATAAAAAGCAAAGGAAAAGCAAGTCCGTGTTCAAGCGCAGAAAGAAGAGAGGTGTAATTCATCCTATTGTTCTATACCATATGTGTGCGCACATACTATAGGCTGGGTTTAATATATTACTGCATTATAAAGGCAAAGGGTCTGACCACTCGGTAAAAATGTTTTTATCTGTCAAGGAATGGATACGTGGTTTCTTGATATACAAGTCATAGTATCCACGTACAGGACAGTGTGAAATACCTTTCTTCAAAACCATATTTCTCACCTTTTTTACTTCCCCTTTCCAATTCTACTATTTTTCAGCTGAAGAACTGTGATACTTCTGTAAGTTTTCTTCTCCAAAATATTAGCAAGAGAAGTCCATCTCTTTCCTTGGGCAGCTTTGGGAGCTTGACCTGCTTACACCTTCCCCTTTGTGAGAGAAATCCCTACCTCCACCTTCCAGCTGACTCTTCCGAAGTCTACAGCGCAGATAAAGGAGCGAACATTTGAGCCTTGGCCTCCCGACTCATTTTTAGCTCTCTAACCATCAGAATACCTTTTAGTTGAAGACAGCTTACTAAATTCATACCGTCCCTTACAGGAACACAATTTATTCCAAGAAAAAAAGAAAAGAAGGAAAACTCAAGACTAATATGAGTATCTATCAGTATTGATCTGTAAAGATACTAAAAATACTAATGAGCTTACAGCAGTAACTTTACCAGTTTTACCTTGTAAAATCTCTTCTTCCTAGCTTAGATAGCAGCAATGATATAAGATCTTACATATACTAGATCTTCCCAGCTCTTACCCATTGTATCATTTAAGCTAGGTATAAGTAAGGCTACATTAAAATGAGGTTTAAAATGCCAGCCATCCTCTGGATCAGGTTTGTCCAAGTGTTACCACTGACAAGAACAGCTGGAACTTTCTGGGTTGTCTGATATTTCGATCATTATGATGTTGTATGAAGTGCTCATGTGGATAATCTTAAGAGTAGAAATCTGTCTAAACGCTAAAGTACATGTATTTTTGACAGTGAAAAACAGACCGGGACTACCTACTTATAACACTGAACAGACTGGGTGAATAGATATTCAGCTCAGTACCTGAATTCAGATTGAGTACGAACAGAATACATGCTAATATAACTTGGGGAAACTAGTCTAAATAGGCATTTAATAATAAGAAAGGTGCAAAACTCTCAGAATAAATGTTAAAGAAGCATTATTTTCATACTCATTTTAGTTTCAAAACTACTTAATTTTAAGCTTCCAATTCAACAGGGCTTTTATATATAGTTACCAGCCCACTTAAAAAATAACTGTATTGTCTTTTCACTGCATGAACTATGTTTTAACAGAAACAACAGATATGAAAGGAAATCCTGCATGATTTTACTAGTTCCCTTATTTAATATAAACACTAAGTACAGCTGTGTTTCTACAATGTAACTTGGAGTGGAGTTTTTAGCTCTGAGCAGTAGTATTTGTTTTTCTCAACCTATTAAACTGACTTGAAACAAACATATACCTCTACCTTCATGCAAATAAACAAATGATTATTTAATGTAATTATAAAGAGAACACACTGAGAGCCACACGGCTGTCTTAGGCAATGATTTTAAAAAATCTTTTTGTTTCATCATTTGCAAATAATTTTCCATGATTCATCGCATAACTTGTTATTCAAGTGTTTTCCAGAGGAACTATCAGACTCATACATTATTTAATGGTAACTCTGTGTTGAACATGTTTCACCCCACTTCATACTACTGATATAATCACGTTTTTGTCTAGAAATAATAACTCTACCCTTCTTTGACAATTAGAGTGAATCACACTGAGATTTTTAATCAACTAAAAGATGGATAAAGCTAGAAAGAGAACTAAAACTACACCCAAAACCTATTAAAACAGAAAATCATGGTAATATCTCTGTTCTTTGTGTTTCACATTGAGGTGTACATATCAATCATGTATTCAAAAGAAAAAATGAGGAAAATTTTAAAAAACAAGATTACTATGTAAGACCAAGCAACTGCATCATTCTTTAAATGTTTACCAGATCTGTCTTGAATCAGGCTACATTTAAGCTTAGATGTGAAGGAAAAAATACTATTCCTAGGGGGCACATGGAACCCAATAACTTTCTTCTTCATGCTTAATAATCTTGTATGTGATGGACCAATCTAATTTGTGGAAACGAATTGTACCTTAGGGATATGTTATTTCAACCCAAACTAAATATATTATTCATTCTAAAAAGTAGCAATAAAGATTATATAAGATGTAATTCATTATTTTTCTAAATGTTCCATGATTCCACTGGGAGGTGAGACTTAAATAGCTTACAGGAAGCCTACCTTAATTAGGTTGCTTTTCAAATCAAATAAAATATAATTTTAACATAAAAATGTCACTCAAGGGAAGTATTCCATTTACAAGGATGATTAATGAAATCTAAAGGAAAAAAAAAGATAGATCCATGGGTAACATAACATGTGAAGGAATCTGAGGGAATGATGCACTCATAAATGGATGTATACAAATATGCAACTCGCTATGAGCTATATACAGATATCCATCTCATATTCATGCATGCCTACACACACTCACAGAGAAAGGCAATTTGTTACCAGAGCAACCACGGTCAGTTGGTTTTTTGTCCTCCATCAGGATTGGTTTGCATTTTTGTTAACTCATTTTAGCTACTAGAAGCTCAGAAGAATTTATTGTATAAACAGATTTATTTAAGCTTAGTTTGTATGTTTACATTTGTAAGAATGTCTTTTCTAGCATTACAATGAAAAAAGAAGAAAAATAAAATATTTTTCAGTGATTTACAAACAGTTCATTGTAAGACACTGAACTGAGGTACTTTGCCTCAATGGTACTATTAAAATATTGATGTGTACACCACAGAAATGGTGCCTTTTCTGTGTATAGAGAAATGCTTCAGTTTCTCAGATCCCAGAATGCAGTAATTTCCATAAATATTGACTTTTAAGAGGGTCGTGGTCAATGATTTAATTTGTAGACTGCAATTCCACTGTAATTTAAGAAGCAACAATAAAAGCTGAAATTTAGGAGCTTTAATTCTCAGTGTATCCCTTTATAAAGACACTTAGTACTAAGTTTTACAAGCCTTCAAATAGCCTTTAAATGAAGCGCTTGAATTCCACACTTACCACGCACTTGCAACCCTCCAGGTACCCAGCCACAGTTGAATTTTCTGCAATTAGGCAGCAAAATGTGAAACTTCTGGCCTTACCTTTTCTGCATCTGAGTTAACACAGTGGAAAACATACTCTAGGAAAATTTGGGCATTCAAGGATTTATACATCCTATGTCACTACAGTCCTTGGCTGGAAGCTGCTGCATATAATCCAATCACAATTCATTTTTCCTATCAGGCAAGAAGCTCATTGAAATGAAGAGGTATTTTGACCAAGTAGTGAGTGAGGGAAGCAAAAGCTATGATTTTATTGCTATCTTTTTTTCTGCTGTGAAAAGATGTAAAAGCTTGTGAGTCAAATCAAACACAGAATATAGTCTTCTGAGAGGGGACCACTCACATCTTCCATACAAGAAACAGGTCCACCCTGTAAGTCTTGTCTACAATTAAAACAAAACAGAATAATATATTTTATTATTTACAGTCTGTTCATCAGAGGCACTTTTCCAGTAAATAAAAATGATATTTCCTCTAGAGATATCACATATGTGAAGTGGTTAGGGGCTGCAAACAGTATTTTTCCTCATAAAAGACAATAGGATTTTGTAATATGATTTCTCATACAACTCAGACATTTTAATATACAATGTTAAGAAGTGCTTCACTAGATGTGTGAAAAAATATTAGTTTTTAGCTTGGTGAGAGTCTACAATTTTTAATCAATTCTGGGTCAATCTTTTTCTAGTTTGCTTAGAACAAACAACAGATGTTGTTTTGAGTCAAATGAAACTTTGGTTTTAGCTATACATTTTAACGTTAAAACCTGCTATTTAGTTCTAGGCAGTTTTCTAGATGAAAAGTTATTTCAAAATTTTTTTAAATAAAACCTTTATGTGTATTTCTTTTTAAATTTTTAAATGTCTTTCTGGAATTTTAGCTGACTTTTTTTGGTATGGATGACGCAATGTACTTACCAAATAAAAAACCTGCTCAGAACTTTGTGCCAGTCTATATGGATCTGCAGACCCAAGTCGCTCTGGACATTTCACCCAGCTGCAGATACCTCTCTGTTTCACCGCCCACAGAAGGTGACAGCTGCTCATTGCCAATGAATGAAGCATGTCAAACCGCCATCTTTCTATGTTCTCAAAAAGATGAGGCTGTAGTGATAAGAAATTCTGAAACCTGGAGAGGCTTAAAAATAACCAGAACTCCCTTGTTAATGAACAAAAACAATTAATCAGTTCCACATAGCAATTTGTTAAGCAAATAGATAGAGTGATGGATTGTCATGCACAAGCATCGTGTACCTCAATACTGATTACATGCTTTATAGTATAATGTTCTCTATGTGTATTACTATGCAGATTCAAAATAAATTACATCCTTTGTTATGATTAATATTTGATGTACTTAATGATAATTGACAGATGCCAATCTTTTTTCTTTATTTTTACATATTTTCTTCATCTGTCACATCTTGCCTGAGTTTATTTTTAGCTTTCACTATATAATTTGCTAAGCTGTCCTTTTCTCTATGGAAAGCATCAAAATATTAAGGACTGTGGCATTTTGGACACATCCCAGTCATCCCATGGTAACGGCCCCTGACATCCTCCCCCAGCAGGGCTTTCAGCACACGTGAAAGATCCTTTACTGTAGATGAGAAGAGCTGGGAAAAAGACTAGCCTCTCAGAGCCCATCATGAGCACCTTTACTATTTGGATACACAGATATACGTATTCATCAATCAGCTCTTCTTCATGGGCACTGACTGAGTTTATGACCTGAGGAGGAAAACCAGCTTTTGATACCAACAGGGAAAGTTCTACAGCAACCATCCAATCTCTTGTGTTGATAACAGGAAATTCATCAGCTACTGGCTGAAGGACCTTAAAGGTATTACTGCTTTACACACTGATGGTGATGTCATCTGAGGTAAGGTGAACATGTCTCAAATGCAATCATGAGTTTATTGCTGATTATTTCACACATGGCCCTTTCAGCTCCATGTCTTCTCCTAGAACTCTTCTTTGTCCCAGCTGCGCAGTCCCCACCTGATGCCCTGGAGCTGTGTCGCAGTTTAGCCCGGCTGGACAACAGGTACCCACCAAAGCTGCTCTATCACTCCCCCTCCTCAAGTGGACAGGGGAGAAAAAATACAACAAAAGGCTCATGGGTTGAGATAAGGACAAGGAGAGATCACTCACTGATTACCGTCATGGGCAAAGCAGATTGAACTTTGGGAAATCAGTTTAATTTATCACCAATCAAGTTGGAGTAGAATAATGAAAAATAAAACCAAATTTTAAAAACACCTTCACCTAACCCCTCACTTCTTCCCAGGCTTAACTTTACTCCCAAATTTTTTTCTCTACCTCCTTCCCCCAGGCGGCACAGGTGGACAAGGAATGGGAGTTACAGGCAGTTCATCACAGGTTGTATCTACCACACCTTCCTCCACACACTCTTCCCCTACTCCAGTGTGGGGTCCCACCCATAGGAGACAGTTCTCCACAAAGTTCTCCAACATGAGTCCTTCCCATGAGCTGTAGCTCTTCACAAGCTACTCCAGCTGGGTCCCTTCATTGAGTGCGGTCCTTCAGGAACAGATGGCTTTCGTGTGGATCCCCCATCTGGTCACAAGACCTGCAAGCAAATCTACTCCAGCATGGGCTCCTCTCTCCATGGGGCCACAGGTCCTTCCAGGAGCCTGCTCCAGCACGGGCTCTTCACAGGTTCACAGCCTGCTTTGGGCAATCACCTGCTTCAGTGTGGGGTCCTCCATGGGCTGCAGGTGGAGATCTGCTCCACTGTGGACCACCATGGGCTGCAGTGGAACGCCCTGCCTCCCCATGGTCTTCACCACAGGCTGCAGGGGAATCTCTGCCCTGGCGCCTGGAGCACCTCCTGCCCCTCCTTCTGCACTGACCTTGGTGTCTTCAGAGTTCTCACTCCTATCTCCTACTGGAAAATGCCATTATGCAGGGTTGTTTTTTTTTTCTTTGTAAATATGTTGTCACAGAAGTGGTGCCACCATCGCTGATGGGCTCAGCCTTGGCCAGCAGCAGGTTCGTCTTGGAGATGGCTGGCACTGGCTCTATCGGACATAGTGGAAGCTTCCAGCAGCTTCTCACAGAATGCAACCCTGTAGTCCCTCCCTCGCTACCAAAACCTTGCCACTCAAACCCAGTACAAGCTGGCTCCTCTTCAACCTGGAATACTCTCACAGATTTATAGGCCATCTTCTGTAGCTCAATGAACTGCCTCCCAGCCTGTCTGTCAGGGTCACAGCATGTGCATGATGCTTTGTGGAGGCATGAGGTTACAACCCTTTGGCTGTACGGTCACTGCAATATGAGTGTACATCCCTGTCTATGGAACTCAGAAGGTCCACAGAGGACAGGTCCTTTAGGGGGTATTGGAAGAAGAGGACAACAAAAATATTGTACTAATGAGATTATACAAACGTACCAGTAAAAAGCTGTCTGGCAACATCTTGTGGTAGTCCCAGACTTCCCACCACCTTCTGCTTCACAAGCTCTTCATGCTAAGTAAGGGTCACAACATCTGTACTAGCTTCTTCTAAGACAATCTCAAGGGACTTAAAAGGGCTTGAGGGAAGAGAGTAGATCAATACACCGATTTGCAAAGCTCTCTTTGTCCTGAATATCTCTTCACTATGCTTGGGAGAGTAGCGGATGTAGTGTCCAGTTCTGTGTTCTTGTTGTTAACCGGCAAGCGGTTGGGTTTTTTTTCCAAGGTGGCGTACTAACAACATAGATATTTGAAATTAAATATGGAGGATTGTATTTTCTATATTCAGATGAATCATTTGGGACTCAGCTATGGTCACTACAGTTTAGGTAAGTGAGGGGTCACCAAGGAATAGGGAGAGGAAAAAAAAAGAATTTCTGGAAGAAATATTTTTCAAAAGAAAGGAGAGATCTCAGTTGTCGTTTTTTATTTCCTATGATTTTACAGCCTGCTCTTTGATTTTCTGTGCAAGAAACAATCTGCCTGTCTTATCTGTAAAAGAAGATAAGGACACATCACATCATAGTATTTTGAACCAACTCTTAGCCTTAGACTCTGCTCTAAGGTCTCATTATTCCCAGAGGATATAGATAGAAATGTCTGTCTCAGGGGTACAATTTTTTTTACTTCAAATTATATGACAAGTCTTTAAGAGAAGTTATTTGTCCATTATGCTACAATATGTCTAGAAATGGTATCCATCATGACTGAGGAAAAATCATTCATTTTCAGACCTGTCAGTCTGAGCAGACAAAATAGGTAGGCATCTCAGCATGGAAAAATAGAGGCAGCTCATCTTCCATTAAAGTTTAGCACCGCCAAGAGACCTATGACATCCAGTAAGTTAGGTCTTCCTTCCTAGCAGTTACTTTTACTTTTTTAACAGGAAGTTCAAGCCCAGAGTAGGAGCACAGCTATTTTAACTCTGATAGCAGGAGAGAGCTGAAGAAATGGAAAAGCTCGAGTGCATACTCAACCTATACCTCTACTGCGCAAGGAAACAAGCTGATAGAGTAACACATTCACAGTTTATCCCTTGTTTGTGATATCCCAGTGAAAATGAAGCAGTAAATGGCTAGTACAAAAATTCAGATTAGAGGCTAATGAAAGAGGATTAGGCAGGTGCAGCAAAATCACCTTATTTTGGAATGCATAGAGACTTGTCATACAATGTGATGATGGTTTTAATTGCTGCTTGAACAGAAGTCTTACATCTTATTCCAGCAGCTCACAGAAACTGTACTGCTATCAGGAAGCAAGCTATGATAGTAAAAGCTACATTAATTCATTTTGTAATATAAATTTTTACATGCATCTTTAGATCAGATTACTTAATTTAAAATATTTTTGAATATTATAAAATAAAATATGAGAAGATTCTCCAGCTTTTAATGAGAAATCTAGTTGCAGAATTTAGGAATACAAATTGTGTTAACATCATTTAATGGGTAACTATTCCTCACCTCCACCCCCAAAAATGCATAGCTTTATGCAGTAAAAGAGAAACTTATTCTCTCAGATATTAGACATCTTTTCCTTCTGAGATGTTTGTTTGTTTCTATAGATGACTCTGACCATGCTGAGCACAGGATCTGCATATTAAACTTCCATGCCCCTCTCTCTACTGACACTTGGAAATCTATGCCAAAGGACTCCAAATGAAAGCTGTAACAGGACAATATGCCAAAGGAGGGCATGCTGCACATGACACATAATTTTATCTCATAGTGAAATTCCTCTCAGAATCATGGTGTTTTAAAATGTTCGTTTGCGGGTTGTTCCATATATAACAGCAAGATAGGAAACAAATACTGAAGTTCTTAATCCTAACCCTTCATGGCTTGGACTCTCTTTACTACAATTACTCAGCCAGTACTGTAAGACCACAGTTGTGGCAGGGGACTTCACTATTAAGGATGATTTGATTCCACAGTATGAATATGTTATAATAAAATCCAAAATAAGTAAAAGTAACCTGAGGATCAGGTCTTCCAGCTTACAGAAGCAGACACATAAATCTGTACTTCACCTGTTATGGGGACGAAATAATTCTGACCAAAAGATGGACTGCAATTCATAGATGCCATTTCTTTAACTTAGCCTATGCTTATAGTAATGAACATTAAAAAGACAAAACAGACAGAAACAAAACAACAAAAAGAAGGCTTGAATTAAAGAATTTTTATCACACAAAAACATGTACAACAAAACAAATTGCATGTGTAATTGTATTTTGATCATGTTCTTATTATCTATTATAAATCTTGTGTCTGAGTATAGATGTTGTACAATTACTTTCTACATTTGGCATTATTGTTTTGATCTTAAATGTTATTCATTCTAGGAGGAAAAATACAGTAGATAATACTATATAACAAAGGAAGCATTTATGAGTAATGATGCTGCTCAACAAACTCATTTTCATTTTCCCACCTAATAACTACAGAGCTACTGTAATGGTTAAGTTATGTGTGTGTCCAAAATCATGTTGCAGTTGCTTATATAATGATACGGCTATGGTAACTCTGCAGTTCCTGAAAGGTGAATCAGATAGTCTAAATACAAAAAGTTGTGTATCACCTGCCTATAGCCAAATGTTAAGGCAGTAATATTTCATTTAGAAAAAATACATTATTAGGCTTTTATATCACAGTAGGTGGCATCCAGTTCACCTAATTTTAGCCACAAGAAAGTAAGAAGTATAGTCTAATTCTAAAATATCCATTTATTGTGCCATCAATTACCAGAAGATAGATAATTCCTTCTTAAAATAGATGGCTGAATTGAACTCTGGAGAACATATTCACTGACTACAGATCACTTCCAGATGAGTTTTGTAGACTAGGTACCTAACTGAAACACAGGTGTTAGCTAAATGATCTCAGACAGGCTTTTACACTTACGAAGTCAACCACCTGTGCCTCATATGTTCTTCTGTATCATATGATTTCCCTTCAACACACAGCAGCTTCAATTACCCAAAAATTCTGAATTCTCAGAAAGCCCTCCAAAACACACTGACATTAAGAATAGGAAAAAAGCCTAGCAGACCTTTGATACCCAATACCTTCCCAACGATAGGAAATCTGTTGTGTGAGATACACAGATGATCTAGCTGGCAAGCTCTACCACACACTGAAAAAGAAAGGAATAATCCCAAAACTGAAAATCAGCCTTGTGTTGCAGAGCTAAAGGAGCTTTATATATTTATCTTACCCAAGAGAAGGCTGAAGAAAGGTTTGCTCTACCCTGAGTAGGAGACATATCAGCCAAGCCGAGCAGCAATTCTAACTAATAACTCCCTGCAGCACCCACACCTGCAGTAATATTCCTATGGAAGGGGAAACAAATATTAATTTCTAATTGGTCAGATGACTAAATGAGGCTCTGAAGCATAACCAATAAATTTTACATTTTTGTAAAACTAAGTGTTATGGCAGTATTTAGAGCAGAAAGGATGTGTCACAAATGCCCCAGGAAGATGCAGCAGACCACCTGAAAGATTTAGGATGATTCCTCACTACACACAGGCTGAACATTTCCTCTGAAAAGCTGAATTAAATCATGCACATCTTAGAAAACTGTTCCAACTCACATCAAAGATTCTGAATGATAAGAAGTTGCATTTTTGCACCGTCTGTCAGATGGCTAGGAAATCATATCCTAATTAGGCAATGAATTTTTCTAACCTCAGTTAACAGTCTTTGGATAGAGGGATCTTTGTGCCTCACACTATTTGAATGCTTTAATGCATAAGGACTTCTAAAGAGAGAGCAAGGCTTCTCTCAGCTTTCTCTTGGATAAGGCCACTGCAACGTAAGGCTTGATATTCCAAATTCTGGATACATTTTGTGAGTTTCCTTTATATCCACTTGACTATTTTAATATTCCTTTTGAACTGTGGTAGTTTTAGTACAAACAGGAAAACACAGTCAGATCTTTTAATTACCTAAATTTTCTTTTCTTTAATTTTAGCTTGTTCATTTTTTAGGTATATTTCTTGAGTTAATTCTGAAATAAATTTCAATACTATATCTACTCACAGTGACTACTAAAACCCTTTTTAACTTATTTTTCTACACAAGACCTCCAACTTTGTAAGCACAGCGTGTGGTCTTCATTTTGACATGCATATCATTATGCATATCACTATTCAATTGTGACCATTTAATTAAGTGCTCCAGGTCATTCTTAAGACCAGATGTACTGGAAGAAATGAGGAAGAGATTAATGGAGTTGTAACTTCTGCCCTGAGGGAGGATGAGTTGCTGCAGTGACTATGCTCCACTTGCATGGCTGCTATTGAGCAGCCTCTTCAATCAGGTCATCAGCTGGATCCATACCTTGCTCTGCATTAGTATCTCATCCTTCTCATAATTTCTTACCCCAGAAATGTTGTATAATTTGCAAACTTCACATACTTGGCTCCACATATTCTCTATATGTCTCCAGCAAATATTAATTGCTCAGTAACAGCCCAGTACTTTCTTTTCTTCACATTAGAAAATTTGTATTTCTTCTATGAGCGAGTCACTTATAAATATAATGTGCAAAATACCCTGTTGTTCCATGTAATGAAAGCTTTCAATCACTAAGAAGCTGGAGAAATCGAGACATTATGATACTGACTCTGTTTTGCCCATGTCTGCAAGCCTGTCAGAACAGAAAAACATAGAAAGGAAAAGTTGAAAAGACAAATTCCGCAAAACCTCAAGACTAATGCAAGAATGAGCATTGTAATAAGTAGTCTTTTTTAAAGTCCCGACTCAATTTTTCCTTTATTTCATTTAGAATCAATATCAATCTAGTTGATAAATAATTCCCAGGTCACGATTTTCACCTTACCCAGTACTGGGACAATTTTATAACCTCAGCCTCTTGTGCAACCATTGTTTTCTTGTTAATGTTGATAATAATTGTGGTCCAGGAATAAAATAGTTAGTTTTTCCATGACTCCAGGATTTACGTCACCTAGGCTAGATGATTACACACGGTATACTTCTGGTAAATGTTTCTTCTCATCCTCATCAGTTATAGCTGGCAACCTTTCTGTTTCACAAGGGCTGGAAACAGCTTCTTTATTTCAAATCCTAGCATAGCTATTATTCCTTACACAGGTTTTACAATGTTATTTTTAACCCAAACACTATTTTTTTTGAAAAACCTTCCTTTTTATTTACTCTATTCACTATTGATATTCCTGTTCTATTTCTTCTCCCTCTTAGTAATTGCATGAACCTTTTAAACAGTAACTTGTATTTACTACCTTTTTCCTGGTTTTATATCCCTTATTCTGTTTTATTGCTGCTCTCCTGCCTCCTTCTGACCTAGATGACTGTCTTGCACATTGTAGCTTTATTTAGACAACAAAGCAGGGAATAAAACATGTATGCCAAATTTAATTATATCTAAATTGTGTGGTTTAAAACATAGTGAGTATTATATATCTTTAATCTATTGGAGCAAATGTTCCTACTGCTTTCAAAAATGAGGATTAGTGATACTTTCATTGATTGAGATAATGCAGCCCTCGGTGGCCTGGCTGACACACAATCTGTACGACTTTGCTCACAAGGCCCAGTTTGGTGGCTCACCAGACTCGGGCTCTTCTGCACGAATGATACTGTACCACATACAGCTTCATAGCTGCAGGACTTGCTTTGCCGTATCTGTGGATTTGCTTAATCTTGCTGTAGCTACTTGCTTAAGTATGGGTCTGCAAATAATATTTGACTTCGGTTTTTAATATAATTCTTAAAAAATGGCTTAATAAAGTAAAAAAGATTAAACATATTCAGAGAGTTATTAAACATATTCAAAGAGTGATTTTTATGGAAAAAAAAAATGCATCCCATTTAAGTGACAAGTCAGTATGCTGCAAAAATAAATAAGACTAAAGATAAAAATACTTGAGGGAAAAATGTATATTTTGCCAGTGGTGAACCAGTCTCTTAAAAAGAAAAATCACTTGGATAGGATCTGTCCATGAATCTGCTTTCTGTTCTCATCTGTGCAAGGTATAGCTATGTACGAGTGTAAGAAAAGGCTGCACGAGCATTTCAGCGCTCTGAATTTCTGAACTCCCTTTCCTCCCTTCTTTTTCAGCTGCAGTTTCTAGCAAAGGTTCATGTTCTCAGTGCATGCTGCTTCCTGGTCCATGTTCACCTGTTTTTAAGTGGTGCTAGAGAGAATAAATGGATAGCAGCACAGCAGCTGAGGGCAGGACTGGAGTGAGCAGGCTGCAAGACCCTTGAGGGAAGAGAAGCTTCACAACTGTTAGATTGTTTTTCTCTGTAGAACAGAAGAGATAAGACTTGGTTGTATCTGAACGCTCTCCGGACCAATTGTTTTTGCTCTTGATGTCCTTACAATACCTTTACACAGCTTTGAAGTCAGATACTTATAGAGTCTTGGCAACGTTCTGCCATTTAAGACATGAATAGCTTTGGGGAAGCTACAAAATATTATTTAAGTCCAGAATTTAACCTTCGTTGTCTTGCAATGCGGTTACCATGAGCTTTATGGTGTATTGACCTTCAATGAATCCAAGGTTCAATTACATACAATTACAGGTAACTTACTAACTAGGTTTACATGTTCTGCGTGGTAGTGACAAACTCCTCCATTGAACTGAAAAAAAAAGCATGTACATATAAATAGGCTTGAATGTCTGTAACGCAAACATCATAGTTTTGTTCATATCTCACTGCAAAACTTTATACCAGACATCAAGGTATCTTCATCCATGCTCAGCCAAAATGATCACCCCCAGAATAAAGGAATATAAATTGTGTATGACAATATTAAGTTTGCACATGTCTCTCTCCTCCTTTACTCAGTTAAAAAGAGACTATTTTCACAAGACCTACAATTTAATTTTCTTGGGAAGAGAGCAGAAAAGAATCAGTAAGGAAGTCCTTATTACACGTAATCTCTAGCCAGGCATTTCTAGACTGTAAAAGTACTCTGAAATTCAATTCTTTACAAATCAGAGTATCAGTCATTTCTAATTCTTGTTTGGATTTGACCTGAATACCTTTTCTGTCCTTCCAATACTTAATGTTCTATAACCTTTATTAAAATCGCTTTTGAAAGTATTTGTATTTGAATACAAAGTCTCTTAATAATAATTATCTGATACAATGTATGAATACTGAATATGAATATGATGCTACTTGATACTCTCTTTGCCTTGCTACTTTAGAAGCTATTTAAGTAAGATATAAGTCTTGCAATAAATTCATCATACAGTAATACTTAGGTAACAACTTCTTATATATAAGAAGGCAAAAAGAATGTTCTTCTCAAAGATTAGCTCGCTGAGAGTTAATTGTGCTCCAGCAACTGCTGTACAACATAGCAATATCAAAATTAATTTTAACCCTACTATTTACTGGTAAAACTCTCTACAGCAGGCTTAAAGTCAGAAAAGGCTCTTCCACTCTGAGAAATGAGAAATGTTATAACCTTGATCTAACATTTTGTTTTCTTTTTTTTTTTGTGTACAGATTTACAAATCATAGATATATTCTGAATAACATTATTTTTAACCTTCATCCTTAAAAAGTTATCTACAGAGATTTACTGAATTTTTATTTGATTAAGTACAAGTTAATGTGAAATTGAAAGATATTAATTCTGAGCTCAGACTGTGTGGCCAAGAAATTATACAATTTATGAAATTCAGTAATTTGTTCTATGCCTGAAAGCACAAGAAATGCACAAGCTTTTCAACAGACAGAAACTGTAATTTTTTTCTGATGGGAGAAGACAAGCAAAGTGTGGAAAAACAGAAGGTAGAACATGTTATCAATAGAAACAAAACAGCAGGTACCTTCGGGTATAGCAGATATAGCAAAACACCACTATGATATTGTAAACTTACATTTTTGAAGTTAACAGAGACATCAATAATTAAAAAGAAGTCAACAATTATTAAAGTCAACTCTTGGCTAAGGTATTAACTATCACTAACAAGGTTAGGACTTGTTAAGAGATGGATCTGGTTAAAACTATCCATAGACACACTCCTTTATTCATCTAAACGGAATAAGCATCTCCTAAATGGTGCAGAATAAAACACTTTTTGTGCTACAAGTTTCTTAAAACACATTTATGGAAAAAATGCAGCTGAAACATAATCAACAAAGAAATCCAGAGAGAAGAATGAGAGGCAAAATGCGTAGGGGCATAGTTGGAATTCATTAATTCTTAATAACTTTTGTAAGCATTTGCTGGCCAAATTTTGTGTTACCATAATCTCCATTACAGAGCTTTTTTTTATATGGCTAGTGAATACACATTCAGTATGGCCTCCAAGAAAAATTCTTTTTCAGCTTAGAACAGAACTGTTAGAGAAACACTACACCGACACTCTTCCCCAAGCTAGCGAACAGGAGCATGGTGGGAGCGTATCACCCTGGCTACTTAGAGCTTAACTTAAAGGCTGCAGTCTTTCAGGGTGCTTTCTTACCTGAGGCCACAATGGCCTCTGAAACACATCAAAAATGGAAGCAAAAAATGGTTTGGAGCCATCTTTTTGTTGTCAGCTGAAGGACAGACTGGATGAGAATGGCTGTTGAGTATTTGTGGGTTTTTACTAAATAAAAACTCATTGTGTACTCTCATAAGCCTATTTCTCCACTCTTTGCTTGTACAGTCAGTATGTGAAAGGCTTGAAAGCTGTCTTGTTTCTCCAGAGTTTTCAGCAGAGCTGCTCTCTTTAAAGCTTTTTGGAATGAGGCTGTGATGGATGGAGACTTCAGTAAAAGCCAAGAGGCATTTAGAGGGAAATGGTCTATGGAAAGAGCGTGCCCAGGCCTGAGGTAATTGGAAGAGTAAGGTGGTTTTGACAACTGCAAGGGAAGTAAAAGGGACAAAACTCAAAAAAGCGCCAAAGTGAATCCTTGGGCAGCTGCTTTTTGTTGTTGTTGTTTTCCATTTTTCTTGAAGAGTTGGACTGGCAGAAAGCAGTCAGGGGGTCCTGCTAGGCTAAAACTTAAGAAATGAACCTCTGAGATATACTGAGAGTTTTTCTCTCTACCCTTCCCAGTACACTGATTCCAACTGCTCAAAACCTGGACCAAGCTTATTTGAACCTCTGTCAAGCTGAAATTTCTTTCAGTGTATGGTCTGCATATACCAACTTCCCCACTGCAGCGTCTGTCTCAGAAGGGTCAGTGGCTTACATTGAAATCATATTGGTCAAACAAAATGGTTTGCAGGGTTAAACTTTACTAAACTAGCTATTGAAATGAAGTCTTACAAAAATTAAATAATACATCATATGAAATTCAGCAACTGTGCATCTGAACAAATCTATAACACTCAAGGCAGCTCACAAATCTATGTCAAATATTTGCTTAAACAAGGCGACAAATACATTTAACATAGCATACAAATATATCTCTATTTATCATTGTTACTTTTCTTTCTTGTGAATGTTCAACCTTTGTGCATTCATAGCCTATTCAATTCATATTTTCTAAAAGTATGGTGAAAATGAAATATCATTAAAATATACTAATTATAAAAAGCACAACCACATTTTGCCAGGAGACTACTTTCCTACACTCTATCTAGCTGCAGAAATACATTTATTTTGTGAATTTTACTTGTATCCATGAACTGTTTCAAGACAAATAAATTGTATTTTGCAAAGAATTCACTATTTAGCAATAAAATGTTTGTCCTATTCCAAATATTCATGGAGTTGTAGGAGATACTCACATGGTCTTTCATTCACCTACCAAAAGTGCCTAAGTTAGAAAGTCAGCCACATGCTACCTACCGAAAACTAGAAGGAAGATTTTCTCTGGAGGAGTCCAATTCAAAGCACCTAAGTTACATTCTTACTTTGAATTGCCCTCTGGAGAAATCTGTCTCTCTCATCATGAATTTCAGTGGAGGCTTAAGGAGATTAGTTCCTGGTTTAGGCACCAAAAGCTCTTGAAGTTACACGGTGCGATTGTCTCTCTATGTACCAAATAAGCTGAACTAAACACATTGAAACACACTTTCTCTTTGTCTACAATTGTGGACTTAATGAAGAGATAAGAAAATTTCCAGTATTCAAATTGAGTCACTATTACTTTTTTTTTCATAAAATGACAGTCTATGTTTGGAAAAAAAAAAAAAGAAGAAAATAAAAGAAAAAAAGAAAAAGTGGCATTTCTGGTCCTTTTAAACTGTTCTCTTCATTGCTGAGGCTGGCAAGAGTGTGGAAAGCATTTTGACTATTGAAACCCTTGCTATTTTTCCATACACATTGCTAGCAGCAGTTATAGCATTCCTGATTATATTTAACCAAACTTACTTGTTAAACAGAATAAGGGCATTTACCCTCTGGAAAGAATATGAAAATCAGCAAGCAAACACTTGCATAAATGCAGCAGACACACAGGAAGCCGATCACACCGCACGACTTCACTTGCTCTGGGTGATAGAGCAAATATGAAGCTGCACTGTGGTTGAGTGATTTTTGTCCAGAATAGTATCAACAACATGCAGTTCTGTTTTCCTCACTCACCACCTGTCAGCCCCCTCTGAAATTTGCTGTATTTCAGGTGCTGTCTCAGGTTTCCTTGACAGAAGTCAATGATTTGTGTCCCATTCAATTTAGTTCATGTGAAAATACTCATAGCTCCTTGCCATATGTCAGTGGATGATAATTGCATTGATCGACCTTGCAGTGGGCTCAGTAAGGGCACCGTTCAGATAACTGAGTAACCGGAGGCTATTGCTTGTTAGAATTACCAAATTTGACTGTTTGACTGGTTTGATTCCAATCAGGCTTGATGGAGAGATGCATAAATACGCCAATAAGTGAATTACTTTTCAGGTTATGTTGCTAGTAGAGGTATCGATGAGTATGCTTTGTAAGCTGAATATAGCAGTTTGTTACCTTCTATTTTATACTGAATGGGTGAATGTGTTCTGATAAAAGAAAGAATAAATTTAAGTTTTCATCTCTAGACTGTTTAAAAGACAAGTTTTATTTTAAAGAGCACAGTAATTTTTTCTAACAACAATTTTCACTCTCCTACTTTAAAGTTCTCGTCAGGAAAGAACTCAGAATGAGAAGACCTATTTTCATAACAACGGGAATTCAAAAAACAAATTTGTAAGATAGACTTAAGACAAAGTTGTTGGAAATACAGCTAGACTAGCATCATTTTCAGGTGTAAGGTTCTTGCTAGCTGATCCTGCAACAGAGCCCAATTCCATTTTTTCAAAAAACTCTTTTTTGAGATATTTAAATTATCAACTTCTCTGGCTAATGCCCTGAAAATATTTATTAAAAAGCCCAAAATATCCAGACATAAAGATGCCAGCAGGTCATTAAACTCTCAGTGTTCAGCCCATGCATTTATCATATACGTGCACTTTTACTTAAGACTCCCCATTTGAACAGTAATGACTTTTCATGTTTCTCATCTCTCTCTGATCTGAATGTCTTGAAAATGTTTGTGAAGTTGCTTTTCTAATACTCCTCTTCAGCAGAGTAGCTCTAAGTCTGGCAAAAACTAGGTTTAGAATGAGACATTAACACTTTCATTTTAAAGCTGTCTCTTCGTGCCCACAGCTCCAAAGACCTTGTATAAAAGGTGCAGATGTTCAGTCCCTGTTAAAGAATATTGCCGGGAGGATCATGTTTACTCTGTGATTTACAGCATGCCAAACATACGTTAGCATTTGTAGGGATTATGCAGGTTTCTAAGGGGAGAAGTCCTTCATGCTTATTTGCGTAAGTTTTGGAAAAAACTGGGCATTCTACATAATAAATATTGCAAGAATCATATATTTGCATTCATCTCATTGCTGTTTAGCCAAAGTTTTCCAGTTTTTTTTTGCTTTGCTGAGCACAGATACAAGGAAATAGCCTCAATAGATTTAGTGGGGTAGTTTTGAAAGAAAAATGCTATTTAAAATCAGTGGAAGTATGTACTTGAAAGCGAGGTTATCCATAATCACCTGAGACTTGTAAACCATAACAGAAATCCAAACACATGAGGCTATTCCCCACCCACTTTTAAATGCATTTAAAAAGAGGTTGTGTTTAATATCTAACTTTTTACTCCAACTGAAAACACGCATAATTACTTTGTAAATACAAAAGGAAATAAAAACATGTTTAAAATAACTTAGAGATCCTTTAACTGCTTTAGAGTGTCATTGTTTGATATGCTTATTTCACTGTTTAGATCTCAGTTAATGCAACTGAGGGAAAAAAAATGTGTGTTCTTATATTATTCTGTTCAGTGGTGAATGTCCATACGCTGTCATGTTGCCTGCACTCAGATAAGGTAGAGTCTAGAACTGCAAGAATACCAGCAACAGCAATTTGTTGAATTTGTCACTGGACAGATAATCTCAGTAAAAATTGTATGTGTGAAACTAATAAAGAACAAGATGCGATTCCTAAATGTGGAAAAACGTGGTCATTAATTAATACATTAAGAGCAGTTGGCTGTTATCTCCATCTTTGGAAAATAGTGGGTGCATCAGCACATATTCATTGGCAGGAAATTAAACTTCTAAGAGAAGAAAATTAGGGTAACCATAACTCCTATGGTTTGTTGATTCATCAGCACAGCAGGACGAGCTTGAAGAGCAACTAGTGAGCACATGTTGAATCAATGAAGCCTGCGTAAAGAGTTTCACTATTTGCTGATCTCCAGATGACATGTGGAAGTTTTGCCTAAATATCAAAGGCAAGTTTTCAGGGGAAGCCTGATCTAACATTTACTGAAATGAGAAGAAATTTCAGTCTTAAGTTCCTCTAATACGCAATCATAAATTACAAATCTTATATAATTAGTTACAGTGAACCAGATGCCTATTTTTGGCTACTATTGTAATTAGTCATATGCAAAATTAATACTGAAAACTTAGCATGCATCTAATGAAATGTGTGCCTACCAGGCACGCTTAGTTTACCCATAGATTTTAGATTCTAAGTAGAAAGCTTTAAAACAGCTAGGATCTGTGTTTTAAAAACCTGAAGTGACTGCTGAAATTTCATCTCCTGCTCATACAGAAGAGCAAAAGTATTCCTACCACCCTCCTCCAAACTACATCATTAGTCATGTTTTCCTACCTACTTAATTTTTTAAACAGTTTCTCTAAACAGCACGTTACAGAAAGGGTATCAGATGGAAAGGCCTTTATTTACCACAGTAATAAGAAATAATTTGTGATCCAAAATAACAGCAACAGTAGAAAGACAAAAAAAACGTATAGAGAGAAGGAACAAAAAAAAAAGAATGTGGCTGGTTATGGATACCTGGTGGCTGGTTTAACTAGGTCTACTGAAGTGCTACTTTAACATTCAATTACACGTTCTGCTGATGCCTTACGGAAAGTTCTCAAAAAGCTTTTGCTTATGAACAATTCTGCTCGTAAAGCACATGATACTGATTTATTTGTTTCTTTGGTTCACTTTTTGAACAGTAGGCACACATGCTTTGCTGTAGGATTGATTATTGGGCTGAATTCAGTAATAACAAAAATAATTTTAATGCAATCTTCATGTAAGATACTTAAGCTTAATTTAATTCAATACTTTACTCCGCATAAAGTGACAGTCATTGCTGAGTAAAGAGCAAGCCTCAGAAAATTATAATAAGGCTGTACTTAGGATAACCTTTTGACTATTCTTTGTGTTGGGTGATTTCAACAATATCATACATTCATATTATTAACTCCCTAGGATATCTGTTTGGGGTCCCAATCAACTCTTCAGCCATTCTGTTATTCGAGTGCTTGAATAATTATTCACTTGCATCCAACAAATGCTTGCTTTACTTGTTGAATGACAATTTGCCAAAAAACATTATCCCGTCCAAATGGTACCTAGAGATCTGCATCCAATATGGACTTGTCAGCTAACAGCTTTGGAACATAGCTCTTAACATAGCTGGTATACTCAGTTCCACAATGCAAAAGGCACCCTTCTCTTGCACCAAGTGAGTGAGACAAGGAGATCCTTAATCTATCAGACAAAGAAAAGAAATAAGACCAAGAAATCCGTATGTTCCATCTATTCTGATTTCTCTTTGTATCTTTATCCACATCATTTGACCTTCGTGCATTAATTTTCCCTCTCTAAGATGAGGGCTATTATCAGCCTATTCATCAGGCAGAGTTTATGATCTCCGGTGCTCCCATAAAAAGTTTTAACTGCTTAAACTTCTATTACGAGAGAAAAGGGAAAAAAATAGAATGTGGGATGCATAAGCTGACCAGCTGATAAAAATGCAGGTTGTGGGATGCAGTGCTTTGCAGCTACCATCCTACAATAACCATTTCTGCTTCAAAATAGCAAATCATTCCCAGGAGACAAGCACACAGTCCATGAACAGCATCTTGACTTCATTAGGTTGCTTTCTAAATAATAGTAGTTTCTGCCTTTAGATGCCTAAAAAGCACTGTGGTGGTGTCTGTAAGCAGAAAAAAATGTGATCTTTGCACAGAAATTATGGTAGCTGTTATTGTATAGCTTTTTTTTTTTAATATATGGACTCTTGAAGATTCCAGACTTACGGTCTAAAATATACATGTAAAATAAGTCCCTCCAAGGAAGAAAAGAGTTAGCCATGGGCAGTCTTAAGAAGTAAGGCTCCTTCTGTACTAGTATCAATGCTGGTTTAAAAGTTTTGACCAACCACTACCAATTCATCAATGCCAGTGTTTAATCTTACAGACCTCCTGTTTATTCCATATAACTAAATAGCTCCACTATTACTTCATAAGAAAGATCTGTACTTCAATATACAGAACAGCTTCAAGGCATTGCTCTGAATACATTCACCTGCAGATACTTATAAAGGAACCCACAATCTATAATTAAAAGAGTTCACACAAGGAAACGGTCCAAGAAGCTCAACAAAGAGTAGTTAGCCAAAATAAGAACAATATGTGCAAGGTCATAAATTTAGAAAAAATCCTGAAACTATCAGCCAAACATGCTACCCAGCAAACTACAGTGAAACACCATAGACAACAACGCCTTGAAGACCATGTGTTTATGTTTGACCTGAAGCATATTCTCTGATGGTCTTGAATGTCAGCATAGAAAATATTTCCACCTTCACATGTCATTGTCCAGTGATCTCTCCATTGCAAATACCATCTTCCTTTAGTCTTGGCGTCCTCTTTAAATAACCTGTAGAGCATCAGTTTTTCATGAAGCTACACTGAGAGCAAGGAGTAGAATATATATCCAGGTCTTGCTCAATGCTGTACCTGAGATAGCATGCATAATATTGTGGTAGTCTTTGCAAATGCATTGTATATAGTAAATAAAATAGGTATTGCCAGTACCTTCTCTCAGCATGCTGCTCTCATCTGTCACTTCTTCAGTGAAAAAGATGCCAAGTGGGTGAGAATGGTGGGAATTGCTCATATAGTCATCACTTCGCTGGGCCAAGAAGGAAACTGAAAAGGTTTCTTAGCCCTATGATTTGTTTTTCTGAGTTCTTTTCTGAGAAGGCTCCTGAGTTTGGGCTGATGTTCTTATGACTGTATTTACTTCCTGTTTATTAATATTTTTTAGGTAATGGGGGAAAAAATGTTTTTAAAAGTCTTAATTCCTAGTGAGACACTGCTATTACAAGAATTTGGGTTATACTTCTAGTAATTTTTGTGTATGTTTTACTCAGAGAGTAATTTGGATTCCAAGTTACAGGAAGGTATGAAGCATCACAACACTCGTTCATATTATTTTCTGAAGATTGAGCTGTGATAATCTGGGGAGTTTGTATGTAATTTATGAGCTCCAGCTTTAATATGAACTCGGATTTAATAACTGTCTACAGCCTTATGTCTTTCCTGCACTGTAACTGTATGCTGCTTACACAAGTGACTGTGGGATGGACTGGAAGACAGCAGTCTCTCAACACTTGTTAAAGTCAGCCAGCCAAAGCACAATTGCTCTTACCAGGGAACAGCAATAATTCTAAAGCACAGAATCCTTATTGAGATTTCTCTTGTGGGTTTTTTTTTTTCTTTTCCTGTTTGATACTCTGTGAATCTTCCATCCCTTTCTGGAGGGCAAAGAATGGGAATGATCCTACTCAGAATACTTTGTTGACAGGAAGAGCCTCAGAGTGGGGAGGACAACGAATCCACTATGCTTAAGTTCCCAAGGGCCAGATTTAAGAGCACATTCTTGAGATAAGGCAGCTCCCTATTATCTACGTAGAAATTGTTGCTCTGAGTTTTGTAATCTTTCAACGCATTGACAGAAGCTGAACTGGGTTTTGATTCCACTCTGGAAACCAAGCAATAAAAATTAAGGAGCTACAAGTCTGGCAGGGACCCAGGACTCTTCTTAATCTCAGTGAGCTTCAAGAATAAAAGCCTGGACATATTATAAGGTATTCCATCCAGAGCTGAAAGACAACAAGGAAGACAGCAGAGAGCTGGGGTGTTGGGTTTTTTGTTTGTTTGTTTTAGATAAGCACAATTCTTATGGGATCTAAAATAGTTACTTTAAAACTTTAGTCTATATACTTTTTTAGCCATCAGCTATTTCTGAAGAAGAGAATTATAAATAGGACAGGGAAAGGGTGTGTTTAGCATTTGGATATGCTGTTAATGTTGGCACTACTCACAGAGTATTGGTAACTTATCTTTAAGGAGGGTTGTTTTAGAACCATCACCCAAAGCATGCTTAAAAATGAGAGTTAGAATCTGCCAAGCGCCGTTTACATTAAGAGCACAGACATCCAAAAAAGTCAGATGAATGTCCAGTAAGGGAAACTTCAGCAGCACTCTGAGAAAATCATTGGACAGCAATAGGTAAATGTTGTTATTGTTTGTCTTTATGTCTCTTTGAACTTTCTTTCTCTCATCTAAGAATTCAGTGCTTCTTGAATCACAATAAAGTTACCACAAAAACATTTTTCTTTGAAATCTTTTCTAAAGCTGTATCAGAAGCTTCTTAATTGCTGTTCACTTCTATTGAATCCCGATTATTTTGGGGTTATTTTTAATGGAAAAACCCCCAACATTTTAAATTGGTGCATTGATGATTTCACTCAGATTAGAACATAAGAAATTCTGTAATCAAAAAAAACAAACCTCCAAACTAACCAGAATAGTTGTAAGAGAAGAGAAACCAGATTGCCCTTTATCTTACTCCAATTCTTTCTGTTGAAGTCAAGGAAATCTGAGCAGTGCAATGAAATGATGAATCAGACCTAGTGACTTTCTCCATTGCAAATTTAATGTTATGGAAAATGATATTAAAGTATAATATCCATACTTTAGGGCTTACCAGAAAATGACTCATGATAAACAGAGTGCGTTTTTTGAAATGGCATTAAAAAATAAATTTAACTTCTCTCTCTGACTCCTTCAGTATTTCAGGGTATAATTTAAGAACACATCCTCCATTGCTTTCAATAATTCTTCCTTGGGAGTGGGAATTCAGAACTTTAATGGTAACTTTCACATTCATGCACAAAGTTATGAAGGAAACTTGAAGTAAAAAAAGAACATTTCTGAGTACCGAAGTAAGGTAGCATAAGGAAATGCATGTTCCTCTTTCTCAAATTGCCTTTGAATAAGGTAATTTAAGTGACATAAAGGATATTTTAGCTTTTGGAAACCAAATCAAACTTACATTTTATTAACTACATCAGTCTTTGTTATAAATCTACATTTACCTCCATATCAAAAATATTTTTATTGGCTTAAAACTGTGCAAGTTCTTTCACATAATTTACCAAATCAAAGAAATGAATTAACATTAGACTTGCAACAAATGTAACAGCAGGACTGATTGTCAGATGTCAGTTTGCCTTGGACAAGCCAAGTGGCAATGAGGAGACTTCCACTTTTCTCAAAAAAACACCCAACCAACCACCCCCCAAAAAAACAAGACAAAAAACTTCCAAACCCTACTTGGCTGAAAGTTGCACAGTTGTTATTCTTTCTGAGTGTCTGAGGGTGACATGTTCTGTTTTATGGTGAGATATACTCTTTTATGATACTCCACTAAATGAAGTAATAAAAACTTCTGCTTTACTAAACTACTGTATCAAGTATCTTCTTTTGTACTTGCAGCCCTGAGAATATGTATCTCCAAGATTTACAGAGTTTAGTGCTTTTATTAAGTCTCTGTCATGATTTAAAGGGAAAGACTTAGGCAAAACTGTTTGAAATACCTCAACAGAAAAAATACACTGAAATCAATACACATTATATTAATGTCGGCCAAATAGTAGTAACAAGTTTCTTTCTACCATCACTAATGTCTGTTTCAGAAACATTTTAAGTTTGATTTTTTTTCTTACCTTTTTTTTCTTTTAAATGCCAGGTTTATTAACTTTGAAAATGAAATGCTCTTCAGCACATGCATGTATAGTCACAGATCAATTGGTACATTCAGGTAAAGTGCTGGAGCAGTGGGAATGAAAATCAATCGCGCAAAAAGTTGCAGAGGTCGCTCCATCACTCCACTACCAAAAGCTACTGTCCCATGTAATGTGTTGAAGAAGCATCTGAAGATGAAGAGAATTTCTCTGAAGGTCACATCCCTTCCTACAATGGTAATGTGGGAAAATTCGACAGCTTGTGACAGCACAATCCACACAGAGGTGTGAGCTGATAGAAGCATCGCTGCAGGTTACCTCTTCTGTTTGTCCTTCCCTCCTGACCATAACCCTAGGCACCCTCAGTAACAGAGTCTGAATGGTGTATTCAGCCTTAGTATTGGGTCTGCTTCCCCATATAAACTACACAGATGTTATAAAAGGAGCACACAGCAAGAAAAGAAATTTCCATGACAACATAATGCAGCAACTAAATTCATACTTGGAACCATTTCTCATTTTAGTTCTTAAAGTCAAGAAGCGTCTCCAGACTATACTGGTCTAACTACAATCATTATTGGTCCAAGATATACTGTTAGAAACATGTGAACTGAATATAGGGAGCTATCCCCAAATGCAATGACTTCAGTACTTTGCAGTTACTCTTAACTTTGATGTTTAAAGCATCCTCCCTCTTGCTGGAGATCCAGTGCTGATTGATCCAGCAAGCAATGCCACCCGCAGCTTAGCTCTCAGTTGTGTAGCACTAGCAAGTGTCTGGCTGAATCAACAGAGCTCCTGATTCTGCTGTTCTCAATCTACACACAATTCTTCTTTGTATTTCTGTAAGCATTCCACCTGTCTTTCTATAAAGAGAGAATACATCACTCCTGGAGTCAGGTGTAAGGTAATAAAGCATAACTTGCCCCTTTGCAGTATTACATGCTTTCCTTTTGTGATTCTCTCTCTCACCAATACTGTGCTGGCTCAGTGCCACAAAAGGAAAGATGCAAGGAGCAAGTGTTGTCACAGATCACATAGCAAGAGCTAGATGATTGCTTTGATTCTGTGGGGTAGGAATGTAACAGCAGTGTTGCTACCACACACTCTCAGAGAAAGACCTGTTTGGCTGGTATTAAACAGATGCCTAATTGGAAAAAGTGCTGAAATAACATTTTTTAATATTTGAAGCTGCATTTTAGTAGTTATAGAAAATCTGTACTATTGCTTTATGCAAACTTACCATCCTCAGGGGTCATTATCTGACTTGAATTGCAAAGTGAATTTTGCGTAATTATAAAACTGTATAATGCAGCTTTGACAATCTATGTTTTATGTCAGCACCATAAATGACTTGAAATGAAATGGAACAAACCATGATAGTGCATTCCAGTCCTTCAGGAAGATAAGAAATGCAATCAAAATACTTGGTTTCATTTTATTCCCTATTTTAGGTTTACTATATCTACAAGTCTGTCCATTAACAGTAGAAAGAAGCTGCTGTCACCTAGTTTCTACTATTAAACACTTCTGAAACCAGTCCTTACTCCAAATCCTGCCATAGACACTTCAAAGAATTTATGGTTTGGGTTTTTTTTAAAGGACTTTAGTTAGTTGGGAAAAACTTTTCTATGTAGTGAGAACTCCCTGGATAATGTAAAGATGTCACACAGTACTCATGCTGAAATATACTGAATAACAGGGCTGATAAATTAACTTATTTGATTGCAGATACTAATCAGGACACACATAGCTTTGAATTTTTCATAAATTCTTTGATTACTCTATGAAAAGTAGACTGTAAATTTAAGTGCTTTGTACATTTCTTATAAGAAATAGCCCTTTTTAGTTACTTAATTCATACACTGATCAAACAATTCTTTTATTTCAGTATAAAAAAAATCACACAGGCACTAATCAAAAGTATTTAGTTAATAATAAAAGAGAATAAAAAAGCCACTGGAATGATAACATGGTTAAAGAGTTCTATGAAAATTGGAATATTATTCTAAAAGAAGTCAAATGTTTGATGTATTTTTTAAAAAACACCTTTCTGATTTCAGTCAATAATAATCTCTAATTGATGAAATAAATGCTACTGCTGTTTCTCTTTGAAATGAATGGGCACAAAAATGTTCAAAGGCAATCCTTTATAGGCATCACATGTGGCCACATCAGAACCCTTAAGAAGTTAAACTACATCAGAGTGAGAACAGTAATACTGGCCTGAAATAGAGGCAACGATCTGCTGAAACTAAATGTAGACCAAGTATCCAAAGAAAATCATGCCCAAATTGTTTCCTTTTTGAAACATACAATCAATTAATAAAATGAGAATATTATGTGAAAAATTGTTTGGAAATCCTTTTTAATTACAAGTTTTTTACAATTTCATTTCTCTAAACACTGAGATTCTGCTATATGAAAATCATGAAGTCTGTTAAAACATACAAAATAAGTCCTTATTCTAGATGATAATAACAACCTACTTAAACAGAAATTGAGATATAGTCAAGATTTCTGTTTTCTGAAGTGGCTGTTGATTGTAAGATGTTGAGTAGAGACAGGTAGTGTAACCTTAGTTTTTCAAAATTCTGAAAACTAAAAGGTTTCTCTAGTCAAGCTTATTCACTATTCAGCCTCTGAAAATGAATCCTAAGAGTTTTACTAACATTCACTTACAGACTTGGTCAAGGAGTTGTGAAATCCCATTTCACAGTACAGTCAGGTCTTTCTGAACTCATGCGCCAAAAAGCCATGCTTTAAAATGTTATCAGCTCCTTTGAGAGCTGTCCACAGGGACTGCTTCAGAAAGTTGAGGTAGCAGAGCACTGTAAGGCTCTACAAAGATGGGTGTCTACATTTCAATGATACATTCAGAGCAGCAAATTTATAGAAATGTAGTTTTCTATTATAACTATGAATGAGGTATTAAGTTGATAGCAGTATAATACTTTGAAGCTATGAAACAGTACAGGATTAAATTTCATCCATTTTTAGTCACCTCTAATCTGAATCAGGTTATACCTTTTAGGTAACACTTCGTTAGCAGGAATAATACTGCATCATTTTTTTGCTCACTTTAAAAAAAACAACCCAACCCAAAACTTAACCTCGAAATCCTAATTTTCTAATTTACCTCATCCCACACAAAACCCTGGGCCCAATTTGCCATTTATGCCAGGACCACTATCTAATTAAAGAAGGGCATGATGTTCTTAACAGAGTACTCGGGGTAATTGTCCTATAATGTCCTCCTACTTGTTCTATGCCTTGTGTTTTTATAATATGATAAACTATTCAGTATTGTAATTGCTTTTCTTCAATGCTACCTCTCTCACAAAGATGTAAAGAGGACACATTAAATAAAATCGTTCCACTTCCATGGAGAAGAGTTTCTTTTCTTTCTTTTTCTTGCTTTTCATTTTACAAACATATCAGGGAAAGTCAGGCAAAGCTGGATAATTCCACGGATTCTGAAGGAATCTGAGGGTGATTTTTTTCAGCTCCTATTGTGAGCTTGCCAATTTTAGTCGTCCAGTTGTTAAGCAACCTCCCAGCCGTTCAGGCCCTTCTCTCCACCTGCCAGCTGCTGGTGCACAGGCTGATGCCCTCCCCAGCAAGCAAGTCCTTCTGAAACTTTGTTTCAGTTTCTTCTGAGAGTCTCTTTTCCATTCTCTTGACACCAATACACCTCACATATACAGAAAGTTTTCATTATACTTTGCAAGTGCTTTCTTACATAGACAGAAAAAGGAGGACAACAATATTAGACAGTTTTTACAAGGCATTTCAGTTCTTCAGAGTAGGAAGTAATTTATGGAAAACAGTTTTCACTTACCTCACTGTTTCACATACAGAAGAGGGATATACACTAAGGCTCTGCAGAAATGTGTGAACTCTTTTGTGGAATCATACCCTTTAAAATACAGGCATCAGCACCCATCCAAACAACAACAACAAAAATTCTTAATATGAATTACTTAGAGCTTTCATCCAGCAGACATGATGATGAAGTCTTAGAGTAAACTGCAATACTGGACAAGTATGATTTGGAGTCCCAGGGTCTCTACTATTTATTAGAGGTTAGTTTAGACCCATAGTAAAATTATTCGGTCTAGATGGGCCAGAGGACACCTTGATTAGATATCCAGAGTAAACCCATGAAGGACTACTAGGTTGAATACTTTTTAATAACGAACACCTTTACAGTAACTCTAGACTTTAGACTGCCTTGAGGATGACGATTCAGTTCAAAACAGTTTTCTTTTTTCCTTTCATGGTACACAAGTTTACTGAATGGAATACAGAATATTGTCCAGTGAAGCAACTGGTTTCCGTGGATACAGCTAAAATTACACATCAGAATATTTTTTCTTGCAATTCAAAGCTTAAAGAAGCTCAATTTGCCTTATTAAGAAAAAAAAAATCTTTAGTAGTCTGTCCAATATGCAGACAAAGGAAAGTAAATGTAGCATTCTAAAGCAAGAACTCTTCTGAGGACTGGTGCCCTTTTAGAGATCATTATAAAAAGGTTACACACAGTAATATCTGTAATAGAAACTTTTCATTTGAACATTGGGAGCATATGTGCAATTCTAATAATTATTTTGAAACTATAATATGGATTTAAATGTTTTCCCCTCAAACATTTATAGTATTTTTATCAGTATCTTGCCAAAATCCAGAATAATATGCTACATGGTAGATTCACTTTTCTTGATACAGGTAAAATATAACATACCAGAGTAGAAAATTTTTAATTATGAGACTTTTAATTTAAAACAAGATTTAAAAGATGAGTTGGCAATGAATGATTTTTTTTTTAGTGCTGAATACAAGAAAACACGTATTTTATCATTCTTTCTTTAAATAATTGACCCAGTCAAAACTTCTGTCGTTACTGTACAGTTCATAGACTCCCACATATTTCTGCATCTCATCATTCCTCTAGAATAAAAATATGTCTTCAGCTACAAATATAACTATGATATTAAATGATTCAGTTACTGTTACTTCAATTACTAAGATGTCTCCGCTAAACGGCTTGCAGCAGCCTCTGTTTTTATAAAAATTGTTAAACTGTAGGACTTGTCCATATAAAGCACACACATGTATTCTAGTGACATCTTAGGCAATTTCTGGTAGATTCTTGAATTCAAACAACAGATTCCAGAATTTTATACAGGTCACAAAATAACCCTGTTGTTTTTGCTCCCAGTGAGTCAGTGGAACACTAAACAAAACCACAACGTGAAGACATTCCTGTTCAAAAGATATAATGCAGGCATTGAAGTGAGAAACTTCTGGCTTCTCAAAAGTTTACATCCTATTATTATGGCTTTTATTATTGCTTTATGCTAATGATATTGATTTCCATTAAACGCTCACTATTTTGCTGTTACCTCCCTTGCACAGTTAAAGAACAAACATCGCCTTTCTGCTCAACTTGTATTTGTTCAAGAAGTCTGCAATGTTGAAGCATTTTTATGTTTTTATTTACTGAAGTATGTTTCCTGAGTTTGCCTGCTTTTTCCCTAGGTGAATCACTCCAAAGACACTCCTAAACTTCTATCCAATTTACTGTATCTGGTTCAGCTACTTGTGGCACAATTCCTTTTTGCCTCTTCCCAGTGTATTGTTTGCTGATTAACAAAGGAGACAGCTGTGTAAGACTACCTCTCTGCTGAAGGCTGTCCTATTTCGTGATCCTCAGTTCTTATTCCAGACAATGTCATGATAAAATTTAGTAGTAATCAAATTTCTGTTCTTTCATTAGGGCTTCCTTATCTATACAAACATTTCATGTTCTATCTTTCACAATGCCTAGAGGTTTAGAATAGTTTTATGTATTTTTTGCCACTTGTATCTTTAATCTTGATCCCAGTTGGTTCTTTATAGTTAGCCAGAGGCTTGGGGGTTTGTTGTTTCGTTCTGCTTTGTTTTTAACTTCAGATACAACTTTCGGTTATACTTCCTGCACTGAATACTGACAAATTGAAAGGAAGGAATGAGGGAAATACAGGACAAGACTGCGATAATCTTCAAAATCTATTGCAGATAAGTAAGCTGCTGCATAATTAATATTCTGCCAGGACAAGGCTAAAAAGTATGCATTTTAATAGAGAAAGAATGAAAGACTTCTACTAGTAGGGCTTAGTAGTTTTTTTTTCGTACAGGTTTATATAGCTTCAAACTGCACTGAAAAAAAATTATCTTCCACGTACACATTTTGGTGAACACTTTGCAGAAGCTACTCATATTTTAAGGAAAGTTTTGGTTTGTTTTTTTAATCGACTACGTAACTTTGTATAGTTTTACTTGTGTACCCCATGAAAATATATACATATTTATCATTACCACACATATCTTTCTGAGAGAAAAAAGTCAAGAAATATAAGGTCTTTATAATTAAATATGGAATGACATATTTAATACACAAAAATTGTAACATTTTATAATAGCTTACAGTTTTTTAATGGAGTAATTAAAAAAAAATCCTTTGCTTTCGAATTAGACTTACTAGAATTAAACTAGTTCTTCACTTGCCATTCCCCTAGCTGTAATCACTCATTCTATACTCAGAGATCTGAGAAATATTTATTTCACTGCTGTTGGTAAATGTGAAACATAAACCTAGATTATTAAAAGTTAATTTTGACGCATTTCATTTTAATTTCTACATTTGTATTTTATGGCTCATATTGCAAATTAAATGCATCAAAGCTTATAAATTATGCTGAGTAATATCTAATACCACAGTAGTACTGCACAAATCTTAGCACTATTATTTCATTGGTAATTATGATACATAACATATATGATAAATTGTATATATGACATATTATGATATGTGATATAAAATATTTTATATATTAAAAAATCTCAAAACATTTCTTTTAGCACAGCAATTTTTTTGTGCTCCAATATAGTTGAAATGACTTATTCACATTTTTAATGCACTGTATTAATTGTAGAAATTACATTTATCTAAATGTCTCTTAAAAGTAAAAGCAGAAACATTTTTATTTTAAAGGATTTAAATGCTTCTTTCCCAAATGAGATTTCATCAAAATGGTAATGTTCCTGCAGAAAGTTGTGAACTCTTAAAAATTACATTTTTGTCACAAACAGTACTTCCATTAAAAATGTTGTGACTACTTCAGGCAATGAAGATTTTGGTGCAATTTGTTGCAAAACATATACCTAATTGATGCATACAGGGAACAGATTTCTACTTTCATTTAATGTTTAGGTTACAGAATGTTTAAAAAAATAATCTTCCTTTTCTTAATTGAGTGTAATAAGGACTCACACTGGTGAATAACTTATTAAATTCAAATAAATATATAAGGACTTTTTTCCTCCTGGTATTTTCTATCTGAAATATACAGCTGTATCATTACCACTGTAAAACTACATTCAGTCTGCTTTTAAGTCCTGCCTTCTGAAAACAGAAAGATTACTGTTTTGTTTTGTCCACCAACTCTAATAGTCTGAAAACTGTTGGAAGAATTGAAGTAGCCTGTCTGGTAGATTATTTTTACCCTGACCTCACACAACTTAAATTGTTCTTCATGCCCACTCTAAAAGAGTTCTTGTCCACCTCTTCATCATTAACATTTTCTATGGCCCTTCTGTTTTGATTCAGCTCTGTCTACACTCCACAGAGCCACTCATTTTATTTGCAGCACCCCACACAGTTTTTATATACCAGTGTGCCTGCTAGAGACATTGAGTGGATAAAACTAGAAATTGTCTTGTGGTGATTCTCAGTAGAGTATTAATCCGAGTTGTCCCTCATCCCCGGTACACTGCTTATCATGAAATTTGTAGGAACTTAATTATCTTTGGGACTTCTGTCCCTTTGTCAAATCTGGTTGAAATTGGCCAAGAGATTCAACATTTACTGAAGGGAGCAAGGGAGACCAGACCGAGAGCACTGTCACACAAATACTGTTTCCTTAGGACACAAGGCTAAAATAACTGTGCAACAAAAGGTTTGAAGGAAATTGTCTCATGAATGTACGAATTAAAGCACAGCCAAGTGATTTGTTTTGCATATATTATCATAAATACACTGCTTTACCCTTTGCAAAATCTCATTTAACTGCATTCATTTTAAAAGAACAATTTCAGTCTCAGTTTTGTTTTTGTGGAGCACTGAGGGGAAAATGTTCTCTTATCTTCAAATGTTATTAACTGGAAATAAGTGTAACCTACGCTTTGAGGTCCTTATTGCAATTTAGATAGACAATTAGATATACAACACCAAAAAGAAAGAGAGAACTTTGTAGCAGAGATTTGTTTCCTGGTGCCTCAGGTGACCACAGTAGACTTCCTTCTGTGTTCAAATGATTAAAAACTACAATATCCTTCAAGCTGTTTCTGGAAAGCTATTTATAATTTTAGTGCCAAGTAACATAACTTTTTAAAAATTAGCTTACGAGATTTACATGGGATTGTGCTTTTTATAGGAAGGTGTGTGCTCACTTGCAATAGTTACTCTATTTTCTCAAGGCTGGAAACTTGCAGTAGAGTAAATCAAGTTCTTCCTTCACCTAACTGGATACGTGAAGAAGAATTGCAACCTTCGAGATTTCCAGTAGCATCCACCACAGATACACATCACTAACAAAAATGTATGCCACTTCTCTGTCACAAACCTGTCCTTCAGGACAGTACTGAAAATGAAATGCTTTATGCTGTGAAGTTATGTTAAAAAAAACCCTTCTAGTTAGATGTTCAAAAGAGACAAATGATAAAAGAATATTATCTCTTTTCTTGTATGCAGATGTTGCAAGCAACTATACTTATAAAGTTTTTATGATAGGAGCTTTAATGATTCAGTCACATGGGACCCATGAGAAAGTTTGTGATTTAGCCACTGATATTTTTTGTGGTAGCTTGTATGTTGTAAGATGGGAACCAGTACATAGCTTGAATAAGTACTTCTCTGAGGGATAAAAGACCTCCAAATTTAGAGGTAGATAGCCATATTAAGTTTAGTTCAAAAGCACCTGCAGAATCACGTACTTAGAAGGGCTGACTTAAATGTTGGTTTGTCTTCCACTTAAGAAATATTGCTCAGAAGAAGCCAGAGCAGGACAAAGAATAGAATAAAGAATTTTGGCACCCCCATGCAAAAAAAAAAAAAAACCAACACAGGGAAAGGAAAAAGCATAAAAGCAAATTCATTTGCTTTTACCTAATTTGTAACTGTATTATTCAATCGTGTATAGATAGGTTTTATCAACTGAAATGTATACTGTACAAGGACTACAGGAGCCACTCTCCGATAATTTCCTAACTTTCCACTTACCTGTCTGCACTGGCATAAGATTTTGGGGGGGTTCTGAGAGCATATAATGCTGATGAAATGATATTTTGGTAGTCACTGGAAATCCACATAAATTCCTTTTATAAAACGACTACTTCAGCACATAGTGTGCTGTAGGCAATTAATTCTTCACCTTTGATAATTAGCTTTTGTTTAACAAAGGTGTTGTGTGTTTTTATTGAAGTTGTATCTGGTCAGAAGACCTTGGTGTGTTGTGAGGGGATGACCCTGTGAGAATGCTCTTGCTTAACTAGAGCCCCAAAGTCAGGATGTTAATTGGCTACAGAGACTAACATATACAGATAAATGGAAATGGTTTCCTCTCTTAACTGAAAAATTTATGTGGTAATTAAACTCAATTTAAGAGAATAAACATCAACAGTTTTAGTAAAATAACATTTTTGCAAAAGACTAAGCACATTAAGAAATACCTAAAGGTCAATTTATGTAAGAATAATGTGTTATCTTCACCAGGTTGTCACCAGACAACTCAGAATACATTTTTCTTTTCTGAAACAAAACTTCTGGGAGATTTAATAATCAGCTCTTGGAAGGTAAAGGTGAAAAACAACCAGACTAAACTGATGGTAGAAAATATGCATCTTTTCAGAAGTCCAGGATTTCTGGAAACCTATAGAGGAATTGAGATTAAAAAAATCAGAAAATCAAAGGTAATTAGAGAAAAAGGCTGCTTTACTCTGTGAAAGTACATGCTTCACTCCAGTGTTTCCTGCGTGAGTGCACTGACTTCCTCTTTACCTGCATAACCATGATTTATTTCTGTGTCATCCTCTTAAGATTTCCTAGCAAATTCCGGATTCAGACCTAAACTCATAAAAATACAGAAAATGCTGTCTTTATCTCATGGATCTTGGTCATTCAGTGTCACCATTACTGCAGGTTGACCCACAGGTTCTCAATTTGTCTACACAATACCTGTCTCTCTTTAATTGCAAATATAGGAAATAGTAAATTGATCAAAATAATAAGCAAATATTTTTAAACTAAAATTTACTTTGGAACTTATGTAATTGCTGATTAGAAATTTGAATTCAAGGTATGGACAGAGTATATTATCTTTCTCTTTTTTTTTTAAGATATGATCAACAGATAAATCAATACACATTTTTCAGTTAGAAATTAATAACAAATAGGTTCCATTAACAGGACACATATTTTGTAGTAAGATCATTCCATTCAGCAGAAATCAGTATTCTAGACTCTAAAACTCGAAGTCCTATAAGTGTATTTCACTTAAACTATACAAAATGGTACCGGAATACATCTCTTCATTCACAGAAGCCAGTAGGGTAATCTACATTAATAAAACCCTTACTTTAGGTTGTACTTCAAAATGGTATCAAATTAACACAGATAATATTTATCTAGCTTATATTGCACTCTATACTCGCTGTAGCCTGCAGTACATCTGATTGATGTTATTTAGCTATGAAAAAGGTAGCTACTTGATTTGGCATGAAAGCTTATAACCTATGTTTTATCATATCTAATACAGCCTGTTACATAGATGCTATGTCCGAGTATTTGAAAAGTCACTTTTAACCCTTTCTAAAAAACATGATTTGACTAAATGCTGAAAGACTAAGAGAAAAATAATTGTTAACGACACTGTTCAAAATGTGTTCAGACAACAAACATATGGAATGTTATAAAATAAACCAGGACTTACTCACTTAACATATAAGTGAAAAGCTTATCTAAATGTCAGAGTAACTGTTGCAGATGTCAAATCAAACTGGTTAACTTCAAAAAGATTCACAAGAGGATCCTTGACTTTCTTTTCTTGTTTGACCTTTGAAATCATTTGGCCTCCTTCATTTCCTCATTCCTCACTTCCTCCTCTTCTTTCTTTTTAGAGGGAAACAATGAAACAGAAGAAATACCTTCCCTGGAGACAGCAGATGAAGACTTCAAACTCCTTGCATTTCACTTGAGTCAAACTCTGGAAAAGGATTATAGACTTGGTCAAGAGGGAAATGTTATGGAAGAATATCAAGCATGTCCATGTAGAACATTAAAAGACTCTCTCTCCACTTGACTCTGCTAATCCTTCCAGCCATTGTTAGGTTTATGCATAATTTTGACACCATGACAGACTTTAAATTGAAATGCTACTATGAATTTGAGAAATCAATACAAACTTTTACTATCAAAACAGTTTTCTACAAAACATCAGAGAGTTTGTCAGATATTGTGGCAATTACAATTATCCTACCAGATTGTAAGCAAATGTGATTGACAGTACTTTGATTTTAAATTTTATCATCCTATCCTTTAGACAACTGGGAAAACTATTTTCTCACCTAACGGCAGTGCACCAGTATCTGAAGCTAATCTGAACTTAATTATACGGTTTAATTCGTAATTTGTCCCAATGCTTTACTATGTTTGCAGGAAAGAAGAAGAAAAAAAAGTTTTCTACCAAGCTAGTATTTTTCATTCAGTTTATTCCAGTATTCTTAATTCACAACACATGTAAAATACAATCTCTTTTTTTATACTACTTAAAAACTAATTATAAGCCCAAAAGGTAAATGTTTCATTAGACATATTATACTTATTTTGAAAGCTAGAAAGTAAAAATTCAGAACACTGGTAAACTGACGAAATAGTGGCCAACTTCCAGTTATTACTAGTAAGTGTTCGAAGAGAAAAACATGAGAATTTTCAAAATGGATATACATATCTATAATGCCAGTGAGTAAAGACAGTTTTTATAAGAATACTTTCTATCTGCAATCCTTGCTCTGTGCCATGCTTCAGAGCTGCAGCAGAGTCTCACCCATTAAAAATTCAAAATCAGAAAACATAATTCATGATCTTGACACATTAACTTGTGTTTTGAGTTTACTGATATAATACCTTCTATTTCCATCTCAGGTAAATGCTGGCAAAATTAAATGTCTCATAGCAAGACACTGTTGAAACATACATCCTCAATTTAATGTAATTGTAAATGCTTTCATGCTAGGCAGTGGAAGATGAACTTCTTTAACATTTTGCTACACACATAATCGAAATAAATAGTGTTCGAGTTAAATCTAGCTAGCTTCAATTCCTAGAAACTGTGGTGACTAATTTTAGAATCTTCTATTGTCTAATACTGAAATTTTATGTAGTACAAAAGCATTATCTTTAATCATCATGCCAGATACACTTAAGAGGTATTCATCGTGAGATCATAAATCTGTAAATTTTTGTTCTTACCTAAGAATTTTTCTAGAGTGTGTGACTTCTTACAGATAGGAAAATGTATTTCGGTTTTAAAGAGAGACAACAGTAGTTACAGTACCATCAAACTGCATTAATAATTATTTTAGAAAACAATCTTTGATGGAATTTACTATGAAGGTATTCATAAATCATCTACTTCTAACACAACCACTAGTAATTTTACACTAATAGGCCCAAAATATCTAAAAAACCCATCATACAAATGTGAGTATGGTAAATATTAAGTAGTATGATTTAAATTTTGTTTGCTTTCAGTGATAGTCAAAATATATTTAAGATAGAATATTTCATACTCCTTTTATATTGTTATTACTGACTACAGTTCAGCAGTCATTCTGAACAGCCCCATTCAGCCTTTGAGTTCCACATAACTTCTTTTGACTGCAGAAAAACATCCCTTTGTACAGAATGAGATATTTCAAGAAGAAATGGGTGAATACCATCAACTATTCATACTGGTAGAAAAACAAAAGCAGTTGAACAAAATACTCACAAATCCTTTCCATTCCCTAGAATACAACTTTCATACAGAAGTTAAAAACACCATGCCAGAAACTTATAAGCTATTTCCTTCATTACCTGACAAATTATTAGTGTTATCATAATCACTCTTCAGACTGTGGTAAGTACACAGCTCCTATCTCATAAACTAGGTAGCTTTTAAAACCAAAACAAGATAAAGGCTGAAAATCCTGCTGAAGGAATACATAGCACTTCACCATTTTCTTGCCAGAGGATATCATTTTTTTAATCCAATAGAATTGTTAAAACAAAAAAAAAGGCTAATGTTGTCAGATTGTCGAACCTAACCACTAGCTATGATTCTGCCTGTGTCTGTGACGCTTTTACAAGAGTATATAGTTTCAAAAATAAAAAGAAAGTATAAATGGAAGGTATGGGTAGTTTGTACTAATTTAAGCATTCCTCAAACTCAGTTTATCCATCACAGGCAATATTAACATTATTCTTCTAAAACATTTTTGTTTCTAAGCCCCAGATCTATTGCTTCTATTTTGTACCTGCACCCAGATTTTAAGTGAAAGCATCTCTTACGGAGTAGTTCTTTGTAGTTGCTCATGAAACAGACATGGTGTAAAACAATGCTATTAAAACAGATTCCTGTGTTTCTCATTCCCACACTCAACATGGAGTGCAAAGACCATGTTTTTTCTTGTACAACAGTCAAAATTGTACCTTATATACATAAATCAAACTTGAAAAAAATAGATGGAGGTTCTTCAGGAAAGAGCTGGAAAGATGTGGAGGAAGGGTTGTATTCTGCATACAGGAGTAGCTGGAACATAGACAGCTGATGGGCCAGGGGAGAGCTTGCGGGGGAAGATAAGGGATTAGCACAGGTGATGCTGTAGTAAGGATCTCCTAAAGAACAGCTGATCAAAAAGACAGTAGAGATGAAGCTTTCTTTAGAAGCTGGTGAGCTTTACCTTTGTCCCTAGAAGGGCTATGGAGCAAACCCTTCTGATACCTTTTTCCAAAGCCAGGTTATGGCTGACAACTTGATTGCTTGCCATGACAAGATGACAGGCTCTGTAGGCAAGGAGAGATCAGTTGATGCTAATATAACTTGCAATTTTATCAAGGCCTTTGACACTGCTACTCACAGTATCTTAATAGCTAAATTGGTAAGATACAAATTGGGTAAGTGGATAATAAGTTGGATGGAAAATTGGCTCAACTGTTGGGTTGCACTTGGGTGTTTAAGGTTCAGCTGGTAGCCAGTAGCTGGTGCCATTCCTCAGGTATCACATACTGTGATCAGCAGAGGTAAATGTGTTGATTAACGACCTGGGACAGGGGACAGAGTGCACCCTAAGCAAATCTGCACGATACCAAACTGGGGGAAGTAGCTCATGTACTGGAAGGCTGAGATCTTATTCAGAGTAATCCTGACAGGCTGGAGAAATGGCTGACAAATATCCCAGGAAGTTCAGCAAAGGCAAGTTCAGCATCTGGACCAGAATAACCCCACACAGCAGCACTTGTTGCAGTCAGCAGGACAGAAAGTAGCTATGCAGGAAAAAGACCTGGAGGTCCTGGTAAACAAGTCAAACATGAGCAGCAACCTGCCTTTGTGGCAGAGACAGCTGAACTAGTCCTGGGCTGCCTTAGCAAGAGTGCAGCCAGCAGGTTGAGGGACATGATTATTGCCTTTTATTTGGTAATTGTGTGTGTGTCCAGTTTGGGGCTCTTTAGCAGAAGACAGACATAGACACACTGGAGCAAGTCCAACATGCACCACGAGGTGGTCAGGGGACTGGAGCACCAGGGAAGTTGATTATGTTCAGCCTTCAGACAAGGTGAAGGGGAGACAGTTGTATTGCTGTCTAAAACTATGTGGTGTGAGGGCAGAGAAAAGATGAAGCCAGATTTTTCTTGGAGATGACTGGTGATAGGATAAGAGAAAACAGGCTCAATTTGCAACACAGTAAAAATTCCAAGTATGTGTAAGGAAAGCTGTTTTCACCATGAGGGAAGTCAAAAACTGCTAGAAACCAGCATCCTTTTGCAGAATGTCTCTAGGATACCTCAGTGACAAATGTAAAGCTGTTACAATGGGAGATGTTGGAAAGGAAGGGACTGAAGAGTATATGTCACCAATTCAACTAAATACCAGAAGACAACCCTAGAAAAGGAAGGCTGAGTTTCATACACTATTTGACAAAGTATTCTAACAATGGCAGAGACAAAGCATGTAGCAGATTAATATCAGTCTTTCCATCAGAGCTTTATAACATCCAAGTAGTATCAGGCTATCCAAGTCCTTATTTAACAGCCTGGCATAGAAGTGCATACAAACTCTTGCCTTGCTGAATCTTGTCACAGGAAGGGATGCTGTTGAACTTCAAGGATACCATTGCCAACAGGGTCAAAAAAAAAAAGATGCAGAAACTCTAAGAGGTTCATACACTTAGACTCATTTTTGTTTTTCAGGTACAAGAACCAGAAAGTAGCCTGAGAGGTGAGTAACAGAGCTAACAACAAAACTACCAAATAATACAAAAAGAATTGTCAAAAATTGTCCTGTACTTAAAAATAAAAAGTTATACAACCTATGCCGCAAGAGCTCTTCTGTTAACCAGTCTAATGCATGAATTGCTTTCAGTAAATTAAATAGTTTTTGCATGATAGTTGTATGCTTCTGTATGCCCATCTGTTGTACACCTTCCATGAAAAACTATGTGATTTTTAAAGTATATTAATTATTCAAAGGTTTTGAACATAAAATGGTGTTACGGGAAAAATTAGGTACTTAGGGCATGAACTATAAAAACAACTTCTGAAATATCAAATTACCTATTTAGACAGTAAGAGCATATCAGACAGAATATAAGTGCAAATTAGTAAGATATTATACCTCCAGGAACATATTCATATCTTATAATTTAAAAGTAAATTGTAACTTTAAAGAACTGTACTGTTTTATCTGTGATGTTTTAAGAACATTACTCATTTATGTACAGTCTGGCTACATCCTTGATTTCATCAGAGTAACTGAATTTTTAACAATCAGGCTTTTGGCACAGATTTTTATATTGGATAGCTGCAAAGGGTGTAAATTGTGATTGTTAACATTTGCAGATATTGATGTTAAAAAACATTTGGCAGATTGCTTCCATTGCTTTTGCAGGAAAGAAATAATGAAGAGGAAAGGACGCAGATGCCTGAAAATAAGTGAAGGGACCACAAAAAGAAATTGAGATAATAATAGTAGCTGAGACACTTCATACACAGTTAGTAAATGAAAAAAAAGGCAAATTAATGAGGAAAAACCCCACAAACTGAGGTTAAGCAGAGCCAAAAGACAAAACAAGGTGCTACTACTAGAGGTATATTATAAGATTTTTTTTTTCTAAAACTCAAGGAAGTTTAAAAGCCAGCAGAATGGAAACATTTCAGAAAGATGAGCTTGGGACTATTGTCAGCAGTGTGATTAAGAGCTTCACGTCCATACAGTAGCCAGCATGTTTTACATAATAGGGTTCAGCATCTACTCCCATTATAGTTAAAGTCAGTCTTCCATAAATGCATTCAAATTACTATCTGAGTTATCCATTTATTTTCTTAAGCTATTTAGTAAGTGCACTTGTGATGCAAAAAAGCTCAGTACAAAAGGGAAAGTTTAAGACTTACTAGCTTGGGATGAACAGAGAAGAGTAAGACATTCAAACCTATGAAACATTTCTTATTTTGGATGACATTAAAAAAATTCCAGACACTTGAGGGCTTAGTCTATGCTTCATTTCTCTATGATTAATACTATAATCACAAGTATAGTTCATAATGTAACAAGTTATAAAAGAGTTTACCTTATTTACAGAACATAAAAGCTGTACGTACTCAGCAACCACTGCAAAAAAAAAGAGCAACGTCTGTACATTGGGCCCAATGTTTCCTAATAAATGGCTTAGCCTTATGCAGTAGCTATTTTTAAGGCAAGGGGTAATCCTTAAAGAAATATGAATGCACTTATGATGTTTAGGGACAAGCCATAACATTTAGATAAAATATTAGACATGCAGTAAATAGATCTTTCTATCTGTTGATCAAGGAACAACCATGCAAATAGGGTGGTGGTCTCCATGAAAAAAACTTAAATGAATCCAGAATGGGGAATTCAACTTCTAAATGGAATGTCAAAAATAACACTAGCAGTCAGGTGCTTTAAAGTGTGCAGACATAAAGAATAACACTAGTTGTCAGATGTTGTAAAGTGTATAAACATCAAGAATTTTTATTTCTCAAAGGACTATAAAGAAGGTAACGTGACATGTGACTAAAAGCTAGTAGAGTTGAGATTACGAGTAAAGGTGGAAGTTTTAAAGTTTTAAAATAGATTGCAGTATAGTTGTTTGTGTGATTGACTGTTTGCGGATATAAACTTTCATTGTGGAGTATAGTTCTTACCTAAATCTTGTGCTCCTTTGATATACAGCCAAATGATATTTAAAATCTGAACTTCTGAAAACCATGCCTGGTTAAATTGTGAGTGAAAAAATGAGACAAAATACAGTTAAGATGAGATCAGGGGACAGCACTCTGGCCTTACTATGGAGGAAATCAGTACTGTACTAAAAAGAAACCAAAGAATAAAAGACAGAATTTTCCTTAGAAGACTCTCACCATTTTGTAGAAAAAAGTTGAAATTATCATTGTGCATAGCATTAAGAGTGCATCTGGGAAAAGAGATCCCATTTAACAATAGCAGAGAGGCCGAAGAACAAAGAAAGAGGAGATTTGGGTGTGAAATCCAACCCCCTTTGAAGTCAATGGGAATTTTGCCATCGATTTCACTGGGTCAGGATTTCGTGCAAGGTGGATGCAGACTGTGCTTTGTGATATCCATATCGAATTGAGGATTCAGATTTCACAAGCTGTATTAAAGTCACCCGCGCATAAAACTAATGTAGCAGAGTACAGAATAAAGTCATTTTTTTTTTAATGAGAGAAAATTAAAAGATAGCAGTTAAAACCTTACTGTTAATATAATTAATCACGGACAGAAGAAAAGAACTCACCTTTCAGCATTCACCTACTATATCTATTTTGTTTGTTGTCTTTTAGTTTTCCTGCCTGAGAACTCTCATGCCTGCTTGCTTCACTCCTTATACTCACTTCAATGCTTAACTGCAAATTCCAGCAGGGAAAGTAAGATGAAAAAAGCATAGTCCCATTTTTGTACAATCTAACCCCTTAAGCTGCATAATTCAAATTTTGCTTAACTTTGTTCTACAGAGTTTTTAATATATATTTTCAGTAAGAAAAAAAAACAGTCTCAGATGCTTATTTTGTTATTAATATAAAAATTCAGACATACAAGTAACAAATAAGAAAATGTCAAATTTAAGTGAGGTGGCATTTGATGTAAACAAGTAGCACTGTAAGTACTATTTTCTACTATTGTGAACAAACAATAATAAATATAGGTTAGAAATAATATCATAAACAATACATTTTACAATGGGGAAAACCAGATCCCTAACAGGATCTTTCTCACGAAGTGCATTCAAAAGTTACAATAAACCTCACACTTTTAGACAGGTGATCTTTACTGGTAGGAAGATACCTTTTCCTTGTCCAAAACTGCACGTATCGTGACAGCCCATAACTTTCATAGAAACCATATACAACTAAAATTGAGAACAAAAGAAAGAAAAATAAAATTTTATATCCTATTAAAAAGTTTGCCTTCTTTCTAATTAAAATTACTTCTGGAACCTAATGTTAAAAATGTGTGTTTATTCCATACACGTATTCAATGGAATCGGTGGTGCTATTTAATCAGATGCTGGAGATTTAAGTTGGAAATCATGAATATCAGGTTGGGAAAGTATTCAAATATTCTTTACCTGCTTCTTTCCTATGGTTTGTTAAGTGTATTTTTAATGTAAATATATCAGTGTTCGTTCTTCTCTCTGTTGTCCTTGATAAAGGGTAAAATGCTGGCATCTCCTGTTTCTTCCCTGCTGTGCTAAGAGAACAATGAAGTTGTAACTATCATAATATGAATGATGCCTACCTAAAGCTGGCAGATCAATGTCTAACATAATTTGCTTTTAATTTAAAAATATTCTTGCTTACAGAGTGTAGCAGTTCAGAAAACTATTGCTGTACACAGAGCTGAAAAAATGAGTTGAATATTTATGAGGCGCTATAGAAATATTCCTTCTAAACAGCTTCTTGTCTGCAGAGGAAGACTAAATCTCTGAGATGGAGAAGGTATTCTTTTGCTTTTTATGTCAACAGTTTCAAACATCTTATTGAGTAAAGTATTAATTACTACTAACTATAAGGGTCAGAACTAGAAGTCCCTTTCTGTCACGTAAATATTTTCTTTTAAAAATTGAAATTGCAAAGAGATTTTGCCAAAAGCAAACTAGTTACTGAACTTTAACTACAAAATATAAAGATGAATAATATTTAGAAAACGAAATACACCAAAAATTTTTTGACCAGGTTTCTAAGTTATTGTAATCTCTCACTACCAAACCAGGTCTTCTCCTTTTTCCTTAAGTTGAGACATAAGGCAAGCTTTTTTCAAAGGAAAATAATTAATCAGTAGCAAACCAACAAACTCACTATATGCCTCATATTGTACACAAATCATTCTGGAAGAAGAAAGTTTCCAAAGACGAGGTATTTTCAAATGTATTCAAACTTTCAAACTCTTACCTGATTACATAACTGTATAGCTACAGTCATTCCTGTATCTCTATGCTCCCTGACTCATATTCTCAGTCACAACATAAAATCCAGATCATGAGAGGTACTAATTTGCTTTGACTTATGACTATGGAAGACAACATCTCATTGAAAATAAAGGGAAATCAGGCTAGTTTTGAATTTAGAGGACTGAGAAATTTGACAAAATTTCCCTTATTTTAGATGAATCCATACGATCTTGCCTTGCTCAACAAGAAATACATCTCCTTGAACATCAACTATATTAACTATGAAGAAAAAGCCACATGATGGTGTATGAATGAACTGTTACATACAGTGAAATAAAACTAACAATTAAACTTTTTTTTTTGTTTCTTTCACTAGAATTTTTCTGTATTAAATATAGTCCATTTTTTCTGATTAAAAAGTGAATGTTCTAAAGTTTGTCTATTTTTTCTTTTCAAAGTGGTTTTCTTTCAAGTGTCCTCGTGGAGAAGATGGCTCTCTTTAAATGTTTCCAGAGGCATTTGTCACTCATTCAGCTCTTAACCATGTTCAGCTTAGTGCTGCAAACCATAATATTCCAATCCCTACCAGAAATTAGAAAAACAGTACGTACAATGGCAACTAAGGCAACAGTCACTTTGTACTAAAGGTTACACTGAACTGTATAGTCTGAAATATTATTCAGAGAGCCTTTTAAGACCAGCAACATGTATGATAAACAGGTCATTGTCTTCAAGTTGCTGAAGACACTTGCAAACAAAGTCATTTTGCCTAGATGTACTAATTTCAGGGTTCAGCATGTTATTATCAGTTGAGTTAATTCTTTTTAAATATTTGTTTGCACCAATTCAACAGAAAAATAGAAAATTTCAATCATGTGCTTTGAGTTTTCTCTCAAAACTTCTGTGTTTAGAATACATTATAATATATACCAGGTTCTCATCTTTAGTCCAGTGAGACCACTGTTTTTGAAGGATAATTATACATATGTAACAAGAAAAGCATAATCATGTATAAATACTGAGATCTACAGTCAACCCTGATGGTCAACCTTGTCTTGTTTGAATCAAAGGAGTCACAGCTCTTCATAGGCACTTTCTTGTGATTTTTCTCATATTGTGTATTTTAGTCCTCTATCTCCAGTCTGTTGGGAGTCTTGGATTGTTTCCAAAGGCTGACAACAGACCTGGGATGGAGAAGTAAGAATGGAAAGAAAAAGAAACGGTAGTGCTGTGTTCAAGACCTCTAATGAGCAACTAAGCTCCTACTGTCTTAAGGGAATAGGCCTGCACCCAAGTATTCAAGCATGTTCTTACTTTCACCAGAGCTGCAGGACTCAAGCTAAAATGTTGCTGGGAAAGCAGGCTAAAATTTGTTGGCATTCTGGGTTCTAGAATTACTTTAAGCATCAGTTTAAATACACAATAAGCTCAGTGTTGTTACATCAGCTTTAAAGCAAAGAAGAAATTCAGGCTACGAACAACAAACTGGTTTATAACTCCCGGAAGGGTGAGATTCTGAAGCAGCCTTCTCACAGGGTAAGAGGAGAGCGACAGAAGGAAAACATAACAAAGCAAAAAAACATTCATTTTAAAAGGAAGCTTGATAAATTTAAAGAACAGGCCTCAGTAGAGGAAGGCCTCAGTAAACCCATATTCCCAATAAGATTAAAGGGAAATCACTTCATGCCTGCTGAGGTGCTGTCCAGTGAGACTTTAAAGAGATGTGCACAATTCAGAAAAGGCACGTGACTGTTAGGAGGACTCTGCAATTGAGATCAGGTTTGTCTATATATGAGTTAACAAGAAAACTTTGCAGCTTGGTTGAAAATGAACCAACTCCCAAGTTTTACTGCAAATTCAATGAAAAACCCTAGAATGCTCTGTCTCCACAGTAAAGACTGTAAGCATACAGACTGGATAGAAAAATGAGTATCGTGAAGGTAATCCCTGTACCAATTCATCAGGTGGTTTTGTTGCATGCTTTATTTTACATTTTGTACTACTCTAGCTCTAAGCCTTAAGCCTTTCTATAAACACTGCTCCTCTTAAAGAGCAAGGTGTGAATGATGTAGCATTTGTGCTTCAACAGCATTGCTGTGTTTTTAACCATTCCAGAGCCTTTCGTATTATATTCAACTACTAATGTAGCCTGTTCACTCTGCTTCAAATACCTCAAAAAATCTATTTTCTGGTGAAATTAAATAAAGCTGACTTCTGTTGCTGCAGTGAAAGACTAATAAAGCTGACTTCTGTTGCTGCGGTGAAAGACTAAGGCAAGTGCAAAAAAATAAAGACAACTGGTAGGCTAACATCTGAACAAATATGGAAGGACAATAAAGGAGAAATTAATATAGTCACAAAATAATTCTTCACTAGGAAAAAAACTCTGAAGAGTTCTCCAATCACAAAACACTGAAGGTCACAGTTAATTGTCACAAATTATCATCTGCCTTAATTTCAATGTAAGAGAAAAAAGAAATCCTTAAGAAATAAATAGGTGGCTGGTGTTTTTCATGTACAGGAAAAACAGGTTGCGGGTTTCATAGCACAAAGAAAAAACACTCATGGACTACACACAGAACAGGACAGTTGTGCAGTATTGTCCTCTTCACCACGTATCTGACACTGGCTCCTTGGGATCAAAGCAGACCCTGAACACTGTGGGGTTTGACATCAGACGGGCCTGTTCGGCTTGCAAGGGTAGCTGTTTTATGCAGAGGGTTACCATAGCAACTTGCCCCAATTTACATAGTGAATAGCTGCATAAGTTAATGTGACTCAATACAAGCATTCACTCTCCGTCAAAGATTTCAGCTTGTTAGCGTAAGACAGAACTCCTATGCAGAAGTCAGAAGCTGAAATGCCGAGGCATAGCCATTTCAATGACTCAAGACCATCTTCTTGCACAAGGGTTCTCCCTTTGCAGTTTATACCTTACGCAGAGTCCCTGCTCACAATAGTCAATTGCTAGCTCGAAACTTAGCTTGCACAAATGAAGTAAGACTGTTTTATGTGAACTTCACCTGCACAATTAAATACAAACTTAACCAGTATTTTCCTCCCATGCAGTATACAAAAAAGACCAACACAAAAACCCCAAACCCAACAATTTCTTGCATGGAATTTGAGACCAAAAGTCAGATTCTTGTGCAGGAGCCTTGGGACTGCTTCTGTCCTTAATTACTTAATTCAGCATGATAATGCAACTTCAGAGTCTTACTTCTAAGAGCGTTTTAAACATTTTGCTGGACTAAGGGCAAAGCACTGAAACTCCACAACTCCCCAGTTTTTTCATTAGCATTATGCCTGGTCTTAATCAAGAGCTGTTACTGACTAATATGCATTAATCCTACTTGCACACTTTTCTAATCTTGCATCTACACACATATTTCTAAAAGCAAATTTAAATGTATGAAAAAGCAACAAAAGTAGGGCTAATCGGTTTTGCAAACAATAAATAATCAAAGATTAGACAGAAGTTCTTCAGAAAAAAATCTGGGCATTGTTTTAGATTGTGACCAAAGTGTGAGTCAATGTCATGATACCGTTGAAGGCAAATATCATACTGGGATCTACAAACAGGAGTTAATACTTGCAAGATATATGAAGTGAGCCCTATTTACACAGCATGGATAGAATTTCTGTTGAAATAGGAGTTTCAGACGTTGTGTTCCAAGAGATACAAGGAGGAGAGCAGTGAGATGGATGAGAGGTCAAGAGAAACATGTACTAGAAAAGACAGAAAGTTAGGTACTATCTAGCTGAAAGGAAAAACTGAGTTCTTTATGAATTTAAGAGGTCCTTGAAAAGAGGAAGGAAATAATCTGTTTTTCATGTTTGTGGGTTTAAATAGCAGTGAGAGAAATTAGGGTTAGATGTGGGAGGGAAGTCAAAACCCTTCTCACAGTAATGATGAAACTAGACTACAGAAAACCAGAGCAACTGTAGGGGCTCGATTAGTGGAGGTCTTAAGGAATAGGTTAGACAAAATTTTACCAGGAACGACAGAGTATAGTCAAAAAGATAGTTCTGTTTAAATTCTCTCAAGTCTAGTACATTATATTTTTACATACTGGAAATTAATATGGTAGTGATAAGGATAAGGAAAGTGACAATTTTTCTCCCAGTAGGCTTTTTTTTTTTTTAACTCATGTAAGCATTGGAACAGTCATAATTAACTTTCACCTCATCATACCACAGAGACCTTCACATTCCTGAGGTAGGGAGGGGAGAAGCAAGAGTCCAAAGTAGTTGTTAAAAATCTGATTTCCTTGAGATAATTTGTCCCATATAGCATGAAATGAAATTTCCTCTTCCACATTAATTTGGATCATCTTAACTCAGAATTATATTGAATTATATTATATTGACTATATTAATTTACTGTCATTCAAAGATAATTTTTGGTCAGTCACACAATGGTGAGTAAGTGAAATCTCTCAACCCGAGTTCTTTCATTCATTATTCTGGTAAAGAGTTGGTCTGGTCTTTCCTACAGCACAGCTTTTCAGACTGGAAGTCTTAATCATAAAAATAATTATAGCAATTTAGCTTTTTCTTTTCTGCTGCTCTTCCCCTGGGCTTTACAAAAATTTTTTTAAGGATGAAGAGAAGCAAACTTTAAGTCAGTGATAGGATCTTACAACAGAATGGAAGTTATTGCGCATGAACTGAAGTCAAATATAATGCTAAGGTTAAAATGTGTAAATTAGAGAGAAGAAAAGTTGTAGTTAAGGATTTTTTTGCTTCTGAGCCAAGAGAAGGTTCTAAATGGCTCTGCTTGGAGATCTGCAAAGACACAAATCAATTACTTTCAAAGGAAGTTCTCCTTTACCTGAAATGATTTTTTTCTTTACTCCTAAAACGTAATTCTAAACCGATCCTGGATTCCTTGATGGTGAACAATTGCCCTCTGAATGCATTTATTAAGAAAACTAACTATGTTCAATATATTTTAAAACTGTGAAATTTCTTTTTCTAGAGAGACATAAATAATGTTTCTTCTCATCTCTGAGTTCAGAAATATTCAGATAGTGGCCCTATGATTATGTTCTCAGTATAAGCAACTGTTCGAGGAATTCCATAATGCCAGTGTGAGTACTAAAAAAAATTAGATGAGACAAAACACATGACCCAGTCACACAACTGGGAAATACTGCTGATCACCCCCGCCTTCATCAGTGAATTTCAGAACATATAATTATTGCAAGATTTAGAATATCTATCTTTTTGCTTGTCACAGATTTGTTCTTTTTGCTGACAGTGTTTTCTTTTTTTTTTTTTAATTGACTATTCTTAAAAGAACAGTCTGCATGGAATAAACAAAAATACTCAAGTTATTTTAAGAGTAACTTCTATCTGATGAATTTTAATCTTGGAAAAGACCAAAGGAGAATACTTCTGCTTTCCCCGTTTTTCAAATAAAAAAAAATCAGAAAGAGGCTGGTGAAATGACTTCCTAAAGTGGAAGAAAAAGAATCTAGGTTTCTGAAAACTTACCCAAAGGCTATTTAAATAGGACATATTTTCTTCTTTTAACTCCAAGTAAGCAAGTTCTAAAATTTAATTAACTAATTTCCAAGTCTAAGCATTCTCAAAAACTTCTGGAAAAACAGCAACTCTCATTTTACATACAAGGTATTGAAATAATTAGTACTTCACTTGAACTTGCTTAAATCTATTAATTCCAATGACTAAATAACATACTTAAATGTGAGTGCACGTGAACACATACAGAATACAGCTATTTTTCAAAGTAAAAGGTATCTTTTAAAGAGTCTATGCAAGAGTACACTGTATCATTTTGCACAAATTGTATTGTTATCCACAGATAACACCTTAAGTTCTACGTAGACCTTTGGAAAAAGAACACGGTCTTCTCTTTTCAGCCTTCTTCTAATAAATACGTTATGTATCGCTTGAAGGCGCATGGGCAGGAAACTATCCAGTGTCTAGTCTCTTGAAAGTCTGATTCAGTAATAACTAACTCAACCAAAAAAGGCTGAAATAGCTGTGGCTTATTACAAACTTAATAAGATTAAAATCGTTACCTCTTAAAAAGAAAAAAAGATTCCAAATTTCTTTCCAGAATACAGGTATGGTTCCTGGTATATTAATAGCCCAAGGGCATAACATATTGAATGACTTATTAAAGATTCATAATACAGATTTTGTAACACTGTAGGAATGTATTGTTTTCCATTAGAGGAAGCAATGCTTCTCAAAAGTGTTTACAACTCTCAAATTGCAAAATTTTCAAATTGAATGAAGCATAATAAGCTTCATGAGCTCCTCAGTCTTCACACCCAGTCTCAGCTACAAACCTAACACAGCAAAACAGATTAGAACAAGCAAACCAGATGTATTAAAGAGTTCTGATGCAGTGAATGAGCATCTTTCTCTTGACCATTGGCAATTCAAGAGTGTTCCAAAGAACAAAGCATGGCCAAGATAACAGCCTGTTTATCTTCATCTCTAAGATGAGAAAAACAATAAAATTATATGCTGTTTGCTGAACATGGGCGAGCAAACACTTGTCAGATTACAATTTTTTGTATTATCTCACTGTTGAAACATATACCTACGTATAACCTATGTCAAAAATCTTTGCACAATCACAGAATCATAGAATCATAGGTTGGAAAAGACCACTAAGATCATCAAGTCCAACCATCCAACCATCATCACCATGCCTACTAAACCATATCCCGAAGTGCCACAGCTACACATTTTTTTAACACCTCCAGGGATGTTGACTCAACCACCTCCCTGGGCAGCCTATTCCAATGTCTGACCGCTCTTTCAGTAAAGAAATGTTTCCTAATATGTAATCTAAACCTCCCCTGACACATCTTCAGGCCATTGCCTCTTGTCCTGTCTCATAGAAGACTATGGTTCTATTATAAAAATGCTGTTCTTATATAACAGTACCATGGTGGCAAGAGGAAATTGAAGTAAAAACATAGCAAAATGAGAACCAGAACCACCAATCAAATTACAGGTAGGCAAAAACTGCAAAATTACTAAATCTGAGATTTTGAGCCCAATTTTAGAAGCCGTGAGACTGATAGTGTAGATCAATTATGTTCCACACACCAAACACTTCAGCTCTGCTTCTGTGTGAATATCACTGACTGAAAATTTTGAAACCTGATTATTTCTATTGATCCATTCAAACAGAATCAAAATAAAAGAACCACCACACTTTTCAATGAACTACTGTGAAGGCTACTGCTGCATAAACAAAGAAAACTGACAAGCCAACAAAAATCCCTGAATATGGTATAAAAATAGATATAACTAAAAATTTTAAGTTTTACACATTTTCTATATTAGTGACTTCATTAAATACTATATCACCAATTATGAAATCTATTTTAAATTAGTTTTCCTCACTTTATGATCAATGTCATCAACAGATATTTACTCACAAGGAAAAAACTCACAGCAACTTAACTCTAAATTACTCAGTCCTCTAGGGTAGTTTTGTCTTGATGTTCTTCCTCTTAAAAAGACTAAGAGACATTTAACTCCCAAGTCAGGCTCTATCAGAAAATAAATTAGAATATTTGTTTTGTAGAGAAAATTCAAAATAGCTAACTAAGCCCAGGTAGAAATATAAAAACAACTTAAAAACAAATGCTCAGACATATCCCTGCTTCCAGGTGTGTTTCGGTCTGTTGTGCACCTTTCTGAATAGTGGTAAGTTCTTAATAATCCCTGCTGATCAAGGAAGGTTATTCAGAAGGTTGTCAAGGCCTGAAAATCTGTTCCCTGCACTGCTTAGTCTACAGATCCTTTGTGAGTGCCCAGCTTGCTGTTATGACCCTGTCTCTCTTCTGCCTGGCATAATCTCCCTAGACAACGTCCGTGTTTGCCCAGGAAAGGCACCATCTCCCCTCGCTCCAGACAGTGTCACCTTGCCTGATAACTCCTTTATAAAAGAAATAAGATGCAAATTTAGAACAAAGAACTCAACCGAATGTTGTCTGTCACACTGCAACTTGACAAATACACATACAGACAAAAACAGACAAGGTACACAATTTACAGTGGGGCTTGGAATCCAATTCCACAAATAAATTGTAATTTTTTCCAAGTGTTATTAAAAAACAAGATGAATATGAATAAAACTTCATAAATTTCAATAAGTGTCTTTCTTGTGACATGCCAACGTATAATTGAAGAAAAGCCCAGGAGAGGTAAGTGTTTAGTTTTCCCATGATAGTCATTTCCTTCTGGTTATGCCGTGACAGCTGGAGAGTGAGTCTTAATTTTTTTAGAAGTGAATTTAATTGCTTTAGAGAGTCAGTTTAGAATATCACTTCAGAAATGCCCCAAAGCTACAAGTAAACCCATTGTTAGTCAAATAGCTTCTTATTTGTAAGATTCTTAGTTTAGGGCTGTAGTTACCAAATGAAGTTTTCAATACCTTACCAAGTATTCCACAGGTGGCCTCCAAATCTTATCCCTGTTGGAACATTTTCAATTAAAAGTGTTCTGATAAGGATCCATGATAGTCTGAGAAGTGTTGATGGTAGATAATGGGCTATAATCCAACGAACTTGGGAATCAGCAGCTTAAAGGTTATCCTGGCAACAAGAGTAATCCATTGAGTCTAAGTAGTTCTAAGGAAATAATTGTTAAAAATATGTTAATAATTTTTAAAGAAGTAATAAAATTCCTTTTCTGAAAAAGATAACGGTTCTCAGTTTGAAAGTAGCTTATCTTAAATGAAACAAATATAGTTCATAATTAACAGTAATTTACTTCTGCTGAGAATATTAAAAAAAATTGCTGTTTTAATTGTAGAAAGTTTTCTAATCATCCAGATACCATGGCTATATGTTTCTCACTATAGGCAGTTCTTGGATAAGTGTGTGATAGATACTTTATACCAGCAGATAAGGTACCTCTGCAGACAGCTTTGTCTTCTGGAGGCGTACCATTGCTATCCAAACACACCAAAAAAAAAAAATTATTGTATATTTAAGGAAAATAAGGTAAGGCAACATGCAGTAGTGACATAAAATATAGTAATGATGCTGTATTTTTTCCCTAAAGTAAAAATTCTCTGGAGATTAAAAAATTTGAAAATTTATCTGGCAAAAATTTTGCTCAAGAAAGGATTGTGTACCAATGTGTTTCTCCTTGTTTAGAAATTTCTAAGTGATTTCCATAGTGATTCACTATTCACAAACAGTGAATGAAGTAATTGGACATTATTGGAAGTACACTTGCTCATGAATTTTAAATCATTTTACTTCATACATATACTAGAGACCCGTACTCACAAAGAGAACACAAACACCAGAACATCTGAACTTAAATTGTGTTATAAGCAACAGTATTGGAATATGGTGTCCTACCCTGCTCTTACATACGCCTCAGTGAAGCAACAAAGCATGATGCAAGGACCATTAAAGGATGTATATTGTAACAATTAGCGACAACACTGAAAAAGATCTGTCTGTATAAGGACCTCCTCAACCCATCAGCAGCAAATTTATCAACCTGATGACTAGAGTTTTCCAGGTCACCATATCAGTAATATTATATTGACATTCCTGACAGTGACAAGAAGTTTCTTACTATCAGTCTTACCATTTCTCCTGCTTTCTGACGTTTAACGGTTAGAAAAATTTTACAATACATAGCAAAGTTATGATTAGTAATAGTAATGAAAAATACCGGAAAGCTCCCACAGTATTATGCTAAACTTACAGACAGTGATGGATGAAATGTCAATGGATAGTCTTTTTACCTCCAAGTAAAACACACTTAAAGGGCATATGAACAATTCTGCTGAGGTGTGTAGTGTGATATTTAGGCCCATTCATTAATTTGTATTTTGCATGAAGGAATTTAGTAACTAGCTGTGAAATGTAACTGCCTTAAAATGTTATATTTCCTAGATACAGGCAGTCTCTTACAGCTATTTATAGAGAACATAATTCTAATGATCGTTTGCCTCTAAGTCAGCATGGAGTGTTCTTATGTCTTTATACAGAAGAATGTCATTCAGACTCAAATTTTTTGTATGGGACTTCTGTGTGTCTGTGTTCTGTGTCAGCTGGCCACACGCTTGCAGGTTGGTAGGGCTCTATGTGCAAATACTGCTTGCTGTGATCATCAGAATTCAGTAAAATGAAATACCAAAATCTTAAATCTAGGAAATCAAGGTCACCTCATTACAGTTAAAACAATGGAAAACACCAGGTAAATGCAGCATGAGATGAAAATTCACACCATGATACTTTCATTTTCTTACAGGCATGAAGGGCTTTCTGCACTACATTTAACTGTCATTCTAGCAAATTTCAATCACTGCAAGCAGATTAGTGATTACAATTGCTTCAGTACTTTTCTATCTGCTGTATAGGATTATGGCACTCTTTTTTTTCCTACTGCACAGGCAAAGAAAAATTACTATTTCACCTCAAAGAAACAGTCTAAATTTATTATCCAGATATTACAGAAAAAGTACAAAAACATCTTACAGGACAGCTGATGAATACTTTATTTCTAGCAGTAGTTTCATTCCTTTTAGTGTGTGGCTGATCTCAAATGTTTACCTCTTCTAAGAGAACTGAGGATAGTTTGAACCACATAAGTAGGAAATAAAGTATAAAAGTCTACTAATTCATAAACATACACTCAGTGCAAAATCCAGACAAAATCAGCTCATCTACGCTGTTTCTTCTCTTTGCTAAGCCTACTCTTGTATTTGTTATGGCATAATCTTTTTAGTCTCTTTTCAAACAGAGGTCTTTCCATAATTACAACTGTTTCTACCTCCATGTCTGGACCCTGATAAACAGATTGTACTTACTCTTATTTCATCTATCTCTTTGATGATATGTGTTAATAACTCAGCAGTAAAAATATTTCTAGCCATAAAAGTTTATGAGCCAATATCATATGTCATGCCTTATTGGCACTTCAATAGCTGACATTAAAAGAAAAAAAAAAATCTTAAAGCCCAGAATAGAATTCATACTCTGCTTTGGCAGGATTCTTAGAAGCACATGTCTATAGATTAAAAAGGGTATAGCAATGGATACCATATCGGATAACATGCCTCAGACAGAAAAAAGCCATTAAATCTAAATGGATGACTTGGTATGAAGAGAAATAAAAGAGCCATCAGTACTTGTTCAAAGATGATTTACACATTTGCTATTTACTCTCAGATGCACTTTCTTCAATACCTGTTTCCCACTTAAACGGGTTAAATTGCAAATACTACATTTGCAGTCACTGATTTTTAATTCTTTTTTAGAGAGATTTAATGGTGGCAAGAATGTGTTTTGATGATTCAGGCCAGCCATCTACAGTATTCTATTCATATGGAATGGAATAATTCAGTTGGAAGGGACCTACAATGATCATCCAGTTCAGACGGATACATGATTATGAATTGTAATCCATAATGCATCCAGTAATGCCACAACTGCTGTTTGAAAAGGCGGTTAATTTCTTAGCATGTATGACCTTATTACAACAGATGTATCAAATAGCAAAATGCAAACCCAACAGTTCTCAATACCAGATTAAATGGACATCTAGAATGTAGACGTCTCTTTGACAAAATCACTAAATTCACACTTTGGTATTTTGAGAATTCAATACGAGAAAGTATGGTCCTGTCTAATCCATAGTTAAAATGTATTTTGATCATGGCATATCATGCCCTGCCCAGCTTACCCCAAGCTGTTTACAGCTTTATTTCTCCAGATGTGGAAGGCAATTGCATTCTATTAGGAGTAGCATCTAATTGGCATTGCAATTGAAGAGGTCAGAGAACATCAGCATTAATCTGGTCACAGTTTAGATGGCAACACATGAATTAAAATCATGGATAAAACCTTCTGTACCAGAACAAATTGGTTGGTCACTCCTGAAAATATTAAGCATGAGTTTGCATGACAAACACCGAAGAACAGTTTTCCCGTGAAAGGACACGATCTTGAGTATCATTTAGAAAGTTTTTTGAATAAATTTTGTCCACAATGTCTTTGACTTCATTTTAACCCTGTTTTCATTGATCTGTGCAACTGCTATTTCAGAGCAATGTTAAAAAGCAGTTGCACATGGGCTGAACAACAGAAGCTCTCCACAAGCTTTCTATTTAAAAACTCTTAGAAGCCTTGAAAAATAATTGCCAAGTTCAGCATAGAGGGGTCATACCTTTGTCCTTATTTATATTCCCACACAACCATGTGGGACAATATAAGGTGATACAGGGATTTGGTACAAGTAAACACTTCCAGATTTTTGCCGTTCCTTTCACCTACATGCAGGAAACATGGCAATGGTTTGGAAGGAGTTTCCAGATGTTGGATGACAAAGTAGACTTCAGTGAAATATTACACCAGCATAATTTAGAGGTCTTGTGGTTACTTTCAGTAGAGATGAATAATTCCTTTTAATATCTGGACCTTAAATACAAAGTTATTGATGATACTTCCAAATTTTAATGCATGTTTATCTAAATTTAAACTTACTAATTATATAAATATTTGAATGGCAACTTCAAGCTGTACTTTGAAATCCTGATAAACCACAATGCGAATCTATGCTTATATTTAAAGACCAAATACATACAGCAGGTATCTGGATTCTTTCTTCACTTTTTGATTTCCAAATAAGTTGTTTTGTAAACTTCTGACATCTATGAAGAAAAATAAACTCTAGTGCACAGTTTTGGAATAAGCAATAAGTATTCATGTCCTGACATTTCATAACTAAGGATTAGTTATTTACCACCAGAGTAGTCCTGGCAAATCTCATGGTTTTGCAAGCTGTATTTTGGACATATCAACGGATCCTATATGGTGAAAACTCTATTGGGATGTGTCAGATCAGCTGCCAAATTATAACACCATGTCATTGAAACATAATATTTATGTTTTATTGGACATCATAAGCTGATATCTGAAAATTAAATTAGGTCTGGGATCATGGACCTCTTCAACGACTAGTACTTTGAATCAAATTCACAGAGCTAACTCTTGAGATTTCACCATCACAAAACTCATCAGTTTTAAGGAAAACATTCAAAAATTGAATTCTCAACTTTTTTTTTTTTTTAAATGCCTTACTTACCAAGAAATAGCTGAAGAATCTGAGAATAAAATATGTATTCCTCAGAGATAAGTTCTTTTCATTCTTATGGAAAAGGACTTCAGTGAGACTTTTTTGGGAAGCCTTACAGCTGAAAGATGTATGAGCTGCATAGATTGCAAAACACAGCTGGAGTAAAGGCGTGAGTGCATGAACATATTAACACAAATTTAGCTAAGGCAGCCATTTGCTTCCTCATGATAAATGTAAAGTAACAGGACTTCACAAGCGGTTACTGTGCCAAAGAAAGGTTTTCCAAGTTGATATTATCAGAATCAAATACAAACTCTCACAGCCTCATGCAGTGCAGAGCCTGGGATGAACAGTAGATGTACAATTGTACCACTCCTACTTAAACCACAGAGAAAGTTCCATTTGATGGCCTCCAGAGGCTTTGGAATGACACAGAAGTGAGTGGAGTGCAATCCACTGAAGTTCCAAGCATCTAAGATATATTTTTACTTCATGTAAACTATGCCATTCTCAATCCCCCCTTTTTTTTTTATAATCTCCCTATAAACTGGCTATGATTGAATGCATGAGGCTCCCTAGGCAAAACATCACTTTAGAGTTACAGAGGTACTTACCAAAATTGTCAGTATTAAGGTTCTGCCCATGGTATAACAATTTTCTTGAGGAAAACAGTATATCTGAATATTCAGCTGATTTTATTAAATCAGTTCTCCTAGGCCATTCTCATATCCTTTGGGGTGTTTGATTTTCATGAACATTTGAGTGGCTAACTTATTGGCATGCACATTTGTGCAAAGTTAATTTCAAAGTACTATCCACCAGTATTTGCAAAAGGAAAGTAAAATCCACACACAAACGTATTTGTGCTGGAAGGGCTTACTGCTGTGGGACTTATCTGATTTACCACAAAATCCCAACCTCCAGCAGTCAATACCTACTGAACTACTCATGATCTCTGGAGTTTAAAATTATTTCAAAAACTTGATTTTTTTAAACTAGTAACATTTGTTTAAAAAAAAATCTGCTCATAAACAACAATCAGAAAAGGAGACTGAAGATTTTACAAGTGAACATATTAACTACTTATCTCTCTAGAACTTCAGTTATAATTTTAGTAGATACAGTTTTCATGCAGAATCATATTTGTAGAAGTCTACTGGACGGGGTTTTTTTCCTGCTTACTTTTTGCATGGGAACAATATAAATCCAATGTTAGTTCCAATGCCAGCTTTGCACTCGCTTTATCCTTCCTTTCCTTCCATATCAGCCCCCTTAAGAACAGATTCATTTTTCCCCTCCAGAAGAGTGAAATAACAGGTGATAGCTATGGAAAATACAGCTTTATTCAATTTATTGAGTGAATCATTGCTTCTCTGGTTCATTAAACTTCTTGGTAAGAAAATTCAAATTCACATACATCTTTCTCCATTTTCAAGTACACATTATAGTTGTGTTGCTCATCTACTTTCAATATAAAAGACGAATTAAAGCATTAATCTATGAAATCATCTTCTGAGGGAAGTAATGATAGTTTCATACAAAATTCACTGTATAATGCTGTAATCACATTTTGAATAACCTCTCATAAAATCACATTGAGCTGATGAAGGAACAGAGCCTCAATAGTTGTCCTTATAACAGATCCATGCTTATATTTCCACTTCAGAAATATATTTGGATTTTACCAGCTGTGGACATTTTCATGAAACACACAAAGTAAAAATATAATAAATTAGTTAGAGGGCTCAAACCAAAGTTTTAGCCAGGCTTCGCATTCCTACATGAAGATGCTTCTGCTTTACTTATCACTGCAGTATTTCCAGGAAAGGAAGCAAACAACATATTAAATTCTGCTTCCTTGCTTTCCTGTGATCAATGGAAAAGCTGAGTTTATTTTCAGTTTTTAAAAAGGTAATAAAACAGTCACTTTATAAATGAACTTGGGTGCATTGTTTGGAAAGGAATCATCACACCAAACATTAAAGATATGAACACTCATTTCTTGTGTACAAGGGCATATTGTTATTACTTTTATTACTGAAAATGAAAAATGGAAAAAGTTCAGGAAAGAACTAGGCTCTTCTCTCTTTAAAATCTGCATGGAAAGAAGAAATAGGGAGATCCCGGTATTTGGCTTCTCCTCTATCAAGGAGGCATATAAAATAGAGAATCTGAAAGTAACCTGGACAGCTCGTTAGAAGAACGCCTCCAGCACTCCTGTGCTGCTCTGCCTCTGTAAAATCTTGCACTCACGCACAGCAAGTGCCTCAAAAAGCAGCATGTCAGGGGGATTATTGGGTAGGCAGAAACCTCGCCTGGGGAGAATTGTACCCTTTTTTATTCTTTTTAGAATGTGATGTGCAGGGCTCACAAAAAATAGACCTGAAGAAAGAAGAGATGCTAACCTGCAAAAATGTGAAAGAAAATACAAGGTGCTCTGGGAGCCAGCACAAAACACAGAACGAGTGGAAGATTTCTTATTCATACAGATGAACATGGCTACATTTCACTTCCTTCACACAGGACTATTCCACTTCCCTCTATACTCCTACTTAACAGGCAGACAGTCTCCTGGGAATCCTCCCTCCAGGAGCTTCTAAGGGACATTTTAAGTTTTCTGACCTTTACACTTCTCTGCTTCAGGGTCTCACATCACAATTACCAGATCTTTAGTCAAGTACTGGAGGATGCCAGGCAGAGCTAGTGAATAGCACCCTATCCTGCCAGGTCAACACGGAATACTAACAAATTTTTAATTTCCAGGCCTAATACAGACAGCAGGGCAAAGCCAAAGACTGTTTCCAACACAACATGGCATAACATATCAAACTGTTCTCCTAAGTTCAGATTTTACATCTGATTTTTGTATTCCAATACAATTTATTGAGAGCTATCAATTTGTGAAGGTTTAGTAAGAACGGACAACAATATCTTTCAGGTCAAAATATAAATATGTTTGGGATAAGGAGAAATTTTCATCTTGATACTTTGCAAATACTTAATTTCTTATGATTGAAATCTGACTTGCTTGGTCTATTTGTTTGCCCACATGAATGCATCTATGATAAATCCAGTGTATTACTTATAACTTCCAGCTACTGTTAAGGTCAAACAGTTTGTCATTGCAGCAGTAGATGGGGAAAGGGAGTTGAAGGGAGACAGATAATTAGCCTTTCTCCCCTCCTATTCTTTCCTTTCAATTTACATCTTTTTCTTCCTTGAATCTCCCCCACTGCGTCCCTCCCTAGCAGACAGCCTCACCATATGAGCTCTCCTGACATGGCATAGGGAGAACCTCCAGGACTGAATGCATTCACATTGAGGTCACGTCCTTCCCTTTCACTGTTACAAGCATTTTAAACAGATGTTCATAATATTTAAATAGTATTTCTTGTAAATATAAAAAAATTCATGTTTTCCTTAAGAAAAAAAATATTTGGATTAAAAGTAAGTTTTTGTTATTTCAAAATTTGATAAAATGAAAAAGAACTCCGTTAAGATACATTTACTCATATTGTATAAAAAAATATCTATCTTTAGGCTGATTATTTCTCTGTTGCCATTGTAAGAAAGCTCCTGCCTTGAACCGTTGACTTTAGCCTCACAGGTTAATTAATCCATTTCTGTTATGTGTACAATTAGGCAAACGTTAGTTGCAGGTAGTAGTTACCTTGCCAGATAGGTATGTGCCAGAAAAGTGGAGTTCAAAGTCCCCTCTCCATTCTGGGTGTCCATACAGATGCTGAAAGAACTGAGACAAGAAAGCAGGTATCAGTGTAGATTTATACTGCGTAGGTAAACAAAACTCGCCCTTCCCACAGGCACATAAAAACCAAAGAAAACCAACAGGAAAACAAAACTTGCAACCACCAGAACCTGCAAGTTAGGGCTTGAACCTAAAAATACAAACAGTTTAAGCCTTCATGCTACAGATTTTCCTCACAGTAACTGCAACCTCTAATGAACTGAGTTTTGATTACTTGTGACCCTTCCTGGGAATCTCTGGGTCAGAAGACTGGAGGAGAATAGAAGATGCTACTTGATGAAAATTCAGAGATAGTGGATGTCGTATAAAGCTACAGCTGATATCGACTGACATATTGGTGTTTGGCAGCTTTGCAAAGATTAGGCCCTACCTGGCCCTTGAGCCTGTGGCAACATCAGTGGATGTTCCATAAAGATTCCTGCCTTTACCATTGTCATCCTTTATCTTAGTAAACATCAAAATCTGAGCACAAAAGACAGAAAATGAGCTATTGATTTTCCAGTATTGTCTTAACCTGCAGCTTAATTGAAGGTCAGTATATGTATTCCTGTCAAAGACAGACCTGTGCGATTCATTCTGGGTGTCTGGCACAAAACTCTGCTTAAGAGAGAGAGCACTCTTTAGGCAGTCCACTAAAGGAAAATATGCAACCCCACACTTTCAAATATTCTCTAAGGAAAATTGAGGCCTGGAGAAGACAAACTGCAAAGTGATTGGATTAAATGTCAAGAGCTTTAAAGAAAAGAGGGTGGAAGAGGGAGAGAGAAAGAGAGGGAGGGACAAAGAGGGAGAGAAAGGGTCAGAAAGAGATGAATGTGAGTTTGTCACTATAAGACAACAAATAAATTCTCTTTAGAGAAAGTAGATGACTGTCTCTCTCCCTCTGTGTTGTTCTCTCTCTCTCACTGAGGGATGTAAAACTGCAAATTTTCCTTTTTCTAACACTGAGAAATAGCAGCTTTTGTGAATTAAAATAGCTTGTTTTATTAGAAGACAAATGTAGTATGCCAGTAAAACAGAAGTTGTCAGAAAATAGATAGGAAAGACAATCCACATATTTCTCTTCTGCTATTGCTCTTGCTTTGTTATCCTTCACCATCCTCCTCTGGTGTAGTATCAGATTTTGCCATTTCATATCTGTCATTCAAGAAAGCTGTAAAGATTATTCCTCAGAAAAAAAGAAAAAAAAAACCAACTTGAGTAGATACTTCTATTTCCAAGACTTTCCAAGTCTTTTATGAAGCTTGTACTTTTCCTCTGCCATTAATCTACTTTAAGTCTCCTCCACATTAAATGAATTCATTTTCTGCTATATATGCCTATGAACATAATCATAAACAACTCCTGCTTCCACTCTAATGATTGAAAACCTGGAGAAATGAGCAAAGAAAAAAGCTCTGTATTTATTTAGTTTAATATTGCAGTGAAGCTCCCCAGATGGTGGTAGTCAACCTAAAACATTTTAGTAAAATCAGATAGTCCTGCAAAAACCCTTCATTTCTCTCAGTATAAGACTTTCTCAATGAGCTTTAGACTGCTGTTGAAGGACGACTTGCATGATCACAAGGATAATGAGCAAAACCAACATTAAGTGATTTACATTTAATTTACATGATTTTTTTCAGCTGGGAGAGCATAAGAATACCTGACCTTACTGAAACTTTTAAACATGGATTACTTGGTGGTGGATTAATTGACCGTATAATTTGCTCCAGAATAGATGTATGCAAGAGTATATAAAGCTGATAGCTAGTAACTGTTGATATTTGAACTTTCAAACCTTTTGTGTTAGAATTTAAAAAACTGAAGTTGAAATAAATGGATAAAAGTAAACCTCATGGCAGCCACTGAGTAACACCGGAAAATTTTAGTGGTCTAAAAGTGTTCCCTAGGAAAACTGATTTCTCAAGTCTTGGAAGACACAAGGATTCATAATTTTAAAAACTACTAAATATCTTCAAACAGCAGTCTTCTATGGCCATACAGACACAAAACAAAAGGCAGATATTTTATCCAGCAAGCAAGAATTTGTTTTTCATATAATGATTTTATCAAAGTTACAATTTTCATTTGACCTCCAACCATCTTTGGACCTTTCCTGGCTCAGCTCTTTGAATAATGGTTGAATGGATGGCACTGTAAATCTTTCACAATGTGCTTATCGTATTGAATTTGTCATTGCAGATTCTGATACCAAATTCTTGCTATCATGTATGATAGCTAGGATATGTTTTTGAGTGCTTATTAACTAATAAATCTGCTCTTTATTTTAAAAAAATGTGTGTGCTGGTCTTTCATTAGAAGGACTCCAAGTATCTCACAGTAGATCTGTGACATGCATCAAGATTCTGGGGTTTCTAGCACACAGTCTTGTCCTCAGACTACTGCCATAAAGCATGCATAATGATGTGGAACAGCACAAAAGCTACAGCAGCAGGTGTATGATATTGGAGCATTACTCACCAACAACAAAACTTATGAGTCAGCTCTGGTGAGGATCCTAAATGAGTGCTAGTAAAACCTTTTGTACGGCATCTTCATGTACACTACACATCTTCATACTACAAGAAAATATTTTATGAGCCGTTGAAATATTTTAAATATCTTAGCATTCTGTACCTATAAATGCAACAGACAACTACCACAAATCACTGAATGAATACCAGGTTCAAGAAAAAGTTTCAAGATATTCTCTTAAGGGATAACAAAAAGAATTTCAGCTGTATGTAAATAACAGAAAAGGATAAGGTTCCATTTCTATAACTCAAACTAGGAAGAACAGTGGGATGCAGCTGAGGGAATTTAAAATACTGTTCCAAGGTACAGACACCTCCAAGAGATGTCTGAAGTATATATTGGGAAGTATTATCACTGCAAAGTATGGTAAAATGAAGTTGTACTGGAATGGGGAGGGGAGGGATGTCAGGAAAACAGAGTCTGCTTATTTAGTGAGGATTAGAAATTCTTGGCTTTTTCATCCCAGAAAAATAAAGGCTTCACAAAGACAGGGTTCCTACAAGTTCAGGAGGGTGATAAACACCAAAGAAGTAAATACCAGAAGAATTCGCATGTTGGAAGAAGAGTAAGTAGATATAAACCAGCAATGAATAAGTCTTCTAAGACATTAGAAGGTTCTCAAGCAGTAGGAGAGGGAGTTCGTCGGTAACTTAGTAATAATTTATATATTTATAATTTTTATTTTTAGTCTAGACCTTCAAATGATCCTTTCTAGTCAATATGCTCTTACATTAGGAATCCACTGAAATGAGAAAACAGGAGCAGGACTAAAAAAAAAAAACCTTATCAAAGTTTAACTGACAGTGATTTAATGAAACAAAAAAACAACCCAAAATGCTTTGTTTCTTACAAAGTTTGGAAAATATATTATGAGCACAAAAAGAAGAACATGTCATCTGAAAAAAAATACCAAACATCCCAGGCCATTATTTTGATAACCATATGATTAAAAAAAAAAACAAACTAAAAACCCAAACCCCCTTTCAGATACTGTTGAATTAATTGTGTATACTCAAAATAGAAAGGAGGATCTAACTTTCTCCCAGCTTCCTTTGAAAGTCTCAAAAGCTTTATCAGCATGAGGTAAGGTATCAACGAACAGAGAGAATGGAAGCCATCCTGAAAATCCTAGGTTTTGCTATTTTGCCTCTACATAAATTTATACATAGAAAAGAAAGCACCTGCCTCTGTTTCTGGAGGAGGAGGAAACGAAGGCAATATTTTAACTGGGAAAGGTACACCTTAGGCAACTTCATTTGTAGCATTTCCTTCACCTCCAGAGAGATATATTTTTCCTACCTTAATGGCTATTATTTCTTTTTCATTTTTGTTTGATAATTCTTTACATATCACACACACCATATACAATTATTAAAACAAAAAAGGCAGTCATAAGCTTTGAATACGTTCATCTGCATGTGTTACCCTACACAGCATATTTACTGCTTTAACAGTTACCATACTTATTCATTGTTTTTATTTCTAAATGAGTTCTACTAGAGGTTTTGTTTTAAATATTAAGGTCCAAATCCTGGTGCCAGGAAGATGAAATAAATTACTAGTACTTACTGATTTTTGCTCTGTTTATCCCATCTATTTCTTTGTTGTTGTTCTTCATGTAAGGTAGTTGCCCCTACTGGATATGACATTCTGGCCTGTTTCTTTATGCTTTCTCATTCCAGAGAAAGGAAATGTTTCCCTTACTTTGCGGTTAGTTTACCTAACTTGTATGTGTTACTTCAGAGAGCATTTCTAGTTCAGCATACTGGACTAGATGATAAGAGGGTTTCTCAGCCAATTTTCAAATAAAATCATTGTACACTAAGTTTATTTGATTTCAGATCATGTCTCAAAAACACTGTATATAGTACCTGATATCCATATGACCCATAGCTTCAAGGCTCAAAACTGAGCCATGCAAAAAGCCCTTTATTTTAAGCAGCAGCTTACACTGAACACTATGGCATGGAGAAAAGAACATTTCAGCAAGGAGGATATAGATGATGTAAAAACATTACAAAGCAGTTTGGAAATGTTTTTGTGCTTCCTAAATGATTGTCTGTGGTTTTAATTATTCCTGTAGCTATGAGAACTGTGAGTCATACTCCTTGGTAAATCACAGCCAACTTCTTTAGACAGTTAACTAATGTTACAGAAACAAAGCAAACTGAGAACAAAAAACTTCCTAAACACCTGTACACCTTCACAGCTACAGAAACACGAAGTTCTATGTGATGCTGTAAACTTGTAGCAATTCCTTCCACAGCAGGAATTCAACCCAAACATAAACAGAATACTTCATCTCATTATATTCTCCTGATGGAATACTCTTTCTTCTGGGATTTTTTCTTGCTTCTTTTGAAAATACATTTTTTTTTCCTCTGGTCCAAATTGTGAATTGTGATTCTACAGACAGCAGTATAAATTGGCATTGCAGTGGAGACTTAGCTGTACATCTTTCTGGCTATATTTACAACCCATCACCACCTATATATTTTGGATCCAGTACAACTTATACAACACTACAATGAGATTCTCTTTGGAGACTTCAGTCACTTACAAGACTGCCTGTATTTTCTTTCCAGGCTCACAACTCCTTACAGTAATTTGCGACAGTAGGATTAATCCATAGCATCTATTTTCAGAATTATCATAATTACCAGTGTTTTTCTGCTGTCCAGAGAGCCTTTTTGCCTCCTTTTTTATTGTATTATGTAAACTAAAAATTGAATGGCCACACCTCAAGTCAAGCATTCTGTGACTGAATTCAGAATAACTACGTTATATATTTTTAAGGAAGACTGAAGAACACAGAGAATTGACTTGTAAATTAGACAACAAAACTGAGAAGCTTAAAAATATAAAAATATATTTATCTTTTCAAATAAAACCCAGCTGAGATACAGAAAGCCAACTGTTCTCCAAGAGGTGGACTTCAGCATATGAACATACACATTCTCATACAAAGGCTCAAACTCAGAATTACAAAATGACAACACATCAGAATGCAATCAGTAACTGGAGAACAGGACCTAGTGAGGAACCAAAACACTAACTTGATATTTTTTTTTTTTGTCCTACCAAAGTTTATCAAATCATTCTCTTCCAGCATTATAAAAATTCTGCTGATATGCCATACCTTCACAGTGGGAGTCTGTTTTTTTCTTTTTAATTACTTGGAAGCTGGAAAAGACTTGACTTCCCAAGAGAAAAACGACTTGAAACTCAGCCAGCCATCTGCAAGTGATACTACAAAGACAGTACAAGCTACATTTCTATACCATGATCAAATGCCTAAAAGAAATGTCTGGGAATGCACTGAATTTAGAAGTTCCCATTTCCTCCTTTAGACACTGACACTAAAATCATAGATGCTATATTTTGCCTCTAAGTATCTCTGTAAAAAAGGATTAATTATATCAGTTTAAACTAACATTCTCATCTTTTACATGTAACTTTTTTTTAGTTAATTATTTATTACATTTATACAATATATCTTTTACACTTTTTGGGGGTTATTTTTATGTTGAAATACTTTCAGGTTATACTCAGGATTTATTTATTTTCTATTTTATCACCCCTCTTTGAATTTCTCTTTCCTACCTCCTAACTTCATACAACTTTGTGTCTACCACATATTCTTAAGTTCAGGCTTTTTCCTCAAGCTTTCCAGAGTACTTTTCTGCACCATTGCCTTCAGCATGGGCTTGGTTTTTCCTGGTTGAATTTATTAGGGGTGTTTTATAAACAACTAAGTATAAGCACCTAAGAATACTGGATTTGAGAAAGAAATCCCAGCCTAACAAATTTAGGGAGGCATTTCTCAAATCTTTATAGGTTAGCGTTTGACCACACAGAACAGTCTGGTCTTCCTTCACAGCTGTAGCAATAGGAGAGTCAGATAAGTTAAACAGAGGGACTGGTGAATGTCTGCTACCTTCTACTCGTTTTTTAGAACAATTTTTTAAAGTGCATAGTTGTTATATTTGAAACAAATATTGTTTCAAAGTAAAAACTAAAAAAAATATTGTATAGATAAGACACTTTATGAAACACAAATATATGTTTTGTAAAGGGGAAAGTTTCTCTTAACAGTAAATAAATTTGAGTGAATTGCTGCACAGAATAAAAGTAGCTCATTGCCCCTAACCGCGCTCTGGGGGTGGGGGGTTGGAGGGGACGGAGAGAAGAGGAGGAATTTATTTTATTATTATTTATTTATACAAACTCATTCCTTGAAACATTTGTTGTAGTAAATATCAAGAATTCTTACATACAGGGATATACTTAACTCCTGTAGGTTTTGGTGCCTGTTTTCAGGGTTTAGGCGATAAAACTTGGCATTAGTAGTTCTAAAAGGAAAAAACAATCTTTTTACTTCAAGAAAGAATAGCTGAGAACTCAGACAACAGAGGTTTCATCTTAGCTATACATGCAAAGCTTTGGACTTTTCATCTTCTGTAAGTGTTTTAGAGCAAGTTCACCAGTAACTCTCTGTACAGTCTTCTCAGTCTCTCCCACTAAGCCCTGACAACCTCCTGTTGCACAAACAGAACAGAGAATAATGCTGTGTTAGTTCAGCAGATTGTCGGTGCTTTTTAACTCTTCCTAAGGGATGTCTGTGTGTCGGATATCTCCCCTCTCTTCTGCTTTGTTCATTAAAGTCTGTGTCTGAATATCACCTATCTCACTTTATTACCCAAGGGTAGTTCACTCTTTCTAAAGTAAGATCTTCAGAAAGATTTTGTTATAAAAACCTCCTATAGGTTTTGTAAACAAATGAAAAATTATTCTAAAGCAAGAGTTTGTATTGCCAAAAAATATTTTACATCCAAAAAGAATACGAAGTTCTGGATGAAATTCAAATTTCAAAGAATTCAGTATAGATAAAATCCTTGGAGTTCAGATATAAATTTTAGGGGAGCCAAGGCAGTGAACATGAAAAAAATCATTACCAGTATTCAACGTTATATCTTCATATATGGATTCCTTCCTCAGCTTTTCTTTTCTCATAAATTGCGTCCCTTCTGAAAAATCTTTTCAACCTGCTTCATTTGATTGTTGAAGTGGCCTTTTTATTTAACTAAGAGTTTTTTGTTGGTCTTTTTTTTTGACAAATTTCCTTTGAAGCAATTTGCATAACTCTTTCATACCAATCAGCCTAGTTATAATTGATACAACACTGAAACTCTGGAAGAAAAAAAAACGTTTGCGAAATGTCTAACCTAGAAGAAACCTCAATAAGATGCTGTAGCATGTTAAACTTCAACCTTGCAAAAGCTTTCCTAGAAATACTACAGATGTCAGCTAGTGAGGCTCAATATCAGCAATAGTATCTTTTTATCCGTGTTGCATTGAGAAATGCTGAAGGAAAAAATAATCAGAGAAATAGCCTTGAAATTTCAGAGATTTCTTACTCAAGATTGCTGGTGAGGAAAGTACCTGCTGGTACAGATGCTCAGTGAAATCAGCCCTAGTTCAGCTTTGTGATGTCAACTGTACAATGTGCAAAATCATAGGGGCTCTTACTATGTAGCTAATTTATATTTTCCCTTTCATTCTGTTAACTATTTCTGAAGAATTAAAAACAAATCAATCTCTGAACCTGGGCAGAAAAAAAATTAAAACCAACTGTGAGAATTTTTCCACATTGGAGAAGAAATTTCAGAAAGCAAGTACAGATTAGCTAGTAGCTATATAAATTGATTATTGCAGTGACTGCTACTTTTAGGATATATTTCACTGACTGCTGTCTCAAAAATTTTAAAATACTAACAGTATATTGAGCTACAATTTTAGGGGTTTACGGATTTGAGGATTATTTTTTGGTGCACTATCTAGAATATATTATATGAAGAGTGCTTGTGTCATTGTAAATGGAAAGAATGAAACTAGAGAAGAGACATATGCGTACCAACAGAGTTCTTACTAAAAGATCTTGGTATAATTCTTACTAAAAGATCTTGGTATAATATTATAATATTTAGCTAAATGTTATGCACATCAATCACAAATACCTTTTTCAAGTATTACACATTTTTTGTGCAATTCAAAACAACCTTTCTTTAAATGTTAACCTTTTCTTCTCATCTTCAGTGTATCTCAAGGCTCTTGTTCCCTACCACATTTACATCAGCATAGAGATCAGAATTATGGTTATGTTTTATGTTTTCACAAAAGGTGTATCATTTAAAACACATCTCCACAGATAACTTATAGAGGACTCCTCACAAGTGAATATATCAGTTAAAAACCCTAGTTATTTTTAAAATGCTCAGTGCTTTTCTGTGCATTCTATAAATTTCTCCAGTTTATTACTTAATTACAAGTGGTTTCAGTCTTCCATACTCAGTCTTAAATAAACAAAGAAGAAGCTGAAACATTATACTTTGAGCCAATGCAATAACAGAAGCAGATGCTTTTGTTCCCTCAGCCTATATTGTATCTTGACAGCTGATTTTCTCATTTTGCTGTACAGGCATTACAAAATGATCATCATCAACTCTTACTTTCTGCCTGGGGTTCAATTTTTTATTAATAAAGCCTAAACAGAGTTTCAGCCTGTTGAAACTGGGTTTTTCAGGCAGTTTGCCTTACAGGTTTACTTAGTTCACACACACACAAAAAAAATATTTTCTTTTTTTTTTTTGAGAAAGCCAGTTCCAAACTATAGTTAGGTGGGCAAGAGCCATCTGTCTGGTTAACTGTTCCACCTAGACCTTTCTATATGTTATCACATATGACCTCCAAAGTGTGTTACTTCTTAAAGACATAATCAAACCCATTCCTTACACATAATATTCACTGAATGAAATACAGTTACCCCACTTAGCAAAGACTCTCTGAGCTGCAATGCTTTTAATGCCAGCCGTGAGATATTAGCAATTTTGGGGCAAAGCATTTGGGAGAATAGAGGAATATAAATATAATTAATGTTTAGAGGTCAACACAATGCCAATGCTCCCCTGCTCCTGCACACGGAGTTTATTACAACTCTTTTCCAGTGTCAAAACCTTTCTGAAATTCATCTCTATGGCCCTCGCAGTTGCACCTTAACCATAGCATAGTGTATCAGGAAAATGTATCACCCACACTATTGGCACTTGTCTGACATTCATCTCTAAATGAACAGTAACCCTTTTACATGTTAGTCTTATACCAAAGCATAAAAAAAAACCCCTTAAACTGATAAAATTAAAGAACTCTGTCATTTCCAGTTGACATTGTCTCTGTCCAACATGTTCAGGGTAGGTAACTGTCCACTACACAACCTTGTATCTATATAACTACTATTACAGATAGAAGTTGTGTACAAGAAGGGATCCAAGGTAGAGTTCTCTGAATATCTCTGGTTTTAGTGTTGACCTACCTATAAAATGCGATAGCTAAATGTTTACCACACCTATTACTTAACACTTTTATAAAATGCTTTGAGAACTGCAACTAAAACTCATTAAATCAGGTCTCTATTTCACAGCTATCAGACAAATTCTGAAACCTATTTTCCTTTTTTAGGTGGGGGAAGCTTTTTATTTAATCTTTGACTTTCACTAAGGGAAAGCCGCTAATGAAAAAAATATTTTCGCAAGTGACCTAGTCGCAATTATCTGTAGCTATGAAGCTTTCTGTCAGTTCTTGTGATTTAAAGCACACAGAATCTATTGACACTCTTCAGACTTTTGGCAGTCATCAGACTTTCCCGATCTTGTGCACAACTGTAACAACTGTATTTGAAGCAACCGCCCTTCTTAAAGTCAGATGGATCCTTGCCCAGGCTGCTCCCTTGGCAGATTCTCTGGAAGAGAAAGTGGAGGAGGAAAAGTACATCTGTTTTTCTTCATGGAGGATGTAGCCCTAGTCCCAGATTTTATTCACATCTACCTATTACTTGTAAAGGGGCAAGAGAAAATCTGTTTGGTATTACACGTTTTACCTAGCATGCAGTGGCAGAGAGGATTTTGGTAGCTCATGCATGAGGCCTGTTCCTGTAACTGCGCTACACTGTGATTTGTGACACACTTTGCTTGCTCTCTGACTAGCTCAAATCCCACCTTCAACTCCTATGTTCCCTTCCACAGTCTCCCTTGAGGCTTCTTAACAGATCATAGTATCAAAGTTAGTGAGGAAGAAACCAGCTGTTATTTCCTCCTCAACTAGTTCACTACACAGGAAAATGGGAAAGCAAAATTAATTCCAGTATATAACAGCACATACACTGCCTACAGCTGCAGGTTTGCCCATATCTGAAGCAGCATAACTCTCCCATCAAGTACAGGGAAGATATCCAAGGAAAGATAGCTCTTAAGTATGTTCTCCAGCCATCTGTGAACATTTCAAAGTGTGTTCCAAAGCACGCAGGAGACTATGGCATCACTTGGAGTGCAAGCGCAACGCATGGCACATGGCTGGATCCAAATAAATTCCTTCTGTAGGACATTAGTAGTAATCCACACAGTTCTTTTGGGCACTATTTTACCTTTCCAGAGCTGTGACTGGTGACTATTAGACTGCATAACTTCATGCTTACAGATCATTATTTTGCTCCATTAAAAGCCTCCTGTAGAAAGGCAAATCTTTTATGAGCTTTCTTAGAAGCAAAGCCAGCAGAGTCCAGGCTGATGATGAAGCTTTCCTCCTTCCATCTTCCATGTGCAGAAATAACGCATTTGGAATCAAAGAAAAAAAACCCCAAAGATACTACCGAACACACTCCTAAGACTAGAAACTTCTGTCTGAATGAATTACTTTCATTTAAAAACTATGCTAAATTGATTTCTTTAAATAAAGGTTTATTTTAAAGGAGGTCCTGTTATGTTCATTGAAAGTAAACTCTTATGGTAACAGCCTGTCGTTTGCAGTTAATTGCTGCTTGTCTCCTTGGATATCATCATTTGCATAATTGTGATTCTTTTCAATAAAAAGGGATTATATAATCTTGGAGAAGCAAACATCATAAAATTTAAATTTACATGAAATTAAAGAAATAAGTGTTCCATGGTAACAGTGCTATTAAATTCCACCAAAGAATAAAGTCCTTAATATTATAAAGTCAACGTATTCACAGAAAATATCTTAGACTATGCTGTTTCTCAAATGTCATGCAAAATTAAAACATCAGACCATACTTTGAAGCAACATTACTGAAATAAATATTAATGCCAACTTTAAATGTTTGTAATAAGAACATAAGGGTCTCCTGAGGTCAGTTCACATTTCTGAATTGGAAAATTTGTACCCCTTGTAAGTACAAAATAAGTAATTGGATTGTAATTTTATAAATAAGAGTAAATTTCAAAGTATATTCCATAGTAAACTTTCCACGCCTTCCAGTGGAGACATTTCTGTAACCTTGGTTGCATAAATTAACTGCAACAAGTGGCATTGAGACTCTGAAGTTATAGCAGTTTTTCCTGACAGGGTAACTGGACCATTTATCCCTTCCTCTTTTATGTATGGATTAATTAATTGTATTTGTTCTTATTGCCACTAACATTTGAAATTGCCAAGAGCCCATGGCAGGCTAATCTAATTAAGAAAGTGCTTTGTAAGCTGAAGAACAAAACCAAATTAGTTCAAAGGCCTGACACTGAAGAGCTACCAACTTAAATTCTCTAACCTTAAGTGTCAGTGAATTCTTAAAACTTCTTTCACAATATATTGTGGCATATTTAATACTTCAAGAATTTAAATTAGGCCAAACTCTAGCTTAAAAACTGCCATAGATTAACACAGCGGCCAGCAACTAAGCATGAGACAGCCATTCAAACTCACGGAAACAAGAAGAGCAGAAAGATTCCTGCCCCCCAGCCAAGCCCCATACGTAAACTCAGCATGATGTCTATGGCATGGAATATTTCCATTGGCCAGCTCAGGCCAGCTGTCCAGCTGTGCTCCCTCCCAGCTCACAAATACCTGCTCAATAGCTGAGTATGAGAAACTAGAAGTCGTCCTTGATTTCACAGCAACAACTGAAAATATCAGTGTTATCAACATTCTTCTCCTGCTAAATCCAAACCACAGCAGCTACTGAGAGGAACATTAATTCTATCCCAGCTGAAACTGGGACAAAACCACAAAACAACCACTCACACCTCCTTCACATCTTTCTTAGCACCATCCGATTTCATCCACAGTTTCTACTTTCTGTCAAGTCAGCTATATTTTTGATATCTTAAGAGAATTTATTTCAATTAAATCTCAATGATGATCTTTATTGTCATTCACCTATGCAACTGCAAATCAGTCAGTATGGAGATCATAACTATGCAATATAACATGGTACTCAACACAACCAGCTCTCTTCTAGAAAGAACAGTTTCAAATGTTGAAGTAAGATAATGGAGACACAGTTCAAAGCAGAATATGAAGAAACTGATGAAAATGAGCACCTGAAACTTCTTTGAAGGTCAAAAAATTTGCTGCTCCACTCTGGTAACAAGTACTTTTCACTTAAACTTTAAATAGTTCAACAGGCATGAGAGAAAATCAAGCAAGCTAAATAAACTAGATGTCATCTTGATCTGAAGATAAACGAATATGAGCCTGTTGCCTCAGCACACCATACAGCTTCTCAGCTTGGCACAGTGAGTGACAAGAATTCTTCCTAGAAAAAACTATTGGCCACATATCAAGGAGTCTTTGCCTTCTGGAATATTTTCTAGTTAAAGACTGTCAGAAAGACAGATAAAATCACATAGCCTGTGTCACCCACCTTAGTGCTCAGAAAAGAGCAACTGTATTTTAGTTAGTTCCTCAAACGGCAAACACTTTTAACCCAGCAAATCAGGATGGCCCTGGCTGCCCTGCTCTGTCACGTCTGTTGTGAGGATTTGGGAAGCTATGAATTGATGGTCACAGCAAAGTAAACAATTTTGTCACAATTCAGTGTACATAGTGAAAAATATATCCAGAACAATAAAAATAACTGTATTTATTTTAGGCATGGATCTTGGCTAAGGTAATTGGCTGGGAATATATACAATGCAGAAAATCAGCCCGCATGTGCTTTGTATCTGCCTTTGTCATTGCAGCCAAATATGTTAAATGTTCCTGCTTCAATACAAGCATCAAGGGAAAAACAGTAACTAAAGACTGGATAGAGAGATCCTTTAATCATTCATTCAGGACAAAAAAAAAGTAATTTCTAGCTCTACAACTGCAAAACAGTGGAAGACTTCCTTTGATAAGAAACACCTTTGCAAAGTGCAGTACCACAAAAACAACAAACCAAATGAACAGCAGTTCTGTAAGTATCCTATCTTCGGTTAAGAATATGATATGGTATAATACAATAAGAAATAGTTTCTCGCTCAGACACAAATTCTTACGTAACAAAGTGAAATAAGGACAAGGAAATAACAGGCATTCACATCTTGAGATAAAAAAATATTTACAAGCTTGGAAGAGTGACTTCAGACAAAAAACAACAATTTTATGTTATTCATTACAGTGTATTGGACCCCTGGATGTGAAGTAAACTTGCATTTATGAAGTAATAATATACCGTGTGTTGGAAGTGCTTGATGAAAGTTAAAGATCACGGACACATATTCCGCAACTGTCAAAACAAATCTTGCAAGCTATGCTTTGTTCAGAAAAGCAGTAATACAGGAGTTTCTGTACAAACCTTATAAGGCATAAAGTTTATGTAATATATCTCCTGTAGCTTAAAAAAAAGGGTGGGGGCAAATTTCTGGCTTAATTTATGGATGTCATGATTACTCTATTAAATAGCAATTCTTTAAAAATATATGGCTTCATTTTTGAAAGCCTTGGGATGTTGCAAATGCATACCTCGGAAAACAGTAAACTGCTTTTGTTTCTTTGTAAATGGAAAGAAAGACAACCCCCATCGCTGCAACTGTTTTGAATTGTTTTTCCTAACTTCATCACTAAATCTGAGATGTGGAGTGTTAGAGGGAACAAATAAACGAACAAAACCCCGAGCCAGGCAAACAATGAACCAACAAAAACATCTCCTCTGGTGAAGTACAGCTTCATCTCTGCAGTAACCTGGTGCGATCTGTGGCAGTGCTGGAAAAGAGACAAAAGAGGCAGGCTGGTCTGCTCCCAGAAGTGGAAGGACCAGAAATGGAAGAATTTCTTCTAGAAGTGAAAGGACCGTACAATCGCGTACGGCTCACTGTGGCTGACAGGAATGGCTGCAGTTTTCTCAAAGACATGACAGTGAAGTTAACATCTTGGATTACTACCCAGGAAGTAAAATTTGTGGTAAAGCCACCAGCAGCCAGAACTTGATGAGAACCCAGGTGTTCTAGTCTTATCTAGATTTTATCTAACAGACCAAGTTCTTCTGGGAAGACTGTCTTCCTTTTGAGTACAGATGGTTGAAATTAAAATAGCTGTGACAGTTCATTAACATTTTGGGGACAGCTGCTTTCTGTCTGGACTGATTTTGTCCTTTGCCAAGTACAGTTCTGTATCTCACATAACCCTGACAGACACACTTCGCAACTGGTTACTGCTGGGATTTGTTGCTGTACCAATGCATTGCTAAGTTACACATCACTTTCTGCACAGCCTGGATCAGACTAGAGCTGCAGCACCGAAACAGTCATCAAAAAGCATGCACTCAACCATGTGTCTTCAAAAGATGTGCATCAAAGTACTTATGCAACACAATTTCAGCAATTGTTACTGTGCTATAGTATAATACTACCCTACAGTATAATATTTAATGAGATATGTATGTACCTAATACAATACAATAAATTCTGAGGACTTCTTCAAATATTTTAATGAAAGAATGGAACAAAACAACCACTGTTTGCTTTGGTTGAGAAAGGACAGCATTTTTTAAAGATAACATTTGCACGATCTGGCCAGGGGACAATGGGATTTGGGGTTTCTGTGACTCTCATCTCACGAAAAACTAGGGGTGGGGTGGTAACCCGACTGCTGCCTGTGCTGGGGAAGGGCAAGTAGGTCAGGCTGCACCAGGGGTAGGTGAGGGTAGCAATGGGGGTAGGATGTGGTTCAGTCACCCCAGGGCTGCTGCCATCACCCTGGGTGCTGTCACCCTGCCACTGTGTGGGCAGAAGGCAAGGATGTGCCTGCAACCCCCCAAAGTCTTGCTGTGGTCTCTCTGGGGTGGCATATGAAGGCTTCGAGGAATGTGGGGATATACATGGCCCTGGGTCACTTTCTGCGGTGCTTTTCTGTGGGACCAGCTGTCCACCGTGCCACCCTCCCACTGCAAGGGGCCCTGAGGAAGCCCTCCAGGCACCCGTGGAGGTGCCTGTGCTGCTCAGGGAAGCACGGAGTGCAAGGAGCTGCCATCCCCCAGCTTCCAAGGGTTCAGTATGTCCCCTGAATCACAGCAAGGAAATTCAAACTATGCACAGGGTGCAAGAGTTCAGAACAAGCCCAAGTCCCCAGCCGGCCATAAAAGTCTGGCCAAGATGAGGCAACGCAAAAACTAAACATGCAGGCGAGCAATGGATCCCAAGGAGCACAGCAGCTCTTGGAGACAGCGTCAGCTCACTTCTGCTTCCCAAATGAGCTGCAGCCTCCCAGCATCCCATGGTGGGTCTCTGTAAGGTCCTGCATGGGAACTTCAGCTCCTGAGTTGGTGCAGGCAGCTGAGATCCCTCCGCAGCCCACAGCACCGGCTGGTCAAGGCTAGGATAGAGCCAAGTGAAGGGTAGAGACATGACACTGATCTGCTGAGCTCAAGGTCCTGTGCAGCCTGCTGTAGGAGACCCTGCTTTGGCAGGGGGGTTGAACTAGATGACCCACAGAGGTCCCTTCCAACCCCTAACATTCTGTGATTCTGTGATCTGTAGACAGAAGGAGCCTTCCAGGTCCTTCAACTCGGAGAGACCCAAGGTGAGAAGTTATAGTACGTCATCTGAAAACCACCAGATCCACGGTCCAAGAAAAACAGTCACAAAGGGCTGCATTAGAAAGACAGGGAGGGGAAAGCAAAGAGAGAGATCAGAACAGCTCCGCATACAGAGATTATATTTAGTGGCGTTTACTGTGAAAATTGGCAGTTATGTTTCAGGTGATATAGCCCTCAGTGCTGATATAATGCTACCAGAGTATAAAATGTGAAAAAAATATTTTCATGTCATAAATGGAGAAAAAGCCATCTTGGCTAGTAGAATAAGTTTCTTTTCCTTGTAACATGAGAACTATTTTCTCGTAGCTGAAAAAAAGAATTCAGGTTTTAGAAAATCCTCCTAGGTATACCCATTTTTAAACATACTCAGAACAAATATGCCTGTTTGAAGAGACATAATTTCCCTTTACATTTCTTTTTGTTTGATTTTTCATTCGAATATTTTGTGGAGAGAAATTCTGATTAAGCTTTATAAAAACATACAGCTTAATACAAAACTTGAAGTCGAAGGACATTTTAACGTTAAAAGAACTATCTTGTTTCAACTTCAAATATTTTTTTAGTGAGTATTCAGCCCAAACTGGACTCTACGATCAATTAGTGCTGGCAACCCAAATTAGTGTTAAAATATGTGTCCCTATGCATTTCACTGTATGATATTATACAACACACACCATGTAAGTCACAGTTTCGAGGAATTATTTGAATTTATTTTTCCCTGTAAGAACAACTGCATGATCAGTATCAAAAAAGTACCATGAGCTGAGAGGCTACAAAAGTTCTGCTATTGCACCCTCAAAAGCACACAAACACTGGATCATGTTTCTTCCTACCAGAAAATACATTAAAAAAATAAGACACACACCACACCCCACCAAAACACCAGGACCATGGCCATTTGTCTTGAAATTTAAATATCTGTTGCATATCGTTATATTTTAGTGCAGATTCACAAGCTTATGCAAAATATTAGCTGTACATTACACCCAACACACGATTTTAAGTCTGGATTAAATAGCTATTAAGAGATAAGAATCAATGTAGAGTGTTCAAATGCACAGCAAGCCCATTATTACATACAGTCACTACAGACTGCATAGTAGCTATGTATCTTCCCAACTACTAACAAGTGAAATATATGTTATTGCTGCCACCAACAGGATGTTCCTCTGTATATTTTATCTTACTATTTCTCAAAATTCGCCTTTCTATACAAACATCTGTATGCTTGCATTCAGATGTAAGGCTACTACTGATATGATATGAAATTCACAATCAACATTACAAAAGCTGTACAACAAATAATTCCACATTCCCTAGTAAACCTGAGAAATGCATTACTTTTCCTCCTTATGAAAACAGCTTAGAGAAAACAGCCTACTGTCATAGGTTCAAGTCTATTACTCTAAAACACCAAACAAAAATCCCCACTCAAACAACACAGAGAAGGTAAAGAGAGCCTGTGAAACAGATGAAGGTTTCAATCTAGTAAGTACCATAAATAGTAGCAATGAAGTTTTTACATTAGCAACAGAGTTTATATACAGCTAATGCAATTGTGATATAAGCATGTTTAACATAAAACAATGGAAAACAAAGCAAAATCTGGCATGAAAACCACTGCTGATGTAGACAGGGGGCTCTTGCTTTCCATAGTCTTCTGTTGATCTGGCCTTGTTCAGCATATGCATGTTCACTTACCATGAGAGGGGAGCAGAGGAAGAAAAAGAGAGGGTATTATCTCTGTGGCATTTCATGTGGTAGACGGAGGGATGCTTCACAAGTGACACTGTCCAGGCTTTGGAGAATGACAGAGAACATGGTTGAGGAGGTGGCCAGCAAGGCTGTACCATGCAGATCCCACCAAAAAAAAAGTTTTCTAAAAAAAAAGTAATTTCAGCTGCTGTGATACACTGATAAGCATCAGTGCTGGCCAGATGATAGCAAAATTATTGTCTGTGAGAACAAAGCTTTGACAAGACTAGCAGATTTATAAACAAATCAATTCTAATCTGTTGAAAGGTCATCTTACCATTAAGACTGAATAGGAATAAGATTAAATTACATGGTTGGCTACAGACATCTACAACAGGGCACCAAACAGGGAGAAGTTTAGGAGCTGAGTTGCATAAAAAATTGCAGAGTGATGCTCCATGGCTTTGCTCATCAAACACTCACATTTTAGTGAGGCTGAGTTTGAAAGATATCTTTATGATGGTTAAAAGGAAATATCTGACTTAAGAAGTACTGTAATGATCGTTCACTCTGTTCTTACACAATAAACATTTCTTTCCTCCTGCTCTATAAATTAGGTCCAGCTGCTGAAACCTGCAATGGCAAGACTCAGCTGTAGTGGATCACAGTTTGCTGTTTTTCTTCACTGCGAATTTTGCTTGTTAAAGAGCTTTAAAAAAATTCTGTTTTAAAAAAGGAGACTGATTACAAAATCTACAAGCTAGATACAGAAGCAAGGGATGTATGTATTCAGCTGTACTGGACAAAGGGGAGGAGAAGCAGGAAAGGGACAGAACAGAAACTTTGCCATCAGCATCCAAAATCCTGAAAAGAAAGGTTATGCCCTACCTAACAGGATAAAGTATGAAGACATACAATTAGCATCTGGATTACTCAGTTCACTGTTCATGCCTCCAGAAAGTCAAACATGAACAGGTCCAATGGAAATGAGCTCTTTTTGCTTACTTGATGGCTAAACTTCAGCAGATGCTAGAGGATTTTTAAGCTGCAGAGACCACATGTAGAGGCTGATGCAGTACATTGCCCATATTGTATGCTAGCTTGATTTCAGCATTCCCTTTGAAGAAGGTAAAAAAGCACTTTTCAAATGACTTTGAGAAAAACATTCTTCTCCATTTCAGTCCCCAGAATATGTTCTAAGACTACCTTTCTTTTTCTAAGATAAAGAAAAAGAAAGCAGATAGATATTAAATCACTAAAATGACATGCATTTTTTGGGGCTTTTTTTAATATGTTTTTCTAATGTCTGCTTTAAACCTGTCATTAAATACTTTAGCTTAATTAGCTTATACTGGCATCTATTGGTAGAAAATAATATTTGCAGGTTACATTATCGATTATTGCTTGCTCTTTAATCAGGAACAGAATTACTGTTTATAGTAATAATTGGCTTGCACCCTTCCCACTTCATTAGGAGAGTATTTTCCATTCTTTTAATTGCCCTACAGTAATTTGGTACTGAGAATAATAAGGGGGAAAACTTGTTCTAACTCATACAAGAGTTAATTTTTCTTTTTTTTTTTTAATTAAGTGTTCTAAGAATTTTCTTAACTGATCTGTGCTTATTCTCTGAATATCTGCAGAGTACACTCAATCAGTGTGATGGGACAGAAATCAATGACAAAACCAGAGGTTTTCAATGGAAGCATAGCCTGCCTGAATCCTAGCAAGCAACCCACAATCTACAGAAACCTTAGAAGAGATAACTGACAAATGTTGTTTGAATGGTAATTAACTAGAACAGTAATGTTAAAAAGAATAATCTAAAACAAAATCAATAAATGATAAATTTAAAAAAAGGAAATACTTATTATGTAAACTTTCTGACTGGGACTGATTTGGAAAGAGTTTTCTAGTTTGCTTTTTTCCCCCCTATTTGATTATGGATCTGATTATTTATTCAGAAGGCTGAAAACTCAGCTCTTCAATGGCAATTTATTTAGCAGATCATATCAGGAAACTAAAACGATTTCAAGGATCTCTGCAGCTGTGCTCTGAATGCACATCCCTCTGTACTGAAAGGATATCACCTCCAAATTTGTGTCCTGATTTGGAGACACACTTTCTCCCCTGTGGGCTTAATAAATATTTGAGATTATTAAAAATTATATAAATGTTAAATCCTACTACTTTTCAGTTTTGCAGTGGCTGCATCCTGTCATTCCTGGAGACTCTTTTTTCTCCTAGAACCCCAAATTTCAGCTACCATAAAGGTCACTACTCAATAATTCAGTTGTTTAACTGTAGGTTTCTTGTGCCATTTTGCATGTTCATATGTAGCCTCCAGCTGCTGCTCCAGGAGGGCACTGGTGTCCCATCCATCCTGTATCACAGCTGCTAGCCCCACAAAGCTGTCTTAAATGCCTATAATACAAAAAAAATGGCTTTAGGTTTCAATATTTAGGCATCTGAATTTTACTTTTAATATCCAGAACAGATTCACAAACATAGCTGCTTCTACTGTCAGCCTGTACTTTGTCAGCCCTGTGAACAGCTAATATGAATAAAGAAATTGATGCAAAACCCTGAAGTTTCATGGAGTGCATTCTGTAACTGCTCAGTTCCTTACTCTTTCTTACTGTCTATTCTTCAAATGGATTGGTCAGCCGATCAAATGAATCAAATCAAATGGCTAACTTACACACTCCAACAAATGCCATATTTGTATAGAGAACTTAGCTAATTTTCAGAGCTGATTGTATCCATTACACAGGAGCTGGGATAAAGATACACACCAAAGCCAAAAAAAAAAAAAAAGCATGAAATACTTTTATTGAACAGTACTGGCCAGCTCTAGCAATAAAAAGAAGTGCAGGGAAAGAACACAGTGTCTACTAGACATTTTTGACCATATCTTCTTTCACTTTGAGCTCTGTAAAGATGCCCTAAGCACACATCTTTATGGTATTGTGGTTGTGATTTCATTTCACATCATAAGCTGCTATCAACACAGCCTTGTCATTGCAATTTGTCACACATAGTAGCGTGAGCTTTCTCTATCTCGCTGAAATTTTTATCTCACCAGTTACAATCACAGACTGCTAGTTTAAAGCAGAGCTCTCAGACATTATGAGAAGATGAAATCACAAAAGATAACATTAATAGACATTGCCACCACCATAGAGACAAATACTATAGCTTTTCTGGAGCTTATAAAATCAAAGCTAATACGGCATTAATAGCCAAGCTTCCACATATGTATATATGTATGAGTGGGAGAAGAGAATCCACTTACAACACTCCTGAAATTTTCATGAAACTTACCCAATGCTGCTTGTGTGAAGTATGAAATTTGCCTTTTCTTTTTTTAAAATAATTTTTTTAAGTATCCCCTCTTCCCCCTTTCCTCCCCACAGTGGCAGTCTCAGGGAAGAACCTTTGTTCATTCCTCAGGTCTTGAGTTTCTAAGATTATTTTTTTCATCATTACACAGATTTGCTCTGATCATGCCCTACTCTAATGTGCACTGTAAGACACGAGCTTTAACCCAAAGATTTTAAAATTTAAAAAGGTATGGATACTTAACAGCGTGTATCCTAAACTGTAACATATGAAGAATTCTTAAGAACATATTTTCATATTTCTATTTCTTAAGACCTTCTGTGTTTTGTGGCTGTAAAATTCTTGCCACACTTTGACTAGTGTGCACACATTTGGTTATTCATTTGTGAATGATTCTCTTTTCAGGGATCAGTTGTTCTCTTTACAACTACTTGGACTGTTTTTTCATCTGGATCTCAAAATCAGCTGAAGCAGTTTACTCAGACTTATTGAACTAAAATCAGCAATCCCACCTATGCCATTAGGTGCCTCGATTACAAGTTCTTAATTTCTTATGGTTTCAGGTTAAAAGGTAATTATTAAAGACTGACAACTTAGTCAGTGGGGTAACTTCTCATGATAGCCATATAAAGGACTAAACTTTCAGAAAGACTTTTATATCTACTTCTCATTAGTCCCCAATTATTTTTCTGGAATCGACTAACGCATCAATAAAAGCTTTTTCCCAGAAAGCATTTTAAAACAGTGAGCACCCTAAAACATGTTAAAATAAATCCTTGTCTTGCATAAACATGTCACATTTAGTGGGATATGTAATTAAAGACAGAACATATGTAACTGCTAAGTGCTACTGAATCTGGAAACAGTCCTTAACAGTTTGCATTGTCCTGTTTTTATTAGTGATCTCCCAACATCATTTTTGTTCCACATTCCCTTATTAAAAACTGTTAAAGGGTCATTTTTATTTCAGTTAAAGTCAAGCAGCTTACTCTTCAAACAGAGCTTCTAAATAAAAAACATTCAGTTTTTTTTCTCTGGTTCTGTATTTTTTTTTACTTTCACTGTAGAGAGTAAGAATACATCAAAAATATATTATTGAGGAAAAAGTTTACAGGCTTTAAGCAAAAAACTAAACCACTCTTCTGTCAAAAACCCTTACAGATATGGTTGCATTAAAGAACAAAAAAAATACTGTAAACATACTGGAAAAAATACCCAACAGCCTAAAATATTCTGCTTTATACATTATTGTATCTGTATTTGTTCTATACAACATTGAAATAGGAATAAAGACAGGAAACCATTTTGTTCTTTAAGCAAACTGGCTGCATTCTATATCAGTTGAGATTCAGTTAAGATATAGTTTATTATGTCAAGAAAAGAGGGCAAGGAGGGCAAGACTTCCCTACCCCAAGTGGATGCCGCGTGTTCTCATGTATCCAGTAAGAACAAACAGCATTTTGAGTAGAACTTTACAATAACAAAGTGTTTTCATTTTTTTCTATAAATGACAGTTCAAAAGATACCATACCTATGCCTAGCTACACTTGATGAAGTACTTAAAAAAAAAAAGTTTAACACACAGTCACTTGATTTGTCACGGTCTGAAGCTTCCTACTAAAGTATTCTTCGCAAAGGGATCAAATTAGCACTACAGCTTCTGAAGGTTTGGAACTTCTTTTGCTACCATGACATTTTGTATGTTATGTAGTTGGATTTATTCCAGCTTTTGCTTTCTTTATCATTGTTTGCACTGTAAAAACCGGGTGCTTATCCAAGGATGTACAACCTTTAACTATACTGAAAAAAACATTTGAATGACTTAAGAAAAACTTCTGGGGCCTGATATTGCAGTTTACTTTCTCTACAGAAAGCTGGCACTTCTGAATAAAGAACTGTAGCTTGGTCAAAAAACACAGAGAAAGGCAATGACAGATATATAAATTTAACATTAATCACTTCTATTATTTTCATGTATTTCTTCTCCTCCCCCTGACAAAATTGCAGGTATCCTAATAAACAGAAACTAAGTAGACTTTACTAAGGAGTACCTATGTCATAAAATTTTATCTGAGAAATGGCATCCCCCTCAAGACTTGGCAACTACAATTGAGATTTCTTGGCATGTGGAGATACTGTTTAGTAAGATCAGCTGTTCAGGAATTTGCGATCCCAAGGATGATGAGCGGGAAGACTGGACTACAAGAAGTTTGGATGTTGAATCCTCTAAGAGATTAAAAAAGATAGGAAGGGGGTGGGTGGGGATAGGGTAGAAGTAGCAAGTTTTCATATTTGGAGATCACCAGCAGTTCAGAGAAGTTCTTCACATATATTTCCTTTGGTGACAAAATGAGTCATTCTTGAGAAATTTCCCTTAAAGCACTGCAGGTCCCCCTTGTTTGTATCAGGAAACACAAAAATAATAATTATAAAAAATAATCAAATACTGAGAAAAATACAGGTATAATGTTCAGCTCCTACATAAGAAAAGGTGGCAAGCAGAAGTTTTAATGGAAGGGTCTAATCTTGGATAAGAGGAAAAGATTATTTTACTCCAGACTATCTTCACCTTTTTCAAAAGAGAAGTAGGAGTAAAAATACATTTAACTAAAAGTCCAAGCAATAATCACCAAATCCACTATACGCTTAACAGGAAGTGTCTAAATCAAAACGTTAATATCTGACATTTTCAATACTGTATATTTTTATTTCAAATTATTTTTTTTTTCTAGAAATTTCAGTCATCTTCAGAAGTATAGTGAATCTCTAAGTGAAGTTGTTGGTTACACAGACTGTTTCTACACAAACAAAAACATTGACTTCTTGGTTTTATAAACTGTCTTTCCAGCTGATCAAACAAAGATATTCTATTCTCTCTACATAATTTCAGTTTTGACCTCATGAAATTTATAAATTGACAATGAAACAGCAAGCTGCAAGAACCAAAATATGCAATATGGCATTTGCACAGAAAATGTACCAGAACTCGTAGATGAGACAGACTGCTGAAAGACTGAACAAGGAAGGTACCACCATCTGACTATATCAATAAGCACATGTAAGTAAGACAAGATTATATTTTATGAAACTGTTTAGGGAGAGAACATATTGAGAAGTATCAAATTATCTTTGTATTGCAAGCACAAGCGTACTTAATCTATAAATAATGACATGCTGGGCTACACAACCTGATAAAGTCACACTATGCAGAAACACAGCAGGTCAAACTTTATTCTGAGCCCCACCAGCATCATAGAAGCATCAACTTCCAGTAAGACTCCTTTTGTTAACAGTGATTATCCTTTAAAAAGTAAGCTAAAAAGACAATATGAATTCAGGAAGCAGTTACACAAACGCACGGAATGAAAGTTGTCAGAGTCCAGCAATCATCATCACATTTCATCACTCATTAAGCACAAGGAAGACACATGAACAGAAGTCAGAGTCAGAGCGGAACCTACAAGGAAAGTAGCATTAAATACTTGCCTTACTGTAACACACTTTCCCTAGAGCTCCCAGCTGGGATCAGTATCTGGGCTTAGACCAATCTTTTTGATGAGCCATTGAGGCCACTGCTAGGTAATAAAAATGGTGAAAGGGTCCTCAGCAAACTTAAAGCAACTCCCAGCATCTGACAGTCATCACTGACATTTAACAATAAATCAACAGCATACATTGAGAGTTTCACATTACCTGCTCCCTTAATCCAGAGTTAGCTCTTTCATTAATTTAATCAGAAACTTTTTAATGGTTCATATCAAATTATCCTTAAACTTCATGAGAAACAGATAGTATTTTAAATACAGGCATATCAGTATTTTTACATTTCCCCTAAATGGCAAAAATATGTGGTACAAGCAGTCATGTTCTTAAACCTTAGAACTATCCTCAGACATGATAACTTTAAGTGCAGGGTTCTCTGCACAGATTGTATAGGACACTATATTTCTCCTGCACCGAAGCAGGTAGGGAGGAACCTATTAGGGATGCCTGGGCCTTCAAGTACTGCCAATAACTTTTTCCCTCAAGCACCACAACAGACAATATAATACATGAAGGTGCAGAGGCTGAAAACATCCAGGCCTGAAGCAAGTGGTTTTCAATGTACTGCTCAGACAGGTTTCCAGCAGTGTTTCTATGCTGCCACGGACCAGAAGCTGTGAAGCTTTTAGCTACTTCCATTTGGGAACATCATATGACTTACAGGAGCAAGTCTGAAGGATTTCTGTCAAGATTAATGCCTCCTGAAGTAGCTGAGAGATGAATGCATGCACAGTGTAAGTCCCTGCTATGATTTTAACAATTTTATTTTAAGAATGATCATGGACAAGTAAGCATGCTGATCATTATATCTTCATCGATCCCCACTTCCCTATCATCTGCAAAAGAAAACAGAGCCCCAAGGCATACAGGTTGTTCTGTTTCCAGCACGTGTTAACTGAAGTACAGAAGCTACAGACAAAGACTGTGCCATCTTGTTCCAGCTACATCTTGCCTTATGACAGATGCAGACTGCTGAAATACCCGTACAGGTGGTCCAAATCAGTCTGCTACATGGATATAACAAACAAAAAAACAGGCTGTGCGGATCAGCAGCCAATTCATGGAATGTGTATGCAACTGTGAGAGTAAAAGAGGATGCAATTATTTAGAATTGCAGTTTCGCCCTAAGCTTTGTCCATTCTAACTGTGGGCTCCTGCTAAAAGCAGACGTCTTCCCTCCCTCCTCTTCCCAGCCATTCATTTTTCTTGTGCTAAATCTCATCACCTGTAACTGTGCAGTGCAGTTCAGGAGCTTGTGGATGTGGAGGAACACCAGCTCATCCAAACTAAGCAAAGAGGTTTGGTTTTTTTCATGGCATTCGTTAATTGTAACAAACGTTAAAGAAAAGGTACATAAACTTGATGCTGCAACTCATCCTGCCAAAGGATATGGTAGTAATAGCACTCTTAAAAATCCTCAGTATATTCAATTTGCTGAAAAATTCAACATTAATTACTGCTTATATTTTATTAAGAACTATTCCATCCTCTCCTGCATTACAGGAAATGGTTTCACCTTCTTAATGCTTTTTCTGGAACACTGATAAGAGAATGACTAAAAGTGAATCAGTTAAATCTGAACTAAATTTTTTTCTTCCCAATTTATCTACTTATTAATTGCCTACTATTAAAGACTTAACAGTTAAAAAGTTCTCCCTTATCCTAAAAATTATGGCAGTAAACCAGTTTGCAATCAATTTCATGTACAATTCAAATTTTTGCTTTCAGATGTGATAAAACTCAAGCTCGACTCCTTCAAAAAGTCTTCCAGCAAAACTCCTACACCATGCTGGCAGACAGATAAATCCTACTAAAAGCCAGGGCAAATAGTCACCTCAATATACTTTCAAAATCCAGAATATTAATGTTAATGAGTTAATGTTAACTGTAAAATACTGAGCATAATCTTGCATCCCTTACATCACTGGTAAAAACAAAAGTGCAAAAGTATCCTACAGGATAATATCCTAATTACAGAAGATAAAATGATCAAAGGTTGTGCTTTTATGGTTTTTAAAGTCTCCAAAAATGTGTTAGCATAGTTATAGAATGCAAAAAGCTTTGTAAATAAGTGGAAATAATCCATAATGTTAAATAAATAGAAATATTCTACTTTATTGTATTTTTACTTCAATTTTATTTGTAGTTATTTTAAAATGTCATATAAGCCAGACTTCAAGTTTGGAAGTACAGAACTCTAGAAGAGACAAAACTCCTTTTAAGACAGCACTTTTATAAATAATATAATTTTCTATGTTTTCCAGTTAAGAAAAAAAATTTAAAAAGCACTGAAGATTCATGCAAACTCTGGAAACTGGATCTCTTAACAGTTTGCAGAAACATTTTCTTGTCATAAATTAAGCCCTTCTGTTTTGATTTTTGTTCCAGATTTGAAGAAATATTTAAATTTCACTCAGTTTTGCACTGCTAGTATCACGAATAATGCAAAATCCTAACCCTGGCTATAGAAAGACAAAGCAGGTCAGCAATTCGAATTAAAAAAAAAAACAACTCTGCAAAAACTTTCAAAACTTGAAAAGCTCAAACACTGAAAAGACAGTAAATTTAGTCTGTGATAAAAAATACAATCAAATATACAACATTTTTGCATGAACTTGTGCAATAGACACATCTATTTCTGCATCAATTGCATTACTTGAATGAGGAATTCATTGGTTTCACACACAATGTGTTAAACAGAGTCAAAATGTTCCACAAATGTAACATCTGCTGATTACCTCTTTCTAAGCACCTACAAAACATGGATAAAAATCTCAGAGACATTAGTCCAGTGTACAATGTAGTTCAGGTAGGCTGCTGTTGACAGTCTTAGGTTGCCTTATGACTGTGTTTCCAAATCCATGAGGTATTTGGGGAGACAAAGGGAGTCACCAGGACATTACTTACCCTAGGAGAGCATAGATGCAACTCTGGGCTCAAGGACTTCAGGCTGCCTGTTTGCAACATGTACCATGCTAGCACCTGCCCTCATTCAGCTACTAGAAATCATAAAACTTCTTTTATTCCTGGGAGTTAATTACAATCTGGCTTATCCTTACAAACCTAAACACAATTAAATAGATAAAGCAGTATAGTGTTAAGGAGATGCCTCTCTGCTGATGAAAGAAGCTTTGGCAATCAGAAATCACAGCTAAGAAGAAAAAAAGCTTGCACTTAAGAAAGCAAAATGTGCTAGTGCAATAATCCTGTTATTATATTATACCTCTGGCAACAAAGAATATCCTCCATCTGGATGGGTGGATGGCTCAGATGGCCTTAAGTACTTGATAAATGCATTTTCCAATCTATAACTCCAAAGAGTATAATAATCACACATCATTTGGATTTTCTGTAACTTAATAAATCCAAGAGAGTTCCTTAGAAATGCATTGGTTAAGCTATAGGGCTTCTATATAAGTTTAGGTAAAAAACACCTCTTGTTGAAAAGCTAGATTAAAGTATTTGAACTGTCCAAAGGTAGTGTTTGGGGAAATACTTAATTTCTTTATGAGTCTCTATGGATGCTTCTATTTGCAGTAACAACAGTATATCAAACAAATGTCATTTATTTGCAATATGCATTATCACAGCTGGACCTGGTATCTTAGACACGGAAAATCTTAAGTTCTTGCTAGAACAGCCTAAAGACAGAAACAAAATAGAGAAAATCAAGCTGAAAGGGCAGAGGACACTGAATAAGACTGCAGCAGAAAAATGAAATAAAATATGAAAGACAATGACACTAACATTTTAAAACCAAACCATCATACTTCTGAAATAGGTTTGCTTCTGTAATGAAACTGTAGTTGTTTTGGTGGCTAGTTAAAGTTTCTGGCAGGTAAAAAGGTACACAGCAACATCTTCAAGATAAGTCAACTAGCAGTCAACTTTTGCACCAGAAACAGAGCTCTCTACCCCAGCCACATTAAATTAGCTTGCCTAACGAGGTCTTTTAACATAACTGCTGAACTATTCACCTGCTGCACCTTTCAGGGAAAATGTCAAGTACAGAATTTCCACTTTGTCAAAAAAAAAAAAAAACCACATTTGGTCTTTTTCTGTGAAATGGAAGACCAGCTGATATTTTCAGGCAAGTCTGGAACCTCTTGTAAGTTACTTTGGGATCTGCTCCTCCCACCTAAGTTTACTCTTCTGGGACGTTTTACTGACAGTTAAAATACGTAAAGCAAATAAGCCCAAATTTACTGAGATTATAATTATACAGAGTGTGAGTAGACAACATGAAAAAGGAGGGCTAGAATAGCCACTTGTGAATGGGTATGTAGTGTGATAGAAGAAATTGGACATAAAGAATTCCCATGGTCAGAAACACATTTTAACAAAAGTTTAAGCTCAGTCTTCTGGTTAAAGACCTTTGAAGTAATTTTAAAAAATTAAAGATACAGTCAGTACTTATTACAACAGAAGCTGATCCTACAACGGAGTCCTGTATCAGGCAACACATGGAATTTTCCTACTAAGTGTAATACAGAGCTATAGCTAGGATAAATGGGTAGTATATATAATTACGTAGGCAGGAACAAGGAGTGAGATGAAGGAAAGCACCCATAACCAAAGCTCACTAAGAAGCTAAAAGCCAGAGGTGAGACTGCTTTTCCTACCTCGTAGAGTAATAAACACCAGTCAGACTCAATGGAAAGTCCTCAGCTGGTCAGGAACAGCTTAGCAAGGCTGACCCTCAGGAAACCAACACACGGAAACAACAGCTGAAGCAGCCTGAGGACCTTTCTCCCCTCACATGTGGTCTGTATCCAGCTGATTGCAACCTAGGCTGGTGATACAAAAGGCCCCATTATGTTTGTGTCCTATACAAAACTTCTTAGCTATAACTTACCTTAAAGTTTATTTTTGATGCCTTTCAAAAAGCTAGTTGGCCTTAGCCAAGAAAATTTGGAATTTGATGTAGGTGAAATTCTATAATCGGGTAAAGCAGACAGTCAGGCTGTATGACCATAGATGGTCTCTTCTAGCCTTAAATTTTCTAAACATTATGTGCATTGGAAAAAAAAAATCCAAACTGACAGACAAAAGAAGAACTGCCAGTGAACGGTATATCTTGATTTAGTATTCCAAAGACTGGTACCACAAACTAATAAGTATCAAATACACTGAAAGCTACTGATAATAAATTTGTAATACAAACAGCAGAGTTTATTTCACCACTTACAGAATGAAGCCTACCAAAAATGAAGATAAGTTAAACACCGAAATCCGTCTTGGGGTCTAGAGGCACTTTGAAGCAAGAAAAAGAATAGTTGTATGAAGAGGGGAAAAATAAGCCTAGGAGAAGGTTTTTTTCTAGACTTCACCCGGTGATCTTCCTCAGTCACCCATTTTAGCAGGCAAGGACTGCGCTGCCTCACATAAAGTACAAAATAGGAAACACAGCTTTCATATACCAATTATGTCATTACAAGCATGTAAATTGTAATACTAAAATATATGACTGGAAGTTCAAGTTCAGGTAAGCATCTAGAAATTGAAATGCACTGTAACTTCTTGTTCTGTTCTCCAGTATCTTCACAATCCAACAAGAACCCTAATAAGAGCAAATCATTGGAGAGCACATCTTTCCTATTAAACTGTCTTTATCCCAACCCATGAGATTTTACTTTTCACCACAGCGGGGGAGAGGGGGAGTGAGCAAGTGTCTCTTTGGTGCTTAATTGACAGCTGTGGTTAAACCACGACAATCCCTCTTTGCTGTCCCCTTGTCAAATAAAGAAAAAACACAGTTAAACCAAGATATTTCTTATGGGTTTCTAAGAGGGCTTATAGAGAAATTAATTGAAAATTTCCCAGTATCCACCTGAGTGCATTCATCAACCTCTTGGAAGGTATCTGAGGTCAGCTTCCATGACATGCTTTATTTTTGAATAAAGAAAATCACGATGAACAGTAATTTGGTTGAGTAAAAAAAGGGAGTTCTGTAAGACAAAGGCCTATGCAAGCAAATTCATCAGTACAAATACATACATGAAATAGCCCAAGGCACCTGCATAAGAGAGCTAGCAAGGATTTGGTTACACTGTGAGCTGGCCAAAAAGGGAAGAAACAAATGATATGAAGAAAGCTGGTTGAGGAACATCAGTTGTAGAATTTTAGCCTCATGCAATACAGGCTCCTGAAAGAACCTAATTAAACTGTCACCTAAAATGTAAATTATACTTTTCAGAACTTGAGAAGTTTACAGTTCTGTCCTGTTCCCCAAATATTTTATTTGTTTCAGACATGGTATTGGCAAATTGGGTCAGGAAGTGCAATAGCCAAATAAAATATGTGACTCATCTGGAAATATATAACAGGAGAGGAAAATATGCTTTCATGAAAACTATGTGCTCCACTGTGGTTTTGTGACACACAAAAAATTCTGATTTTTTTTTACTGACTTTGAATTACCTATGGCTCAAGAGATACTTTATATACTCCATATGGATGTAATTTATGGTATACTGGATTTACTGTAATCAAGACTGAGTAGCAGCTAAAAATAAAATTGTTAATCCATTTATTAGTTTTCATATAGAGCCCCTGTTTCTAAAAGTTTACGTGCGTGTTTATATTACTATACCTGCTGAAATAATGGAAACACCATGAACATAGTGAAATGAATCTGTAGAATTCCACGGTGCCATTGTTCAAACTATGACTTTGACTAGAGAGCTTAAATGAAGGGAATGTGATAATTTCCTACATGTGAAGTACTGCTCATGCAGGTATTAATATTTGTTATTTTAATGACTAAGTAGAAATGAATTAATGCAAAAAAACCCTAGTCTTATTTTTTTTCTTCAAATTAATATGTTTGTGTTGAATTTGGTATGCAATTTCTTGATTTTCATTGTCAGTTTTGTATAAAACTGTGGTATCATTAAAGAGTGCAGGTATTTTTTAATCCCTCAGTCACTTTGGTAATTTTAAAATGTAATCATCCTTTCCATCATTTAGGATACTTGATTGGTCCATGAATCTAATCGCAATGCTTATTAAGTGTATCTATGAAAAACAAGGGTTCTCATTAAGGGGAACTGGCCAAGCTTTTACAGTGACAGCTGGTATCCACTCAGGTCACCAGAGGTTCTGGACCAACACTGATTAAAGAAAGGTGATACAAACTAACTTGTTGTTCTGACCTTGATTCAGTTGTTTATTGTTCAGTTCTTCGGGTTTCTCTGTATTGCTGTCTGAATTGCAATGCAGAAATACTTGAGTAATACAGAGGAATGACCTAGTTTCAAAGTTGAAAGTAGCTAACTAGGGCAGTACAGATCTCAGAACACCCCTAGCTAACTTCTTTTTGGCCACATGACTTCCAAAATTTATCTTTAAAGTATCATACAGGGCCTGTTGTCCCATGGAACCTTTCTTTTCACAAAAGGACAAATGGTCAATTGAATACAACCGCATTATGCTCATTTTATTATGTTGGCTTCCAAACAGATCCTCAGTAGGTGAAGGATTCAATGCAGTATTGAAGTGCTCAACATCTCCAGCTTACCAAGTAGAAGTCTGTATTATATTATTCTTTGTACGCAACCATTTTTGTGAGACTTGAAGGGCAGAAAGGTTAAAGAGCAGGAGGAAAGGTCAAGCCAGATAAGTAAAAGTCCATATTTCATAGAATTACTGTTTTACTTATCACTTTTTTGAGATTTGACAGGCATAGTAGTGATTAGGTTATCACCTTCAAATAGATTTATAGGCTCTAGGGAATTTTTATTCAACTTACCCTTGGGGATATCTTGATATAATGTCTTTGTGTTGGCATCTGTGATTTTTAAAGGTCTCACAAAATAATGAAGAAAGATATAAGCAGCAAGTATCTTTGCATTCACTAAATATTCTGGTAGCAAATATTTGACACAATTTTAAATATGCCTGTTTGCATTGTGCATTGCTTTTGAATGCAGACTGTTACTGTTCAAAGATAGTTTTAAGACAGCAAATGAAAATCATCATTTCTACTTTAGCTAACTTTGGTATTTGGCTTTTGCCATCAGTGATCTTGTTTGATGCAACATTAATTAACTTCAAGGGATTCTTTCATATTAATTGGACAGGTGAGCACTGAAGCAAACACAGTAATGGATCTAAGCTTCTCATATGCACGAACAAGTATGCACACTCTCACAATACAGCCAGCAGAATCTAAATAGGGAATTTTGCAAAAGCTTGTACGCTTTGTTAGAATCAACTGCAGCTGGAGCACTGTCTTGCAACTACACATCATAAATCCATGGATCAGCAACTGATTTCTCAAAATATTTTCAGTCTGTTATTGACAGAGATGTAATCTTCACTACAAGTTCTTACAAAAAAGTGGTCCTGCCAAGTTTGCCACAAAAGACATTCCCACCTCTACTGAGAAAAAGAGCATCAGATACCATTTTATGCACAATGAAAACCACAGCATTGCTGCTGGAAGCAGCAACTAGAAGTGACAGCAAGATCCACGGACAGACAGCTGCCTGTTCAGCAGTAAGAGTCCCCTCTGGCTGATTTGTGGACTGCCATTTCATTATTCTGGATTTCAATGCCAGTTTTTGGTAAAATCAGCCAACAGCTGTATGGAAGGGCTAGCATTGTACCTGGACAGCTACTGCGAGACTCAATTCAAAAGCAAAGATTTCACTGGTGTCTAGGTGACCAACCCCTCTAGTAAGAAGTCTCTCAGATTAAACTTAATTTTTCAGTTTCATTGAGTCAATGTACAAAAAAGAACAAGATCTTTTTTTGTGCTTTGTTGTTAACACCCAACAAATATTCAGCAGTAAGCACAGACATCTCAATGTTATGGCAATTGTTCAGAAGCAGGAAAAGAACATTTCCCCACAGGAAGAGGTTTACTCCACTTACTGTTTCTTCAGCTTCAAAAAGTAGATACCTACTTCTTTGGGTGCAGGGGAGGGAGAGAGGGGAGAACTGTCACTGTTCCTTTCACCCGTTTGAGACAAAAACATTGACCGTCAGCTAGTTTCTGACAATTGCCTGTTATTAAACTCCAACTTGCTAGGGCCAGCTGTGCCTAATTTGAGTCACTGGTGTAAAAATAACCAGTCAGCAGGAATTGAGGCAATTATGGGTAATTCTGCTGTAGAGCAGTCCTGCATCAGAATCCCAGGATTAACTTTAGGCTGGCACTCCAAGGTGATTGAATGAAGAACACAAGGCTCCAGTAAAATCATCAGTAGCTGAAATTTTTATATAAGCTGATTCTGTAACCTGTATTTTAATTTATTTACAGGCAAATTGCCGAAATTCTTTTAGTGCCTGAAGGTGCATAGAGGTATATACTAATATTGTCAAGGAGGTATTTGTTTTCCTGTTAAATATCCAGCATTCTTGCCCATATGTTAGCCCCAATCAATGTCTAAATATGTTTAGCAATTTCTACACCTTGCCTTGTATCCACTCTGCTAGATTGCAAAATAATACATCCAATTTGCATTTTAAAAAAAAACCCTTAATTTTAAGAAAACACTTTCTTCTTCCTAGGTGAAAAACATATAAGACTATCTTTGAAGTACTGCTATGAAATGCATACAATAAGCAAATTCAGAGTAAGAAGTATTCTTCTAAGCATTCAGCCTTAAGTTCTGTTTCTATGTAAAAAATCAGTAAGTAGAAATAAAATTTTAAGTAACCATGTCACTTTGACAAAAGACTCCAGAAAAAGTGGTACAACTTCACATTGCAAGATGTAGTATATTTTAAGCTTTTAATATGAAAACAGCAACTAGCTGTGCTATGTCACTTAAATAGCTTCATTAAAAAATAATGTATGGAAAATAGTGCAAAGAACACTGCAAGCAGTTTAAATTTCACAGAGTCCTGTCATTAATAGTATTAGCGAGACCAATAGAAAACATTTGTAGCTTTGTTTTTAAAGATGGCACCTTACACTTAGACCTTCTGACTCTGTTGTGTCACTGTAACAGAGAAAACTTCTTGTAGAGCAAATTAATAGTATCTTAATTGTATGTGAGAATTACTACAACTTCCAGTTTTTCAATTTATTAGGATATATGTGACAGACAAAATATCAGGTATACTGACACTGTTTCCTTTAGTCAGCATCTGTTGAAACAAAGCATAGGCTTCCTACCTCTAACAAGGTATAATTTAGGACATCAAGCCTCTATTCAAGCTAATAAGTAGATCCATGTCCCTTCAATTATTTATTCCTCTGGCAGGCAATTCCATTAACCCCCTCCTGTGCAATAATTTGTTCTGCCACATGTTAGAAAAATTATTTTCCAGCTGCTCAGCAATACTGCTACAGTAAATTGAAAGTATTTCCTGGTAGACAGCTGATACTCAACAGAGAGGTGAACAGTGACATCTGATACACGGAGGGTAATTTAGTAGTAAATAGCATAAGACAAATGTAAAGTTCCTCCAGCATGATGTTTGCGGGCTGACAGCAAGAAGACATGCAAAAATACTGATGAATTATTCACTCAGCTCAAGAAATAAATTAAAGCTTTTCCTGCTGTATACGTGAGACCCAAGAATGAAGCGAATACTAACACCTGTTACACGGAAGTTAACTTCATAGTAAGTAGTACAACGCAAGCATGGTTAAGTTCACCCATCATGACATTTGTAGACTTACCATGACAAGACATGTAAAATAGTAATGAATTATTCACTTAGCTTAGGTAAGCGACAAACCATTTCTTTTTCTGCACCCAAGAGGACAGTCTGGTGAGTCAATACGAACAAATGTATTACGACAGCAGCCTTTGCTTCTGCACTTTATTCTATAGGAGGCTGCACAGCTTAGCCACACACCTAGTGGAGGTTTTGCAAAACGTTTCACAGCTTCACCAAATGATACCTCCACAGCAGGTAAAAGTTTCTGAACGGGTATGCAGAAGCACATAATTCTAGATTGAGAGAGATGAGTAGTGCTCCTGCTATGCAGGAAATGAACAACTAGGAAGGCAAGACAACTCAGGCTGTGTACAGATGTCCTATTCTTGAGTTAGAACAGGAGAAAGATTACTGGAACGTCATGTATTTACCTAACGTATGACCAAGAAAGAAAAAAATTAGTTCTTTACTCTGAGGGTGGTGAGGCCCTGGCACAGGTTGCCCAGAAAAGTAGTGGATGTCCCCTCCTTGGAAGTGTTCAAGGCCAGGTTGGATGGGGCTTTGAGAAACCTGGTCTAGTGGAAGGTGTCCCTGCCCATGGCAGGGGTGTTGGAACGAGATGACCTTTAAAGGTCCCTTCCAACACAAACCATTCTATGATTCTAATTAAGAAGCAGCCATACAAAAGTGAACAAACCCCCCGCATCATTCAGAAAGACCTGTAGCACACATACCAGATGTTTCTAGACAGAAGTGGTATCAGCAACTGGTAAATCAAGACTAATTGGCTGAATTCCTCTTTTCTCCCCTCTCTCTCTTCATTTTTCTGGAGGACTTATTTGTTTATATTGTTTCTGCAGGTTTATTTTACATGTATTCAATCAAAAGACAGCTATCTATCTTTTTGAATACACACACACTGACATACATATACAATTTAATTCTGGTCTATGGTTAGAAGACAGAAGAGCTTTTTTTATGAGAAATTTGACCAGAAAAGAAATTATATATATTTAAAAAACATATAAAGAAACAGAAATCCAGGCACCAGAAGCCATTTTAATGTAGAGAAGAAAAGACATGGCATGCTGTACAAATGCTAATGTATTTGACAGAAAACTATCAACATCATTTCTCAATGGAAAATTTAAAATTCCAAGCTTAAATGGTTTACCAAAAATTACACAATAAGTCATTGCTGAATTCTGAAAGCAATCCCAAAACTAATCCCCAGACCACAGCGAGTCCCTAGGGAATTGCTTACAGACGTATTTTTCACTGAAATTGTTCTTTCCCTTGTTTCCATTGTATTTAATAGAAACCATGGCTCAACACCATTTAAATTTATTATATTATATTTCCTAAGCAGCGGACAGAGATGAGTGCAGACTGAAGCTGTTCCCTCGCTGTTTTCAGGCCAGTCAGCCCCACATAACTCCCAGGCGCCTCGCCCACCCCGAGGACCCGGGGCCCTTTGGCTGCGTGAGGGCCCCCTGCTCCCCCCACTCGCTGCTCCCCCCCGCCTCCCGTCAGGGTGTCGGGCACAGTCTCCACGTGAGAGTCAAGTCTTGGAGACATCATTCAAAATAGACGAAAGTAACATTTGTGACTCATTAAATGCAAAATATTTACCTCCTCCTAAAATGTGACGCTCACAGGGAGCAGCAGGGCTGTCACCAGCAGGTCAGCCATGCCCTTGCTGTGGGGGTGCAGGCCCAGCACCCCCAGCGGACCTGGGGATGGGGCCCAGGGCCCCCCACAGCCCCCAAGGCCCAGAGACGCCTGCCAGGACACCGGGAAGCCACGTCGGGGCTGAGGCCAGGGTCCCACAAGTGAGGCACAAGTTATGTCAGGCAGGAGGAGGGGCACAGGGACGGGCGCAGGCCTGAGCACAGCGGCCATGGGAGGGGGGCAGCTCCCCTCAGCTGGCCACCCGCTCCCAGGGCTGGCATCGAGCGCAGGCTGCCAACCACCCACCTGACCTGACCGCCGCTGCAGTCCTTAAATCCAGGTTGGAACGAAGAAATGTATGTTTGGGAAGATTTTTATGGGTCACCGCTATGTGTGAAGAAAACTGGGAAATAAATATTCTAACCAGAATCGTAGAGGCACTGCGACCTACTGCACTATCAATTGTTCCTCATGCTGAAATGATTCTTAATTAACTTGAGAAACTGTGGACCAAACAGTATATTTAAGCTTTTTACACCACCTATTTATTTGCTTATATTAGCTGCAGGTAGAGCCATAATTTTCTGGATTATTTTAAAGGAAATCTAGCCTGCCATAAGGAAATTTTATATATCCCAGGCTGCCTGTACTTATACAATAATGAAACTGAAGGGGGCTCGCTATAGTCACATCACTGAATTGAGAAAAAAAATTCATTTTATCTAGAACTCTGGATGCTGCTAGTCAATGCAAAAGTAGAAGTACTCCAACGGTACGGGAAGACATGAAATATCACTTATATGCTTATCCCTAAACTGAGAGGGACAGCTGGAAAGGACTGAGCTAGGACACTGGGATGGAAAGCCCATTCCTGGCTATAGAGGGACTGAGGCAGCTGAAAATGAGTCTAGGAAAAAAACCTCTGGTTAGGTGAAGAAAATGAACAAAAAAAAGGCAAAGGTAGGGAGAAGTGGCATGTATGGAGGGGTCCACTGGAATGGGACACAATTTAACTATTCTGTTTACAGCAGATATCTGAAGTCTACCAATAAAGTGTTTCCCCCTATCTGGGGCTGGTTGGTATGGTGATAGTAAGCTGTTATCCTCACCAATTTACTCTGCTGGGCTGCGCAGCAAAGTCTGAGCGCTACATTGAAAAGCTCCAAAACTGATGCTGGAAGTTGAACACTAATATGAGAAAAAAACAAGGAAGAAATTTCACCGAGCCAAAAGAGCCATATGAAAGTGTCAGGGCTGCAAAAAATCAACTTCTAAAACATAAGAATAAACCTTGCCTGAAAACACTGATTTAGCTGTCTCATATTTAGTGACTTTTATTAGTGGATGATACACAAACCCATTGTACATTGTTGTTTCAGTTCCTGAAGAAACTGGAATTTAAATGTATCATTGTTACAAAAGAAAAAAAAGATTATTTTATAGTCAGAACAGGTGAATGCTATTTTGAAATAGAAATTAGACTTGCCTTTGTTGCACAATTCATATAAAATGCTAGGTAATCCCGTTCTTTAGGTTTCTCTATATGTGGTCGTATTTCTCAAGGAAAATGTGGTAACTTCATTAGCACACAGCTTTAAAAATTGATCTTGCTTACAGATATGCTACTACAGCAGCTAATTAAGTCAATGAAGCCATAGTATAAAAATACAAAGTTCCACATAATGATAGATGTATATGCTGAAAATACCAGCATTTGCTTTCTTGTTTTGGGCACCCTGTATGAGAGACTATTTTTATCTTCTTTCTGTGCCCTGACTCTCTACTTACAATTCCCTAGTTACAAGAAGAATTTCTTTTTCATCTTACTGTTTTGACAATAAATAAATTAATGTTCTTAAACCACTCAGACTGTTCAAATTCTGTATAAAAGCCAGACAGAAACTAATTCCATCTTAATAGTGTGATTTTACTTGTATATCACAACTTAAGACAGGAAATGGAACAAAAATGAACATTATGTGAGCTCTGCCTATCTTGTTTTTAAGGAGGTAGAATCCTATGGAAATAACATGATGATTGTTTTAAAGACATTGTAATTCATATTAATAACAGACTAAGAGTGAACAGACAGCATTAATTCAACAAATCCTCAGCTCTGTCGAATTGGAGTTTGTATTTTAATCTAGCATTTTGTTTGCAATGCTATCTGTGTGTCAACAGTAACAATATTTAGAAGAGTAGCTGGACTAGAAAAAGTAGCAAAATAATAAATCAAACAAAAAAAGATAAACCCTATAAGTAGCGCTTATGAAGCTTCAATTCATGATAAGAATATAAATGGAAAGTTGTAAATTTTTTTTTTCTTGTCATTTAAAAAAAGTGAGTTAGAATAAGCCCACAGAAAGATGATTGATGGAGTATGGAGGTATTATGAGCAATATTCTGGAAATGTCTCAACAGAAAGCCTATAAATTTGAGTTCACACATCCCTGCCTTTCACAGATCACAGTTCCACAGAGCAATGTCTTCTATATGACCTTCCTCTGTCATGCTTGCTTTATGCGTTGTCTCTGTCTTAATGTAGACATTTGTACTGGGGTTTCTAACAAATCAATCGGGAGGGACAGACAAGGGCCCTAGCAAAAGGTTACCCCAAACCTTCAAATGAACTGTCTGGCTAGAATCCAATCAGTAGTCAAGAAATTAAATATGCTTTCGAACTCAGTTGGACACATTAAGAAGAGAAGGGAAGAACTCTTATTACTACATTACTACTATTCTCTCTGCTGTAGAGAAAGGCAGGTTGATATTTTTGCCTTCCCTTAGATCTACATACCATAGATATACTTTGGGCCAGCCTGTAGAGCTCACCAGGTTAGGAAACAGCTCAGATGTGCTGGCTCAGAATTAATCTGACTTGGCAAGTTAGCTAAGGGGCAGAAATCCCCTGGGAAAATGCTTGTTGATCAGGAAAAACTTTAAAAATATTTTAATTTTCTATTGTATCTGACCATGGTGTCTAAAACAGAATCACAGCATGGTAGGGGTCAGCAGGGACCTCTGGAGATCATCTAGTCCAACCCCCCCTGCCAAAGCAGGCTCACCCAGAGCAGACTGCACAGGACCTCGTCCAGGCGGGGTCTGAATATCTCCAGAGAAGTAGACTCCACAACCCTTCTGGGCAGCCTGGTCCAGTGCTCCATCACCCTCAAAGTAAAGAAGTTCATCCTCGTGCACAGCTGGAACTTCCTACACTTCAGTTTGTGCCCGCTGCCCCTTGTCCTGTCATTGGGCACCACTGAAAACACTAAGAATAATTTCTAGTAGCCATTAGTTGAAGTTCAAATGGATACAGAATCTAGATGACACCGAACACAGAACAGAAAAAAATTCAACACCACAAAACTGATATTTGAAACTTTGTTACATTTCAAGTGTAATGAATAAATTCCTATCTGGGAAACTGAAAGTTTGTATAAATGCTTTCACATTAATTGTCTCACTTGTAAGACTAGTGACAGAGAACAGCAAATGAGAAAAGCTGTTTTCAGGCTTACATAGACAGGAACATCCAAGGTAACTGATTATTCCTAACTTCAACCATGAAAAGTGACAAAGTGGAGATAACTGGATGATAAAAATAAAAGAGCAAATAAAGGACTATATGAAAAAAAATCTACCCTTTTGCCAATTTTGTTTTTATAAGAACTTGTAGTTCTCTGAGAATTGCTGTATTAACTCTTTAACTATGTCACATAATGAAAAATTTTTGAAAGGACATTCACAAAAGGTTTCCTTTCAAGACAGCATATATTCTGAACTCTGCTATCTGGTATATTTATAATACACTACAAAGTCCATTTGCTTCTCATTTTAAATGGAAATTTAGCGCAGTAATAGATTTGATCTAAGCTTGGGTTTAATTACCTGTATAGTTTGTCATTATAAATTGGGTTACTTTTCATCACATTACTTGTGTGGCACAAAACAAATGAATACAAACTGACATAACATGTAATATACTTAAAACACTTTACTAACACATTTTACTGAAAATGAATGAGGTAGTGGAACAAATCTTCCCCTAGGATGGCAATTTTAGCTTTAATTACGGCTTCAACAGTTAAGACCTCACTGCTGGTAAGAAAGTAGCTTCTAGTGAAAAAAAGTGGAATTTTTCAAGAGTGATGAATCAACACTGATTCGAATGTCAAAAAGATGTAGCTTAATTGGGACTGGATGAAGTCTACCAGGATAATGCATTTCCATAAAAACAACCCATGCCTTCTGACTTGGAAGCAGGATTTGTACAGCCAGAAGTGCAAATCCCACATATGTAGCTGTGTGAATAGATTAAGTCTTGATGTGTTTAGGAGACTTACTGTGGGAACACAATACATGCTGTCTTAGCAAGAACAACAAAAAGCTCATAAGCCATTGGGAAATATTTCTGAAATAATAAAATTTGCCTGAAGTTTATTCTTAAGGTTTACCAAAATAAATTTATCATGAAATAATGTTAAATAAAGAGTCTGAAAAGTAGCTTGAACATACAGAACTGGATGCACTGTAAAAAATACCATTTTTAAGTACTTTTGAAAATCTGAGCCCATGAATGAAAAATTGTATTACCTTATCGTTCTGACTGGATGAACATGAGTTTAAGAAAAGCTCTTTAAAAGGACCCCAAATCTAGGACATATGAATTAAGAAGTTCAAAACTTTCTTCTTAGTGCCCTGAGTAGGTGAATAGCTGTTTAACTGGAATATTTTATTTGTTTCTATTCTGATAATCAAATGGCAATCAAAGGTAACTATCAAAACCAGAGTCTGGGTAGTAAAATGATATCATAACTCTTTATAGTACTTTATCAGGGATCTTCAAGATTGCATTTAGAAGAAAAAATATTCCTTTGGCTTTAAATCAACAGATGGACTATTTTGAAAACTGTTTTCATACACAGTTTAGTTTAATTTTCCTTCCTAAGTACTATCGACTGCTACATGTACCTGCCCGCAAGTATCTATATCGCTATTCAAAACCTTTGTTCCTTATAAGGTACATTAAAAATGTTTTACAGGACAAATCCTAGCTACATGTATTTGTTTTACATTCACAGTCTTTGTTGATCCTAGAAACTATGGATTTATTGAAGTACAGCCATGTCTCCTCGCTATTACATCACATGCAGTGCTGACACAAATTGTATTGAGCATATAGGCCCAACAGCATCAGAGCAACAGGAGTTTCTCCAATAGTGGCCTTAATTAATTTTGTCATTAAATTCAAAGGCAACAGGGCTAAACCTCTGGGACTGAACAGAGTAAATCTGTGATTGTACATAAGAAGCCATTACTGTTCAAAAATTTATGTTAGGACAACACAGTCCTCTCTTGGGTTTGTGCCTGACAGATATCAAAGATGACCATGAATAAAAAAGCATAATGTTACCCTATACAAAAGGTCTGTAAAACATACAGATGAAAATGACATTCTTCTATCTAGTGAAACTAATAACTGTCTTCCATTTCTAACAGGAAGAAAAACATTGAATTTCATAAATCTTTGTCTTTTGGAAAACACATTCAATATTTTTTATCTCTGCTCTCCTTTTCTTAGATGCAACTCTTGTTAGTTCAAATAACTGACTACAATGCCTTAAGTAACCAGCGGTGGAAACTGCTGACAATTCTGCTCAATTATATTCCAATAACTGAAGATCTACCCAGATATATATACCAGCCTCATCACTGTGACACATGAGCATGCTGAAGTCCAGTCCCATTGTGTGCATTCATTGGTGCATCAGTTTCCAGCAGAAACTATCTTATCTGTTTACATTTGTACAAGACTACAATCCTCATCACATTCCATACATCATCCTTTTTCTAAGACATGGAAGTCTGTATTACTGCTGAATACTTTATAATCTTCAAATAGGCAACTACCAAATGAATTTGGAGTTATTGTGCATGCAGTAATATAAAGAGACCTCCTTGAGAAGTGTTTAGCAATTATTTCCAATTCTTTCCTATATCATTAAATTGCACCTCGTTCCCTTCCAGAATGAAACGCATATGAAAGGTACATTTCTACCTGAACGGAAATTTAAAGTGACAATGGCTCTTTGTACATTCCCAAGACAGAAAAAGTGACATTAACGAAACGTGAAACGTCATGAATTAGAAGTAGTAAAATATTTAAACTTACTTGTAGTTGTTCTGTAACTATGACACCCAGTCCACAGTAGAAGTATATGAGAAAACTAATTAGTGCTTTTTTTCCCTGCTTCATTTTTTTTTAACACATTTTTTTAAATGCAGTGAGTGTTTCAGTAGAGAGATTACGCTGATCTCACAATTTAGAGATTTTAGACCATCAAATTTATGGCACCACCTCCAAAATCTTATTGAGCCAATATGTGATAAATGCATACAATATAATAGAATGACACAAAATTCTTAAGATGCCATTATTCAGAGTTTCTGAACTGAACTTCTGCCTGGTCATACCTAAACTGGGAGTAAGATTTTAGAGTGTTTAGATAGCCATTTGACAGCAATAGTCAGGGATGAAATCTGATTAATTGCAAGATAAAGTCTCCAACATTTGCAAATAAGATTATATCATTTAATTCCTAATGATAGAGGGGCCTGGACTCCCAGCCAAGATACCTGCTATTTCTAATCCTAACATTTAGTGTGATTAATTCTGCAGAATTAATCTGCAGAATAGACTTTATATAATTTCCAAAGTATGATTAGCCAAGATAATTTTTCCTGAAATCACATTCTACACTTACGCTCATGAATGGCCCATGTTCTAACTTTAATTTGAATGTGAACAAGTGTAACACATTTCACACTACCTACTTTTAATCTTCTCTCCCTTTCCTCATTGAATATGATTTTTATATTTCTTCTCTGACTACACAGCGAACTCATTTATACCCTGTTTCAGTTTCCTATCTGATTAGTTCTTTTCCCTACAGATTTAGTTTCGCTGAACCATAATAGTACCTCACAGACAGCCGAATAAAATATAAAATTCATACATAATCATGTAAGCATAGACAGAATACCTGCAACTCCTATTCATTTCAAAGAAGCTGCCATTGTTTAATACCTTTAGAAGTTGCACCACTGTTTATATTCAGCAGAATACATTATGCTAGTATATAGCACTGGATAATTATCAGTAGACGAATGCACACTGTAAAATAAATATCAGAACTGCCACAAAAAGAAATACCTTATTTGCAACCCACTCTTGTCTCCAGAATAATTATGTAATCTTAGAGGGGGGAAAGTCTGAAAAGACCATTGAATGAAAATCCTTCCCATATCTTTAGGTTGAACAACACTACCACTGAAAGAACACGTACAAAACTGGGGAGAAAACTCTGAGAAAAGCAGACTGAATTTCCATCAAGAATCCAAAAGATTTTAGTACTATCAGCAGACTCAGATAAAACTCTATACATAAGCACTTCTCTGTCTTGCAAGAGCATATAACAGGAAAAGGAGTAGCAGATTTTGTTATAATCGTCAGTTCTATTCAGATAAGCATATAGCAGTACTGTTCCCTCACATGAAACATATTCTGCAATTTATAAGGCCATTTGGAAATGTGAGCAAGCTGGCAGTTTATTACCAGCTGCATTTCACATAGCAAAGATGGTGCAAGTAATTTCCAACTAGAATTAGAATGAAGTGGTGGCAGTCTCCCACTGCCAATAACCACATGGTCTAGTAGGTTGAATTTTAGGTTAGAAAAGACCTATCTTGCTGCTAATTTTACCAATGGGTTTAGAATCTCCTACATTTTTAGTAATCTTTACACAACATGTCGGTACCACAACTACAGGTAAGACACTTCACTGTTGCACACAATTTTCCTATGCCCTAAATTAGTTCTCAATGAAAAGTAACTTGTTTTTGTCAGGTATTGGGTACAGCACTTCCCAGCAACATCTCTCTACAGGTAGTGCTACTTGTTGGCAATATTAAATCAGCACTAATATCGGTAGGCCTTAATTATGGTAAGTTAATACAACCAGTAAGTTTATAATAAACAACCAGAACAGCAGATATCATGGATGAAACTAGCTTGAGTTACCAGGCTTACCGACCTTGAGTCTGAACCTTTGGACAGTTACTAAAGTCGATAACGACAACTAATCTGGTTCATTGTAAATTTGGGGGCAATTTAAAGCCTTAGATGTCCCTTTCTTACTAAATGGAGATCTATTCTTCTCAGCCTTTTTCCTTTTACCTATTTGATGGCAAAATTAGAAACCACTATGTGAAAATCCAGCCACCTGAATGGAAGAATTCTTCAGATGGATCAGAGGAATATTATACCAGTTTCTTTGAGCAGCGAGAAGCACCTGGAAGCGGCTTACAGTTATGCCAGTTCCTATGTCACCTGTTAAAGATAAGATGGCACTAAAAGTAGGTCACAAGGATACCACTTTGTGAGAATTGAGCCCTAAACAATTAAAGTAGAGCTGCTGGAGTAACTAGCATGTGAAGAAGAAATGAAAAAGGTTAAATATTTGATGGAATGGTGTCAAAGCATCCCATTAGTATTTTGCCCCTGCTTCATGGCTTTTCTGGGAAAACTTGTAAGCTCACCAGCAGCACTTCAGTAGCACCAGCTGAATATATAAAAGCATTCTAGTGAAACTTGTGACCAGAAAATCTGCATGAAACTGAGAGCAGGAGATAAGTGAAAGAGAAATTTTAAACATTTACAGTTTGATCATTCAAGAATGAGGTATTTCTTCGGCTGGCATGATTCAAGGCAATAACCTAAACTGTAAGCTCCCTCAACTTCTTGATACTACCTACTGATACTCCAGTATAGTTACTAAATGTCTTACCAACCACTGCCAAGTTTTACAGTCTGAGCAATCCACACTTTAGCAATGGAACTCAGGTTTAAGAGTTCTTGCTGCTGAAGTGCATGAATATAGCCAAAGACAGTTTGGGAGCAGGGTAAATGTCCCATTCCTGCAAACAGATGTGACCCTCTGGGTACTCATTTGAATCGACAGTAAAGAAGGCACACTTTTATGATGTGGGGGCTTTTTGCTTCGTACCTATAGTTCCATGTACGGAAATAACTGGTCTATTATTAAATGGGACATTATGGGGAGGGGAAACAAAGCTGACCTTTGGCAGCCCTCATTCCTGGGCCAGAAGGTGGTGGTTCTGTCCTCCACACCAGACTTTTGGGACCTAGCCAAAACTAACTGCAATCTATTATGTGCTATTCTTTGGATGAGATGTTACAGACTTGGGTTCATTGCTACAGATCTCACGAAACATTTTGAAAACAGACGGGGATAACCAATGCTTTCTGGCCAGCATATCCTCTATCACACAATACGACTGCAATATACCTTCTGTCAACAGAATTAGGATGTCATGCTGAAATCTATTTTACCAGCCACTGCTGGTCATATCATAACCGTCACTCATATGACAGTCTCCTATCACTGTTGCCCTACCTTTACCAACTGATTCCCTCAAGAGATGCTGTCTTATTTCAGACAAACTTCACTGCAGACTACAGGGTAAGCAGAGTCCTTATTCTCTCCTTTGAACTACCTGACATCTCATTTTGAGCTGAGGCAACTAGTCAGCACGTTAACTGCTTAACTGAAGGTAACCGAGTAAGCAGCTTGATCTGTTTCCAGTGAAACTTCACAGAGCTTGGCACTAGTATTTTTTTGATAAATATTATTTTAAATATCATAAAATACTAATAATTTAAGACTTTTCAAATAGTATAGACATATATTACAGACTGTATTATAGCTATATAGACACAGCTATGACAAACCAAAATAAATTATGTGATCAAAAGTTTTGCCGAGTAGTAAACTTACTTTGAGGTTTCTTTTATGGTTCACAACAGGGAATTTCAGACTGATCTAAGCTAGAAATACCTTTCCATAACCCAATTATTTGGATTCTTTTCAATTAAAACATTATAGCACCATATTCTCAATTTACCTAGATATACTGAAAACAGAGGCACAAGAAAATCTTCTGTACATGGCTTTCATGTCACTTTGATACTTCTACATGAAAGTCTCAAAAAAAACCCCAAACAAAACATTGATTAAAAAGAACACAGTAGTCATTTTTCTGATGGCATACAAAATGTCTCCTCCTTTCTAGTTCTTTCTGCGTACTTATTCACAGGAGGAGAAAGATATCACATAATATGAAGCATGAAAAGAAAGGACAAGAAAATCCACATCACAGACCAATCTACACGATTTGCTGGGAATAATGGACCCAATCCACCAAACAGGTTTTGAGAAGCAGCTAGAGCTCAAGAAACTGTCTTCTTTTCCATACACACTCATATGAAACAATATTTTCACAAGTGGGAAGTATGTAATTTGTTTTATGTTTCTTTCTGTATGCTTCTGTGCTTCCTCTCTAGAGACGAGTCTGAAGCTGAGATTCAGTATAAAACAATACATGAAACACCATGAAAAAGAATGAACTCCTTGCCAACATCAATAGAATGAACACTTTTTCAGACCAATAAAAGTGATATTTGTGTAGATTGTTATGTTATTTTAGATACCTTAGGGCCTGATTGTGCAGTTAATTGGATTCAAGGGAGTGCCACAAAGTATAGGTGGTATCTGTCAATAATAACTGTTGCTAAAAGTAGGGAGATGTTTTAGAAGTAAAAATACAGTCTAGATACTCCAGGAATGTTTATTTTTTTACTGAGAATACAAAAATATTTATGTACTTTTATACCTCTGTAGCAGATGTCATATCATTTCTGATTAAAATTGCTTGTCAATAATAGATTTGTCTCAGGCACAGATTAAAATCAGTTTCTATAGCTAATTCCACAGACGAAAAATTTCCACTGCATTTGCCAAAATGTCCTCGATATTTTCTGATACAAATGGGTAGACAGATACAAATAGAATATCTAGAACTGAAAGTTAGAAGACACAAGTATTCTGAATATCTTCTGAGAGCTCATTCGTTTAGAGACCCCACTACCTGTGGATAATTTATGTGTGCTCATTCCAGCTATTGTCGATTTAAAATATTAAGACAGCTCGCTAACCTCAGTAAAGAGACTCGTAGGCTTGAAAGACGGGATAAGCCAAAAAAGAACAAGCTTGCTGAGCATGCCAGATGAAAAATTTATAATTTTAATATCTTTGTATTTCCATATTCTATTATATGTTCATCAGACTCTGAAGCATGGAATAGCAGCTCCTTTATTTCTTTTCTGCCTCCAGGTACACACCAAGGCATCAAGCTGATAGGTTGGTTCATATAACACCAGCTCTCCTATCGCTCCGGATAATTTATTTATAATGAGAATCATGTGTTTTCTGAGTAAGCAATATGACTGCCTTTTCAGTTTCTAAAGACGTATAATTGTTAAATGGATACAAATATTGATAAAACATCATTCCTTACATAAGAGCAAATTCGCCATACGAGGAGGATTTTCAGTGATGAATCCTAGGAAATAAATTACTCATCACCCGATTTTCAACCCAAGGAAATATTTCCTCAATATTTAAGGTCTGAACTGATGAGCAGCTTCAGACTTTTCACTTCCACATTAATTAGCCTATTCGCGATTACCTGGTAGTCCTTCACTATGTATAAGAGTACTGTTTACTTGGCTTAGTTCCTGCAGAATGAGCACTGAGGTTGTATTTGGAACTTGAATTTACAGAAATGCACAGACATGTCAATTCCATGCATTAAACCGTAACATAAAAAATGATCCTCTGGTGTAATAGGATGCACCATGTGCCTATGGGGTCGTGCCAGATGTTACACCAGCACACTAAGCCATGTGATGGGAGAAATGAGAGTGTTATCCAGAGAATGTGTCTTACTGCAGGGCACCTGTGCATGAGACTTTCCTTGCATGTACATGATCATTATCAAGTATGGGTTAATTCCTCCTGTGACTCCTGGCAGAATCAGAGCCCTGCAATAAAACTAAAAAGCACTGGAAACAGTTCAGGTTGCCTACATCAGCATAATGCCAAAAAAGTATTAAGAATCTTACTTCACCTTGTTCAGAGAATTGAACACGAATCTTCCACTTACAGGCTGCTGGAAGTGAAAGACACTCAGACATCTGAGAAGCAGTTAATAGAAGTGAGTCAAGTTATATAAATTAGGTTAATGAATGCAAGAATAAAGGAAAGCAGAAAAAAAAGGAGCTGTACACATTTGAAGGTATACTTACAGTTAGCGTAACCTTCCTTACAGGAAAATGAGCTTCAAAATCTGTGATTCTATTAAATTCTCAAAATGCACTGAAAAAGAATTTTATAACTTTAAAAGTTAGATACCAAAACTGTCTTTTAGGTTTGGTAGCCACTGAGGTGGTAAATGTCCTCACTTCTACTTAGACTAAGCCCTATGAAGTACAGCACTTTTTCAGACCAGAAGTTATGTGGTACACTTGGAGCTTTGTTTTGTGTCCAGATGACTTGGCAAGACTAAATTCAGTGGTAATGAAACTTCACAGATTTACAGACATCCTGAAAACAGTAGAAGCAAGTTCAATATTATAGTCCAGGACACAGTCACAGCACAGAAATATTTTCATAAAAAACTAAAAAGAAAAATTACGAAGAGGAAAAACCAGAAATTGTTCACAGAATTGAACAGTCGTATCAAAAGACAACTATAAAGAATAAACCTTGCCAGCCTTCCAAAAATTATATATTTGTTTGAACAGGTGATTTCAGTAATTACATTTCAAAATACCTAAGTTTCAAAACACCTAAAACACTCACTCTAGTATGTAAGTAACGGTGACTTAACTGAGAACATTAGTAGGTAGCTCTGCAGTAATTAGCAGTATATCTTAGCAGTGGTTAAACACACATCATGATGTCCTTACCAGAGATCACTCCCAAAAGACGAAGAAGTGCAGCCTTTTAGGTGGCAAGTAATTTAGGATCAAACCCTAGCAATGCAGGCGTTCGAAATGAATATGTCAAGAGGGGCAACAAAGTATCCCCAACACTTACCATACTGTTAAGAACGTGTGAAAGCTATGAAGACTTGTTACATGTACAATAGTGTGATAAAATAAAAACAGTTTAACCTTAAATATTTTCTATTTCTAAAATCTGAGTTTAGCTACACAAGATAATCTACATTCACGGCAACCGACCAACCTGAGCAACATTCTCTCTCAATTTCAAACACAGCCTATGACAGATTCAGAGTCTCCCTCTACAGAAAACTGTAAAATCCATCTGTTCTGATGAACAAAAATAAATAAATAAACCCCTAACCCTTTTCACATTCCAAGTATGTCTGTTAACTTTCTCTATTAACACTCTTTGGATAGAAATAGCATATAGAATGCGCAAGAGCTAATATTGGAAAAGCCAAACAAAAGCTGTAATCAGATTTTAAAACAGACAATATAACGCATTGTAATTAACTGAGTTGGAATAAAGTGGTCTTTATTAGTGCAAATGAGCTCATCTGCTATAGGGATGAATATTTCACAATCTAATCCAGAATGTATTGACATGAGCCAAACATTTACATTTCTTCCATGGACAGATTGTTATTGACCTTGTGATGTGACATATCTACTGTCACTAAGCTACAAAATGAGAATCTCATCCTGCTTCTCCTCTTTTATATACAGAAAGCAACTAATTTGTCAGCATGCCAGCTTTAACTAGCCGAGATGAAGGTAAGCTAATTTAATAGGAACTGTTCAATAGCTTCGACCCACCTGACACTGTCAGTTAAGGCAGCTCCACATTGCAGTGTCTTTCATTATTTCCAGCCCTTTCTTCAGACTACTTGAACAGCAAGTCAAATAATATGCTTAGGAGTCAATAGGCCTGACTTTTTCTCAAGGACATTCTTTTGATGCCAGGAACTGTCAAGTGGGAAAACACGTAGCGTGAAGGTGAGAGGACACTAATTAAATATACATAGCTCTGGCCAAAGAAGAATGAGGCACAGCTTGCTATCTGAAAACTCAGTTGCCTGCTTGACTGAGGTCACAGCTGTTGACTTGTACAAGTTCTTAAGTTGCGGTCTCAGTATGAGACGCTTTAACACTCTTAAATACTAGAAAAAGGCTGTTTTCAAGGATTCTGTGTACAGTTACATGTGCTTTTGTAGTTTAAAGACAGACATGATAGACTCCTTATTTAAGTTCAGCTAAAATGAATATGCATCTTTTATCTATCACACTTTGAGATATTATTGTATTTCCTGAAGCTGGGGAAAAATCTATGCTTGTTACAACACAAGTGACACTATTAATCATGTCTGTGCAGAAACTGACTTTTTAAAGGCTGTTTCAAAGTTTGATTCTAACAACAACACCCTTTCAGATTAAACTGGCTATAGTGCAGAGCAATGCACAACAAGTAATGTGCTTACATACGTGTGTTTGGTATATTTCACAGAGGTGAATGTGCATGTTCCCACCCATGTCAAACACTTTCAGGCCGTGAAGCTAACACAAAAATATCAGATGACCTAACACTTTCCCCCCTTCCCTTTGTTTTTCTTGCACTACTGATTGTTCTCAATTCATATGTATTATCTAAAATCAATCTTTCTACTATCCAGAGCTGAAAGTTTGTTTTATTTACATTACAAAGTATCAGTACAATTTTTCATATGAGTGCCACTGGACATAGCTGCACAGTGCAAGTGTTCTGCGGAGCTCCCCGACTGGTGCTACCCTGCACTCGTACATTGACATGGCTCAGTGCAGCACTGCGCTGATGAGCCAACGAGCGTCCCATTCATGCAGTACCGTAAATGAGCTCATTTATAGAGTCAGAATTTATTAGGACTTGCTAGCTTGAGCACTCTGTCCTCTCAGCACAGCTATACAGCGGTAGGTGGACTGGTATCTCTGCATCTGCTCCACAAGGCTTTGAGCACCCCGGCTTAGTCTGGGAGTCACTTCACTATTGTGACGCAGGTGTGTCCTTTGAAATGAACAAAGAATAATAATAGTTAGAGAGTTGAAATATTTCTTACATGTCCATAAGAAAAAAATCCACATAGTATTACTAGTATTTGATTGTACTTGGTAATACCACATCCACAAAGCTGTCAGAAGACCATCATTTTGACCTGAAAGTTGAGGCCTTTAGGTGTCTTTCCATCTTTCCATCCTGCCGTCCTACTTTTATCCTGCTATGTATGACATGATTTGTGGATGATCAACCTTTCACAGACACCTGGGGATCTATGGCCCAACCTACAAACACATTTCTGGTTTTGCTCACATATTTGTGCAGGAAGAGGAGATTTTATAGGGCAGTTTACATGTTATGAGGACTATCCATCCCTTCAGGCTCAAGGGCAATCAAAATCCACATTATCTGCAAACGGACAGATGAGAAAGTGCTCAAAACTGGGCTTATATGAGAGAAAAATTATGCAAATTAACACATTTAATAGTTGCATAATTCCACACTAACAACTAAGCATTTCAAACTCCAACATTTACTATTCCTAGTACATAAATATAATAGCATATCACATTCACTCTTTTTTGTTTCCAGCCTCTTGCAATTTTATCGGTCTGTGGCCAAGCAGAGAGTGTTCTGGAAACTGAATTCTTCCTCCCAGTTTTCCCTGGTGACCATGCACATGACTTTGCATGTTTAGTTTAAAAAAACAACTTCTGTTCATCAGCCACCACAAAGAAGAACAGGGGAAAACAGAAATTCTTGCTTTCTTCAGAGGCTGGACTTGACCCTCCTTTTCCCTCCAACAGACTATTTTCTGGTCTGAAAGCTGTGGGATTAAATATTGTCTGATGAATTACTAATATGCCATTTAACTAAGTCTCTTGGACTATTTGAGAGCAATCATAGGTCTCAGTTCACAAGCTTTTGAAGTTAACAGCCTTTTTCCCCAGGTAAATGTATTATTTTCTGAACACATTTATACATAGGTTGAAAGCGATATAGTTCATACTCCTTAGGAGCAACATGTAAAATGCCATTGCCGAAGGCAAAATCTCCAGCAAGATTAACACTTGTTTCACTAGATAATGTTTTTCAGTTCTGTTTACCTTTGGCTCTACTTTTCACACTTACTTGATTAACAGGCTCTGTATACATGCGTCAGTCCCTTCAGCTCAAGACTCAGCTGTCCACGGACAAGTAGGTTCCACATGGTTGAGGGATACCCAGCAGCTGCCTTACTCACCTTGCTTGATTTCAATCTATTCACGTAATGTTGTTACAGTTTTACAAACATACTGAAATAGGAGACACTTCCTGCCTCATTGCAATTACATATTTTATAACATCTTGGGTGTCACATGTACAGTCCATGAAAACCTGGCTGAAGCAGCTGGCAAAACCAAGATCTATGGGTTTGCTCTGGCAGCTCAGAAGAGACTTCTTCACAAATCCTTCTCCCATTTACTGTGAATCTGCAAAGATGTGGTTCTGCTGATTGCAGAGGAATCCCTTCTATTTATAAAAAATGTAACTCATAGCAAATTTTGTGCTTTTGGGCTTAAACACAGATGAATTTTGGCTGTGTCTGCTAGTTTCAAACACTTTAACACATTATGCTCCATATTCTGATATTGTGCTACAATCATGCTCCCATCCAAAACTACAAAAAGAATAATTATATGCATTTCTCTTTTTCAAAAACATTTTCCAGAATATTTTTGAAGCATAGTAACAGAGAGAGGAAATACAAACACAAGCACCAAGAAAACTGTAAGTGACAGTAGCTTATGATACGGACAAACTGGATGCAGGCAAAATGTTCAAGAAAAATATTTTTGACTTACCATTCACTCTGAAACAATTGCAATATATTGATGGTAGATAAGAAATGTAAGATACTAAGATTTCCACAAAATAATACATCAACTCTCTACCCAATGGCTGTTCTGTAATTAGTCCAACTTAGGCACTGACCCACTTTAAAAAAATCAGAAAAAATAAAGTCATTTTGCTGCCTTCATTTCTTCAGGGCAGGAAGCATGTCAATGTTTGTAAACTGTTATGTAAATGCATAGCACTACACAAATTTTGTTAACAATGAAATAATTCTATTTCTATGCACAAAATCCAGATATTAAGAGTAATCCTTTTCCAGCCAAAGACTCTATGCAGAAGCATATGGCATGCCAGTGTGGTATAATGAAGCAAACTCCACAACAGTGGTTTTATTGTCACACAATCTTGCAGCTTCATGAGCATATTAAGGGTGGTTTCAGAACCGGCCTTATGAGCTGCTGCTCCTGAAGCAATCACGAGCTCGATGTACTTGGTGACCACAGCTGATATGTATATGACTGTCTCAGTCTGTCAGCAGAGTACATGTTCTGCCGCACCAAATAATGTCCTACCTGCATTTTGGAGATGGAACAAATCACCTTCCCCTTTCCTTGTCACTTCTGTAACATGAGGACATCTCTTTTTTTTTTGTCTTATTTGAATGTGCAAGGAAGCACTGAGTATCTTCTTTATGATAAATAGAACTTACTGCATAGCAACAACTGAACTGGAGATAATATTCTGGGTAAGAGCAGGAAATGATTCACTGGCTCCAGTGAATTCTTAAAAGTGTTTGACTTGCAAGTAGTTTTTATTGTGCAGCTCAGAATGAGATTTTTATACAAGCTCTCGGCTTGTAACGCTGCACTCATTCAGGTCTCGGAGCACAACCATAGCAGTACGGTGTGGGCAGAGAAATGAGCAAAAGCACCTCTGCTGCTTTAAAGTAGCATCCTAGGGCCGCTTTAGAGCGGCCTTGTACAAGTCTTTGATCAGTGACAGATCTAGCCTACAAATAATGCTTTATTATCTTCTTTTCAACTGAAATTTTAGAATGGACCATATGTTTACAGGAACTTTATGTGTAGCTTTCTAATTTTTCTCCCTACTTTAACGTTTGGTGAGACATCAAAAATTTGACAGCATGATAGAACAGTGAAAAACTCACAGGTCTAACAAAGGCACAGGTTATCTTCCTAGCTAATATGCTCAATTTTGGCTCAAAGTTTAATTAAGAGGATTTCCACTTGTTTCACAAAATTTGTGATTTCAGAAATTTTGGTTAGGTGCCTGTTTTGCAGGAACTCTAATACATAATCACATTTGTTTATTTTGTTTGGGGAGGGCATTGGGTTTGAAGTTTTTATTCCAAATAATGGAAAATATGAAATTATGCCATTAGTAGTGTGTGCATCAAGATTTAAGGTCACCTGTAGAATTAAATCAAATCTTAATTTCCCAGATTAGGAGTGAGACATATTATATAACCACCAATCCTTGCTGAAAAAAAAGAAATCATGACTTTTATCTATAGCTTTTACAAATCTACCACAAAAGCTTTTGCAAAACCAAAAGAAGCTTTGTATTTAAAAAATAAATTACAAACTCTGATATCTGATTTCACATTTCATAAAAATAACCTAGACAATATGCTGATTTAGCCTTACTATATTAGAGTACAATATTCATATGAACTCTCAAGTGTACATAGATTTAATGATGATACCCCTTTCTCAATGTACTCCTGCACATTTTCTAGGACCTAAGGATAGGATAAGTCAAGTTACATAGATTCTTTAACTTGGATACTAATCCACTCCTTTTTCCTGCACAAATGTTTTTTCCCATCCACACCAGAGGGTAAAACGTTATATTTTTAACTGTTACAGCAGTGAAAAAATGTGTTCCCATTAGCTCTAAGGAACATTGCTGTGTATTATGCTAGTTTAAAGCTAGAATCCTCAGCAGCCAGCTTCCAGAAGATAGTTTTAAATAGGCTGGAGGTCATTATGTCACTTGAGCGATCACTTCTCACTAGAAAAAGACATTCACTCTTTTCATATGCATTATATTTATTCTTGGCATTATAAACACTGGCATTTGACCTGTTCCAAATTGATATTTGTATGGATCTGAGTGCAAGCAGGTTCTCACTTCGTCAAGGAAAACTAACTGCCAACAGCTGATGTAGATTTAGATTATGGTATGATCTTCAACAAGAGTACAAGTGTTATCAATCTGCCTGAAAAACATTGACTGAAGATGTTTTAACAGCACTTTCAACCTAACTCCACTCCTTTATTATAAAAATCTACCAAGAGTATATTATAAGGCCATTTGATCGATCTATGGTAATTACAGATATTCAATACTCCATCACATTGGTCAAGTCACGAAACTGAGACTTTAGTAATTTAGAAATCACATCCATGCTTCCCACCCCAATGATGCTTTGGTTCAAACCATGTATTTTGTAACACTTTTTAGACCATTATACTAACCTTTAAATTCATCAGTTAAACTACTGACATAGTTCTTCAACAAGAAGTTATAACAATCGTGTTACATGTATTGATTTAGGAAAAGATATGAAAGAGGCATATAAGATAATGAATGATATGAATCAAAATGCACCACCTCATCATAAATCATCTCAGATTTAATGAAACCTGGGAAGTAATTATTAAAACAGACCTTTTTTTTTTTTATATATAATACATAATTAACACATGGAACTCATTGCTTCCAGGCATCATTTAATGAAGACATTTATGAGGTTGGGGGTTTTTAAGCTTTGTGTGGGTAATAAGAAATTTCACATATAATCCAGAAGGCATATTTTGCTCCAAGTTAAAGACCAAGGACATAATTTAAAAGCCAAGACTCAAAAAGCAGAGAAGACACTGCAGGTTTATAATCCACTAAACTACAAATATGGTACTATGCACTGTATCACTAGAAGTCACAAACAGATGCACTTATGGAATTTATCATTGTATTAAAAACAGTTTTACATTAGGTAGGGAGCAAATGACAAATTATGGCTCACTCTAGAAAGCAGATTATTATAGCCTTAATGTGTCAAGACCTAGAAACACCATTGATAAACTTCAACTTTTCAATGTGACATATGGCACCTTATGAGCATTAAGAAGAGCTCAAACAGATGAGATCAAAGAACCGTCAATGGCAATGATCAGTCTGTCTCTATGCGGACTCTTCAGGAAAAATTTAGCCATAGGAAAGTTTAGATTGACACTTGCATGGAAATGCTCCCATCACACACCAGTTTGAACCCAAAAGGTTTCCTGACTTGCTGACGTTTTTATCTATCTGGCAAACATGAACAATCTTTCCCTGCAGGAAACTTTCAAATCTCTTCTGGAATCCATGTATACTTTAAGTATTCATAACATAATAGTTAAAAAAAAGGTTGCTTTTTAAGAGAAAGATTATTTTCCGTATACAGATATTTCCATTTAAATACACTGCATGTTAAAAGTTCATTATAAGGGCTGTATTTCAATTGGAATATGCGGTTAGCTAGTATTCTCCACTCCCCAGGCACACATGCTGCTCTAACCTTCTGGCCTCATCTGTATGATCGTGTTCCCCAAAATGCCTTTATTTACCCCTGTACTTTTATGACCTGAAGTGGACATATTGAATTGATGGATATAGATACAAATAGAATTTTAGAAATACGAACAGTATGTTTTAACACAATAATTTGACTACTATCCTAAAAGAAACAGATCAGGCAAAATAACTGTCAACAACGCACAGACATGGTTTATTGCAAGACAATCTAATAATAAAAGCAAATCTAAACTTTTGCCTGCAACAGGAAAACAAATATTTTTCTCTAATGATTTTTTTAAAGTATCTTTAGAGGGTTCTGAAACCACATAAAGCCTTGTTTTGCAAAGATTCCTGAGGAAAAAAAAAGTGAGAATAAAAGTACTCTGGAATCAATGGTTAAGTTCAGATCACAGCTGAGTTGGTAAGAACTGGAGGCGAGGAGTATGTACATAGGTATGGATGCAGGTACATGAATCTGTATCTGTCAAATGCAAAGCAATAAGAAGAAAAACTTGTCTACTATTTCTGACTATTTGTGATGATAGCGCTTTTCTAAATTTGCTATTTCAGCTTGAAATGATAATTTCTAAACCACAAACTCAAATATATTTAACGTACAATTTCATTCTTGTGAATTCCAACTTGAAGAAAAAATTCCCCTGAATTACATCATTTTTATACCTAAGGAAAACTTTTTCTCTACAATGTGAAGAAATTCTTATGTTAAAGGACAATAGAAATGTATAGATTACCAGATGGGAATGCACAGTGAGACTCAGTACCTAATTGTCTATCTAGAAATGATAATACATGTTAACGTGCAGATATATAATGGTGTCTTATAAAGACACTCCAGGTATGTGAACTGGATTCAAGATAAAAAGCATTTTTTCCAGGTTATTCAAAATACCATTTCAACAATTGGTTAGAATATAAAATTATACTAAAACATGTATTAAACATATATGTATAACTAATATCCCAATGTCCAATAAGACTATGTGTATATATTTAGTACAACATATATAAAATATTAGTATAAATATCTACCCTATTTTACTAATACTGGGAACCATTATCAAACAAAATCCATTCTAAGATTAGAAGAATTTGGATAAATGGGTACTTTCCTAATACTAAGCCTTAGAAAAACTGACCCTTGAACAATTTTGAAACAGAAAATGGAAACCATGTGAAAACCATCTGCTTTCAGAAAAAATGTTTAATTGTCAGCAAAAAGGAAATACTTTTTGCAACTGATTTTCCTGAAGTAGTTACACTTTGTATGGAACTAAGCTGGACAGAAAATGGAAGAATTTCAAGTAACTGGAAAAAAAACAACAGAAATCCACACTGCACTGCAAACACAGAAGTACTCCAAACTTTGGAGTGTGCTCTGATCATCAGCTACAGCCAGAACTTTGTTCCTCTCTTTGCAGCTTCAACATGAATAGTTGAGGATACTCTCATTTAAAGCCTAAGCAGTCAGACTAATATTTGATATCAGAACTTGGGTCTCCCCCATCCTAAGTTAGTGCTTTTATCATTTAGGTATTATTTGGATATTCGCACATCTAGCTCAGTATTTCCTTCTCTTTTATTGCAAATAATTGAAAATAAAAGTGTAAAAGATCCCAGTTTTTCTCGTGTAAAGCAGTTCAGGACACCAAAGTCAACCAGAGGGAAAGGTCCATCTCATTTGGAAATGGAAAATACAGTTAGAATAGATTTCATTTGGTTACTTTAACTTCCAGTTTGGTTACGAAACCAAAAATGCAAACAATTTGCATAGCACCAGGACAGACTCTCTCTTACAAAGTAAGAGGCTATAAATATCAGCAACAAACGGCTAAAATAAGAAGAAACAAATATTGAACTGAAACTCATAGATACTGATCTCTGCTCAAAGAGACCCAGGCAGAGTTTTAAGACTGCAGGAATTCCTCTAGCTTCCATGGACAGGGAAGGAGGTGAACAGAGAAGGTGTTGTGTGATATGCAGATGGTAAGAAGCTAATTTCTATTTGACTTTTTTCTCCACTGGGTAATTACACTCTCCCTAGCAAAACCTTTACGTCTGCATTGAAAGCAATAGCCAGTTCTCTGTAAGTAACCTACTTTGTATATTGGGACAGGGGGAAGAAGGTTCTGCAAAAATATTTTTTACCTGTTTTAGTTAGAATTTTTGTGCTGTAATTTCACTTCAAGTGGCTACTGTAATTACAGGTTAAATTTGGCACCTACACACTACTAATCTAATATTTTGCTAACTCATTAAGCTATAACATAAGAGGATAGAAAATTAGTTTGAGGCTTCTGTAATGTAATTATTACCTTTTATAAAAACCAAAAATGTGTACCCAATTAGTAAATAATGAAAACTAATTTCCCTTTGGTAGTTGGCAAAAAAATTGCGCAATTTCTGTCTTACAAATTTTTTAAATTAGCTGTTGTACATGACCATTTTTTCTTCCCCTTACTAAGTTTTGTAAGGACTTTTACACAAATAAACATCAAAATTTTGTAATTACAAGTTAGAATCACTGATTACATGTATTTATAGTAATTACATAATTAGCAATAATTACTTTAATTATACAAACAATGGACTGTATTGACGAGCAATGAAAAACAAGAACATTCTCACATATAAAAACATGCTTCCAGCTAGGAGAAAAGGATTTATCTTTAGCACTAAAACACAGAACTAAAGCACAGAGCAACACCACTGTATTACACCGTTTTGTTCAAGCACTGGAAACTCTTTTAAAAACGCTGGTTACAAACATGATGCAGTATTTTGGGATACATATATCCCAAATAACATATGCAGAGCTAAGGAATACATGAGATGTGGAATACATTAGGGCTAAGGATTTCTTTCCCAGAGGAACCTAACTTCAAGAGCCTGACGCTGTGGCTGCACCGCTTCCCCTGCTTCATGCTCCCACCCTTCCTCTCGTGCTGGCTCTGGTGCTGGGGTGGCCATTGAGCTGAAATATTCACAGTGCCAACTATTTTTATTCGGCACAGTTAGCGTTCTGCCACGGTGCTCCAGATTATCCTATGGCTGTGGGAGCACTGCATCAGATGCTAGAGGGGAGAACAGAACTCTCCTTCTGAAAGGTAGCAATATCTTAGACCAAATCATGCAGACAGTGAAACTGCAAATTTAGGTGCTTAAATTAGGTAAACATGGATGCAAGATCAAGGAAAGTCAGCACCTGGAAGATAAAGGCACTCTGGGGACACTTCACTGCACATCGGTCATACAGAGGACCTGCCGCGAGTAGAGTAAGGGGAGGTCACTGGAAGAAAGCTTAGAAACAGACATACATTTTCCGAAGAAAATGAATCACCTGTCTTCTTCATGACTTCATCTGTGACCAACGGATGCTCACAGCTAGTAACTACATAGAGAAACACCTACAGCATTAATTATGTCCCTATCAAGGGAATGAACTGCAGAACACAGCCAACTAGTGCAGAGTGGTCCTGGGTTCCTCTGAGCTCCACATCATGCTGTCCCCCACTATTTCATGTGTTTTGTTTTTTTTTTTATGAGTGTTGATAGGATGTGAGGACTGTGTTGCAGCCCACCTGAATAAAGTTATCTATGGCCTGAAATGACAGGTATGCCTTTTGCAGCTGGGGATATAGTTTCAGAGGGAAAGGGAAGGCATAGACAAACCTGGGTCTCTCTCCTCCACAGTGCTCACTAGAGAAGTCCCTGCAGCAAGTGATTCCCAGAACCACAACTGTGCTTGAGAGAACTGAGAGAGAACTAATTAGTTCAAACCAAAAGAGAGATCATCAGTGAATTAATATTTACACAATGTAGATGATCAGGGGACCAGGAAATAGGACTGAACGGGAGATAAATGACTTGACAGCACTGTTGTTCCTATTATATTTATCAGAGTTGTAGTGACTGGCTTTTTCCTGGGTATATTTCTCTCCTTATTACAGCTTTGATGTTCAGAAACCTCCGCTAGGTTAAATTGCACATCTGCTTTTAGTTGAAAAAATGAATTGCAAATCAAGACTGTTTGTTAGGTGAAGGAGTACAGGAAATAGTGTGCTTAGAGTGTTGAGGGTGAGGCAACCTTAGGTAAGTCAATACAGGCAGCCGCTCTGCAGGTTTCACTAAATCTGTGACATCTGTATTTTCTGTTAAACAGGCAAAAAAATAATTTAGGCCAAAAATTCCTCAGTTAGCTGTGTTAGACCCCTCTCAGAACAAGAATACCCATAGTTTCAGCAGTGTGACACTAAGCCCAAGCTCTTAGTTTGGAAGGTGTCATGCTAACAGTGCTCTAAAGCTTCTGAGTTACAGCATGTGGAGCTATGGTCAGTTCTCAGCCAGTCTAGAGATCAATGTCTTGTCATTCATTCTTGTTTCTCAAGGACGTGTGCCAGGGATACAATGGAAGAAATCATGAGTTCTGAAGCTCATTTAGGTCAAGGAAGCAGTAAAGTATATCTATTGAATGTACGAAGCTCTCCAGAGCAAACCAGTCAGTAGCTGAGAAGCAATGTAGACAGGAGCAGTCAATCACATACATGCCTTTTCTCTGTTAATGAAGATTCTGATATAAAGTAAATTAACTAAATATTAGTTGCTTGTTGTGACATGCCACAAAACCACAATGAGTTGCAGGTAGAGCAGTTACCATTTAGAAATTTAGCTACAGTAGCCTAACTTCAACATTTTAATTATGCTGTTCTCATGCTACCTTTGTATTTAGCGAATGACAGCACTGGTGAAGGTTTAATGAGCTGTGAATGACTATACAAAATGTACTGGATCACTAAACCTGCTTCTGGTAATTTACATGAACAGTTACATTAAAGTGCCAGAATCTATGTCATGATCCATTGTTACTATACTCTCTATGTTCCTTCTTAGGACTGGTTGGAATACAACCATTTTCAAGTCTCCAAGATAAACCTGTCCATTCTGGTCTTTCTCTACCTGAATCACTCATTGATACGCAAAAAGCCTGCCTATGAACATCAACTCCCTAGAGGCTTTAACAGTTAAAATATTTTATACGTTTATACTTTCCACCAAACATGAGGTTTTTTTTAAAAGAGAATGCTTTAAATTTCTGTTTAAATCTCAGTCACACTCTGCTTGGGGATTTGCAGACTGCCAGTATTCCCTGCTAGAACACCTGTAGGCACGTAGCACTGATCACGAACCTGACGCAGGCTCTTGAAGAGTGAACCAATGCATTGCCTTCCCTTGCACCTACATTTGACCTTGTGCTTTTTCCATCTACCCAGAGTGCCAGAGCTTCTACTCTTGGCACACTGTAACTGAGAACATGCTATTTCCTGAATGTAGTGTTTTTTTCTGAAGACCACTGGTATTCTTGCAAAGTGCCCATATGAGATATAACACTGTTTACCCTTACGAGACTTAAAAATTGTATCTTAGAGGGACATAGATTAACACAGTAATCCTTTAAGCCAAGTCAGATCGTGTTATCTCATTATTTGTAGTTACTGCCTAACAAAGAACTCTTCATCTGCACTTCCATCTCTAACTATAAACAGTGGCCATTTAATTTAATAAATTCCTATTATTAAGAAATCCTTCATTTGTATCTCTTTGAGTGTCTCAGCTTTGGAAATGACTTGACACCATCTATTCACTAATTGCATAGATAACCAAAAGCTACCTCTCACACTAACAAAGCAAAACTGTAGGAAACAAAGAAACCAGAAACAGAATTGATGGACATTCAATATTTTTCTTCCTGTTAAGGCACCTTCAATTCACAGTATTTTAAAGTATAGAAAAATGCATCAGAAAAACAAATTCACTTTTAACCCTTTACATATACATACATGGGTGCTATTACTATTAAAGGATCCATTTCTGCAGTCTACAGAATGCTCAAAAATCAATCACAGAATGACTCAACTGCAATAACACGGCTAAAGCTGTAACACCAGCATGGAAGATGAAGTCACAAGGGCTGGGGAGTAAAACATTATTCTTTATTGCCAACTTGTAAAAAATTTAAGAAAAAAACAAAGAAAATTATGTAAAAAAAAAAATCACCAAAACGCCTTTTTTTTTAAGCAGTTCTATTCAGAGAATTGTTAAAACCAGCTATAGAAATATAAAATAATTGACTGGAGACGTCATGCAAAGAATCTTGCCCTTGATGTTACAAACATCAGGTTCATAAACCAAGTTTTAACCTGAAATGTTCCTACAAACTCTACAACACAACTGCTTAACATCTGCTTCTGAAACAACTCAGCATGATCCAAAAACCAGAAGAAGAGGAGCACAAGACAGAAATTTCACTGTGCAAAAGAGAAGGGAAAGACACACAGGAAGGAATTTTCTACAGCCTGCGCTGATGTGGATATGGAGAAGTGAAGGTGGGGTTGCTATTCAATTTCCAAAAGATGAATCCAAAGTGAAGGCAAACATTTTTCTTCCTATATGTCAGTTCTGCACATCAATCGCTTTACACGAGACAGAGGCAAAAAATAGGAGAAAACACAGTGCACAAATAATTCACTTTCTGAATGCTGGTTTTGTACTTCTATGTCATTTTGCTCAATGGTTTAGTTCATCCAAATCACATGTCTAGACTTTTACTTTTTTTCTCTATGTACTTTAAGAATTACTGACTGCAAATATTCAGTGTCAAGTGTCCAACTGCATTTGTCCACGAGCTGTTAGAAAAATCTGTGTCTACATTGGGATTAACCCCAGCTTTAATTATGCTGTGTAGGGAGTTTGTTTTAATGTCAAAGCCACATGCTCTCTGGCTTCTTTTGAAAATTGAGCATGCAGGTCAGTGGGCAAAGACCAATTAAAATAATACCCCAACTCAGCAGTAACAAGATATGGTGACCTTCCTTGGTGTTAACAAGTAAATAATGTTTTGCCAGAGCTGGGACGCTTGTTCCCAAAGAAGTATTTCATTATCTTGATACTCTGAAAAATGATAACCATCCTGCTTTATGTGATGCTAGTTATAGCCTTCTTTCGTTTCTGTCTCTATGGCTTTTCAGAAAAAATCCCCAAGAAACAAACCTCAGAACCACTAAGATTTTTTCTTCATCTAAAGGGTGGAAAATTAACACACTTGGAAAACAGCAAAGAATTCCTTGTTGTAGGTTTGTTCACACCTTGGGGGAACGTCGACCTTTCAGAATTTCAGCAATTCAGGTAACGAGTTCCCTAAACAAAGTGTAGGAAGAATCATGAATACCAGTCTAAAATTGCCTAACCAGGACACAGTAGGGAAACAGAGGTTTCTTTCCTCCTGAGCTACTGTCTTAACATTACCCATACCTTGTTTGGATTTGTAAATCTCATCAGGAGCTGGGTGCCTGAAGCTGTACTGGTTGTACAGTCACTCTTCTAAAGCAACATGCTCTGTATCTCACTGTTGTACCATCCTTTGTTTAACAGAACTATTGTTCTGTGTTTAATTCAGAAGACATCATTTGAATATTTACCAAACACATGGGATAGTTGATAAATAAGTAAATCAATTAATCTGAAAAGGTCTCAAATTGTTGTTTCACTTCTCCTGAAAAATTACAAGTAATGACAATTTATTTGAAGACAGAATTCTGCAACAGCCTTCCATTAATTAACAATCCAATGTAACAATCATTCCAATTCCCAAAGGTCCTGAAGATCAATGTTATAGTATTTTCCTCACTCAAGCATTATTTATTTATACAGTAGTTTTAAATTATTTCTTGCTGCAATATGATAATTTGTCAAAGAAAAAGCATTTTCCAGTGCTTTATCTTTTGAAGAAGGCGTCAAAAAAATACGAGAATATTCTTCAGGCCACAGTGAGCCACAAGACTACCTGAAATGCTGCGGAATTTTCTATTCCAGACATATGATCAGGAATGAACTGCCTCTTCTGTATCTCAGGTTAGTGTCCTAATCTAGCATCTGCATTGCTTCATTTCCCTCCTCTCTCACCCCTAAAAAAATTCCAAACAAAACCCTCCAACACAAATTTATGCTTCTATAAACATAGATACTTCAAGAATATTTAAAGTGCTTGAACTGGTAATGTTTAGGAGATGGACTTTATGCTCAGTTTCCACATGCATAAAGCTATCTTGTGAATGCTCTACGTAAGCTGTAGTCAAAAGGAACTACAGTGTAACAACTACAGTTTTGAGACCTTTCAGACTTCATCAATAAATCTCTCTTTGATGCTATATGAAGATATGGGGAAGTTTAATCAATAATTAATGTTAATCATGTTCAGTCTTAATCAATAACAGAACTACTACTCTTTTCAAAGCCCAGAGACAGTTCCGTTAGATATAAAATCAAATTTAATTAAAGCTGTGCATGCAGAAGAGAGTTGTTAATGCTATCATAATTAGTTTGTTTAATACTGCAATTGCCAAACTCCCCTGTACCTTTTGCAGACTGCTTGAATATTAAATTCATTATTTGTACTTGCTGCAAAAGAAAGTTGGGCTGGTTGTGTACAGTACATACGTGAGACTACAGAGATACAGAAATTCTCGTCCCCTTCCAAGCCCGTTGAAAAGTTTGCTCAGAAATAAGTAGATAGTACCCAGAAATCTGAGCATTTCTGAAGATGAAAATTGTCAATGGAAGATGCATCACAGTCACTCACCTGTGTCCTGTCAAAAGCTGCTTTTATGTGTATGCTCTGACTTTCTCTTAGCCTCCCCGGATCATTAGGTCACATCGTGGAGAATAGCAATTTCATTCACTGCAACTTATTAGGAAAAAAAGTTTCTTCTTTAACTTGAGGATCAAAAAAGGTAAGTGCTACCCATTACTCCACCTGATCCCTTGAGAGATGTCAAACTGAGCCTTTCTATTTCCCTTTACACTTGAAAGAGGAGGTCACAGCGTAAAAGTCAAATATTTAACAACCCTCCAAATAGTGTATTCAGTGCCAGAGGACCTGAGTCTGGGAAGAGGGGTAAACGTTATGTGAACTGTACTCTTTTGAGACTGTTCTCTTTCCATTCCAGTTCTGCTAGTAGTTGTCTACTTTCACACATTATAAATTAGGTAAATGTTAACCCATTCACACTGACAGCAGCTTATAATGGTACATTTCACATGCCGTGCAAAGAAGAAAAGAAAAAATCTGTTTGTTTTACCAGTATGGCATTCACATGAGCAAATGTCACTGGTCAAAGGATTGTTTGATACCATGTTTTTGGTGAGAAGCAAGACAGTGATGTGCTCTGATTTTTACTTGACTGGAATCTAAGATTTGCTTCTGAAAACTAAAATCTTTACATTTTAAAATTTATAAAAATATAAGTTGTCCCCTGGATTGAGTCTTAGCCTACCTAAGTGTTAATGTAGGAATTAACACTGCAACACGCACCAACAATATTCCCAATTTCATCCATTTGGATAGCTGCCTTGAGCTCACGTGCATAAAATTAAGCAAGTACATAAAGATTTGTGAGCTCAAGACCTTAAAAGCACAAGCATTCTCCAGCAGTCAGACTTGACTGAAATCCAACAGTAAAAAATCCTGCAGCATTAAATAAACAAACAAAAGACAAAAGCACAAAGTGGAAATTCATGAGTAAGTGTGTCACCACTCACAATAAAGAACACCGTCAATTAGCTGCCTGAGTGTTTGCTATTGCTCTTTTGGCTTTTTCTGAAAAGTAAGCACAGAGAGAAATTTGCTCTGCATTTATTTTTCTGTCCTTAAGCATTCCTGATTGCTGCAAGACTCGGTCTTGCTAAAGTGCAGTCTTGCATCATTATATATTTCATTGGCCATTTACTGTACTGCTGAATGATGGATCAATTGGCAGTTAAACTGCTCATTAAGAAAAAAGTACAGGTTTCTCCAAACCCAGCTACTCCATTTTTCTCCCAGTCATTTCCTTGGTCTATTAACAGGCAGCTTTTGTCCTACTGTTCAACAGTGCAAAGTTAGATTTGCCTTATTCTGTGTAGTGTAAAGCTCTTAGGCAGTTTTAAAGTGAAAGATCTTTTTGAGAAGCTTCTTTAGAGGAAAAATAACAGCAATAGCATACATCTTAAATGCTAAATTTCCATGTTAAAGCATCAATTCAATAATCTGTGATCTGTGAAAGAGCAAAGTTATTTTACTGTGATTTTATTTGTTACAATGAACTGACTGCAATTCCCAGGAGCAAATATGCAGGCTATAAAATTTAAATTTAAAAATCTGACAGTAATGGAAACTTCAACACACAGACAGAAATCTACTTAGTCAGCAGCTATAAATAAGGACCATCATTTTCTTTCAATAACCTTTGCAACCTGTCTTGTTAAGTCAAAAGGGCTTATTAAAGAAACCAAAAGCAAATGCTGATGAAGGTGCAGCCCCCGAGTTTTTCACCACTCCACTCCAGCATTGCAAGGTGGAGTCTGTACACAAGAACATATCTGTGCCACCTCAGGTGATCCCAAGTTATATACATCATATGAACCTCTTTTCTTAATTCTTGACAATATTTGGGGGCATATATATATAATTAAGTCACACGAGCAGGTTTTCAGTATTGAGATATTAGTGACTCTTGACTCACAGGTTAGTGCTCATCTGCATAAAAATTGTAAAATTTATGGTTCGATTGAGCACTGTCCTATTTATTACATCACTGAATATTCTCTTTTTCCAGATAGATGGGTCTGCAGCACTTTGGCTTCAAGCCGGAGGACCAGATGCCAGAAAGATAAAAGGTACCTGTTTACTACAGCTCAGAAGCAATTCTTCCATCTTATAACATTGTTACCAGTCAAAACTTGCTAAAGCCACCATTAAAAGTTACGTGTCTCCATTCACAAGCCACTGAAGGAACAAAACTGTCACCTCAAAGAGCTGCACATGAAAATGTATCATTAAAAAACCCCACATGCCACAGTGATGCTGACAGACTGATCTCTACAGGGGACTGAAGCAGTGAAGGTGCAAGTGAGGAAGGATGCATGAAGAGCATGAAAAACTTTGAGAGGAAACCTGCAGGAGGCTGAAGAACAGAGAAGCAAGGGGACCGTGAGCAACTACATGATGTTGGGCAATGTCCTGACCAGAAACCAGAGCAGATAAAGGCACCATTCTTGTCCAGATCTTCCTGCCTGTGGGGAATCATGGAAAGTTCACCCCCCGTTTGTCCTCCATAGAGACACTGAACAGTAGACTGGAAATTGGTCAACTAGCTGGGCTAAGAAAATGAGGAAATAGCGTGTCTTAACAACTTTACTCCAGATAGCTAGGACTACATTTTTTGCCGAACACTATTTTAGAAATAGGGTGGAGCACTTTTACTGTTATTTTTTCATACTTTTCCAATGCAGATGATAGAACTGCAACCTTTTATAGTTTTAAACAGTTCAGTTCCTTAAAACTGATGTAAAATGCCTCTTCTGTGGGTCTTTCAGTCAGATTAAAGGTGTGGTTCTTATGATCTGTTTTCTTCAATAGGCAGTCTTTCTATATGATTTCTTTTTTATTTGGTTAAGTGTATTATCTGACAAGCTCTGACAGATTAAATCTCATCAGCAGAAGGAAAACAGAGATGTGACAGGTCTGGACCTGAAAGACAGAACAGTCTGGGTTGTGTGACTTTTGGGAAGGGGACTTTATATTCTGGAGAAAGAAAAACACTCATAATCAAGCAGAAAAATCAGAAGTTATTTGGCAGCACTTAGAAATTTTGTATATTCATAGTTTTGCACAGAAAGTGTCTGCGACATGCAGAGGAAACAACAGTTTACCACAAAAAAATCCAATTTATCACATGGTTGTCACCAATACGTATAAAGACTGTAGAGCGAGGGACCATTTGCTTCCTCTTCTGGTCTGAAACTCTGCCACCTATGGTACAATTATAACATGCAATAGACCTTGTACATACAAAGTCCGTGTAATCTAATTTCTGAGAATTTTCTAATAGCAATGGAACATTTTTATTGCGTTTTTAAAAGGCAAGTTCTTGAATTTGCATTTTCATATATTAAACATAACTTATTACCATTTTTTTTAATTGGTCTGACAAAATATCATAAAATCTCTTCAAAAACACTACTGATGACCTGTTGAAATTTCTGTTAGTATATGTTGCCCTTTAATGGTAATGATGAAGGCAAAATACCACAGTTTAGAAATATAAGATGGGATATGATAATGAGCCCCAGTACTTCAGTTACGACCATGCACAAAAGTAAAGCTCATATTGAGAAGAAAAATCTGAATTAATACACTTAATCTCACAGGAACTAAAAAAATAAATATTTATGTTTGATTCAGAGATTAAAATATGCCTTAGACAGTTAATATGGAGCAATCTGTCATGATTCATCAAGTAAGGTGACTGGGAAAGTAACTGGACTCCCAGTTTAGAAGCACGTATTATATACACTGCCTAAACCAGCAGACAGGATTGTGAATGAAAAAACAATCTATGGTGTACATATCACAATTAAAAACAAAGACCTAGCCTTCTCCTGACACATAACTCTGAGTGAATCCCTCTGCTGTTTAGCTTTTGTGAGCTGTATTGCTTCAGCTAGCTGCTTATTATGAAAAAATGTTCAGTCCCAAACCTTTACACACTCTTATTTCACTATTCCAGGTAGGACAATTAAAGTAAAACATGCAAATAGCTGAGGAAAGCCTTGACCATCTGGAAAGACATTCAATCTGCCTGTAAATCCAAGCAGCCCTTCACTACAGTAGCATGCACAGATTTTTACCTTTACTGATTTTTGCTCTTCCTTCATTTTGGAAAAAAGCTTTGTTTTAACCAGAAAACACCAGTATGGCTTCTCCCAATTCACAAATGTTTTTTGCATGATTCCCAGACACAGGAACCTAAACAGCACTCCGTGACATAGTAAAAAAGATAAAACAACCACAATAATCTTTACTGAGATCCGAAAACATAACCTCATAGTCACTACAAGAAAGGCAGAGTCAGGCACAGACAGCACTGAGTAATTCTGCTCTAAAACTTTCTGAAAAAAACCCCATGGTTTCTAAAGAGCTATACAGCTTGTCAGATTTGACTCTATCTTAAACTGAAAACAAAATGTGTACCTCGATCAGTCACCTCTTTCTATAAGTATATGCGTATCTAGATATATATTAAAAAGCCTTTATTTCTAATTGCTATAAAGTTATAACATAAAACAAATCAATGTCAAGAGGCGGATTTTACTAAGTGAACTTCAATGTTCGGCCTAAAAACTATCACTGCCCCTTTAACTTTTAAGTATAAGTCCTTCCCACAATAAAATAGTCAACGACCTCCCCACTGAACTATAAAGAATAGATTTAGTGGATACATTATTAGCAGACTACTCTATTCGTATACCTTTGCAGCAGAAAGCCAGATTAAATGCTGGACTAAGCAAGATCAATTCAGTTGTAGTCAGCAGAGATGCACCAGCTTACCTGTGATCACAGCGCAACCTGCAAATGAAGAGCTGCCAAAGTTGTATAGGCAGTGATGAACATTACCTGCAAGTTTTTTCCTTTACATACACAGGGCTCTGGAATTAAGTCCAAAAGTAGTGATTTTATTACCTAAGTGAAAATACTGGCTTTCAGGAGCTCTGTATATTAACATCCCTGAGAGGTAACTCTGACAGCAATTGTGTTCGTTTACAATAGGAGGAATTAAAACCTTGCTCTCAGTTTCAGTCATTATGCACACTGCTTTGTCACACTTTTCAACACAGAAGGAAATAACTTGACAGAGATATTAAAGAGATTTAAAAAAGAAGTTTATAAGTGTGAAGCAGGTATGTGGGGTATAAGGAAAGAACTGGAATGATCCTCTTCAATGCAGTAATACAAATGAAGGTCAATGGGTATACTAATAAATTGAAATTAAATTTAAGTTCTTTGGACTGTGGTGTTCTGGAGCAGCATACCAGCATTCTGAAGCAGCAGAGTCAACATAAAGATCCAAAACTGCTTTTGAGATGTAGCTTGATCAATTTCTTTTACAATCCCTTTCCCATGCCTGACTGCACCAGCAGGAAACTGGATTCAGTCATGCAGGATGTTCCTTCCAGTACTCTTCCCTGCTAAGTGATATAAATAATATCTTAAGTGCTTGTATTGTTTAATTTAAAAAAATCAGTGCAGTGAATTTTCTAGTTAGCTGGAGCTATTATGCTGGTACAGAGGGAAAGAGGCTTTGCCAAGGTAAGTATATAATTTGCAATGACTGCAATTTGAGTGCACCTGGATGGTGATGCCCAAGGAACTCTACGATGAACTGACAAGATTATCACAAAATGCACAGAAAGTAAATAGCTACTCCCACATGTGCACATACTTTTTAAACAATACTGTTTTGGCATAATCCTGAAGAGATTAACAGCTATTCATAAATATGTAAAGGCACATTCTACAATGGAATGGCTTTTTTTCCTAAATACAAATTAAACAATTTAGCAAAACCATTTAGAGCCATCCTGTTTTCATGAGAACAGAATTATGATATCTCTCCAGGCACATATAACAAGGCACAGGCAGACTTGTGTCCAGACAATCTATACGTAATTTCTGATTCCTGGTCTGAAGCTATTTGTGTTGTGAGAAATTAAAAGCTCAGTTTTACTTCTGGAGGCAGTCAGTCAGACAAACACCTCCATTCCTAGTTCACAGTTTAGGGGGTGGTGATGCACAGTTAAGTCCGGGAAAGGAAATAATTAAAGCTACACCTTAAATTTAACTTCCTCTAAATATAGAGTTGTATTTTTACTCACAGCTATTTTCTTTATCACTTTTCAATAAAAAACAGAGTTAAATACTCTTGAGCTTGAAAATGGCTCTCAAGTACTAAATTTTGACACACTGATGCAATGGCCTTTCGCTAATGTTTGAAATCTTTTCTCCACTGACATGCTGAAATATTCCACATTTGTGGTCAATGCTCAGGATGGGCCCTTCCCTTTACGGTGATTTAGAAGAACCATAAAGGATGCTTAAGTAGGAAAGTAAAATGCAGATAATTGGTGCTTGTATTTGTCAATGAGTTAGAAAGTTAGGAAAAGAATGATCCTGATCATCTACAACTATTACTTTTATTACCAAGATCAAAAATTTTCTTAATTTTCTTCTGTTTTTTAAAATACATTTTCTGTTTTAAACAAAGTTGAGAGAAATCATTATTTTTAATACGGGTGTGCTGGGAGTAACTGGAAAGCCAACTACGGAGAGATACTAAAAGTCCACTTTACCGTAAAATACAAGTTCTGTTAGAAAAAATCCAACAACATTAATACTCAGATGCTTTTGACAAGTCTTGGCTCGTGCAAAATTTGAACTCATATCTCATTATTTCTAGATTATACATTTTTAAGTCTTTTAAATTAATAAAATAAATAAAGATCTGGTCTTCCCTGTTGTAATTTAATACAGCCCCCTTCTAAAATGGCATATCATTAGGTTGGATTACACCAGCATCTAACTTGGATCTTAACATAATTAATCACACTGGCTTTTTTTGCCTGACGAACTTCAACGGTTTATCTAAAACACTGTAATCCAGAAATGCTTTCATGTCATATCATAAAGCTAATAACCTTGCTAACCACTTATTTGCTGACAGAACGCACTGTTCTCATTTGCAGAATGTGAAGAATTCAGAATTGGAAAGAAAAAAAAAAACTTTAACAAGGTGGAAAGCACAATTTTTGAAAAAAGCTTCATCACCTAGCTACATTTAGACAATAGCCTTCTCTCCTCTAAAACCAGTCTAATTAAATACAGCTGGAGATAGCGCAAAAGAATTTCATTAATTAATTGGCAACCTGCTGACACTAATTAAGCTATGAAAATTCAACTCCCTCACACCAGATTTTAAACATTAGTCAGTTACATTTGTTGGGAAGTTTGCCTTGCATCTCTAACACAATCAAAAAAGAGAAAATGAACTTTATGGTTAACATGTATGGGAACAAAATGACTATTATTGGAAAAATGAGCTATTAAACCTTGCACTGATACAGAAAAATTGTGCTACAGAAGCTCTTACTGATAGATTCCTTTACGAGTGGGATTAAGGGCTTCACAACTACAGGCTCCTTCTCGCTACATAGAAAAGAATCCCCAAACACTAATAGCACAGCGGAGGGTAATTACCTTTACTTAATCCTCTGCAACACCCTGTGTAAGGTGCCGCAAAGCTTCGCTTCGCTGTTCTTTGTGCAGCTGCCTACCAGTCAAGATTTCATGGAGTAACTAACAGAAAACATACCAGCTCTTTTACCCATATTCTAAATCTCATCTAAAATATCCAATAAGACCTCACTTAACATCTTAAGAGTTAATTACTCTGTAACAAGGAAGATTTATTATTTCATGTCTCAAGGCCTACCGGCAATGAGTGCTTCTGCTGTTATCTGAGTGGACATTAATGAATACCATCTGGTGCATGCTTTTTCCCTTTCCAAAAACCCAGGCCCATCTCATAACATGAGTAAGGTTTCAACACCACATTGGAAATGTGCTAACCCTGATCTGTGTCCACATTATTTTTAACAATCTAGACAAAAAGAGGAACATAGTGCAGAATAAAAATACTGTCTACTTTTTAAAAATCCTAATCCTTCCAGTGCTGCAGAGATTTTAAGGATCAGTAAGCAACATACGTATTTTAAAATAAAAGAAACAAGTTATTGTAGAAAAGTAGCATATAACTTTTCCGCTTTTTTTTTGTTTTCTTTTTCACAAGAGACATAACAAATCACACAGCCTCCATATGATACAGTACAGCCCAGTTTGCCCACCTCACCATATTTTCAGAAATCTAATTAATTGGAAGCTGGCAATTAATTTTGAATCTGTAGGAAAGTATTTTTCTGAAACAATTGTATAAGAATTGATTTATATAAAGTAGAGGTTCTGTAGCCTAATCTGCTTCCAGTTAGTATCTGGTGAATTAGCCAGGAAAGTGGTAATCTCATGTTAATGAATGGCTCATTCATTAAATGCAAAATATTAGAAAAAAAAAACCCCAAAACAATCTACGTCTATACTAGTTCACACCCTCCCCTCCAAACACACACTCATTGTTCTAAGACACAAGCTTCACACTGAGGCTATAACTCAGTGTAAAGCCAAATTAAATTGGCAATTTCTGTGCAGGTTAAGGTGACTAGCTGTGATTCTCAAGACTGAGACTGGCAAGATCTGAAGAATGATATCTGACTGTGTCCTTAAATGCTTTCTTGCTATGGTTGAGCTAACCCAAATGGAAAAAGGTAAGAGTATGCTCAAAAGCTTCTTGAACTGTTGCCAAGTAGGACCAATCAGTCACTGAAAAATAATGGAAGTCCCATTGCCTCAAGTTATTGCTAAACAGTCCTAAAATTCAGCAAGATGCGAACATGCTCAGTACCCATCAGAATCAGTCTCTCTACAATGTGTTGATTACCATACACAAAATGTAATAAAGAATATGTGCTTTCCATTAAGGCTGGAAAAGAACTAGGTTAACCATTGTACCACTCCCACTTCTAAGCTTTATTATACTCTCATTTACTACCGTCAAAACTGTAATGTTTTACCATAAGATTAGAGTGCAATTGACAAAATATTTGATAATGCATTTGATTAACAGACAAACTACAGTAGTTTATGTAGGCTAGTATCCCAGCGTGTTCACACGGAGTCTTCCATTTTTCGGTCTACCTCATGTTATACTGCTTCAGCCACACGTTCAAAATGCTGTGAAGTCAAACTGTCAGCACAGCCATCATGGTACAAGGAGACACTGAGATTATCAAGTGCACCAGAACCTATCTGAAGGTTTTACTTGGGTGCAAGCAAGGTCAGACAAGACCAAACAGGATAAAACCATTCCAGAGACTGATCCTCAGATTTAGATGATTTGATATTTTTCAAGAGAGAGTCACAACTTAATTTCAGAAGTATGTTTTTTACTAACATTTATTTATGTACAAATACTAAAAAATGGGTCATAAAGGGAGAATAATGGCTTTTCTCCAAGGGGATACTGTCAGATGAGGGATGGGAAGAGGAAGGCTTTAAGGCAGTGCAGGACAGTGTCTCACTGTGAGAACAGCTCTTATAATAAGGCCCAGAAACGTCTCCCAGAAAATTGGCAGTTCCTAACAGTACCACTTTTCACAAAACTACCAAAATAATAAAGGAAAGGAAGAGATGCAGAAAATGTAAGCAGAATCTTATTTTAATAATAGACTTTTTTAATCTACTGTAATTTAAAAAAGGCTGGGATATTACATACAAGTACATATTAATAGCTGAAAGTAGCAAGCTCTTCTACTGCGGACTGAGTCCTTCAAGTTATCATGAAGACAACAAAATGAAAATTAAGACAATGAAGGTTATACTGATAATAGAAAGGAAAAAAAGTTCAAGCCATGCCTGGGGCATGAAACGGAGAACAAAAGTTAAAGGAAAAATTCATGAAAGATGTATGACTATCAGCTTCCCATGTATTACAGTTAAGTGCATTCATTAAATGATCATAAAGAATATATGGCATAAAAATGAAAGAGAAGAGCACAGTCTTTAATAGAACCTGATAATTTCAGTGTAGGAAAAGCAGCAGACCATGACAACAATTTAAACTAAGATCACTAAATCTTGCATTCCAGCTTCCACTGCAAGCAATCCTTAAAGAAAGAGAAAAATCACACAGTAAATGATACAAGTGACAAAAAAAAAAAAAGAAAACATGAAAAATATGAAAATATGAGATTGAATTTTAAGGCTACACTGCAGTAGTGCACAATGAAGCATTCATTTGTTTTGAAATCTGATCATTAACCATGTTGAGAAACGCATTGATTCTGAACGCACACACTGCAAATCTCCTGAAAGTATATATCCTGGTAAATGAGTTGTTGTGATTTTGATCAGGTCATTTGGTATTTGAAGTCCTTTACATTCCTTTGTGGTTTATATCATCTGTATTATTTCACATAACAGGTTATAACAGATCCTTTGGCCAGGGTTTTGACACCTCTGCATGAGATTATGTTTAACAACTCATCAGTTAGTATACATATGCTAATCGTTGTTGTTTAGCACCTGTTTTCTCCTTTCCTGCTGTTCAGGCACAACACACAACTACCACAATTCTGCCTTTGCAGTATTTGCAGAGCATTTCACCACTTTACAGAGTAAATCAGATTTATCTTTTGAAAACACTGCAAAGAAAATCCTGTCCCCACCTCAAGTGAAGTAGAAAAATGGTGGAAGTAACCTCTTCTCATCAATATATTACTTTTTTATCACTAGTTTTGTTAATATATTAAAAAAGAGCAAGTCAGGTATGGAGGATGGGAAGGGACTGACTTGGTGCAGCAACCTCTCCCTGCCAGCTTCAAAATTTGTTTGTGGGCATTGTCCACCAAATTGCATACCATACATACACTGGTGCTTTGTGCCAACCAATTACACTTGTCAACTGAGCATCCTTTGTTATAAAACATACACAGATTAAACACGGTCCACTTCTCATGAATTTGCTATTAAGGAATTCAGCCACTAGTACTCTGTGTCACTGGAATTCAAGTAGGTGATGAAGCTGACAGGGATTGCTCAAATGCCTATTTCCATGGCTCTGCCTTGATTCTTCAAGGTCTTCTTCAGAACTTCAAACTCACCCTCTCTCATCATCTCACTGATGTTATGAGTTTTCGTCTTTGGAGGTAAATGAAGGATGTGAGCAAACGGAGAGACCACTTGTTAGAATTTCTGACAATAATTTGTGCAGACCTTTTGATCTGATAATTTTAAGGATAAATTTTAAAAGATGACAGAGCTTCAGCGTAAAAACACAGTGTTTTCTCTTGAGTTTACCCTTTCCTTCAAAACAGGAGGGGAAGGCCTGCATACTATGAGTGAGAAGTAAATGTGGGACAGAGAATCTTTACTACAATTAATAATTATAAGTCACCCAAGAATACACTAAATTACTTTAACATAATTCTCATGAATATTGCCATGATATACACTTCAATACTAGTACTGAAGTATTTGTCAATATCAGTGTCCTCTCTCATGTGCAGTGCACCCCAGCAGACTCTTTGCAATGGATTTTGAAGCACATGGCCATACACATTCCATCTTACAAAGGAACAAAAAAAGTCTGCATTTTCATAAAGTTTGATTGACATTGATGGATGCAGCTGTAGTATCAAAGGGAAGAGAGCATATATGACAATGAGCACTGGGGACGTGGCCTCTCCTGTGCTCTTCTTCTTTACCACCAACCAAGTAAAACTCACTGTAATACATCAGATTCAGGCTTCTTATCTAATATTTTTATTCCAAGCAAAATCCTGATGAGTGGTCCTGCAAAGCATCAAACAACGTAAGAAAACCTTTTCCCACTTACTTGCAGTCAGGTAAAGTAGATCACACCCTTTGACAAAATAGCTTACAGAATTTAAAAAAAAGAAAAAGGTGCCAAAGCATACCAAAATAGGAGAGATAAATGGTCTAATTCATGTCCTTCAACTAGCTGTCTGCATCAAAAGCAGTCAGTGGAGATGTAAGCAATAAGACCAATGGAATTTAAAGCATAATTCATCTGACAAAACATAGGCAGCTCCACAGATTGTACTGATGGGTCCCATCTCAGTGTAAAGGGAGGCTTTGATGACTACCTTAGATGTAGAAATTTTTCAGTACAGGCACTTTACATTTATTCAGATGAATCATACTGAAGAAGGCCTTAAAGGTTACTTCCTTATTTAACAGCTCCTTACTGTTTGACAAAATGTCTAAGAAATTTCCAGACATGAGAGAGTTCAATATTCTTTTTACTTCTAGTTTAGTAAGATTTACTAATAGTTACAACAAAACTAAGTTAGTATAGAATCATAATATAGTTTGGAAGGGACCTCTGGAGGTCTTCAGTCCAACCCCTGTTCGGAGCAGGGCCACCTAAAGCAGGTTCCTGAGGCTGAGTTCAGTCAAGCCCTGAAAGTCTCCAGGGATACAGACTCTACAGCAGCTCAGGGACCCGTTTCAAGTGTCCTGCCTTCTGGTGAAAGCAGTTTTTCTTACACCTACTTGGAATTTCCTGTGTTGCAATTTATGTCCATTGCCTCTCATTCTATTACCAGGCATCTCCAAGAAGACTCTGGTTTCTTCTCTCCACCCTCCCACCATGCAGCTGTAGGCAGCAATAGGATCTTGTCTTCAGTTTTTTATCTGAAGAATGAATGTACCCAGCTCTGTCAGACTCTCCCTGTGCTCCAGACCTCTGACACCATCCTGGTGGCCTCTACTGGACTTGCTGCATTATCTCGGGAGACCAAAACTGGTGAAAATACTCAAGACAGGGTCTCAAGTGCTGAACAGATTGGAGAAATGGCCTCCCGCAACCTGCTGGCTACAGTCTTGCTAACACACCCAGAATTCACTGTACAGCCCTGACCTTTTTGACTGGAAAGGTACTCTCTTGACTGATGTTCAACATGATGTGTACTAGAACCCACAGATTCTTTTCTGCAAAGCTGCTTTCTATATACGCAAAGAAATAATACTGAAAGAAACCAAAAAGCCATCAGCAAGTTTTCTACGTATGCACAATACTATGATCTCAGAAGTGATCATAAAGGGTGACTCAACATTAAAAAATAAGCTCTAGATATCTACACTCGCATGCATATTTTCTCTAAAGTCATATCAGGCCTCCAGGAGTTGACGCAAGTTTCTGAGTAGCATTCAAAGCTTACAATGATGTGTGAAATGACTGATACTTGCATAATTCAAATATTTCTGCCTCATATTTGAAAGCATCAAGACTCTAACAATTCTTGGATTTATGTCAATTGTATAAAAATTATATATATGAATAGATTTCTTTTAGTGTATGAAGGTAAAGAAATGTTTCTCCTGCTTAAGGTTACATGTTGCAGAAAAAAAAATGAGATGTCATGGTTAAAGCGCTATAGCTAGAAACACAAAAAAGGCAGTGTGATGAAAAACAGAGAAAAACAAATAGTAGAGGAAAAATCTGCACATATGGAAAACGACTTACATCAGCTTATTGTTATATAATGATTAAATGTATTTTCAATGCATTGACCTAATCAGTTAGTGCATGGGTATTTATTGCCATGAGGACACTCAAGCAACGGCTGCTTAGAGAGGTTGTGGATGGTTTCCAAGAACAGACTGGATGAAGCCCTGAGCTCTTAGCTGACCCTGTTTAGAGCAGAAGATTGGATTAGATGACCTCCTGAGGTCCCTTGTAATGTGAGTTATCCTTTGATCCCATGATCCTAATGCATAACAAGTTCTGACTTCTCTTTGTCATAGTTTTCCTATGCATCATTTTTGTATTTGCTAAATGAATGTTAAATCAGAATCCAAAAGCACATTACAGCATTAGCATAGTGTTGATCCACACTTTGATCAATGAAAATAAAATCGATGTTTTATTGGTATGATGACACTATCATCACTCAAAGGCACTGGCCCATCCAGTCTTGCTTGTGGTTAGCTGTCAGATATCTGGGAACCTGCACCCTCTGGTCAGACATGAAAATACTAGCAAGAGCAATGCACAAGCCTTTCATGACAGCAAGTTCATCAGAGATGTACGTAATGACCATCCCTAATTTAAAATACTAATACGTCCTCAAATAAATGTTAACAGGTAAATATCAACTACAGAAGTAGAATTCAACATACTGCAAATTGTTGCCTTCATAGAATTACACGCTGTGCTCTTGAGAGACTTTTACATTGTTATATGTATTAATAAGGACAATAGTATGTCTGCTTGAGATATTAGTATATTTTAAAACTCGGAGCAAAAGAAGAACAACATCAGTGCTTCAGGCATTGCTACTTGAGCTTTCAAGATAACCTGAAGCATAATTTGGTTTCATGTTGTAAGCAGGTCTAGAGCCAAATTCAGCATTCCCTGCTGAGCTAGTCTAGATACCACATGTAGCTGTGGAATAGAAATGCATAAAAGAACAGAAATCTGATGATTTTAATTTGAAGAACAGAATACATTGCATAAAGCTTTCTGGCTCCTTGACATTGAAAATAATGGTGTCTGACAGTTCTAGGGTTAAGTAGCCACTCATTCAGCACAGCATCGTTTATCTGCCAACAGTACGTGTCTCTTGTTGTTACTTCAAAGAAAAAATCCAATAAAAATTTAAATAAAAACAGATCTGTCAGTATAAAGCTTTAATATTTTACACCATACTCAATCTCTTTCCTTTGTAAAGTGCTTTCATACTTCCTGAACTTGTCCTGCAGTACACAACTCTCATTATTTAAAAGAAAGGAACCATGAATCACCTTTAAACATCTACACTTTCCTGAAACATTAACATTTATTTTTAATAGACATCACTCTGAAACTGGCTTCACTAAGTACTGTAGAATGCTTAAGAACTCTACGTAGATTGAAAGAGCTATAAGAATATATATGTTAAGTACTTCAGCATCATTACATGCAAGCAGGTTACTTGGTTAAGCATTCACGATTCAGAATATATCATTAATGGTTTCATTTCTAAGCATAAATCTTTTCCTTCATGTATATGAAGTATACAACCGCCATTAATTCCATATGCTCTCTCATACTGCACTTTTATTGTTACAGATTGCAGACGGTACTATAGATATACTTTGAAATAAGTGAAACAAAGGATTCAGTTATTCAAGACAATGCCCAGTCTTCCCTTAACCCACCCATGTATTTTATGAAGCTAACAATTAAATACTGCAGTATTCGCTGCTTATGTCAGGCTTGTGTTTCAAAGCTGCTAGATCCAAGAAATCAAAGACAGTTTATGAGAGATAATTAATGTCTCTCTTCTGTCAGTGCATATGGCAAGGTACAGTCTCTCAATTTTTAGTGTTCTCCCATATATATTTTAATAATAAAATGATTAATCTATTTAGAAATCTCTCATACCATTTAATAATTCAGCTGTAGAGTGTAACTACTTTGAGAAGAAAAGAAGTGAGCCACTGGTCCCATGTAACCGATTCAGATTATAATAGCTTCAGTAAAAACATTTTCTTTAAATTTGATTGCACACCCTAAAAGCAAAATTAACAATCTGCCAAAGCAAATACGTTCATATAAAGAAAAGATTGTAAAATATGATCATAATTATATGCACACATACAGGCTCACTTCTATTTTATTTTCAAAGTTTCTTCCAGGCAAAAAACAATATAACCTATTTTCTACCCCAGTCACAAGTTTATAACCATGCTACAAATTACAGCACTAAAATTTTGCGAAGAAGATTATGACAAAATTGTCATTTCATATCAACTTTACTGAGCAAAATACAGGCACTGAAATGCTAACAGGAATAATCTGTTTTCTTATTGAGGTATCTTAATTATTTGAAATGATAGCTGCTTCACACTATTTGCCAAAATGCTTTAAGTGTTTTTAAAAGTCATAAACCTCTGCCACTCTCTTCTTTATACAAGTGTTAACTATAAAGTTCTAGCATAAATTATGAAATAAAAGGGTTTAAGTCAAACCAATAATATTAAATCTGTTCTTTCAATAATAAAATCCATGTAGCTGAGAGCTGCTCATTATTTATTTAGCTTCCCCAAACCAACACCTGAATTTGTTTCCTTGTAACTTCACTGTTTATCTTTCATTTCCTAGAAGAAAAATTGTAGCTGTATCGTCTCACTCCTGTATGCTGCATTATTCACTGGCATGACTCTACCTGTATCAACCCATTTCATTACCACTTATGAACCCAGGTAATCACCACATAACAGTCTAACTGAAAGCATGTTCCCATCCATATCACCATTGAAAACAATCTATCTGAAATCTTTAAACACCTAAATATGTTCTTGGACATCCATCCCACAACTACGTTAATTACATAGATTTTTCATTAGCTAAATAGCTCGGGTGCTTTTCTGACAACTGGTTATATGTACCTGCCTGATAGGAAAAAAAACCCCATACTGTAAAGTAAGCTTTAGTGGAATACAATCCCCACAAATAGTAGAAATGTGATCAAATATTGGACAAAGCTGTTCTTTCTGAAATTACCTCAGAAATACATCTGCAGTACAACCCCACATTCAAATTGCCAAATGATCCCCACCATTATGTTCAGAAACATGTATGGGTTCAGCTGAGGGCTCTCTGTTACCGCTCTGTCTAAGAACAGGCCACCTTCTGAAAAACAAAAGCAGAAAGGCAAAGTAGATGCAAAAAACAAACAAACAAAATATTTACTCTAGCATTTGTAGCTGGTGGTACATGAGCCTTCATTGGTGGAACTTCAATGACGACCAGACATTGCTGAGAACCAGAATAAGATGAGACAAAAAGGAAAGAACATGTGGATTTGGAGAAGGGGGAAAAAGCACCCTGTATTTTTCAGAAGGCTGCTATCACACCACTTACAGCCTGGCTCAGCTGCGATTCTCTGGGCAGTTTGTAGTTCAGTCTAAACTGTGGAAGGTCTGGCACAGCTAACACTGAACAGGCAGGTGTTGCAGCCTGGAGAAGTGAAGGGCTAGAATTCAAGCAGTCAGCACAGCTATACTAGCTTTAAGGCTCACTTTTCAGAGCAGAACAGGATCAGAAGAGAAGAGTGTTTAAAACAGAGCTTAAGATATCCAAGTCCCCTTCGGAAAGTGCACTAATGAGGCAGTCTGTCTATAACATCTAATTCCAAGCAACAGGCATACTGAAGAGCTCTGCTAACTCCCACAAGTCAAAGGACAGAAACAATATTCTCAAAAAGCCAGTAGAACTTCTGTTATGAAAGTGAAGAAGAAAATGAAATGAAGTGGCAGAAACTAAGTTCAGTTTTGCAAGTCCAAGACCGGATACTACACCCCATTCCCTATGGGCACATATTAGTAGCTAGTATGCACCCTGCATACATTAGTGACACAACCATTTTTTGCTCCTCTGAAAAGAAAAGTCTTACCCTTCTGTTGGAGCACAAGTTCACAAAGAACCAAGGATATAGCTGGGAGGCTCAAAAAATAATTAACTGGATCAAATAGCCATGAACAATAATGTCCAGGACTCAGAATTGTAGATAAAGTCAGCTCTACCCCAGATACAGGAGGTATGAGTGAAAGAAGAGGGGAGAAGAAATAGGTTTGCAACTCCTTAGCTTAACCTTGATCAGGTCATTGCAAAAATAACGGTATGAAATGTCACCTGCTTGGTCTTCTCAACAGACCAATACTACAGTTCTGCAATGCTAAGGTTTTCAAAGAGGTAAGCTGGCATCCATGAAAGAAATCATTATGCACAGCAACAGATTCGGAAAGACTGCTTCTCACAGGAGGGGCTGTAGAGGAGAGGAGAGATCTTCAACTAAAAAGGACACATTTTTCAGATACTCTTCCACAGATATTTGCATCTCCTCCTAGCTGCTTTCCAGATGGCAGAGGAGAGCGACACCCAACTGGGAGCCATATTAAATGCGTCAGGGGCAGCCTCCAGCACGTGTGGGAAGTCGGCTGCTCTTCCTTTTCCACAGCAAAAAATTTCCTCCTGTGGCCAAAACATCACTGTGGTTCATTCTCTTCTTTGTGAGTTTTAAATAAGGGAGGTTTTGAGATCCTCAGATAGAAAATGTTATTAATTCACTGTTATTTACAGTGGAATTTACAGTTGTTTATGGAACAGAATCATAGCAGCACCAACCGCTTCCCTTTACAATGCTGGAAAAGCTACTATTTTTTTTTTTAAGAGAATAGTAAAAGAAACCTTTATTTCAGGAAATCGGGAATAAAGCATCTAAAAGTTCTTGGCACTTCAAGGGAAAAAAATTCCCTCCCTCTTCCTGATTTATATCTGGCAATCACGCCATAATGCATACAATACACAAAATGCTCTTTTATGATTTAGAAACACTACACAAATAAAGTTTGAAATCTTCCTGCGGAACTGTAACCATGCAATCAATGAAAGCCCAACAGTTAATCAAAGGTAGCTTCATCAGTGATTAGTTTATGTAAGGGCAGCCTTCCTCAGGTCCTTGATTTAAAACTTGAAGTTAATTCAAAGCAACATGAGGCAGCCAGAAAAACATTGCCCGCTACCTAAAAAGTCACACATTTGAAAGTTATCTCTCTGACATACAAAAGAAAGCCTACTGTTAATAATCACCACAAAAGTGACAGATAACATACCAAAAGATTAGTGTAATCAAAACCACATGTTTTTCAGGAAAAAAAACTAACAAAAAACAAAAAAACTTTTATTATTTGTACAAGTGTGCTAAGAGAGTAACTGGTAAAGCTAAGCTTCCAACTAGTAAGCAACCAATGCACGGCTTGTTGACTCTTCCCATTAGTTATCTATTGTAAAATTCATAAAGTTACAGTATTTCAGACAAGCTTAGACAAAGATACAATTCCCTTTAAAATTCAGAGGCATTTATCAGATAAACAGAATTAATCTAAAAAATTCTCAACGCTCAAAAGCATTGAGTGCTTCAGATTTTAATTCCAACAGCAGCTTTCATACCTGCCCCGTAACAATATAATGTTAATAGTATTTTGCAGTTCAGTGAAAGTGTAGGTCAATTCGTAATTCACTGTTAAAACATAAACTTCAAAAAAACCCACATCAGAGAGGAGGAAAGCTGGAAATAGCAGCAGGATGATCCTGTTTGGTTCATAGAAACATCTGCCAAAAAAAGGAGGAGAATGTAATTCGAAAACAATTGTTGGACAAACAGAGCAAGCACTAGTGCAGCTCCGTCTGAAGAAGCAAGCCTCTATCTTCAAGGCTTCTCTGGATTTTCACTGATTAATTGAGGCCAGGATATTAGAAACAGCTAAACAAATGCACAGGAATAGATCACCTCCAGAGATCAACAGCAAAGTTCAACACATGCAGCACTCCTACTGGTTTTCAGTCTTACTCGCCTCCCCAGTCACCCTTCTTATTGCCTCTTCTACTTTGCATCATACTTCTGCTGTGGTACAGATAGCAGCTGCTGGCTAAAATTCAAGAATAGAAGACCAGTTTTGCTTTAACAAAGAACGATGAAAGTACAAACCATATACCTTCAAACCTATCCACTCCAAGGCTAGGTCTTCTTCACCTGTTTGATGTATGTTCAAAAGAAGTTCATGTCCTTTTAGTCAATCATTAAATGTAAAGACGTCTGTTAATAAATAAGTAAATAAAGGATCCAAATGCTTTATTTTGTCCTTAATTCTATGATTCTTTATGTAATTTTATGACATGACTAGAGAAAATAAAAGCACTCCTGAATACCTGCCAATTTCATAGGCAGGTACCACACTACTGTGAAAGCAAAGTTACGAATGTACTTGGTCTTGTTCAGAGAAACAGTTTCTACAGTTAAGAAATGACTTCACTGTAGAAGGCAAAAGTATAGCATTAAGAAAGCTTAATTTCTGGTGGTACTATGCACACAGTGCCACCTTTACAGGCATAAGAATAGAAGCTGTAACCAACAGGCTTACTCATCAATGATGAAAAGATTATGGTTCATCATTTACAAGATCAAGACTTAAGACCCAAAATACAGGATATTTAAATGAAATCAATGACCAGAACTTAATATTTATTAGTAGTTCTCATTTTCTGCATTCTGTAATACATTTATACTTTTCAAAAGAAGTGTTGGTGCACACTGTTGGTAGGGGCGCTTAACAGAGCCACTTCAATAGAAAATTATATCTGTCCTCCCTTGCGTTTGCTAGAAGGAAGACAACAAAGGCGTCATGGGTCACGGAAGCACACATTGCTATATACTGTGCTTAAAACTTACCACAGGCTGAATTATACGTAGGATTTTGACACAGCTGAAGATAAGGAACAATATTGTCTATCTAGAAATAGAAAAAATAAAATAATTTAAAGCTGCTATCTTTTAACAAGATCACCAAGGCAATATAACTACCAGTGAGCTAGAGGTGTTATTTCAGAGTCACATTAACCTCCTCAATATACTACTCTTCCAACTGTCTTCACCTGTAGGGTGACGTAGCAATAACCAACCTATCTGCTTGTAATAGCTTCCCCCCACCCCGCTCTACCCCCGCAACAGTAAAGCTTGGACAAAATTTATTCTTCAGTTCCTAACTTCTTACAAAATCTGTTGCTCGTGGCATTTGTTTGTTACATGCTTGCTTCTGAATGGATTTTTCTTTCTACTTTTTTAATGTTTGGTGTTATGACTGATTTCTTTCTTTATGTGGGAAATTGGAAAACAAGACAAACTTTCCAAAAAATCATCTACAGTCAGTAATTTTCCAGTAACAAGCCGTAACTCCTCCCACCTGCCACTGGGTATAGCTATTCAACATTATTAAGTACTTCTAGTTCCCCACAGCTAGACAAATCCCAAACTACCTTCTTTATTGCTATTTTTTTATTGATGAAGTTTGTCATTTTATGGGATGTGGTATAATAGAGGGCAATTTAGTCACTGATGCACACAAATGTTACCTTTTTGCAATGCGTCAGCAGCAATAATCTTCTTTCGAATATGCTGAGAAGCAGCTATAAACCTTCTCCTGCCAGAGGCAAGCTCTAGTGAGTCAAACTCAGCTGTGCTAGGAGATCTTCACAGACTGTGTTTTTTAAGGTCTACATTCATCAAATACAGCAATAATTAAGGTGCAAAAGCAGTTCACTTTTTGCATGGCCCAAAGAAAATAGCCACTGAATTACCTCTTAAAGTTTTCAAAACAGCTTATTTGATCTCTTACAGTGGCTCTGTGTGAAAACCTTGAGGAAGACATGAGGCCCAGATACTATTTGCATGTCTTAATCATCTCAGGAAAGGGATGATTAGATGGGTCACAGAGTCAATGAAGCCCAGGAAAACCCGTTAACTTTGCAGCTGCTAATAGAACTCCTGTGAACTGGAAGGTGTCAGGAGTAGACCCCTGATTTCTGTGGATCAAAACCCTTTTCCCTTAACTTTGGTGAGAAGTATCACTTTTAACTTCACCAGAAGCAGAAAGAAATGAAAGTCTGATCCTCTCTTCAACCTTTATAAGTCAGCTAAAGAAAAGGAATTACAGCATACAATTGCACAAAGCAGTAACTTTCATTGAAATGAAGAATTTTTCCCCAGGTACCAGCAAACACTTGATACTTGCTAACAGAAATGGAAATATTTCATGGAACAAGTTATAGAAGCTGCATTTTCACTAGAAATAATCTGAACTAAATCATTCAATCACAATTTATATCTAGAAATGAAACACTGGACAGATTAAAAAAGGCAACTTGTCCACCAAATTTGTTTCTGAATAAGCTGAAGCTGTAAACCATGATTGTCATTCGCGGAGAAATAGCTCCCAGGGCCAGTAATTCCAGGAGTGACAGACAGGCATGGGAGACCCTGTAAGTACTGTTACAGCCCAGGTACCAGGCTGGAATCACAAACTACTCAGTAATAATTTTGATGCCAATTGCGCCTTGTGGCCCTGAGGAAATCACTTCATTTCTATCTCAGTTTTTTTCATTCCTATAAGGAGGAGGATGTACATTTTCCTATAAATATGTTTCAGAGGGGCAGTGGGGAATTATTTATGACTTATAAAGCTTTTTGAGGTAACAAATCTCTCTTTTGCTCAAGTCTTGTATTTTAGAAAGTCTGCAATTTTCATAAATCTACCTTTAAACAGTTCATGGCACTAGAAAAACTAACCTAAGTTCGGATTATACTTCCAGACTGAAATAAGTGACCTAAGAAAGTATAAATGAAATACATCAATATCAAACATTGACCCTTACCGTGCCTGGCGAGAATTTTCTCAGCAACAATGATGGTGATGCATTGCAGGACCACCGCAATTAGTATCGCTGAAATCTCCTCACCTAGCAAGCATTCCCACACAGGGAAGTCTTGTGTCTGCATATACATATCTGTCTCCCAGATGAGTTTGTTAATGATTTTTTGTCTTATTTTTGGTAGGCGTATATTTCCATTTCATGTTTTAGATTGTATAAACTCTTAGATGGAAACTTCAATGTGTTGAAAGAGATTCCAGTCAACAACTCAGAGATACTGTTTTATATTTTATACTACCCTTCATTTTTATCTTTTCTCCTAAAGCAATTAATATAACAATTGTTTCATAAGCTGACAGTAAGTAGCAATAGTAGTGAAACACTATTAAACTTAGAGTTACCCATGAAATTTCAAGCATTTAACTGTGGAACTGAAAGGAACTGCAGATTGTGTGCAGAGCCAACAATACGATGCAGGACTGGCAGAATACGATTCGTCTGAGATCAGTATCATAGTCCAGACCTGCGTCTTTCTCCTTGATGACGACAAAGGAAATCTATGGCAATATAGTTCATCACCTGGGACAGCTGGGAGAATGCTGGGCCCTTGTTCTCCCACTCTACCGTATCTCCCAGTCTGTTTATACATGTGACCACAGATACAGCAGATTAAATGTGGCCTATGTCAAGAGCATGAAGCTCTCAGAAGCTGTGGTAATAGACCTACCTAGGACTTGACTTAGGCATCACTGAGGAATCCTGAATGTTTCAGGTATAAGCTGTTGCTTTCCATATTGCATTTTTAATATATATACCATTGTCCTCTAAAAGTGCATTCCTTTTGTGACTATTTCTTGACTGACGGAAAAGCACAATGAAAATAAAGCCTGTAATTGTTTTTCAGTATATTAGGCATATTCTAATAATCTTAGTCTTTCTCTCTATTAGCAGCTCTCTATAGAAGGCTACTACAGTCAGCAGTGAAGGGCTTGAGAAACTGAAAAGCACTTACTTTGTCCCATGAGACCAAAAGCTTCAAATCCCTACTTTTAAGTTGCTGTAGGCTTGAGACATGATTGCATTCTCCTAAACGGCAGCACTATACACGGCTGCAACTCCACTGGGCCATTCTTTATTTAAATTCTCATTAAGAGAGGCTTGGGTAACATTACATTTGCAATATACTTCTCCAGATTCCGTATTTGGAAATCCAGCTATAAAGCTAAAGCAGCTCTTTCATTAACTCACAAATGCCAGACAGAATACTTGGCTTGGCAGGCACATACAAGTTTTTTGGAATGTTTACAGACAAAAAAATCCTCTCACTTGACCAAAACAATAAAAGGAATTATACCCACAGCTTTGGTCTGGAGGCTTAAACATAATACAGCTGGAACAGAAAGTTAATGGTACGTCAATGTCGTGTGATACAGTTTCATACAATATTCTGATCCCATCAACCTTTTGAGGATAATATTGCACCATTATTCATTCAAATTGTGGACATCTCAAGAAACAACAATGCTTGCTTTTTTAAATGTTGGTTTATTTGCATTGCGATGCAAAGGAAGGGACAAGAACAGACTGTTTGTAGAAATGGTGGTAATAAACAGATTTTAAAAAAATACAGCTAGAAAACTACTGATAGATGCACTTTCCACAGACTTTGACCTAGATATTGGGCAGCCCATGGTGCTCTGGTCCCAAACCTGTGAACTACTTTCCACTAAATGATCTACTACTAGATTGCATATCAGCTGTTTGAAAAACTGTAAATTAAATATATTATAAAGAAAAGAATGAACAAAATGTACATTTTCCTTTTTTCTTGTAATATGTAAGGGTTTATTTTGGTTACATAAGAGATCCTGTCATGATGCTATTATATTTTCTACAATGAATAAGCACTGAAGAATGGACATGAAGAAACTTGGTTGCTCTGACAAAGTACGCTTTATTTGCTAAAATTTTCTTAGCACGTAAGTGTTTTTGGAAACTGCATAACAGAGATTATGGGACCATATATAAGCTGCTAAACCTCCTTGCAGTGCTGTTGGTTAACTGATACCATGGTGTCTTTGAAGTCCCACAGAACAGAGTTGCAGAGAGCAAACCCAGGACTCCTGAGAAACAGGCTTATCAAAGTTCCCATCAGCCACCCTGCCACGTTTCGCGCGAACGTGCCAAGTCCGGGATGCTCTCTATTCCAAGGGAAGATTTCAGTTTCTCCTTTTAGATTAGCTCTGCTTTGCAAGACATTGAAGTCAGGCCTCGCATTCTCTATAACTCCACTAATTGAGCTAATTAGCTCTACAGATCAGATTTCTTCCCATGAACTGATGAATATTAGATTATTTATTTCGAGTATGGTCAGCTGCCAGGAGGCAATAAGATGATCTGTCCCCAGAATGGCCAGTAGAGCTCTGGTGGAACAGTCATTTCACCTCGCACGGTGTTGAAAAAAACATAACTATGTTATAATACAACATTATGTTCGATCTTTAAAATATAGCTTTGTGTAGTTAACTCATAAATATGTCCTACAAATTACACAGTGTATTTTCTCTTACAAGATAGATCTAAAAAGGAAAATTAAAAAAAGTAACATCCTAAATCACTCTAACATATAAGCTAGTCTGTATAACTGAATCAATATAAAAGCAGTAAAGCCAGCTATCACAAAAAGACACAAAACAAGGTGCAGATTTAAAGTCTGTGAAGGCAACTGAAGTTATACTCACCTTAGGTTATACTCTAATTTTACTTATTACTTTTATATGTATGCATGCAGTATATGCAATCTTAGAAACTAATTTTTTAGTCTAACTAATATTGACCAAAACACTTTAAATTCCAAATAGAAAACATAACAAAATGCCATTTTAGAGTTTGCAACTTTACTTACAAATAGGACTAAAGATATTTCAAAAGAGACTAAAATAAGACTTCTCTAGTGTATGCTACATTATAATTTCAACTTCTCTTGCAAGAAAAAGGAAAATTCCTGGTTGTTTACACACTTAATTCATAACTGCTACAGTGTAGCTAGTAAGTACCCCAAACAAAAAAAAAGAGAGAATCAGACATCCCAAGACAAAATGCTTCTATTTACGTCATGCTCACAGACAGCAGAACTGACTGCAGCAGCTCAAGGATCTGAGATGTCTGTGCCAATGAACACCACATATGCTAGTGAAGAATGTTTTTCCTAAAAAGGAGTGTATGTAATACCGCAAATACTAGAATAATTATTTTACTACAAATACGCTTTTCAGGAGGAAATTAGTTATTATATTTTTAACATAATGAAGACACAGTTCCTTTATAAAGGAACAGTTGTGGATCTAACCTGGTTTTCAGTTTCCTGTCTTTGATTAAACTTACCAGCTAAAATGTGAACATTTTATAGTAAAGGGTGCTTTTGGAGTTTGCTAAGGAAGGGTTCTGAGGTTAGGGTGGAAATCCTGGTTAAATTAATAGTAAGAAAACAAAATAAACATAGAATTAAGAGATAATGAATATAAAACTGAAAGGAGGAATTGGAGGGTCTACAAGTTTTATAGTTTAGGTAAGTCCTCTAAGTATCTGGCTGTCACTCACCTGGCATACTAAACAATAGTTATATGAAATGACAGAGAAATACAATATCCAAGTAGGCAAAATGTTCGCATTTTAAATATAAGAGATCTGTTTTCAAGTCCATGTGATAATCAGTGCTATAAAATACACTGGCTATTCTAAGCCGTCCTCTGCCTGCTTTTCAGTTTGCTAGGGGGAGAGAGGAAGAGATACGGATATTGGTTTGAGGAAAGTTTGACAAACTTCATAGGACAGGAAGATTAACTTCTTCCAAATATTTTCAAAATTCTTTCCATGTATACTTAGACATTTTACAACAGCATTTCTATGCCTTATTTTCAGAAATTCTTTAGGGAAAAAAGTTAACCCTATGGGCAAAATGCACACTGAACCGCAAGTTACAAATCCTCAAGCCAATAAATGAACATTGAACACTATTCCTTGGAAAAAATGGCAGAAAGAAGTATCAGACTCATTCCCGTGGTACATCTCTTTCCACAGTCAGCCTCTGTCTTTTGATAAGTCATTAGAAAAGATGACATGTGTATCCTGGCACAACTAGGTCCTAGGGAAAAGTTGACAGATGTTACAGTATAAATCAGCTCTGATGCACATTGTGGTGCCTCCAGAGGCATCTTCTGGTCTTCTACAAAAGGTTACTGAACCATATATAATACAAAAATGCAGATACAATTGTAAGGAATAAATGTAAGGTTCTGCTTTACCCCACTTAGAAAGTCTAATGCATGAATAATGTTCCATCTGCACAATGGTCAAATGTGACTGAAATTGATTTTAGATGTACCACATGGAGCAGCAGAGACCTTAACAAGCTTAGTGACATAGCGGACCTTGTCAGGAATCTGTACAAAATTCATGATACAAGAAATCTATATAAATGAGAATCTGGGACAATGAAGAATGGGGGTTATATTACAGGAAACTTTTGTACCAAGTAATCAAAATGAATCATAGTGAAGACATTCTCAAGTAGAATATAACAAAGTTTAGTCACATAAAATTTATAATAAACATGTGAAACATGACATGCAGCTACATATCCTGACCATTAACTTTTCTGGATGCATGAAGAAAATGTGAGCAATGGGAACAAAACACTGTTCTGCTAACATGTTTAGCCAGACAGATTTTTTCTTTTTGCCTGCAGCTTTAATCTTTCCACGACCTACCTTAGTCAACTTCAGGGTACTACATCCCACCTGCATCCACGATAGTCTGAAGTTGCTCTAGACTTCCTCACATCACTCCTAAATTGTTAGACAATGATCCAATGACATCTGGTAATTCTGCAGAGGAAAGAAAGAAGAGTTAGAGTAATAGGATTCCACACTTACTTTCATCATCTTACAGCAAATGCTCCGTGATACTGCAATCCTGGAGAGATCTGACGTACAGAGAATTGCTCTAGCCTCTTGATTCTCCATCATATTTTTGCTTGTGTAATTCTGTACTCATTCTGAGCAGACATATTAAACAAAGCACCAGGAAAAATTTGTGTTTGATCTGTATTCGACAAGAGAGAAACCATGGTACTGCAGTGCTTTACTTCAGTAACTTTTTGCACATTGAAAAATATCGTTTTATTCTGCTTGCTCTGTTTGACTCACACTTGTTTCACATCTTGAGGGCTAGTTTAATTCTCATTATTGGGTCCATGTGGATTCAGCATAACATGAACAACCTGGTGAAAACTCTCTACAAATTTATCTGGGGAAAAATACAGAACACATTTATAGTCTGCAAGTCCTCAACATACATGGTTTTCTTATAAAGACTATACTACAATTAATACCTTTTATTGTCAAAACCCAAAATACTAAAATATTTCTTAAAACTCTTAGTTTTCAATGTAAGCCATATATGAACATTTTCTCTAAGGTTAAATCAAATTACTGAGCTTAAACAATTAATAATAAGCAAGTTTATTTTATCTTACCTAAACTCTTTCAAAAACTTGAAGCTTTCTAATGAGAAATTTGCTTTATTTGATTAATCACTGTAAGGATTATGGATTTAGTAAAACATTAAAAGAATGAAAATGGCTGTAAGATAAGTTTCTACGTCTTGAAAATGCCCTGTGCCAGAACTGGTACCTTTATTCCTTGAAAGCTCAGGATCAACAACAATCTTTGCACAAGCACTTAGAAATATTTTCACCTTTCCACCTGGCCGATCATTTTCATCAATATGCAAATACAATTGATCATATTTACATCTATATGTATTCGTTGCATTCTATTCAACTCATTTCTGGAATACGAAATAATTCATCTTTTCACCAGCTCTTTAAATCCTCTGACTATAGCAGACAAAAAACTAACAGACAGAAGCCACCATATGCTGAAGAGACAATAGTGTTATCTTCATTTTACAGACAGAGAAGTCAGACAGAGAAACAGTAAAGTTTCCTTTATATTAGGACATCCAATCTAAATAGTTAGGGATCCATTTCTCAGAGTTCTTAAATTTATAGCACAGTGAACACTAAAAACACTGATTAATTTATTTTAAATAGTGTCAAAGTCAGTGTCAAATTCTCAAGTTATAAGCCAAAAAAATGAGGAAAGCAGCATTAATAATTGTTGCAGTATTTTTAAACATTATTCCCACACCTCCAAACTGGATAAAATTCAACCTGAACAGCCTCAAAAAGGAGACTGTGCTCTGAAATCCTCCTAGCCTATCCCACTCAGTATTTCCCACTATATCATGCACTGACAACTGTGTGACAATTAAAATAATTTTGTATTTATAAAGCCACTTCCACATTGGGTTTACCCTCAGACACATCTTTCCCAACAAGAATTCAAAATTGTAAGTTTCATGTTGAAGAGTATATCAGAATTCATTGAAAAGGGACAAAAAGACTACCTCAGTTTCAACAATTCCAAACCTGGGGTTGCAATCTTGGTTTCCTTTGGCTGTGTTTTATGTGAACAGCTTCCCTTATGCTTAAATAAACACAAAGCAAGCCTAAAAAATCCCCAGTAATTTAATCTCGACTTTCTATCCCTTGACCCACAGCATCTCGACCATTTAGCTGAGTTGCGGCTTTCCAGACTTCGGAACATGTAACAGAAGAAGGACGAAGGAAAGCAATGTAGCTTGAAACACCACAGTGCAGCGAAACTCTGGCTCAGTCGAACGGCTGAGAACTAAGACAGCAAGGCCAAACAAGGAGCTTCTAGCGGAGATCAGGCAGAAGAGAAAGGTCCATGGAATGTGGAAAGAGGGACAGGCCACTTGGGAAGAGTACAGAAACGTAGTGAGAGCATGCAGGGATGC